>Ga0315296_10000025_pt1 | contig 184859 bp, 186 predicted proteins | sample YL17G14_18_MG_FD_203921 | JGI IMG/M metagenome (GOLD analysis project Ga0315296, IMG submission 203921) | Sediment microbial communities from Yellowstone Lake, YNP, Wyoming, USA - YL17G14_18 | ecosystem: Environmental > Aquatic > Freshwater > Lake > Sediment | place: USA: Wyoming | collected...
GCCTCTAATCTCAGCCATGTGGTCAAAGCGCTTCCTTATCAAATCTTCAGTTCCAATGTCCCTTCTGTGTTCTAACGGACCTTTGACGAACCTTGTCGCTCTCTCGGCTATACGCTCAGCTTCCGCAATCGTGTCAGCAATTCCTGTTACGGACACTGCGCGGGAGCTGGACGTCAGTATCTTGCCATTCTCCTCGCTGACTGAGGCGTAATGTACATGCGCGCCCGCATTCTTTATCGCAACATCATTCACCTTTATCTCCTGCCCTTTCTGCGGATTCTCTGGATATCCAACAGGGACGAGATACTTGCAGACAGTCGCCTTGTTCAGGAACCTGGCAGGGACGTTCTCAAGCCCTCCGTGCACCATGGCATTGAGAACTGCAACGAAATCGCCTTCAAACAACAAGAGGACGTTCATAGCCTCAGGGTCGCCGAATCTGGCGTTGAACTCTATAAGCTTAGGGCCGTCCTGAGTGACAATGAATTGTCCATATAATGCGCCCTTATAGACGTCGCCACTCTCTTTCTTCAGTGCCTTGACCGCTTCTTTCATGACCTTGAGACCGAACTCATAATCCTCTTGTTTAAGGAATGGTAGTATGTAGCCGACCCCAGTATACGAGCCCATGCCTCCGGTGTTTGGGCCCTTATCCCCCTCGTATGCGCGCTTGTGGTCTTGCACCATCGGCATGCCGAGAATCTCTTCTGGCGAAACAAATGCTTGGAGGGTGAATTCCTCGCCAATTAAGCGCTCTTCTATGACTACCCTGTTTATAGTCCCCACACCCTTCTCGATTATCTCTTTAGCGTAGGCTTTGACCTCTTCTTTGTCCTTCAGGTGTTCGCCCTGTATCTTGACGCCCTTGCCGCCAGTCAGGCCTGCGGGTTTGACTACGACCTCCATCCCAAGCGTGTCGATGAAGTCATCGACTTCATCGGCGTTGTCCAGGACTTTGAAAATAGGGATGCCCGGGACCTTGTACTTCTTCATCAGATTGCGAGTGAACGCCTTGTCGGTTTCCAGTCTGGCGGCACTCTTGCACGGGCTTGCCACTTCTATGCCTTCTGATTCCAGAGCATCGACGACACCCGCCTCGAGCGGTGCCTCCGGCCCTATGATCGCCAGGTCAATGCCCTTAGATTTGGCCCATATGGAGATAACATCCGGGTCGCTTGTGTCACCTACCTCAAACTCCTTGCACAGAGCTGCGATACCGGGGTTCTTCCTCGACATGTAGGCATAGAGGTCGGCCTTGCCCTTTTTTATAGCCTCTGCGATTGCATGCTCACGCGCCCCGTTCCCAACGAGAAGAACCTTCATTTTAAGTGGAGAGGAATTTGTAGCTAAAAATATAAAAGAACGATTGAGCTTATTGTTGTTTGGAAATCTTGATGTCTGCGGACTGAGCTGCTGGCCTGGCCTGCCCCTGGTGTTTTGCCCTTATCTCCTCCACCCTCGCTTTGCTCGCGACAAGCGGCTTGACATATCTCTCTTCAGCCCACTTCTGCCACTGATCGTAAATCGCAGCATAATCTATCTTCTTGCTTAAGCCCTTGGCCTGATCTGTCATAAGCTGCAGCTGGTTGTTTATTGGCACGGTGTACTTGCTCTCTAACAATAAAGGTATCCCATACTTTCTCTTCGCCTCGACGAGATAGTTCTTTGATTTTGCTCGCAGGTTTATCTCGTTCCATAGTTCAGAGAACGTTATGCCGCGCATCCTCATTATCTTCTCGAATATCTCGCTCTCCTTTGTCGTCTCATATATCTTCTCGTCCGTGTAGAGCTTGTTCAGTTCCCAGTCGTCGTTCTTTGCGGAGTAAGTCATTATGTCCTCGAAACCGTGCTCGACATATGGGTCATTCTCCCAGTGCTTCTTGACCTCGGTTATCTGAACCACTCTCCTGACCTTGGTGAGCGAGCCCTTAAACCTGATAGGGGCACAGACTACGACAAGGTCTGTCGCCTTGAACGACGTAGTCGGAACATCCAAGTCGTTGACGATCCTGTCCCAGACCGAGTACGCGCTCTCACCGTGTATGGTCCCCATGACGACGTTCCCGACAGCACCGATTCTCATGGCCTCATACAGGACCTTCGCTTCTTTAGACCTGACTTCGCCGATTATCAGGACAGAGTCGCCCAGCCTCAGCGCAGTCCTCAAGGCCTCTTCAGGCGCGATCTCGCTCTCAGTCTGCGATGTCTGTATGGCAGAGCGCGTCTTTAGCTGCTGTATGTTGAATCCCAAACCCTTCATAAAGGGTACCGGCAGCTCAAGGGTGTCCTCTTGGGTAAGAATCCTGAGATTCTGTGGTATCTCTAGCATCAGGGCGTTCATGAAAGACGTCTTCCCGGAGCCCCTTGACCCAGTGACAATCGTGGAGGCCTGTGCGTCTACGAAGAATGAGAGCAGGCCGGCGCCCAATGGGTTTATCATGTTCACGTCAACAAACTGGGGTAGTGTCCACGGGGTCTCTTTGTGCCGCCTGAATGTCAGCGATATTCCACTGGGGCTGAGAGGCTTCCCTATGACGCAGATTCTTGACGAAAGCACATCAAGGTCCAAGTCCAAGACGGGGTGCGACTCGTCGAACGGCCTTCCAGATATCGCCCTGAACTTGGAGATCATGCTCCTGGCTTCATCTAGGGTGTAGAGGATATTCGTTTCGCATTGCCCGTATTGCGAGTGAACAAGATAAATCGGGTACCTGCCGACAGGCGCATCGATATAGACGTCGGTTATCCTCTCGTCCGAGAGGACTATCTCCAACAGACCAAAACCTACGGTGTATCTTGCGACTATCTTGGCAAGCTTCTGTATGTCCTTGTATTCCAGTTTGATGCTGTTCTGCTCTGCGATGTCTGCTATCGTCCCCTCATACATCCTCTCGAAGTACCTGCGGGTCTCGCTCGGGTCGTCAAATTCGACCCCCTCCACCTTCTTCTCAGACACTATCTCCTTCGTCTTATTCAGCAGGAAGTACTGGTCCGGTGCGAGTGAGTATTCCGGCGGGTACAGATAGTATAAATATTCTATCTTTTCAGGGTGCCTGTAAATCTCCACCTCCGAGTCGCCAACCATATATGAGTCTACAAGATCGACTCCCTTCGGCGCCCCAGTCTCTAGCCGGGTCCTGATGAACGTCGGCTTTATGGCGCCCTCGAATATAGTCTTGTATATGGTTCTGCCCGTCGGAACCTTATGTAGCCTGGATATTATCAGGCTGGCCTGGCGTATGAGTGTTGTCGCCTCAAGCAGGGCCTTGATTTCCATCAAAGTCTTTATATACATCTGAGAGCACTTCTGGTATTCTGCGTCGCCTTGCTGGTACTTAGCCCTCTCCCTTTCCAATTCTTGCAAGAGGTTGAAATATGCGGCTACTGGGTCGGTTCGCAAGAGATTGTGGATGAGGCTCGTCATATACTCGGTCCTTTCGGGGATGTATTTCTCGCACCCCTCGCCACCTAGATGGCTCGGGCTCCAGGCCCTTTCAGATGTCAGCCGGGCCAGGACCTGAGAAACTTCCTTCAGCAGAGCTGTCTGCTTCTCGTCATAGATGCGCTCGTAGAACTCTTCCAGGTTTATAGTGTCGACGTCCGGATGTTCGACCAGTTTGTCAAAGGTCCTGGCCATGCATTGCGGGTAATCGGAAACGGAAGCGCCATAAACGCAGTTCTTGCAGTTCACGACCATCTCCTTCTTGCCCTCGTTGTGCTTTATCATCGCTCCACACGTCTTGAGCATGTCCAGGGTTTCGACCATTTTCTAGTTTCCAGTTTTTGGGTTGTGTGCTGTTATTTAATTTAAGGTCTCTTAAAAATAGTTTGTCCATGGAATCTGCCAAAAAGTTCCTTATCCAGGTCAGGAGAGATGTGACCGACCGCAAGAGTCTGGCAAATGCTACTAGGTTCGTTGCCGTGTTCACAGCATCCTTCCTAGTATTCCTTTATGCGATTATACCACTGACTAGCGGGTTCTGGCAAGGCACGGAGTCAGTCCATGCTCAAGCAACCATTGGGCTGCTCACGGCCTTTGGCATACCCTCTTCTGCCAGCGATAATGTGATAACTCTCAACGTTCGCGGGGAAAGCACTGACTTCGTGGTGTCGCAGCTCTGCTCCGGTGACATAGAGATTGCGTTGCTAGTCTCTCTGCTGATAGCGACATTTGACGTTCTCCTTATCTGGAGGATTTTCGGGATATTCATCGGCGCGGGCATTCTCCTCCTCTTGAACCCGCTGAGGATAGCAATAACCCTTATGATAACAAGAGATTCTGGCATGGAAGCAGGGAACCTCTACCACTCAATCATCTTCAGGCTTTTCTTGTTCGTCATATTGGTATTATACTACTTTGCCTGGTACCGCGCGTTCGCCAGGCGTGGTAGCAAAGCCCAGCAGAAAGTGTCCAAATGGTTAAAAAAATTCAAGTGCTAAGGGACGAGAGGGGCTTCAGCACGATTCTGCTCGTAGTCCTCGGCATGGCATTCTTCCTCATAGTTGCCGCAACGGCTATGTACCTCCAGAGCGAGGACAACCAGATGGTTAGCACCGCAAGGGCTGCATCCGGCGGGAGCCGGCTGAATTTCCTATCGCAGGCGATACAGGCCGATTTCTACAACAATCTCCTGCAGAACAACTTAGAGGTGAGCGTCTCTAGCTTCCTGATGGAAGGGCCCTATACCATCGACCCAACAAGGAGCTTCTATGAGAACCTCGGCGGATTGCTCGAGACCTACCTTTCATCGAAGGCGAGCCTGATAGTCTATGGGGATGCGGGGCAGACATATTCAGTCGCTTATAGCGAGATATCACAGATTTCTTGTACCCCAAGGGCGACAGACAGCGCATCTGCGAGTTTCAGCGTCGCAGAGACTAGTGACGGAGCGCTTGAACTGAGCGGCTTGTCTGTCGGCCAAAGGATATACTGCGAGGACACGGAGGACAACAGTAATCTGGAGATAGTACTGACTGCGAGAGGGTATCGCCTACAGACTAGGGCATTGGAGATTTTCGAGAAGGCCCGCCAGGCTATACTGACTACAAAAGACAGACTTGACAATACAGACGGCGTCCGCCAATTAGGCAGCGGCTGGAGACTGCCGACGGATGAGGATAGCAAGAACGGCGTGATACAGGACTGGAGCGGCAAAATATCTGTCCTTTCCCTCTTGATACCCAGCCTGGTTGGCGAGAACAACGGCATATCGGTAGTCCAGAATAGCATCAAGATAAAGCCGCCCGATAGCGCAGCCTATCAGGTTTCTGACCTGAGCAGGTTCGAATGCTACGGCGATGTGAAAAGCGCTGATGAGGGTGGCAGGATACAGACCTGCAGGCCGGAAGACCTAATTATAATGCTAGGCAAGAAGAAGTCGGCGGGCGAAAAGGGATTGGACTTAAAATTAGAAGGCAGGACAGAAGACGCAAAGATTGAGGTTACGATCTCCTATTTTGGTATGGACGTCAAACTGGAGTCTAAGGCATTAGCGAAACTAATCGGCCCCGTGATAGAAGAACTGCTAAAATCCCCAGAGGGATTCAAGGATGGATATGCGACGTATGGGAGTTCGGTGACTATCTGCAATGCATTCAGGGGAAAACCAAACAGCGCTGTCGTCGAGGGGACTGTAGTAGAGAAGAATCCGAAGTATGCGCCATCGGGGACTACGGACCTTCTCTTCAGGTTTATCAGCACTGATCAGGGTGTAAAGGATTCTTATATCGATAGGACTGCAGACTGCAGCGACAAGCAGGACATAATAAATACGAACCTGCTGGACATTTTGACCAAAGGCGGTGAAGGATTCGAACTGCACGTAAATCCTGACCCCAGTAATGGGAATAAGCCCAAGATTGACCAAGATGACTTAAATGAATTAGCGAAAAAGATACAAAGTAATCCTATATACTTAACGGGCGAGAATAGGGTCGTTAACATTAAGGCGGAAGTCGAAGGAGGGAGCACTTCAACAGGTACGGGTACTCCAATCTCCGACCCGGGAGGCACTGCAATAACGCCCGCTTCGAAAGCAATCTCTACGAGTACCCTTGCTGAAAATAGTGAGGAGAAAAAGAACTTAGACGCGGCCGTCAAAACCGGAAATAGGGACAACATTCTGAACGCGGTGAAGAACCTCGCTGATTCCGGAGTAGGTGAGATGACCTCCCTTGGGAGGACTGGAGACGCCAATGCTTTGTCAAAGACCTCGTCAGCGGTGTGCAAGATGATGGGCTTGGCGAATTGGAAAGGAGCTGGTGATGTAGAGATGACGATCGCAGCACTATGTGGCATGTCGAATATATTCAATGTCACGGACGGCAAGGCTGTATGCAACCTAATGGGACTTTACCAGGCCATCAAAAGCGGCAGCGTCCAAGCTTCACTCGCTCAGTTAATAGCCATGTTAAATGATGCCAATCTCAGGGGCATCCTCCCGACTGCAGCCCAGATAGAGGCAGCCGTCAAATCCGGTGATATCGAGGCTGTCTTGGCAGCAGCTGCCAGTGCCGCGGCCAGCGCTGGCGATATAGATACTGCGAGGTTTCTTGCCGGGGCTGCATCCCTAGTATACAACATACGAAATGGCATACAGGATGTCGGGGATGTAATGAATGCGGCCGCCGCCTTGTTCGCAGCACTAGGCGACAGGGAGATGGCAGACTTTTTCTATTCGATGAACGGGCTTTATCATGCTGTCGAAAGCGGTAATGTACAGGCGATCATAGACTCGGTCGGCAAAATGGCCAAGAACCTTGGATACAGTGGGATAGCGCAATTCGCAGGCATAATCTCGCAAGGAATGAATATGGTCAACATGTTCACAAACTTCGACCAGCTCCTAGCGTCATGCAAAGGCAAGGGCAGGGGCCCGTGGGACCTCATCTGCGTAGTCCCGCAGGTAGGTGGCGGCGTGTGTGAGAGCAATTGGGGCAGTTGTACCTTCTCGCAGGGGCTTCCGACTTTTGATTTAAATCTCCTCTGCAACGAACTAATCTTCGACTTCGGGTTCCAGATTGACTGCACATGCATCTACACTTGTCCGAACTTCCCTTACACTATACCAGTTCCAAAGAGCGTCCGCGTGAATCTAAAGGACTGGCTGATCCTGTTGAACCCGGACATGTATGCGGGCATATTCAATCAACTGCAGGTCTGCAGAATGGACCCATAGGCAACTAAGTAGTTTAAGAATATTAACGGATAAATATTGAAAATCGGATGAAACTAAGAGCTATTTCCAAACTATTGCGCATAGAAAACTGTCTAATGGCTGGGCTAGCAGTAGTTATAGGTTTCGTCGTTTCTGGTGGATTAATAATTTCTAGTGGAATAGATATAGTTCTCTTCCCTAAGCTTTTATTAGCCGTTGTTTCCGTGTTTGTAATAACTGGAGCAGGCAATGCTATGAACGATTATTATGATTGTGAAGCTGATAAAAAAAATGCACCTCATAGACCATTACCTAGAGGAGAGGTATCAATAACTGGCGCGTTCTATTTGTCAGTTAGTTTATTTATAGCAGGTATTATCATGTCCTTTTTTATAAATTATTATTGTTTCTTATTAGCAGTGATGAATTCTTTTCTCTTATTTCTTTATGCCAAGAAACCATCGTTGCCTTTGCTTGGGAATCTCATGGTTGCATACCTAACTGCGTCTACTTTTGTTTATGGTGCACTAATTCTACAAATTCCCATATTAAATAATCTAAAATTGATTTCTTTAGTAATGTTAGCATTCTTCGCTAATCTTGGCAGAGAAATTATAGGCGATATAGAAGATATAACTGGAGACAAACGAGCAGGAATTAAAACTTTTGCAATTACGGGACTAAGACTACCCTTTACGAAGACGTTTAAACTAACTAAAAATGCCAAAGAGACAGCCTGGTTTTGGGGTAAAGGTCTCATAATCATCGCTGTACTTATGAGTCTGATACCTGTTAAATTAATGGGTATGGCTTATCTACCAATTGTAATAATCGCTGACGCATTGTTCATAGCGTCGATAGTAGTGAAGAGCGCACGGCAGAACCAGAAGCTGACAAAGATTGCGATCTTCGTCGGGCTTATAGCCTTCCTGGCGGGGGTTTTGGTATACTAAGGTTCACGAACTCCCGTATTCTTCGCTGAACCTCTTCCTGGCTTCCAGAATTGCTGATTACCTTCCAGGCCTTGCCTCTATTCGTGAGTTTGACTCTCTCCTCTGCTATTTTCAGCAGGTTGTTTTGTACCTTTCTCTGGAAATCAATGGACTCAAAGACCTCTTTTTTCCTGTCATTTATCCGCGAGAGCGCTTGGTCAGCAGGAACTTCGAGGACTATGACCACATCTGGCTCCGGTGCAAAAGAGTTTAGCTGCGCTAACCACTTCTCGTCAACACCCTGCGCAGACTGGTAGGCGATGGTCGAGTAGAAGTATCTGTCAGAGATTACCGCCTTTCCATCCTCAAGCGCAGGCTTTATCACCGAATCCACATGATCTGCGCGGTCGGCAGTGAACATAAGCGCGAGTGCAGTTGGAGAGACCTTGGTTTCGCCAGATAGAACGGTCCGGATAGCCTGGCCTATCGGCCCCTTTGTCGGCTCTTGCGTCAGGACTGTGTCAAAGCCCTTAGCCTGCAGGTACTCGGTCAAGAGTCGGGCGTGTGTCGATTTCCCAGTCCCGTCTGTGCCCTCGATGACTATAAAAAGGCCTTTTTTCATGTTTATTTTTGACCCCGTAGTTTTTATTTACAGATATAAAATATACCCAACATGGGCAAAGCAAAGATGTTCGGTGGAGTGGCCATCGTAATCGGGCTGATACTAGCTGTTTTGGCGTACGTTCTAGTGCACGTCGTGGCCGGCCAGTCCTTTACGAGGTTCATACTCTACACGTTCCTGCCGGTCTTGCTGGTGACGTTTGGCCTTATCGCAATAGTCATCGGCGTGCTCCTGCTGATATACGGATAACCAACCCGCAGGCTCTAATCTTTTTTCCAACTTAGTTCTAATTAGACTATGCTAGATTATTCAAAACTCGGATTGAGGTGCGGCATCGAGATACATCAGCAGTTAGACACAGTCAAACTGTTTTGTGGATGCCCCTCGAAGATACGCGAGGACGAATCGCATAAGACTATCCTTAGGAAAATCAAAGCAGTAGCAGGCGAGCTGGGGGACGTTGACCCTGCCGCACTGCATGAGCTGTTGAAGGACCGCGAGTTCATCTATGAGTTCTATCAGGACACGAACTGTTTAGTTGAACTGGACGACGAGCCACCGCACCTGCTGAACAAAGAGGCGCTTGCGATAACACTAGAAGTCGCCCTGCTACTTAATGCCAAGCCTGTCGGCGAGATACAGGTCATGAGAAAGACAGTTATTGATGGATCGAACACCTCTGGCTTCCAGAGGACCATGCTGGTAGCGACTAATGGTCATATAGATGTAAGCGGTAAAAAGATTGGGATTCCCACAATCTGTCTGGAGGAAGACGCTGCGCGCATAATCAAGAAGGAAGGGAATAGGACTTGGTACAGACTTGACAGACTTAGTATCCCGCTTGTCGAAATCGGTACCGATCCGGACATCTCGACACCGCAGGAGGCTAAGGAAGTCGCTGAGAAACTGGGCATGCTCCTGCGTGCGACTGGGAAGGTGAAAAGAGGCATCGGAACGATACGGCAGGATGTCAACGTTTCGATAAGTGGTGGCGAGCGTGTTGAGATAAAGGGTGTGCAGACGCTAAATGACATCCCGGGACTGGTCGAGAACGAGGTCCTGCGGCAGCAGAGGCTCATAGAAATCAAGGACGAGCTGAAGAGGCGCGGGTTTAAGGAGTTCAAACGCGAGATTCTTGACGTCTCCTCATTGTTCGAGAATACGGACTCAAAGATAATAAAGGGCAAGAAGGTCTTTGGAATCAAGGTCCCGAAGTTCGCAGGCCTGATGAAGAAGGAGCTCATGCCGAACTACAGGTTCGGAACTGAGCTTGCAGGGATTGCGAAAGAAGTCGGCGGACTCGCGGGGATATTCCACTCAGATGAACTGCCAAACTATGGTATAACCGAGGCAGAAGTAGCCATAGTCAAGAAGTTCCTTAAACTTGAAGGTAGTGACGCATTCGTGCTTGTGGCTGCTGACTGGGGGGGCGGTGAAAAGACCCTGTATGCGATAGCTGCAAGATGCAATGACGCATCGAAGGGAGTCCCGAAGGAGGTCAGACGCGCAGATGGTACGCTAACTAGATTCATGCGGCCCCTGCCGGGAAGCGCGCGCATGTACCCGGAGACAGACGAGCCGCTGATAGCCGTTACCAAAGAGATGTTAAAATCGATAAAACTGCCGCTCACCCCTGAGGAGCAGAAGAAAGAACTGGGGAAGATAGGCTTGGGTCTGGAGCTGGCGAATCAATTAATCAGATCAAGGGTTCTTGGAGAGTTCATACAACTTAGCAGGGAACTCAAGCTGAAACCATCGGTAGTTGCATCCGCCCTTCTCGCGGCGCCTGAAGAGATTGACATAGCACAGGTCCTTAGACTCGTCGATTCCGGCAAAGTGGCGAAGGAGTCTATGGAAGACGTAATCGAAGGCATGAGGAGCGGCAAGACCGCGGAGCAGGTCACTAACGAAAAGAATCTGTTTTTGATGGACGAGTCTGAAATAAAAAAGAAAATAGCGGAGATAATCAAGGCTAACAAGGGTGCAAATGCTGGGCAGTTAATGAGCAAGGCGATGGCAGAACTGCGCGGCAAGGCCGATGCCCGGACCGTCAAAAAGATAATAGAGGAAACGTTATAAGCCCATGGATTTGAAGAGCGTGCCGGTGACATATTGGCTTTTAGGGGTAATAATCGCGGTTTTCATCGCGCAGGTAATCGTGAACGTGACATTCACGCCAGTCATAGTCGCAACCCCCTTCGGCACCTTTGGCGTAGGCCAGGTCGATTGGAACTTCGCTCTTTGGCCCACTAGAGTCTTGCATGGCGATGCCGTGTGGGGCGTTCTTACGAGCATATTCTTACACGCTAACATCCTGCACATCCTCTTCAACGGGTGGGCATTGTACCTGTTCGGGCTCTCTCTCGAGAAGCTCATAGGCGGCAAGAACCTGCTGAAGGTATTCTTCGCGGCAGGGATTGTCGGTTCTTTTGCGCACATAGCCTTCTCCATTGTCGTTGGCAGTGCTAGTCTCTATGCGCTTGGCGCAAGCGGCGCGATATTCGGCGTGCTTGGAACCTTTGCGGTCCTCAGGCCGAATATACGGGTGATTATGATGCCCGTTCCGATTCCGCTGCCATTGTGGCAGGCGGTGATAATGTTTGTAGTGTTCATGAGTCTTATCTTCGGGTTGGGCGGGCTGTCGGGGATAGCCCAGGACGTCCACATTGCAGGATTGATCGTCGGTGTCATCATGGGCCTCATGTTCAAGAAGAGGATAGCCTCTGACAAGGACTTCACCTGGAGGGCGGTCTACGCTCCGGTTGAGAAGAAGGACCCCTATGCGTGGATAGACGAATACAGATAAAATGTACGATGTAGCGATAGTCGGTGCAGGACCGGCAGGACTCATATGTGCGACCGAGTTAGAGAAGCTTGGAGAGAACACGACTGTCATTGAAAAAGATTCAAAGATAGGCGAACCCGTGGAGTGTGCTGGTCTCTTTAACATAGACGGTCTTAACAGGCTGGGCATCAAGAAGGGCAACTACATATTAAACGAGCTGCAGGGGGCCCGTTTCATCTCCACAAGCGGCGCGATCGCAGAGATTAAGGGAAAGGGGAGCAAGGCATATGTCGTGGATAGAGGCGGATTCGACAGATTCTTGGCCAAGGGATATGGCGGCAAGATGGTATTGGGGACGGCTGTCACTGCTGCGCGCAAGAAAGCTGGCAGTTACGAGTTGAAGATTGCTGGAGGCTCCTTAGACACAAAGAAGGTCGTACTCGCGACCGGATATGACACTTCAATCCACAAGTTCTTCGGCTTCAAAGGGCCGAGCAGATTCATCTCCACGTCTCAATATGAGATAAGCGGCATTGATACCGACAAAAATTTCACCGAGTTATACTTAGGTTCGGCCGCACCCGGGTTCTTTGCTTGGATAATACCGCTTAATGAAGAAACTGCGCGCGTGGGTCTAGGCGTATTAGACGCTCCTGAAACGACCCGCCATTACATGGAGCGATTCCTTAAACGATTGAAGAAAGAAGGCAGGTTTAAGGAGAAGAACAAAGTCGTGCATAAGTCGGGCGGGCTGATACCCGTCTTTGAACCAAACCTTACGCTGGCACACGATGGAGCCTATATTGTCGGCGACGCGGCTGGACAAGTCAAAGCGACAACTGGCGGTGGCGTGATGGTCGGGGGCCTGGCCGCAAAGATACTTGCGCATGCAATACACGATGGCAAAAGCTACGAGCTTAATCTGGCGGAGATAAACAAAGAACTGAGCAACCACTTGCTCATGCGCAATGTATTGAACAAATTTGGCGATGGGCAGTACGAGCACATGATCGAGTTCCTGAACAAACCGGAAATCAAGAAAATCATCGAGGAGAAGGGCGACATGGATTTCATAGGCCCGGTTATGGAGAGTGTAATGAAGAACCCGCTCATGATGATGCAGGCGTTGAAGTTCTTGGGCAAGGGAGTATTATTCTGATGGACCCAATATCCCTTGTCGGAATTTCCATGGGTCTTGCTATGGACTGTTTTGCAATAGCAATAGCGATAGGCGCGGATATGAAGAAGATAGAGGTCTCCCACGCGCTTAGGGTGGCTCTGTTCTTTGGCGGATTCCAGGCGATTATGCCGGTTATAGGCTGGCTTGGCGGCGTCACATTAACAAGTTTCCTATCTGGTTTCGCCCACTGGGTCGTATTCGGTTTGCTTGTATTCATCGGGGTCAAGATGATCTACGAGTCGACTAAACTTGAAGAAGGGCCTAATGACAGCATGTCCGTTACAGTTTTACTGGTCCTTGCGATAGCGACCAGCATTGATGCGCTCGCGATAGGACTAAGCTTCGCCTTCATGGGCGTCGCGATAACTATCCCAATACTGGTGATGGGCGCTTTCGCGTTCGTACTGTCATTCGCAGGAGTCTACATCGGTGAAAGGTTCGGCCACATCTTCGAGAACAGAATGGAAATCGTCGGCGGTGTGATATTGATAGGCATGGGGATTAAAGTGCTCTCAGAACACCTGATGTTTTGAGAATCCTTTTAATAGGGGAAGATTCAAAATAAGGCAATGGTCGGCGAGGAATATGGGTGGGTCCCGCTAGATGGATGGGCTATAACCCTTAAACTTTTGGGAATGGCAGTCTTAATAATAGTGCCAGGATTCTTGCTTAGTCTCGCGCTCTTCCCGAAGAGAACTGCAATGGTAATGAGCGAGCGTCTTGCGCTCTCTTTCGGTCTCGGTCTTGCTGCGCCATTTTTACTAATGCTCTTAAATATGATTGTTGGCGTGCCCGTTAACCTAACCACAAGTGCAATCGTGTTCGTGTTCATCTGCGTTATAGGCATTCTCGGGTTCTTGAACCGTGGAGGGGACATCAACCTCGCAGAGTGGTATAAGTCAATCGATTCCTAGAATTAGAGAGGTTGTAAGTTCTGTGTTATCTTATCTATCTTTTCTTCCTTGTCAGGCCCGATTCCAAGGCACGTGATCGTTCCAGCCTTTACTTCTGTGTAACCAGCGTCCTCTATAATCGCAGTCACGAGTCCCGCCCTCTTGGCTGCCTCGTTTATAGTAAATAGCACTTTTTGATCTTTACATTTAAGGATAACCTTCTTGCCGCCTTCGTTGAGCCATTCCTTTGTCAGCTTCGTGTCATGTTGACGCATGAAACACTCTAGGACTGCGTGCCCTACCTGTGCGCACGCCTTGCCCTTGCTGAGCTTCAAATCATCCCGCACGACAACACTAAGTTTGTACATTCAATCCTCCTTTTTATTTGTTCTGCGACTAATTAAAACAGGTGGATAAGTAATGGAAACAGGGATACGAGTCGGTGATGTGATGGCAAAGGGCATAGTGACAATAAGCCCGAACGACTTCGTGAAAAAAGCCTGCCAGATAATGGCGAAACATGACATCAGTGGCCTCACGGTCATGGATAAAGGAAAGCTCGTCGGCATGCTGACCCAGGGTGACCTCGTACCAATGATTGCTGCTGGCAAGGATCCGTCTTCTACGAGCGTCAAGGAGATAATGGGCAAGAAGCTCATCAACATAAACCCAGATGCTGACATCAGCATGGCCGCAAAACTGATGGTCGACAACAAGGTCAAGAGGTTGCCCGTATTAAGAGAAGGCAAGCTGGTTGGCGTCATAACCCAAGTTGACATAGTTAGGATTTCGCCGTCGGTTTACGACTTGATATTCGAAAAGGCACAGGCTGAGACAGGAGCGCTGCTCGAGAATGAAGTTGGCATGTCCGGCGAGTGTGAGGAATGCGGCAACTACAACGAGAAACTGAGGAATGTCAACGGTACACTCGTATGCGAGGCGTGCTACGAGGAGATAAACGAACAGGTTTAATCTTTTTATAGACAGACCCTATAACTAAGATATATCTCGATATATCTTCTTAAACTGCGAGATTCCTTAGAATGCATGTTGTTAGAATGGGGAGTAGCACACCACTTGAACGCGGAGACCTGCGCTTACTGATCCTAAACCTACTGAAGAAGCGCATGCATGGTTACCAGATAATGTCCGAGTTGAAGGACCAGTCTAAGGGGGGCTACAAGCCCAGCACCGGTGCCCTCTACCCGCAATTGAGAGGGCTCGAAGAGGAGGGCCTCGTAAAATGCGAGGAAGAAAACGGCAAAAAGAATTATGTGATCACTAAGAATGGCGAGGAATATTTAGAGCGTAATAAGAAACTGGCGAATGACGCTATGAAACGTTTCCACAATTTCTGGAGCGACAACGACCTTGGATTCTTAATTGAAAGAATCGAATCAATATCCAAGATACTAATGGCGGGAACGGCAAATGCTCTTGAGAGCGGAAAGCCTGAGGAGTCAAAAAAGATAGCAGAATCAAAGAGAATACTTAACAAAGCCGAGGAGGAATTGAGAGCAGTATGGAAGTGATGGAGGACGGCGGATCTGAGACGAAGTGCATTCTCGAGATGAAGGACGTCTGGAAGGTTTACCTTTTGGGAAAGGTGGATGTCCCGGCTATAAGGGGAGTCGACTTCTGCGTAGACAAAGGAGATTATATCTCTATACGAGGGCCTAGTGGCAGCGGCAAATCAACCCTCTTGAACCTCATAGGCTGTTTGGACACGCCTTCTTCAGGCAGGATATTGCTTGGAGGCATTGACATTGAGACTTTGAGCGAAGACGAGCTGGCAGCAGTTAGAAGGAAGATGATAGGGTTCGTGTTCCAGGTTTTCAATTTGATACCCTCGCTCAGCGCCAAGGAGAATGTTTCGCTGCCGATGCGGTTTGATGGAGTTTCAAAGGGCGTTGCCAATAAGAAGGCGGAAGCTCTGCTCGAACTAGTAGGCCTTAGTCATCGAGTAAACCACAAGCCTTCGGAGTTGTCTGGCGGCGAACGCCAGAGAGTCTCTATAGCAAGGGCATTGGCGAACGACCCTGCAGTGATACTAGCCGATGAGCCGACAGGCAATCTGGACAGCAAGAGCGGCGAGAAGATAATTGACGTTCTCGAGGACTTGAATAAGAGGGGTATCACCCTTATTGTCATCACTCACGATCTCCGTATTGCGGGGAGGGCGAAGAAGCAGCTGCACCTTGCGGACGGGAAGTTCGTCTCCTTCGATGTCGGGGACATCCAGCCTAACCTTTTCCCTAAACCAGGTCAGTCTAAAACAAACACGTGAATAAAATGAAGGCATATATCATATTGGGGCTTTTTCTAGCCCTTGGGACGGCGCTCGCAGCGCCATCTTTGAGCATAAGCTATGCAGTGACACCAACTAGTATTAACCCAGGTGGCACTGCGCAGGTGATAGTGACTATAATAAACGCAGATCCCTTAGTTGATATAACGGATTTGGACATAAGCATGCGCAGTGTATCCACCAGTGCCGTGGCGGTTACTAGCAGCATGTCAGATGTTGGAGCAGTCCCTGCATTATCGACATCATCAGCAGCCTTTGCTATACGGGCATTGGAATCCGCAAGACCCGGGATTTACATACTTGAGGCTAAGGGCACGTATGAGTACGATGGCGGGAGCTCAGGGTTCACCTTGACAATACCTGTGACTGTTACATACCGTTCTGCGCTTGAGGTATTTGCCCAGGACACACAAATAACTCCGGGTGCGACTGCCACATTGCCTATAAAATTGACGAATGCAGGAAAGAGCACAATAAGGAACCTTGTTGTGACGCTTTCCCCAAGTACAGTGTATGTTTACCCGATAGGCAACGTAAGGAACAGCATACAAGCATTGGAACCTGGCGAGAGCTCCGAAGCTGATTTCCAAATAAGGGCAAGTGATTCAGCTGTCGCAGGCATACAAGCGGCGACCATGACTATTACCTACACGGACGCAGCCGGTTCGACACAGACAGACACTCAGTCCATAGGGATAACCGTAGTTGATGCCGGGACTGAAGTAGTCATAGACAGCATCGATTCGAATCTCGAGCCAGGGAAGACAGGCACCGTTACAATAGGCGTGAAAAATGTCGGTGATGTAAAACTGGAGAACCTATACTTCTCGTTGACCACGACAGCAACTGGTTTGGACATAAGTGGTTCCAACGAAAAACTGATGGATTCGCTGGCAGTTGGCGAGACGAAGACAGTCGAGTTTGAATTCGATGTATCGCAGGACGCAGCAGCGAGCCCTGCCGAGAGCACGCTCTCAATAATGTACGAACACGAGGGCGGCAAGAAGCAGATGACAGACACCAAGCCGCTCGGTATTGTTGTTGGCGGGGCGGTAGACTTGAGAATAATCGACAAGACTCCGAAGAGCAGTGACGGGCAGATAGAGATTGACATAGCTAATTACGGCAACAAGGATGCGGATGCTGTCAAGGTAGAGATGCTAGCCAATGGGAATATGGTCGGCACTAGTTTCACCGATCAGATAAAATCGAATAAACACAAGGTCTTCAGGTTCGATATGCCCTTGGTGAACAATGTCGTGATAAAGATAACATATAAGGACTACGGATCTGAGACGGGAATCACGACCATCGAAGAGCCCATAGCTCTCGATACGACCGAGACCAAGGCTAATGGCGGTGACGGGATAGTAGCGATAGTACCGGTGGTATTGATAGTTCTGGCATTGATCTGGTATCTAAGGAGACGAGGCAAGAACAACGTAAAAATCGATGTGAGCAAGTACAAGTAAGCGAAGGATCTGTACGAACCAATATGTTCTTCGACATGACGTTCCGGTCCTTGTGGCGACACAAGACCCGGAGCTTCCTTACTGGAATGGGGGTTGTCCTGGCAATAGCTGCCATCGTTTCACTAGGGTCGATTTCAGAAGGGATCAACAACCTAGTGCAACAGCAGCTAAAGTTCGAGAGTAACTTGATTTCTGTGACGGAAAAGGACGACCAGATGAGCTTTAGCACAGGCATGCCTGGACTCGGCTCTAAAATACCAAAGGAAGTCGTAGACGAGATCGCCCAGATAGACGGGGTCGCAACAGTAAGCCCGCAAATCATGCAAATATCACTCGATAATAACCTAATGGTCATTGGCATATCCCTGGATGACACTGAAATCTTCGACCTTCAGAACATAGACTTCACGGCCGGGGGCTATCCAGATGAGGGCGAAAAGGAGCTGTTTTTGGGTTATCAAGCTGCTGAGATGAACAAATTGTCCGTCGGGGACGAGGTTCTGGTAAAAGGTGACAAATATGTGGTCTCAGGAATACTCGAAGAGATGTATAACTTCGTAGATTACGCAGCCATAGGTCCGATAACTGACATTGCCGACACCTTTGACATGGAGGACTATTACACCTCGCTCTCCATAGAGCCTGCCGACGTTAGCGACTCAAAGAGGATAGCCAATGAGATAATGGAGGCTTATGACACGCTAGATGCGATGACAAGCGATGAAGCCCTCAAAATGGCGGACGAAATCGTAGGCCAGATAAGGCTGATGACCCTAAGCATAGGCGTCGTGGCGTCTTTAGTCGCTTCTATAGGCATAATCAACACAATGATCGTCGTGGTTCTGGAAAGGAAGCAGGAATTCGGCATAATGAAGGCTCTTGGAGCCAAGCGGGTTGTGATACTGTCCATAGTCATCCAAGAGGCTGTCGTTATAGGGGTTATTGGCAGTATTCTCGGCATATTCATAGGATATGCAGGGACTGAGGGGATAAACAAAGCCAGTGCGTTCCCGATAGCGTCCGTAACACCGACTCTTGCTCTATTCAGTTTACTGTACGGGATTCTGCTTTGTGTTGTTGCCTCACTCTATCCCTCTTACAGTGCAATAAATGTAGATCCAGTGGAGTCCATGAGAGAGACGTAACTATAAAATGATATTTGATATTGTCCTGAAACAGCTTGGAAGGCACAAGGTCAGGACATCACTGACAGTACTCGGAGTCGCTGTGGGGATTCTCTTAGTAACTGCACTGAGCTCTTTCTCAGAGGGAATAAGCCAGACCGTGAACACCGAACTGAGCTACCTTTCTGGCATCGTCACCGTGACTGCCAAGGATATAAGCTTCCAAACCTTCACCATGAGCGAACTTGACGAATCGCTCCTCGACGAGATAGCGGGTTTGTCAGGGGTTGACGAGGTCGCCCCCGTTATAATCGGGCAGCTGCCAAACGTCGGAAACGTCTTTGGCATAAACTTGGACGATGTGGACATCCTCAACATAGACGTTGATGTAGCCGAAGGCAGATTCCCAGAAGAAGGCGCAGACGAGATGATACTCGGATACACCTATGCAGAAACGACTGGATTAAAGGTAGGCGATGAGATAAGCACCCGGGGCAAGAAACTAGAGATAGTCGGCATCCTTGGGTACACGAGCGCTAGCGAAGATAGCGGCGTCATGATGCCCCTCGTTATAGCGCAAGATGTCTTAGCAATGAAAGACAAAATCAGCATAATACTAGTGAAACCAGTCAGTGCTGGCGATGCTGAGGCATTAGCACGGGAGATAGACAGCCTTTATGACGTTCAGGCGCTTAGCGAGAAAGACGCTGCTAGAGAAGCTGGAGAGTTCACTGGGCAACTGAGCATAATGACCTTTGCCATAGGCTCCATAGCCGCGATAATCGCGGGAATAGGCATAATGAACGTAATGTTCATGAGTGTCAGAGAGCGGCGAAAGGAGATCGGGACCATGAAGGCACTCGGCGCCACAACACGCGAAATACTCTCGGAAGTAGTCCTTGAGGCAATCATAATAACGCTCATCGGCGAGGCGATAGGCTTGGTTCTGAGCCTTGGCGCCGTACAGGTCCTAAACACCCTCACTACCGAGATGAGCGCTGTGATAACTCCCTCACTGCTTATTAGCGTGACGCTATTCGCTCTTTTCCTAGGGGTTTTCAGTGGCCTGTTCCCTGCGCGCGAGGCGGCCAGGCTGCAGCCCGCAGTAGTGCTTAGGTACGAATAGGGATTCAAACAGATTTTTTATTAGTAACACGGTAATAGTCATATGCGCACTATACCCATTCTAATCATTGCGGTGTCTGCGATTTTTTTAATATCCTGTGCCTACGCGGCGAGCGACTGGCCAATGTTCAGGGGAAACCCAAGCAGGACTGGCTACACCAACTTGACCGGCGACCTCAGGACTGACCATATCGTCGCTTGGACATTCACAGCGCCCGAGGGAATATTTGCTTCTCCTGCCGCCGTTGACCTTAATGGCGACGGAAGACCTGAAATCATAGTTGCTGCAGAGAAAGGCGATGTGGAAACCCAGAAAAACTTGTTTGTCCTGAGCTCAACCGGGCAGATCCTTTGGGAATTTGCCGCCGATAGCAGCATACACTCATCGCCTGCAATAGCTGATTTGGATGACGATGACAACCCCGATATCGTTTTTGGCACAAACCGCGGTAGGGTATATGCACTCGATGGGGGGGAAGGCTCCGTGTTATGGTCATTTAGACTCCCTATAGGCGCCTTTAGGTCATCACCGTTGACATATGACGTTGATGGGGATAATGAAACCGAAGTAATCATAGGTTCTAGTAACGGAACCCTGTACTGCATAGATGGCGGAAGCGGTATAGCTGAGTGGACATATCAAACAGATGGCGAGATCTCAAGCTCGCCTTCAATTATAGGCACAGATATTGTATTTGGTTCGGCAGATAACAAAACTTACGCGCTTGATGGCAAGGGAAGGCCTATTTGGAACGTGACGGTAAAGGCGCCAATAGTGTATTCCACTGCAGCTGCTCTCTCTGGAGGACGATTCGCAATCGGAACAGATGATGGCAGAATGCTGATCATTGGCAAGGGTAGGATTTACAAGGAGTTCAAGGCAAACGGTAGTATAACCGGTTCACCGGCGGTCGGCATTTCTGGAAGCAACGAGATAATAGTTTTCGGCAGTGCAGTTGAGGAGGACGTCCACGGCAATTATGTCCAGCAGGCTGGCAATATGGTCTATGCGATAAATTCACAAGGCAAACTCCTATGGTCTTTTGACACGGGTGGCTGGAGCGTGTTCTCCTCACCAGCCCTGGCAGACATAGACAATGACAATAAGCTGGAAGCCGTTGTCGGGACGCGTGAGGGGAAACTGTATATCTTAGATGCCGAAACAGGCAAGGCGAAGTGGGTTTTCTTTGATGGAACTGGAATCTATGCTTCACCTGTTATTGCAGATGTTGATGGGGACGGATATGCCGAGATAGTTGTCGCATACCGTTTCAGCAATCAAGTGAAGCTCATTGATTCACTGGACAAACCTGACCTTGTTATAGCATCAATATCCTTCTCCAATGACTTTCCTGAGAACGGAAAAGTTATAAATCTGATAGCGAATGTAAAGAACGTAGGGAAAAAGACTGCTTCGGCCCTTGTTATAGAATTCTATCGCAGGTCGCCGATACTTGATTATCCAATAGGCAATGTCACACTTAGCGATATAAAGCCCCGGGAGAGCGCAAATGCGACCCTTTCGTGGAATGCGACGATGCCTCCGAGCGAGATAGGGATATACGCAGTTGCAGACCCTAAAGAAATAATAGACGAGTCAAATGAGCTAAACAACGACCGTTATAAGGGCTTCTACAATGACCTTTATATATCCAGCTATAAGTTCCCAGAAGAGATACGGCAGGCTACTGGCAGTACTAGCGCATCTTTAAAAGCAAGTGTGTTCAATAAAGGCAGGGTTGCCCTGATTGGCATTGAAGTGGCCCTCCTGCTCACTAGCGAGAACCGGAGTGCTGTGCTGGATACGAAGTACATCGATATACCAGCGGACAACCAAGTGAGCGCCACCTTCCCCTTCACTTATAAACCCTTGGCGAACGGCACTCAGAACCTTTCGGTAGTCATAGACCCCAATAATAAAATCAAAGAGAACTCCAAAGAAAACAATGTGATGACGTGGGTGTTAGAACCTCCTGGCGTACCTGGGGCGCTAGAGGAGCCGAAACAAACATCAGCAAATAACCAGAACGATACACTACTCTTGCTAATACTAGTCGTTGCTATAGTTTCCATCCTTTGGGAGAAGGTCGTGAAGGTAAAGATACAGAAGATAAAACGGAAGAAAGAAAAGGCAAAAGGGGAAAAGAAGACGGAGGGCGTTGAATCGGTTCAGCAGAGTGGCGAATCAGAATCACCAGCTAACACTGTAGAAGCCTATGGGATCGGTTACTCCTCAGGGATGCCCGAGACTCCTGGAGAGAGCAGCCTTGACAAGCCCGTCGAATAGCGGTGCAGGTTTTTCTATACGAGACTTGAACTCTGGATGGAACTGGCATGCTATAAAATAAGGATGGTCCGCGATCTCTATGATCTCAACAAGGTCACGCTTCTTATTTATCCCCGAGACAACGAGTCCACATTCCTCGAGCTGTTTCCTGAAATCGTTGTTGACTTCCCATCTGTGGCGATGTCTTTCTGAAATCTTTGTTTTCCCATAAACCTTATGTGCCAGTGTTCTAGGCTTTATCTCGCAGTCGTAAGCGCCCAGCCTCATGGTCCCGCCTTTGTCGCACTGGTCTTTCTGTTCTGGCATCAAGTCGATTACAGGATATTTTGTCTTTTCATCGACCTCGGTGGTATGTGCGCCTTTCATGCCGCACACATCGCGCGCGAATTCAACAGTTGCCATGTGCAAGCCGTAGCATATGCCCAAAAAAGGTATTTTGTTTTCCCTGGCATACTTGACCGCCATTATCTTGCCCTCGATGCCCCTCTCGCCAAACCCCCCCGGGACTATCATGCCGTCAAAGCCCTGCAGTAGCTTCTCAGCGCCCTCTTTCTCTATGTCTTCCGTCTCGACCAGCTTGACGTTCACTCTGCAGTTGTGCCTTACTCCTGCATGGCGTAGTGCCTCCTTGATACTGAGGTATGCGTCCGGGTGGGCATATTTGCCGGCTAGGACTATTGTGGTCTCCCTCTTTGGGTTCCTGTCGCGCTTTGCGAGCTCCCGCCAGTGCGAGAGGTCTGTCTTCTTCGGCTTCAGATTGAATCTCTCGAATATCCTTTTGCTCAACTCCTGCTTCTCGAATATCAGCGGCAGCTCATACAGGGATTTGACATCCGGGTTGCTTATGACACAGTTTTCGGGGACGGAGCAGAATAGTGATATCTTCTTTTTTATGTCTTTTGAGAGCTCAGTATCAGCCCTGCAGATGACTATGTTGGGCTGTACACCCATGCTCTGCAAAACCTTGACGCTTCCCTGCGTGGGCTTGGTCTTGTGCTCCCCACCGATTATGGTCGGGACGAGAGTGAGATGGACGAAAAGGACGCTGCCCGGCTTCTCGGAGGCCATCTGTCTCATGGTCTCGATATAGACCATGTTCTCTAAGTCACCGACGGTGCCGCCGATCTCGACCACTGCGATATCTGCCTTGCGTTGTTTGACTATCTTGTAGAACCTCCTCTTCACTTCGTCCGTGACATGGGGTATGACCTGCACTGTCTTACCAAGATAATCCCCGTGGCGCTCTTTCTCCAGTATCGTCTTATAGACCTTGCCGGTCGTCTGGTCATTCTCCTCGCCAAGGCTGATGTCCAGGAACCGCTCATAGTGGCCGAGGTCGAGGTCGGTTTCCCCGCCGTCGTCGGTCACAAAGACCTCGCCGTGCTCGAATGGGCTTATCGTACCGGCGTCAGTATTGAGATAGCCGTCTATCTTTATCGGGATTACGTTAAAGCCCTTGGATTGGAGTATCTTGCTTATAGAAGCGGTCGTGACACCTTTTCCCAAACCTGACAAAACACCACCTGTAACTACAATGAATCTCGGCATACTAAGTTTGTAGGTCACAGAATAAAAAAGTAACTCCTATAAGATTCATATTCTCCAAGCAGATATCCTCCTGAAGGCTTCGCAAGGCGAGTGAATTATCGTGAACGGAGCCTCATCAAGTACCTCTGTATAAGTTTTTCAGGTAGCTCGTTCTTATGCCCATATTGTTGCATCAAGCGCCTGGCGTCTGATGGCGATAAGACACCTCTTCCGACATCAACTCTTATGTTTTCGAAGATATCTCCAGCGATTTGTTCTGGCGTTCTCCTTTCTATTGGTCCTGATTTTTCCCTCTCAGGACCTTTTCCAACGGGCTTCTTGCGGCGTGTTCTCGATGCTACCGCAGCGAGTCGTTCTAATCTTTCGTAAGCCTCTGGAAGTCCCATCCTGAATCCCTCCCTAGTCACACGTCTTGCCCCTAATTGACCGCGTTGCACCACTTCGCCAAACAGGCCCCTATCGATCCAATTTATGGCAGTCCTTCTGGAGACCTTAAACTTTTTTGCGATTTGTTCTGATGTCAGATGACTCCTATTGAACTCGGCCTCTGTATCGATATGGCTTCTTTTGAATACCCACCTGTCGCCGACCTTCTGCGCCCATGGCGGCGACTTGCCATGTTCTTTGAAATACCTCGCGGCCCTGGCGATATATGTAACTGGTTTGACGGCCCCCTCTATTTTGGTTATCTCACCAGTACCAATCCAACCACTCGCTCTAAGCCGCTGTACTTTTTTACCTTCAGATATTATCTTTTGCGCGATGGCGTTCGGCAGTATCCAATAGGTGGGGTGCGTCGAATCCTTAATAGCTCCCTTGACCGAAGGATCCTTTTTTCTAATTCTTAGCGTCAGAGTGGATTTCGTCAAGACCCCGCCAGTGGCTTTGCAAATCTGCGCTATTGACTTATGTCCTGGGGGAGGGGTGTATCTACTTGGCATTTATTCTTTTATCCACAAAGGCTTAAAAATAGGAAACAAATGCTCTCAATCAAACTCTGCGGGGTCAGGCTCGAGAACCCGACCATCATTGCTTCAGGCATACTCGGAGTTACCGCAGCTAGCCTCGCACGGGTTGCGCGCGCAGGGGCAGGGGCGGTAACGAAGAAGTCCATTGGCCTAAAACCTCGAGAGGGTCATGACAACCCCGTGATGGTCGAGGTGACTGGCGGTTACCTGAATGCCATTGGTCTGCCGACTGTCGGAGTCGAAGACACCCTACAGGAGCTTAAGGAATACAAGAGGCTTTCAAAGGTCCCTGTCATAGCTTCGTTCTACGGCGCGACTGCTGATGACTTCAGGGAAGTCGCGAAGAGGCTCGATGGGAAGGCAGACCTGCTCGAGGCTAATATCTCCTGCCCGAATGTCAGGAGCGAGTTTGGCTTATCATTCTCAGCGTCCTGCGAGGATGCCAGGGAAGTCGTGAAAGGGATAAAGGGGATCGCTAAAACACCGTTGCTTGTGAAACTGAGCCCGAATGTGCCGGACATAGGAGAGATAGCTCGCGCGGTTGAGAAGGCAGGCGCGGATGGAATAACAGCAATTAATACCGTCGGGCCAGGGATGGTTATAGACCTGAAAACCAGAAAGCCGGTTCTGGCGAACAAGACTGGCGGCATGAGCGGGCCGGCAGTGAAGCCGATAATGGTGCGATGTGTGTATGATATCTACGAAGCAGTGAAGATACCAATAGTCGGTGTCGGAGGGATAACCACCGGTGAGGATGCTGCTGAGGCGATAATGGCAGGCGCATGCGCGGTCGGGATTGGAACCGGGATTGCATATCGCGGGATTGAGATTTTCAATCTGGTCAAAAAGGAATTGGCAGTTTTCATGAAGAAAGAGGGCTTCAAGGGGATAGACGAGATGGTGGGGATCGCGCATGGATAAGCCGCAGGTCATTAAAGTCTTGGATAACAAGCTGGAAGCTGCGGGGATCAAGACGATAAAGCTAGATGCAGACATAGGAGCTAGCGCGGGGCAGTTCGTTATGCTGTGGATACCCGATATCGGGGAAAAGCCGTTTAGTCTAAGCAAGGTCGGAAAGAACCCTGAGATAACCTACGACGTCAAGGGCAAGTTCACGAAGGCGCTCTTTTCCTTAAAAAAAGGCGACCTTGTCGGTTTCCGCGGGCCTTACGGCAATGGCTGGAATTTAAAAGGGAAGAAGAAAATTGCAATAGTCGCTGGTGGGGTAGGTCTTGCACCATTGATGCCACTGATTGAGAGCGACAAGGACAAACTTACAGTGATATACGGCGCCAAGAACAAAGAACTGCTCGTGTTTAAGAAAAAACTCGGCAAGTCGAAAGTGGTTTACACCACAGATGATGGCTCATTTGGGAAGCACTGTTATGCATGCGACGCGCTGGGCGGAATATTAGCTGGAGGCAAGTACGATGTCGTCCTGACCTGTGGGCCTGAGATAATGATGAAGAAGGTCCTGGATATCTGCATGAAGAACAAAATGCCCTGCCAGGCTAGCCTTGAGAGATACATGAAATGCGGCATCGGAATCTGCGGGTCATGCGCGATAGACCAATTTGGTCTAAGGGTTTGTAAAGACGGGCCCATCTTTACGGTCGAGCAGCTCAAGAATAGCGAGTTAGGCAAGTATGCGAGGGACAAGACTGGATCAAAGAAAAAGCCTTAATCTGTTTAAAAAGAGTGCGCCTATTCGTTCTCACTGCACGACTGGGCCTGCGGCACCCACTTTTTCGTCTTTTCAGCATAGCTCTTTTGATTTACCAGGATCCCTATCCCAGCGGCTGCCATGCCTAACACAGCCGCGCCAGAAGTGACCAAGGGCCCGCTTGTTGCCCCAGGCACTAAGGTACCGAGTGAGCCCGTCCACCCTAAGGGGTTGAATCCACCACTGACGCCTGCCCCAGGAGAACCTGGGATAGCAGGAGTATATGTCCAACCATTCGCTCCTCTAGTCCACTGAGCCGGGGTTCCAGGTTGCCCTGCTGTAGCCGGTGTTGTTGTCCCACCACCGGTACCCCCTAAATTGAGCTTCCCGCCGCCCCAAGCACCTAATGCAGTGCCAAGGCCAAAGCCCGCGAGACCGGCCTGCATACCCGGGTCATCTACAACAAAGCTGGCTATCGTGGACACATAGCTGAGCAGGGTTGGAATATACGTGGTGTATCCCCACATGCCCAATCCAACTCCTAAGGCCATTCCTATCCAGAAGCTGCTGCTCTTGAACATGCTCCCCTTTTCCTCTTTCTGACATTTCATGTCCCCGCAGTGGCAGTCATTGTCATGGCCATCCTCGCAGGTCTTTGGTGTGTCTGTTGGCATGTCCGTTTCGACAGGTACGCCTGCATCTATGTCATACCATTTGTAGCCATATGCCCCATATGCACATTTGTAGACGGTAGTAGCGCACAGCATGGTTTTGCACTCTCTGTCCTTACTGCAGGTCAGTTCGTTCGGGGAATACCACTTGTAGCCGCCAGTGGTGCTGGCCCCAGGGGCAGCTCCGACGTTCTCCGCACCTTCAAGTTTCCTGCATACTTTGACATTGGCGTCATCAACGCCTGGTTTCACCCCCCCATCAACATCCTGGACCATCCAGCAGGGGGTGTTCTGGTTGCAGCTGCAGTAATCATCTGGACCAGTGCTTGACCTGTCAACCAGCCCATCACAGTCATTGTCATAGCCGTCGCCGCATATCTCAGCTATGTTCCTATATGCTGCCGGAGTATTATCGGTGCACCCTATGCACACGAAATAGTTCTCCTTGTTCCCGGATGTGTAGGACTTGACGCACATAACGTCTTCTGTCGTTATCCTGCCGTCCTTGTTGACATCGGCGCACTGCATCCCGTAGCTAGTCACCTGCTTCTTCTCGATGAGCATCTCCAATATCTCATCCACCTCGTCTATCATCAGATCGCCGTTCACATCACCGGCTACCTTTTGGCAGTTATTGAGATTGTATATTCTCGTGCACTTGGACTGTATGGTCTGACCGCTTGCCAGCAGGGTCTCCGGTTTGTCCAGGTCCATGCCGACAAAGTAATTCAGGCAGGTCCCATCCTCGCGGGTTATCTTGCCGTCCAAATCGAAGTCGCATGTACCGAGCGCCCTTTTGCTCATCTCGATGTCGTCTAAGGAAGCGTTCATCAGCTTATTGAACAGTTTGACATCGTCCTGCCTTATGAACTTGTCGCCAGTGAGGTCGCACTTCAGAGCAGAGTCGTAGACCGCATCGAAGCAGACGCCACCATTGAGGTCGCCATCCCACTTGCCCGCGACGACATTGGTCAGGCACTGGAGGTCCTGCTCATCGACCTTGCCGTCATTGTTGTAGTCGGCGCACTTCACATATTCCTGCCTTGCGCTCGGGGTGAGTGGTAGTATCATGTTCTGGAGGATGTCAACATCGTCAATATCCAGTTGTTCATCGCCATCAAGGTCCCCCCTTGCGTTTCCGCATATTATGGAACCTTGCACAATCCCGCCAGAAGCAGCCTCAAAGCACTGCGCCAACTTATCCTCCGAAACCTTTATGAGCTCGCCCTTGTAGTCTGACACGCATTTGCGCACGTCTTTCATGTCGATGCAGTTGCTCCCGGACGCCAGCGGGCACCTGCCGGATTTCGCCTTCGACAGATCAGTCACATAGACCTTCTCCTGGCTTATGAAATCCTGTCCTTCCGCATAGAAGCTAACGACATAAATGCCCTCGGTCGTCGGGGCAGTCAGCGACGTCTTGTATTCCCAATCGCCACTGTTCCACATTAGCCTCTTTACAGTTCCATATACATTGACCTTGAACAGTTCAAGGTTGGGTAGTGGGTGATCTTCAAAATTTGCTTCGACAATGGCCTTGAATGACTCTGAGGGTATAAGGATTCGTTTGTCCAGGGAATGCTTAATCACTAGTTTGTCAGAAGCGGTGTCAGACTTGAAATAAGTAACGAACCTGCCGCCATAGAACTGGCCGTCCTTGTGAATAATCAACGTTATTATTGCCTTGTACTCTCCCTTGAATGGGACATCAACAATAGCATGCCAGTATGAGTCATTCTGCAGTGCCAGGTTACCGGCTTCAGAGCTAAGGACGGTCCTGCCAGAGGCATAATATACGGCGATGCTGTCATTCACCATAATAAAATCCCTTGACCCGTTCAGCTTTATGTCATATTTAAGCTCTATCGGGGTAGTCTTGTCAACTGGAGGCACTGGCTCGACGCTCAAACCGTTGGCAGAATACTCTATTTGCCCCACATTCAGCTGGAGCGGGAAGGTTCCTGTCACACCGTTATGCGTTGCCCGTATTATGACGTTATAAACTCCTTCCTGTTCTGGTGCTGTACCCACTGAGACCCATGCACCGAGTGAGAAGGGCACTTCAGCCAGCATGAATACAAGAATCACTAACAGGCCTGCTATTGACCTTGGGGGGTTCATTTTGAGCGTTTTAGATTATACTGTAATACTTAAAAAGGCATGCGATACCTGCCTATGCATATGTTGGCAACATATCTGGGGGCAGTGTACCTGGGAGACTATCCGGACCTGAAATTACTGTCGTCCCACCACTACCGAATACAGAGCTTAAGGCATTCCCTACCGGATTGATGCTTCCAGCCAACTCTCCCATCTTTGCACCGAGCATACCCGCATTGGCTGCCATTTGCGTCAACCCGCCACCGAGTGCCCCTATCCCAAAGCCGAATGAGAATGCGGCAAATGCAGGGCTCTTGACCACCATGTTTAGACCTGACATTAATAGGCCGAGCACGAGCATAGTAGCGGGACCTAGTAAGAACCCGCATACGGCGCCGACAATTATCCCGACCCAAAACTGCCAAGTCGAAAACATATCCCCCAATGAAGGCTTCTTGCACGCAATGTCCCCGCTCTGACAGTCGTTGTCAAAGCTGTCGTCACATGTCCTAGGGGTAGCTTTCGGATCGTCAGTTTCCGTAGGTAGTTTTTCCTCACCGATATCATACCACTTCCACTTGGCACCGTTATTGGCGCATGTAAAGGTCTTGCCGGCGCAGTACATGCTCTGGCATTCCTTGTCTTTGCCGCAAATCAGGCTTGACGGCTCTACCCACTGATACATGCCAGTTGTGGAGCCTCCAGTCGCGTTCTGCGTCGCCCAGTCCATCTTCCTACAGACCTTCATCTTGCCGGTATCCAAAGCATTGCGGTCAGCACCCCCAGTTGCGTCCTGTATCATCCAGCACGATGTGCCCTCGATGCACCTGCACTCATCTTGATTCGGGTCCAAACTAGTCCTGTCGATTAGCCCGTCGCAGTCGTTGTCGTAGCCATCATTGCATATCTCAACTGGAGCCCTATACTGCGGCGGCGTGTTCTCATCACAACCTATGCATATGAAATATTGGTTTCTGTCCCCGGCGGTATAAGACTTGACGCACATAACGTCTTCCGTCGTTATCCTGCCGTCTTTGTTGACGTCGGCACATGCCCTATTGTAGTCAGCTATCTGTCTTTTCTCGACGAGCATCTCCAATATCTCATCCACCTCGTCTATCCTCAAGTCGCCATTCACATCACCCAGTATACCTTGGCACTTGTCGAGGGTGTAAATCTTCATGCAGTTTGCAGGTATGGTCTGCCCGCCACCCAGCAATGTTTCTGGGCGATCTAAGTCCATGCCAACAAAATATTCCAGGCAGTTATTGTCATCCTTAGTTATCCTGGTATTTTGGTCGAAGTCGCATGTGTTTAATATGACACGAGGCATCGATATGCCTGTGCTAGCAAGGCTCACTAATTTCTCTAGGATTTTGGTATCGTCCTGCCTTATGAACTTGTCGCCGGTGAGGTCGCACTTCAGAGCAGAGTCATAGACCGCGTCGAAGCATATCCCACCGTTTAGGTCGCCGTACCACTTACCTGCTACAACGTTACTAAGGCACTTTAAATCTTGTTCGTCAACCTTGTTGTTATGGTCGTAATCCGCGCATTTTGAGTATTCTTGTCGCATGCTCTGAGTGAGCGGCAGTATCAGGTTCTGGAGGACATCAACATCATCAATATCCAACTGTCCGTTGCCATTCAGGTCCCCCATCTGGCGTCCGTTGCATATTATCGAACCTGTTGTAATTCCACCAGATGCAGCCTCAAAGCACTGCGCCAACTTATCCTCCGAAACCTTTATGAGCTCGCCCTTGTAGTCGGACACGCATTTGCGCACGTCTTTCATGTCGGCACAGTTGCTCCCGGACGCCAGCGGGCATCTGCCGGATTTCGCCTTCGAGACATCGGCTACATATATCCTCTCCTGGCTGACGGAACCCTGGCCCTCCGCGTACACGCTCATCACATAAATCCCTTCAGTACTGGGTGCTGTGAAAGAGCTCGTATACACCTGCCCCCGAGGGTCCCATGAAAGGACCTTTAGCGTGCCGTAGAGGTTAGCCTTGAATATCTTAAGGGCAGGTATGGGGTAATCCTTGAATGTCGCTTCCATGCTGACGTCGAAGGACTCCATCGGCGTCAGGATCTTTTTGTCCAGAGAGGGGCTTAGTAGCAGCTTGTCGGAAACGCCGTCAGCCTTGAAGTACGTCAAGAACTTGCCGCCATACAGCTTCCCGTCCTTTTGGACTATTATCGAAATTACAGCCTTGTACTCGCCCCTGAAGGGGACATCAACGGTCGCGTGCCAGTAGGAGTCGTTCTGCAGGGAAAGGCCGCTCTCTTCGGAGCTTAGGATCGTATCTCCGGATGAATAATAAAGAGTCAGGTTATTGGAAACCATTGAGAAATCAGAAGACCCGTTCATCCGTATGTCATACTTTAAATCTATTGGCGTTATCTTGTCTAATGGATACACAGGCTGGATAGCCAACCCGTCGCTGGGATAGCTAACATCCCCGACCCTCAGCTCAAGCGGGAACGTCCCCACTATGCCATTGTAAGTAGCCCTTATTATGACATCATAGAAGCCAGATTCATGCGGTGCTGGAGCGCTTGACATCCACGCACCCAGGGAAAAGGGTATCTGGGCTATCATAAAGACCGATATAACTGCAATGACCGCACTCAGCCTATGGGCATCCATGGTGATTTGATTTACCTAATGTAACCGTAATCCGAATCTGCTGCTTTCTTGGGCTTTTCGACCTTCTTGTTCTTCAAATCGGTGTCAAGCTTTTTCATAGTCTCATTAAGTGCATTTACCAGACCCTTTGCGGTTATTGGCGATATGACAATTTTTTCTATTGGCCGTTGGGTGGTCATGTCTAGGAATACTAAGTGTACGTGCCCCTCTTTTGTTACCTTGCCCTTATCATCCTTGCCGGTCTTGAGGGTGTGGACCACTACTATCTCATCTGCGTAGAGCGGCCTCACAGATGTATTTGCCAAGTTATGCTGTATGTTCTTTATTGTCTGGTTCTCCATACTAAGATTAACCCCTCCAATTATTTAAACCCCATGAAGAACAGCAGCGTCGGCAACAACAGGCAGCCCATCGAGTGCGTCCGTGAGACGCCAGTCATGGCTGGCACGAGGCTCACGGCGGTTGACACAACCGCAATCAACAAGCCCAAGGGTCCCGATGACAAGGCTATGAGCAATATCATAAAGACAAGACCACCTACCGAGAGCTTCCTGAAGTCTATCCTATTTGCAAGCTCTGAGAACCTCTCACCCACAAAGATGTGTATCTTATACGACAAAAGGCCCGTAATCAGCATTACGAACGCGATCAGCGCGACAAAGCCTGCGTCTATGCTGCCGAAGGCATCTTGCATTATCACCCCAATGCCGCTCCTCGGGTTGCCCATTAAGTAGAGGCCAAATATGGAGAACATGGCATCGGCCGCGCTTAAGGAAGCAACAATTACCAAGAACCTCCTAATGTGCAGACCCTCTAATGCACCTCTAGCCCTTTCCTTAAACGCAAGGATTTCTTGAAAGACTATACCGATCTGGGAGGGCGACATTGCAGGCAGCAGCCCTATGAGCAGCCCGCCTATAGACCCTAACAAAGAACCGCGCCACAGGCTCTTGCTCTCCATCTGCACGCTAGCCTTAAGATCTTGCCTATAGGACTTGGACTTCGAAGTTATGCCTGTCAGCAGCGTACCAATCCCAAAAAGGCCGGAGAACATAGCCAACATAACCTGATTAGAAGAAAGTGCCGGTATGTTCAGACAGACCCAGCCAAGATAGCCAGAGATGAAGAAGGTCGCAACGGCCCAGAAGATCCCCTCGCGCTCTCTGAGTATCAGATAGGATATAGCAAATATCAATATAGGGACAACAGCGCTTCTTACGGCAGAATAGGCTATTGGCACTATAACAAAGGCAAGCGGGAGGATGGCTAGCGATAGCAGGATACCGTAGAGACTGGCAAGTGCTGTTATCCTCACCGCCTCCATGCCGCGCCCCTCTATCAGGAGCCGGTGCGATGGCAGGAGCGAAAGGACTGTGTCTTCGTCAGGCACGCCTAGGAAGATTGCGGGTATGAAGTTGAGAAAAGTCTGTGACGTCGCCATAGCTGTCAGGAAGATGGCGAATGCGATTGGGTCTAAGGAAAGTGATGCGCTGGCGGAGAGCATTATCACGCCTATGTTATTGATGTGGAGACCTGGCAGTATCCCAGCAATCACGCCAGCGAGTATGCCAAGCAGAAGGAAGAACAGATACTCAATAAGCAAATCAACTCCCTCAGGAGCGGAACAAAGGATTAAAAACTAAGGTTACAGTTATCTAACTTCCTTTAATTTATTCAGTCTAAAAACTCCCTCGTTGGTATCTAACATTACCTTTCCACGTTTTGTCTGCAGTGTATCGCCTTCTTTAAAAGGTCGTGTTAGCCTGGGGGTAAGGAAGTATGAGCCATACTCTACAGTAATTGCATGCCCCTTCAGTCCCTGCCCATCAGCATGTACAACGACCATAGCCCGATTTCTTTTTCCTGCATCTTTTTTTGCATAACCCCCGGTAGGCTTTACGAACGTACCGTTGAAGAACATAGATTTTATACCAAGTCTCTTCATGTCCAATCCGTGATGAGCCGCAAGGGCACGTCTGAATTTCATTTGAATCGCTCAATATTCTTCAAAGCAAAGATATAAAAAGGAAATAAAGCGCCCCTTTATGCAAGGGGCAATTTCAGAAAGCTTATGCCTTCTCCCACTTGATGCCGGACTTCTTGACCTTCGGCTTCCAGACCTTTGCTGGCAGCCATGATGGCCTGTCGGCTGGGGAGGCGACTTGTACTCTTTGGCCCTTGAAGACGTGGACCTTTACTTTTCCTTCCCTCTTCTTGCCGCCCCTCTCCCTCAACTGGATATCAGTGTTCCCGTCGGTTGCAGCTTTCAAAGCAGCCTGGTGAGGCCCCTTTCCTGTGTAGACATGGTTGGTGTCCTTACCGCCCTTTCTCAGGACGTAATATTTTTTCTCATCCATTTTTCACCTTATGAATTTTTTATCGCAAGCACAGCATCACTAAAACTCGTGCGAGCCTTACTGAACCCCCGCTTGTGCTTATGCGATATACTTTTGCTCTACTCATATAAAAACATATAGCAGGGGTTTTTATTCTAGGGGTTTTTTATTGCTTAGATTCAAGTATAAGGGCTTTTTCTTTTGGGCTATGGCTGAGAAACCTTCTGGTAAATCTGAGAAACCTGCGGAGAAACCAAAGAAGTCTGGTGTCTTCGAGTGGCTCGCGAAGGCGCTCAAGAATGCGCTAGTCGCGTCAGTAGTATTCATAGTACTGGTGTTCATACTCGGAGAAGTTTACGCTTTCTATGCGCTCAAGACCGGGAGCGCACTGGTCCTATGGCTACCGGTTTTCGTGTTAGTAGCAGTCCTGTTCTACAAGGTGATAGATTGAGCCTCATAAGAATACACAAGGAATCCATTAAGGGCGAGGGAGTCGCAGGTAAGTTTAAAGGCGTACTAAATATTCACAAGAGCCAGCACTTCGCGAGACTCCGGCAGGAGAAAAAATCCACGGGTTTTGCCGTGCTTGAGAAAAAACAGCAAAAGGAACCCGAAAAGCCCAAACCAAAAGAAGAGGAGCCTGGGCCAAAGTACGTCAAACTATGGCACGAACCCAAAAACATGAGAAAGGACCTTATGCTCATGGGGGTTATAGCAGCAGTCGTCATTTTTTTGATACTAGCCGAGCTGTCTGTCTTCAGCGGCAGGTCTTCACCATCAAGCGGAAATGAGACAAATGAGCCAGTCATCCCTATAATATTCAATAACACCACTACTACAAAACCAAAGCCAGATCTGGACATCAAATCACTCTCCCTGAGCAAGACAAAGGTCGAGATAGGGGACAAAATCGAGATAGATGTGTCCATAAAGAACATCGGCAAGGCCAATGCGACCAATGTTACTGTCAGCTTCCTAGTTGGCAACTCGTCCCTAGCTATACGCAAGGTAGGTCTAATAGCAGTCGATGATACCACCGATTTGAGAATAAACTGGACAGCACTCGCATCGCAAAAGGGTCAGCAGATCGTCAAAGTGTCAGTGGATCCGGAAGATAAGATAGATGAAATCAGTGAAACGAACAACGAGGAGAGCAAGACAGTAACCGTGACAGACAAGATAGTGCAGGATATAACCGCGACCTTCAAGCTCCAGAGCACGGAGGACTTCAACAAGCGCTGGTATTCTGAAAAATTCCGCCAGCCGCCAAAGAGCGGGGAGGACTACATCTACTTCCAGATAACCCAACAATCAGCCAGTGACTACTACCTGGACGTTTCAATCCCAGGTTTCAGGGCAACAAGCATTGGAAAGGTGGCAGGGATAGAAATACCAGATGCGAGCGACTCAGGCTGGAACTCACACTGGTGCATAAAAGAGACAATGAGCGATGATACCTGCATTTGGAACGGCCCTGAGATAGCATTTAGCTTCGAGTTCAAGAGCGGCAAGCTGACCGTCGAGGATGCTGTCGGCGTGCACAGCACTACCTTTTCATCTGGTAAGAAGATCAAGGACATAACCCTGATAGGGATGAAGAAAGCCGACTGGCCTGGCAACCTGACCACATGGGGTGTGACCAATGCGCCGAAACCCAACAACTTCGTGCCTAAACAGTTCTACGAGTACTACAACTCAAAGCTATACATACATCCGATGGTGTGGAACCCAAAGGCACTGGAAGCAGAGGTCACAACATGGCTAAGGTTTGATATAACTACAGGTTAAGCCAATAATCCAATCTTTACCCTAAAGATCATGAAACCAAAATACCGACCGATAGTACTTTTGATACGTGACGGTTGGGGTTATCGACAAGAGAAAGAGCGGAATGCGATAACCCAAGGGAGTTGCCCATTTACAAATTATTTGATGCAGAATTACCCAAATACGCTGCTCAAGGCTTCAGGAGAAGCAGTCGGTCTGCCCGATGGGTATCAAGGCAACTCGGAAGTCGGCCACATGACCATCGGTGCAGGCCGGGTAATATATCAATCTATGGTCAAGATTAACAAATCCATAGAATCTGGCGAGTTCGTTAAGAACCCAGCGTTTCTCAAGGCTATCGAGAACTGCAAGAAGAACAAGACAACACTGCACCTAATCGGATTACTCCAGAAAGAAGGAGTCCATGCGCACATGGACCACTGCTTAGCCCTTCTTGACTTGTGCAAAAAACAAGGGTTTAAAGAGGTTGTTGTCCATGTCATCTCAGACGGCAGGGATGCACCTGTCAAGAATACAGCCAATAATGTCAGGATATTGTTAGAAAAGCTTAAGGACGTTGGTTTCGGCAGGATAGCGACCATCTCTGGCAGATATTATGCCATGGACCGGGACAAGAGATGGGAGAGGACAAAGAAAGCCTATGACTGCATAGTCCTCGGGAAAGCCGATCGGACATTTACCGAACCTATAAAATATTTTGAAGACAGCTATGCGAAGGGTGAAACGGACGAGTTCATAGTTCCTGCACGTGCAGACTGGTATTCAGGAATAAAACAGCATGACTCTTTCATTTTCTATAATTTCAGGACCGATCGCACACGTCAACTGACCCGTGCAATGATAGAGGATAAGTTTGAGGGATGGGAGCGCAAGCCCCTGGACATCCTTTTCGTGGCAATGACAGCGTTCTACACACCAATGAACAAGCGCGCGATGATCGCTTTCGGACAGGAGAACCTGACAAACTTGTTGGGCAAGGTACTCGCTGATAATGGTTTAAGACAGCTCAGAATATCAGAAACGGAGAAATACGCGCATGTGACCTTCTTCTTCAATGGCCAGGTCGAGGAGCCGAATAAGAACGAAGAGAGAATATTGATTCCGAGCCCAAAGGTACCGACATATGACCTAAAACCTGAGATGTCCGTGAATGAGATAGGGGACAGATTAGTGGAGGAAATCGCTTCAGGCAAGTACGACGTAATCGTTACAAACTTCGTCAACTGTGACATGGTCGGCCACACAGGCAAATGGGATGCGATACTCAAGGCGGTTAAAGCGGTGGACGATAACGTAAAAAAGGTAGTAGAAACCACACTAAAGGAAGGTGGTGTCATATTCGTGTTTGCTGACCACGGAAACTGCGAAGATGTGACATCTGAGTGGGCCACTTCACACACAATAAATCAAGTCCCGTTCATATTCGTGAGCAATGACTCTGGACTAAAGACCGTTAGACTGAAGAAGGACGGTGGCTTACGCGACGTCGCACTGACTGCCCTTAAACTGCTTGGGATAGAGAAACCAAAAGAGATGACGGGTGAGAGCCTGTTCTAAGTCCCTTCTTCCCACTTGCCCATGTACGCTTTCTGTTCCTTTGTCAACTCATCTATGCTTACCCCAAGGCTCGCGAGCTTTAGTTTAGCGACCGTTCTGTCTATATACTCTGGCATCCTGTAGACCCTAGGATTGAGTTTTCCCTTATTTTTCACGAGGAACTCAGCTGCGAGGGCCTGATCCGCGAAAGACATATCCATTATCTCTGCAGGGTGTCCCTGCCCTGCGACCAGATTCACAAGTCTCCCTTCAGCCAAGAGATAGAGCCTCTTGTTATTGACAATAAACTCTTCGACATTTTCTCTGATCTTTCTCTTTTTGAATTTCTCCAGGAAGGGTTTGTCAATCTCATTGTCGAAGTGACCGGCATTTGCGAGTATTGCCCCTTCCTTCATGAGCTTTATGTGCTCCCGGCGGATTACATTCTTGTTGCCCGTGGTCGTTACAAAGATGTTGCCGACGCTTACAGCCTTCTGTATCGGCATCACTGTGAACCCCTCCATATGGGCCTCCAGTGCACGCACTTCGTCAACTTCGGTGACGATGACATTGCAGCCCATACCTCTTGCGCGCATTGCGACGCCCTTACCGCACCATCCATAGCCGCAGACCACAAACTTTTTCCCTGCCAGAATCAAATTAGTCGCCGACATTATGCCATCAATCGTCGACTGGCCTGTGCCATACCGGTTATCGAACATGTGCTTGGTATATGCATCATTTACATCCATCATCGGATATCCCAAGATGCCTTCCTTCTCCATTATCCTTAGTCTGTTGATACCCGTGGTCGTCTCCTCGCATCCACCTATAATGCGTTTAAGGAGTTCCTTTCTTTTCGTGTGCACAAGAGACACTAAATCACAGCCGTCGTCTATTGTTAGGTCTGGCTTATAATCCAGGACTTTGTTCAGGTTTGCATAATACTCCTGTTTTGTTTCGCCTCTCCAACAGAAGACATCAATATCCTTCTCCAGTGCTAGCGCAGCTGCAGCATCATCCTGTGTCGTCAGCGGGTTGCACCCGGTTATCGCGACTTTTGCCCCGCCGTCCCGCAGGGTCTTCGCTAGTACGCAGGTCTTAGGCTCGACATGCAGAGCCATGGCGATAGTCAGCCCCTTGAACGGTTTCTCTTTCCTAAACCTGTCGCGTATCAGTTTAAGGACTGGCATATGTTCCTCAGCCCACTCTATCTTCAGTTTCCCCTGTGATGCAAGTTCCGGATGTTTGACCTTAGAGACCATTCTATTTACTTAATCCATCAATTATCTTAAACTCGTTTTCAACAACGCGATTTCCCATTACAACCTTGCCGTTTATTATGCTGGTGTCAACATCGCTGCCACTCATCGAATAGACGATATTACTCACAACATCGTTCATCGGCGCTAAATGTGGCTTCCTTAAACCGATTATGAGTATGTCAGCAAGCTTGCCCTCTTCAATCGAACCTGCGTTTATCCCAAGGGCCTTTGCCCCATTTATCGTAGCCATGTCGAGAGCAGTCTGCGCCGGAACTAAAGTCGCATCCCACTTCGCGTTCTTGTGTAGTAGCGCAGCCAGCTTCATCTCCTTAAACAGATCCAGATTGTTGTTAGATGCACAGCTGTCGGTCCCCAAGCAGACGTTCACCCCCCGCTCAAGCATCTCAGGGACAGGCGCCAGCCCGCCGCTTGCCAGTTTCAGGTTAGATGTCGGGTTGTGCGATAGATTCACGCCCTTCTTCGCAATGATGTCCATCTCTCTTTTTGTCAGCCAGACGCAGTGAGCAGCTGTTGTTTTGTCGTCTAAGAAACCGATTCCATCCAAGAACTCGACAGGCCTCTTGCCACTTTTCTTGACGTGATCATAGACCTCCTTTCGTGTCTCGGAAAGGTGCGTGTGCTTCCTTAAACCATGTTTTTTTGCGATATCATTAGCACGTACGTAAGTCTCTTCAGAAGCGGAGTAAACCCCTTGGACACCGACTTCGGGGGTCACAAGTTCGTTTTTTCCTTTCCACCTTTTTACAAACCCTTCACAATTGTCTGCGGGATCACCCTTCTGCGTAGTCTTGTCCTTGTCCAACACAGCCCAGGCCAGATTCGCGCGCAGACCCAGTTCAACAGCCGCTTTCGCAATCTCGTCCTCGAAGTAATACAGATCATTGAAGCACGTAGTCCCAAACTTTATCGACTCCAGGCAGCCGAGCAGCGCGCCTTCATATACATCCTTTTCAGTCAGTTTCGAGTCTATCGCGTATGTTTTTTTAAGGAAGTCCTCCAGAATTACATCATCCGCGACGCCCCTCAGTCCAGTCATCGATATGTGGGTATGCGTATTGACGAGCCCGGGCATCACAAGCGACTTGGAGCAGTCGATTATTTCATTGCCTTTCAACCCTCGCCCTATCCTAGATATCCCATTCTCTTCTATCAGAACGTCTGTGTCCTCTACGATATCCCTCTTCGGGTTCTGCGTTACCAGGAACCTACAGTTTTTCAGAAGAAGTGACATACCTTATTTTGCTTGGGGAGCGACTTAAATCTTTTCAGCCCTTCCTCGGCGTATCTCCCTGACCCTTCTGGCGACAATATCAGCGAAAAAAACAAGCAAAGCTCCAAGCGCGAACCATTGCTGTAAATCTATCTTCTTCACTTCAGTACCTGTGGATTCTATGGTAGTATAATCTGAAACTGCCGCCACTAACGATTCAATTTCGTCGGATTTGAACACTTCTCCGCCGGTAGCTTCGGCCATTGCTGAGAGGAGACCCAGATTTATACCGAATTCGTCATACTCTTTCGGGTAATTGATCGCTATCCTGCACGAGTACCCGGACGAGCTTATCGACACAAAACCAGTTGCTGTCGCTTTATAGGTAAAGTAATAACCCTTCTCACTAAGCCTGTTTAGACCGACCGTTTTGCCGTCTACCTTGACTTCAGGATAACTCTTTTCAGAAGTCACCATTATTGGCGTCTCCTCCCCAACTTGAGTGTCAACGCATCCTATATTCAAGCTCTTTTCCCTCTCCGGATCACCAATAGCCCAGTTGACCGTAGATGAAATCAGCCGTGAATTTCCCTCACCATATAACTTCTTGGCCCAGTCCCCACCGTCGTCTACAGTCAAGGATGCGACCCTTCCCAGGCCGAATCTCCATACCGAGAGTATAGGCTGCAATCCTGCGGTCGCCGCAAGCACCTGCGCACTGGACTTTGCAGTCACTCTGTCGAAGTCCTTTATCGAGATATTTGTGATTTGCAGGCCTTCGGTTATGAAGTGATGGGTGTTGGTGATGCTAACGGAAAAGCCGCCCGTGGTCTCTTCTTCCTCTGGATTGCCGATTATTATCTTGACACGGTCCGTTTCAGAGGAGGCAAAATACATGCCTCCGCCCTGCGTTGCGAGGCCCTGCATGAACGAGGTATCCGTATCAAAACCGACCCCAACAGTGTGTATGACTATCCCCTCCTCAACCATATTCTTGGCCTCTGTAAACGCCTGGACTGGATAGTTGGTAACGCCGTCAGAGATCAAAACGACGTAGTTGGAGCCTTGTACGGAACTGAGCATTTCATGCGCCCGCTTCAGGCCCGATACGACGTATGTACCGCCGCCGAACTTTAACCTTGACATCTTCTCCTCAAGAGAAGCGGTGTCTGGAAGCTTGCGCAGTCCTTGTATCAGGAACGCGTCTGTGTTGAATGCAATGACGCCTATGTTATTCTTCTGGCCTAGGTCCCTTATCATCTTCACCGCTATAGCTTTTTCCACATCTATCTTTGTGCTACCAGTCATCATGTTCCCAGTGGAACCGGATATGTCTATGACTATAATGACATTGACCTGCTGGCCTTTCTTACTTGGCGCCTCGCTCGATTTCACAGGCAGCAGGTTCTCGAGGTTGCTCTCATAATAACCGCCGTTCTCATACGACTTGTTGCCGCCGACAACCACCAGCCCGCCGCCATCATTCAAGAAATCCCGCAAATCAGTGATGTCGCCCACTGCCGAAGCAGGCTCATCATCTATGACAACAGCCGAGTAATAGCTGATGTCAGCAGGCATGTGTGTGGCGACATCCACGTCATACACCTCCTTAAGCACCTGCTCTAGCGGCGAGCTTTGATTACTGGCGACCAGGAGTATCCTTGGCCTTTCGATGACGTTCACTACCTTGTTGAAGACGTTGTTCTGGCTGAACGTATCAGTTGACTGTGGCAATATTGTAGCGGTGATGTTGTGCGGACCCTCTTGGTTAAAGATTTTCTCAAACGTGAACTCCTTTTCTGGCGTGTTTTGCACGACTGGAGTCTCAAGAGCATTTATGCCATCCACGGTAATCGTTAGAGAATAGCTGGCCTGCCCCCCGGCCATGCCAATGACGACACTGCCCAGGTATTCTGAGTTCACAGGCGATTTGTCCGTTCCAACTATGTCTTTTACGAAGATCTCATTGCCAATGAGGTTTGGCGTGATAGCGAATATCTTTGTTTTCGCGCTTGCTGCAAAGGCAGCCACATCGGCAGGGTCTGGACCATAATTGTTATTGCCATCAGTGGCCATTACAATCGCGTTGCTCTTCATCGCAGAGCCAAGGACGCTTTGATAGACTGCTTCACCCAAAGCGGTCCTGTTGCTCTCACTAAGGTTCTTCAGTTCGATGCTGGAGAAGCTTCCTATTGCAGACTTTATGCGGTCGAAGGCCGTCTGCGCCAGATCAGACTGATACAGGGACATACTGCCGCTTCTGTCGTCTATGACCATTACCGACGTAGTTTCCTTCTTTATGCTCTCCTGTTTTGCCATATAAGGAGTCGCCAGGACAAACATAATCAATGCTATCACGATGCACCGCACGGCAACAAACAGGGTCTTCTTGCGCAGCACACCGCGGTTCAGCAAGAGGAAGAGCAAGACTACGGGCACTATTAGGTAAACGACGACCGGAACTTCAAAGCTCACGCCGAAAAGAGACATCAGAATCATAGCGAACCCCTCCCCTTATAGTAGAACCACTCGATTGCTATCATGACAAGAGCTGCCACTGCCAGGAAAATAAAGAGTTCCTTCTTGGTCTTTTCCTCAACATTCTCTTTCTTGTAGCCCTCGCTTACATCGGCGGATCCGACGTCAATCGTGTACGAAACATCTGACTCCTCTTCGTTCTGCAGGCTCGCAGCGCCCCTAAAGCTGGACCCTTCAATAGAGTAGAAACCGACTTCGTCGAGTATTATGTCCGTGCCTTCGATTATCTCGCCGGAAGGCGTCTTGACGCGGGCAGATTGGTTGACTCCCAGAGGCATCCGATCGCCTGTCTTGAAGTTATTCGACTCGCCGATTGATTTGTCTTTATTGAACCATGCCAGAAGATTGTTCCAGAAAACCGGGAAAGATGGCTTGAGATGGAAGTCACTCCAATTCCCATTCGGGTATATGCCGACGTAGACGACTTTCCCCATTCCAACATCCGCAATCGCTATAATCGAGCTTCCAGAGATATCCGCTAAAGTTATAGTGCCGTTGTTCGGGTCTGCGTATACATATTTTTTCAGTAAAACGTCCTCGATCTCAACATCCTTCAGTATCTGGTGGTCGAATAGGCGGGACGGATTGCCCTCATAGCTCGACATACTTATAGGAGTTATCGGCAGGATTCCATTTATCTCCGCCGGTGGCACATCCATGAGGCCCTCAAAGCCTAAGATAACCAGTTTGCCACCCCGTTCTACAAACCTCTTGAGCGTCGGGAAGGTCCCTGCCAGTACATTTTGCGACTTTGCGTTCTGGAACACGACAACATCATAACCGCTATAATCGTTTGGATATATCGGCGGGTAGCTTTCGTCCAAATTGACTCCCGGTAGCGACTCGAGTGCATATTTTACATACAATTCGCTGTCCCTTTCCCTTATCAAAAGAATGTCCGTTTCGATTATGGCAGGTATGATTGCATACGCTGTATTGTCTACTGACAGTGCATCTTTGAGCGACAGGGATGCGACAGCGTCGTGCTCCAAGCCTGAGCACTGCGACGATAATGGAAAGACCTCAGCGGATCCTGGCTTTACAACCTTTTCAAGCGAGTCGACATTCTGCCCGTCTAGCATGAGGTTCGCGACAATGGTCTTGTTTTCCGATGCATAATTTTTGACAAGGATTTCAATGAAGCAGCCAATTTGCGACCTGCCCGACCTTAATGATATTATGCCGACATTGTCACCTGCCGACCCGACCTTTATGAAGCTTACGCTTATGCTGTTGGCAAATGCAGTCTTCTGAGCTGCGCGCGGGTCAATGCCTTCATAGCTTGAGAAATCTGACAGAACATATATCTTTTTTTCGACGGTCGAATCCTTTATCAGGTCAGCACCGAGCAATATAGCGCCTCCAATGCCAGTTGGTGTCGCCTTTGGGAAAAGGTTTTCTATGATAGAATTTGCCTCAAGTTTGGTACCCTCCTTCAGCGCCACATACGGTATGTTCTCAGCGAGGACTATGGAGATTTTGTCTCCCTCACCCAAATCGTCTACTATGGACCTTGCATTTTCCTTCGCTTGCTCGAAGCGCGTCGGATTTCCCGCTTGCATGGATGCGGAAATGTCCATCACTATTACTACGTTCTCATTAATCCTCTTGACTTCCATTGTTGTGTAGAATGGATCCGCTATAGCCAGCACCAAGAGCGAAAGCGCGATTATTTGCAGTATCAGCAGCGGGTCACGGATTATTTTCCTGAGGAAGGACCTGAAATGCCTCCTCTGTTCCATCCCAACTATGAACATGAGCGACGGAACGTGCAGCTCCTTCGGTTTTGGCCGCAGCATGTAGAGTATTATGACCGGTATGAGGACTGCAAACGCATACAATGCCCATGGATTCGCGAATTCTATCATTTGGCGTGCCCTCTCTTAGTCAAGTGAGTTATCTGGAAGAATATGTCAAAGACCGGTTCATTTGATGTCGTCGAAAAGAAGTCCGCGTCAACGTCGTCGCAAACGCCTCTTACTCTCTCAAGGTGCGCTATGAACCTGACTGCATACTCCCGTCGCATTGCCGGCGTGAAGAATATCTTCTTCACCTCGTTTGTCTCTAAGTCGTATAGCTTTATGTCACCCTGCCAATTAAGGATCTTCTCCATAGGATCAAGGACTTGTATCACCAGCAGGTTTTTCGATTTCTTTGCGAGTCTGAAGAGTCCCTTCTTTATCGAGTCAATGGGCTCGAGGAAGTCGGATATAACAACACAGAGCGAACGGCTCCTTATCATATTTGCATACTTCTCGCTCACATGCTCCAAATTCGTCAGCCCACCCAGTTCCTGGCTGTTCAGCAGATCTACTGCCTTGAAGAAGTGGCTTCTGCCTCTCTTAGGTTGAAGCGTGTCCTTTAGCTGGTTGCTATAAGTGCTCAGTGCAAATTTCTCATTCTCTCGGGTGACAAGATAAGCGAATCCTAGCGCGAGCATTGAAGCAAAGTCGAATTTCGTTCGCTTGCCACTGCCAAACTTCATGCTATTACTGGCGTCTACAAGTATATGCGTGGTAAGGCTCTTCTCCTCCTCAAATCTCTTCACGAACAGCTTCTCGGTCTTGCCGTAGACCTTCCAGTCGACGAATCTGAGATCGTCGCCTGGGAAGTACTCACGATGGTCTACAGGTTCTATGCCCCGTCCCTGCCTCAGCGACCGTTGCCCGCCAGCGTAGCTGCTTATTATCTTCTTTTTCGCCAGCAAGTCCAGGGTCTTCAGCTGCTTTATGAATTCGAGGTCGATCATTCCTTATTCCATTAGTTTAACTGGCCGATTGATTTTAAGACCAGCATAAGAATCAGGGATAGGCTTATTTGACCTCTTTGATTATCATCCGGGCTACGTCGTCAGTGGTCACTCCCTCCCTCTCAGATTCGAAGTTCAGTATCAAACGGTGTCGCAGGACCGGTATCGTCATAGCGTTTATGTCGTCCTTGCTGACGAAGTTGTTTCCTCTCAAGAGTGCCCTTGCTTTTGCAGCCAGTACTACTCCGATGCCCGCCCTTGAAGACGCGCCGTACTCAAGATACTGCTTAGCAGTCTTGTTTTCCTCGCTCGGTCTCGTCGCAACGACTATCCTCAAGGCATAGTTTCGCAGGTCGTCGGATATCGGCATCATCCTAACAATCTTGCTGAGTTGTAGGAGAACCTCCTTTGAGAGGACCTTCTGCGGCTGCGGGACATTCTCACCAGTATAAAGACTGACGATCCTTTCCTCGTCATCGAAGTTCGGATATCTAACCATCAACTTTAGCAAGAATCTGTCTAGTTGCGCTTCCGGGAGCGGGTACGTCCCTTCCATCTCAAGCGGGTTCTGGGTCGCTAGGACGAAGAAAGGCAGGTCCAATGGGAATGTGCAGTTGCCGGTAGTCACCTGCTTCTCTTGCATCGCTTCGAGTAGAGCTGATTGCGTCTTCGGCGTAGCCCTGTTTATCTCGTCGGCGAGGATGATGTTCGCGAATACTGGCCCTTCCTGGAATCGGAATTCCTTCTTGCCGGTCTTTGGCTCTTCCTCGATTATATATGTCCCCGTTATATCCGAGGGCATCAGGTCCGGGGTGCACTGTATCCTGCTGAACTTCAGATCAAGAGTCTGGGCAAGCGCGCGTATCATCATAGTCTTGCCGAGGCCGGGATATCCCTCAAGCAGGGCGTGGTTGCCCGTTATTACTGAAATTAGCATGTGCTCTATCACTTCGTCCTGCCCTATTATGCAGGTGTTCATGGACTTCAGGACCTTATCGAACAGTGCCTTAGTCTGCTTATATGTATCAGCTTCTGCCATAGTTAAATAATAAATATGCGAATATAAATTGTCATTCACCGGCAAGCTTCTCGAAGTAGCGCCTTATGGCACCCTCGAGTTCCACCGGGATGTTCTCGGCATAAGATTCCGCCGCCGTAGCCTGCACGGAGTTGTCCTCAATCCCAGTCCCTGGCGGTTTCTCATTTGTTCCGGAGCCGGCGCTGCCCTCCTCGCCATATTCAGGATGCATCTCAAGCTCCATGTTTTTGCCCTCTATCTTCGCTATTGAGACGTCGCCGTATATGTTCTGTGATGAGCCCTGACCCAGCGTGGCTTCTTGGGAAGTCGAGGTATCGCCAGCGCCATTTGCGCTTCCCCCCCCATTACTTCCTCCAGAACCCGAGCCCTGCGAGCCGCCATTGCTGTTACCAACGCCTCCAAATAGACCGGGCAGGCCGATGCCAAGGCCGAAGAACATCAGTGAAAGCAGGATGAACACTATTACTATCGATATGCCTACGTAGGTGCCGGTCTTCCTCAAGTTAAAGAAAGAGTCAGTCCTCAAGTCCTCTAGATAATAGTTAGTGTCCCTGATGAGCTCTTTGACTACGAAATTATCCTGGTCTTTGTTGTCATATGCGGCACTTAGACGATCCCTCAATGCTGGGTTGCCTTTTTCAAGTATCTGCAGGGGATGCTGCTTCCGTCTGTTAAGCATGTAAGCGGCAAAAACAACCAGCACCGCAGGTAGGACTGAAAGATACATCCCGATGCCTAACAATGCAAAAAGCAAAACGAATGCAAGGAAGGCAGTCATGAACATCAGTGAGTAGTTAAAGAGGGCAATATCCATGACGTAGGTCCACGCCTCGTGCACCTTGCCTTCAAAAGTCGTCTGTTTCATAGGTCATCACAGCTTGTGCAATTACTGTCTTCAATGCAATTTCTAATGTCCTTTAAGTCACCCTTAAGCGCACTGATTTGCAGGTTCAAGTTGTCCACTCGATTCTCAAGGTTCGTTATGGTCCTGTTCGTGTTAGCCATCAACTGGTTGTATTTGTTTATCTCTACATTGAGTTCTCCTATTGCCTCGTCCCTATCGTTCCTTGCTTCAATCAGATACATGTTGCACGCGCTAAGGCCAGATTTAGTGTTGGTCAAGTTCGCCTCAAGCGAAGCCTTGAGATCGGAAAGGTCAGAATAAAGCTTATTCAGGCCCTCTTTTGAGGAAGAACTGATGTTCAGCTCCTCGCTGAGCGATTGTAGGTTTTGCGTTAATTTCTCCAGGTTCGCTCGGCACTCATTAAGTCGAATGTCCGTAGCCGATTTTGCACCGACGAATTCCTCGTTTTCCTCTATCACTGTGCCATGTCTCCAGAGGAAATATAGGGCGGCGGAAGCTAGGGCAACCATCAGGATTACTATTATCAGAAGTAGGTAGAAGTTAACGCTGTGGCTCGCGATGGCCCTTTTCTTTCTGAGGTTTCTCAGCTCCAGCTTGAGTTTGGCTTTTTCGACTTCATCCACAGACTATTTTTAACGACCCGCGTTAAAAAGTACCATGGTTGAGGAGTATTCCGGGGTGAAATTCAAGACGCTCTTTGAGGGAGCCAAATTCGGTTACCCCGATGAGCGCAAGGCTATAGTCGATGAGCTGGCTTGGCTTAAGAAGAGAAGCCTGATACATGGCATACCCGGCAATATAAGCTTGCGAGTTGCCGATGGTGCGGTCATAACTCCGACCGGTAAGGATCTGAGCGAGATAGGTGAGGATGACATAGTCCTTGTCAGGGGCGTAAATGAAAGGTCAGAGATCGTAAAGACAATAGGCAAACATATACCCTCTTCAGAATCCATGATGCACTGGCTTATCTATGAAAATTTCCCAAATGTAGGCGCAATCGTCCATTTCCACGGCAATAAGTTGCTGAAACGCAGTAAGCTTCTCGAAACTGACAAGACCCATCCCTATGGCACTGTCGAGCTGGCCAAGGCTGCGCTGAAGGCCCTGAAAAAGAGCAGGTTCATAATACTGAAGGAGCACGGAGCTCTTGTCATTGGGAAAAATATGAAGGCTTGCAACTCCATGATCGAGAGAGTATTAAAGCCTTAGTTTTTTAAATTGTACCACCAAGTATAACGCTCTTTCTACAATGCCAATCGCAGGTTACGTTGAATACGGGAGAAGGGAATACTGCAAGGATATAAAGTGTCCCATCCAGCTGAAACTCGACAAGCAGAAAGAGGGTTCGGAGGAGTACGAGAAGATACATAGAATATGCAAAGACGGTTGCGTGCACACGACCTATGAGTTCCACCGCTGGCTGATGGACAAAGGATATCTTATTCTAAGACCTGATAAATAGTGATTCAAAATGGATTGGGGACAGAAAAACCGACTGGCTAAAATCATAAAACCAAAGACTGGCAGGACTGTGATGTTGGCTGTTGACCATGGATATTTCCTAGGCCCGACCACCGGGCTGGAGGACTTCAAGAAGGCAGTGGCACCGCTGATACCCTATGCAGACACGCTTTTCATCACGCGTGGCATGCTCCGCACCTGCGTGGACCCGAACACCGACATACCGGTAATGCTCAGAGCTTCGGGCGGGACAAGCATCATAGGCAAGGAGCTGCTGCACGAGGGCGTGACGATATCAATCGAGGATGTAATCCGTCTTAATGCTGTCGGGGTTGGATACTCAATAACAGTAGGCATGGACTGGGAGAGAGACACGATTTTAGATTTCTCCAGATGGGTCGATGACTGTGAAAAGTACGGACTCGTCGCGATGGCAGTAACTGCCGTCGGCAAGGATATGGAAAAGGATGCGAGATACCTGTCACTGGCCTGCAGGATGGCCGCCGAACACGGCGCTCACATAGTAAAAACCTACTACTGCAAGGACTTTGAGAAGGTCGTCAATACTTGCCCGGTCCCAATAGTCATGGCTGGTGGCAAGAAGATTCCCGAGCTGGAAGCGCTCACAATGGCCCACAACGCAATCAGGGCTGGAGCTGTCGGCGTGGACATGGGTAGGAACATCTTCCAGTCAGAAGACCCGATTGCAATGATACGGGCCGTGCGCGCAGTCATACATGAAGATACTAATCCCAAGAAGGCTTATGAGCTCTTCAAGAAGCTCAAGAGGCCAGGCCGTGGGCCGAAGAAGGTAAAAGGGCAGGATACTGCGAAAGTATAGACGATACCCCTATTCAGCCCTTTGTAGTATCTGCTAACCAGGTAGTCTTTTTGCTGTAAGCACTAACCCATTTACAACCCCTTTGGTCTCCCTATATTTATACTGCGATTTAGTTGGTACAATATATTGCATCCCATAGCTGGCAACTTTCTTACCGTCAACATGTTTATCAAACCCCCCTGCCCTATTTTGTAGTGTTCTCCGCCAAGGTATAAGACGTATATCTCTGCCAGCATAGTTAGTTCTCACAGGCCTACCCATAACCAAAGTCTTTAAATGACTATTTTGAATAACAAATCGTCCGGCCGTTTTAGTAACTCCTCTTTAATATTATACCCAAAAAGCATAAAAACACCGAGATGCGCGCATCTGTTTATTACCGGAACGATGACGTCCACATAGAGGAGATGCCCGAGCCCAAGATAGGTCCAGGCGAGTTCCTATTCAAGGTAAAAGCCAGCGGGATATGCGGCTCCGATGTCATGGAGTGGTACAGGATAAAGAGTGCCCCGCGCGTCTTGGGCCACGAGGTGACTGGGGAGATTGTCGAAGTCAGGAGGGTCTAAGGGGCTTCAGGGTTTATCAGAGACGACTAAGTCTTTCTCCCCGTTTGGCAGATGATCTATGTAGAGTATCCCATGAAGGTGATCTATCTCATGTTGCATTGAAGCAGCGAAATCACCCTTCGCCTTGATGGTGAACTCATTCCCTTCAATATCCTTGGTTTTGACCGTTATCCTGGCGAACCTTGGGACATATGCCCGATATTTGAAGAAACTTAAGCAGCCCTCCCAGACGAGATTCTTCTCCTTGGAGGTCTTAGTAATCTCAGGATTTATCAGTACGTACCTCGCTTTAGCATACTCGATGACTGCAATCTTCGAGAGATAGCCGATCTGCGGCGCTGAGATGCCAATCCCTCTACTGAAATCATACGTAGTCTTCAGGTGATTCGCCGTGTCGATCATATCCTCAACCATTTTTCTTGCGGCAGGAAGGTCTGTTACTGGGGTACACTCCTTCCTTAAAATGTCCGACCCCAACTGGATGAGCTCGCGTTTGACCATGGCCTATATTTTTGGCTATGCCGTTAAAAACCATCCACAAGGAGTTTTATATTCATTCATCAGCAATATCCAGAAAAGATGCACGTAGCGATGTACTACCGGAACGATGACGTCCGCATAGAGGAGATGCCCAAGCCAAAGATAGGCCCAGGCGAGTTCCTGTTCAAGGTAAAAGCCAGCGGGATATGCGGTTCTGATGTCCTGGAGTGGTATAGGATAAAGAGCGCTCCGCGTGTCTTAGGCCACGAGGTGACTGGGGAGATTGTCGAAGTCGGCAAGGGGACACCATACAAGGTTGGCCAGAGGGTCTTTGTTTCCCATCACGTTCCCTGCGAGGAATGCAGGTATTGCAAGGAGGGTCGAGAGACCGCGTGCGAAACGCTGCACAAAACAAATTTCGACCCTGGCGGGTTTGTCGAATATGTAAGAGTCCCAAAAATAAATGTCGAGAAAGGAATTTACCTTTTGCCCGAAAACGTCTCCTACGAGGAAGGGACGATGATAGAGCCTCTAGCATGTGTCGTTCGCGGCCAGCGTATGGCTTGCGTTGCCAAAGGCCAGACCGTTCTAGTATTGGGTAGTGGCATAGCTGGCCTCTTGCATATAAAACTGGCAAAATCAAAAGGTGCAAGGGTCATTGCCACAGATGTGAATGAGTGGCGATTGAGAAAAGCCAAGGAGTTCGGAGCAGATGCAGTCATAAATGCTGCTAGTTACACTGCAGAAAAACTGAAAGAACTAAACAGTGGTCGGTTGGCTGACAGGGTTATCCTCTGCACTGGTGCAGTGCCAGCAGTAAAACAGGCCTTGGAGTCGGTCGACAGAGGAGGAATCGTTCTGTTTTTCGCAGTTCCGACGCCCGGAGTGCCCGTGGAGATACCGGCCAACGAGTTCTGGAGGAACGAGATAGCCGTGATGACCTCTTACGGTGCCGCTCCTAGAGACCTAAAGGAAGCCCTGAAACTGATAAAGAGCAAGAAAATAAAAGTCGCCGACATGATAACGCATATCCTGCCGCTGGAAAAGGCGCAGGAGGGTTTCAGACTGGTGGCTGAGGCAAAGGCTTCGATAAAAGTAATTCTCAAGCCCAACTGACGCATATAAAAATTTCTTTTAAGGAAAATCCATAATCTTCAGCAAGAGAGCCTCAACAATAACCTTGGAAGGCACTAGGATGCCGTCGAAGAACGAACTCGAGGGTGCAAGGTACCAAGGCAAACACACAGCTGAAATAACGAAGAAGTTGGTAGGGAAATGAAAAGGCCTCTTACCTCGAGGCCCACAGCCCGTGCAAATTGCAGTACTCGCGCGCAGTTATCTTCTGCGCCCTGACACAGAACTCTGCTTCTGGTGCATCGCCGGGTTTAAGGAACTTCTTATAGGACCTGCCGTCTGCTATTATTTCCACCCACTCGATGTAGTGCTTCTCTTCCATCGGATGCGGTATCGAGCCGATCTTTACCCCAACTCCATCTTTTGTCCTCTCAATCACCGGCACGTGCTTCTCCTTGGAAGCATCAACAGTATTTTCCTTAAGCAGTTGCATCGGCTGGCCGCAGCAAACCAGCTCGCCGACACCTGCGTGCAGGACTTCAACAATGTTCCCGCATATATTGCACTTGTAGATTTGATCCCTTTCAGTCATTTTCCCGCCCTGTTTTATCGTTTCAGGAATAGTCCGCACCAACAGCGCCCTTGTGTACTCCAAGTAGTGTGAATCTTGAAATTACAGGGACATATCAGTTTTAAGTCACCCTCCCTTGTCCCGTCGCTGACTCTGCAGGGGCAAAGCTTGAGCCCGGATTTCTTCTCGTTCCCGAGCACACCCTCAGCCACCATATTAACCATATTCCTATCCGGGTTCAGCTTAAACTCGGCACTCTTATCTGCAAACCTTTCCCAGATTTTTATCAGTTCGTCCTTATCCATCTTAAAAGCCCATCACTATCTTCGCTTCTTTGGCTTCTATCTCCACAAAGGCGTTCTTAGCCTTGCAAGTGGGACAGATCTCCGGAGGTGCGATGCCATAGTGTATGTCATTGCAGACATTACACCTCCAGAACTTCTTTTCCATTTTAGAAACATTCGCATTTCAGCTCGTAGAAGCTCCTCTTGTGTTCGCACAGCGGGCACTTCTCCGGCGGTTCGTTTCCTGTGTGCACATAGCCGCACTTCCTGCAGAACCACTGGACCTTCTCCTTCTTCTTGAAGAATGTCCCGCCGGCTAGCTCTTTCAGTATGTTCCTGTATCTCTCTTCATGGTGCTGTTCAGCAATTATGATTGCCCTTAGACGCTTAGCCACGTCAGCATAACCCTCCTTGTCGGCGACGGCCGCGAACTCCGGGTACATGCTGCTGTTCTCGTAGTGTTCGCCGGCGATGGCTGATTTCAGATTATCTATCGTCTTCCCTAATATTGTCGGCGCAGCTGCATCAACCTTTATCTCATCCAGGTTTCCGTCTTCCTTAACCTTCAACTGGTTTATCATCTTAAAGAGCCATTCTGCATGCTCGAACTCGTTATCTGCCGTTATCTGGAATATCTCCCCTATCTTTTCGTATCCCTCTTTCTTTGCAATGCTCGAGTACATACTGTACCTGTTCCTTGCCTGACTTTCACCGATGAAAGCCTTTGCCAGATTCTCAATCGTTTTGCTCATCTTGACCCCAATTTTACACTTATTTTGACTCAGAATTAGCAAATCTGCCTTTATATAACCGAGTTTTAACCTTAAACCTTTTAGAAGTGCATCAATCTGAGAACGCCAGACTTCCTTAGACCATAGGCAAGCGCTCCCCCGGCCAGCGCAGTCAGCAGTTGGATTATACCCATAGTTGTCAGGAACAATACAGGCACTATCGAGAGCGAGACAAGTGCGAACGCCGTTAAGAACAGGAATCCGGATTTAGCAAGAGCTGCAGCTCCAAGCGTTATAAGATAATCGGTCTCGCGCCTCTTGTACAGCTCCCTTACGCCGAAAACTAATACGGCATTGCTGATCCAAATAAAGGGCAGCATTATCGCAAGGAATGGCGTGAAAGGACCGAATATCAATCCGCGTGCGAGCACACCGAGGCTTGGAGCAAATAGAAGTGGCAGCATCTGCTTGTAAGATGCAAATTCCAGTGCCCCGAGGACCAGTGTCGCATTGACAACCATACCGACAATCTCCTGCGGCTGGCCTATTGTGAATGGGACCAAGAAACCGATTAATAGATACAGATATAACCCAATAGTTTGGTGCGCGTACTCTACTGCGTACTTCCCGACGGTCACATTCTTTTCCATCATCATTAGTTTGGCACTTCTCACATAAATCCTTTATCCAAAAATCTGGTTGAAATTCTCTAAATGCAGTATCTTCTTTGCCTTCTGCTCGAAAGGTTTGCCCAAATAATTCTTGTATAGCTCCTTCACTAGCGGGTTCTCATGCGCTGAAGTCAAAACCGCATTATCGTCGTACTCCCTCAATGCGTGTATCCTCTTTGTTATGAACTCGTCATTACCAGCGTTCGGCATTCCGTTGCCGCCTACGCAACCGCCATGACAGAACATCATCTCGACTAGGTGGTAATCCTTGTTCTTGCCCTCCTTCAGACCCTTGCAGAAGTTGTGTATGCCATGCGGCCCTTCCACCATGGCGACTTTGAGCTTGTAATCCCCGCACCTGAGCTTCATCTCGCGTATCCCGTCAGCTATTATCTCCTCTCTGTACAGGTGTGTGCCTGGCTGGCAGAAACCGCCGTAGAGCGATGCGAACGTCCTCAGTGTTGCCTCCGCCACACCCCCAGTTGACGCATAGATAGTACCGGCAGACGAGCTCATGCCGAAAGGCGCATCATAGAATCCATTCTTCAAATCCGGCAGGTTTATACCTGCCTCTTTCATCCATTTGACGAGCTCCATGGCAGTTAAAACGCAATCCGTGTTGCCCTCCTTGACCTCCATCTTTTTAGCATAGCACGGCATTATCGAGCTTATGCTTATCTTGCCCCACTGGCGTTCATAGACCAAGTAGTCCTTAGCCAAAGAACTAACCATTTCCATCGGCGATTTACAGGTTGAAAGATGATTACAAATCTCTGGATACATCTTGACGCAGATGCCGACCCAAGATGGGCAACAGGAGGTGAGCATCGGTAGGTTCTCGGTTTTATCCAATCGCTCTTTCAGCTCTGCCGCCTCTTCCATTACCCTGATTTCTGCACCAAAGTCCGTTTCAAAGACGCGCTTGAAGCCGAGTCTGTGCAGCGCAGCGACAATCCTGCCACCTACTAGCTCTCCCGGAGGCATGCCGAAGGCCTCGCCTAGGGCAGTTCTCATCGATGGCGCTGTCTGGACGCATGCAAAAGTCTCTTCTACAAGTTTCTTTGCGTCTTCTAGTTGGTTCATCTAATTACTTTAGACTTGTACCAATAAAAAATGGTTCCTTTTTTGGGATTTTTTGTTCTACATGATAACTAAGTAAAATGCAACTTCTGAAAGAGATAGAAAAGCTGAAGAAGAGTCACATTCGCAGGACTGTGGACTCGCGGCTGAAGGCTTTCAAGGAAAACGGCAGTGATCCCGAAAAGATGTTCAGCGAACTCTGCTTTTGTATCTGCACCGCCAACTGCAGCGCAGAAAGGGGGATGCGCGCGCAGCAGGAGATTGATTTTCGCGGCTTGCCAGAAACAACGCTCAGGAAGAAGGTTCGTGAACTAGTCTGCAGGTTCTACAACCACAAGACCGAGTACATAATCGCTGCGCGCAGCAAGAGGTGCGAGCTGTTGCAAGTCCTGAAAAAATCCAAGACTGGCAAGGAGGCGCGTGAGTGGATAGTGAAGAGTGTCAAAGGTCTTGGTTATAAGGAGGCCAGTCACTTCTTAAGGAACATCGGGTACACGGATGTCGCGATAATAGACTTCCACATAATCGACTTGTTGGTAAAGAACAAGATAGTCAAAAAGCCGAAGACGTTGACTAAGAGGGCCTATCTAGAGGTAGAAAAAAGGCTCGAGGAGTTGGCAGAGCGGACAAAGACGAATCCTGCGTCCTTAGACCTCTATTTGTGGTATCTTGAGACCGGAAAGATACTGAAGTAAAGGTATTTATGTACACCTAGGTTAATATCCCAAAATGGCAAAGTGCGACAAATGTGGCTCCAAGCTGCCTGACGATTCGATATTCTGCCCTGTCTGCGGCAATCGAATGACGCCACCACTCGCGACACAAGACCTGCCGATTGCACTAAAGTTAAGGACTAGGGAAGGTGCTGCTTTGCCAGAGGCACCACAACCAAAGAAGCCCACGTCTAGTCTGTCTGTGATAATAATACCCCTAATCATCATAATAATCATTATAGGGGTAGCAGCCGTTTTCTTCTTATTGAATCTTAGCAAATCATCGTGTGCAGAGAACTGGAGCTGCGGCAACTGGTCTTCGTGCGTAATTAATCGCACTACACGGAATTGCACTGATATGAGCTCTTGCGGTACCATGAGTCAGAAGCCGCCGGTATCGATGAACTGTCCCCAGACAAATGGTATTGACAACCAGACACCACCCAAATTATGTTCAAACTTAAATAGCAAATGCCTTTCTGTGGCTGACTGTTGCTCAGGCTATTGCGTCCATGGGTTCTGCAGGAGCAATAGCACCTTCTGCGGCGATGTGTATTGTGATCCCACAGAAAACTGTTCCAATTGCCAGCACGACTGTGACAACTGTCCGGTAGACCGCGAGCTTAAACAGAATGTATTCACTGAACCACTAGGTTATATCAAAGAAAACGACTTTAAGACGGCTGGCTATGCTATTGTCAGATACTTCAAGTCAACTGACTGCGCATTCTGCGTCTCGCCCACTGACATAGAAGGCCAGTTGCGCAGCTTTGCCATGGACTCCAAGAACCTCTTAGTCTTGATGATAATAGACGTTGATGAATACCCCAAAGAGGCGGGCAAATACGCGAAGTTCGGTGGTAATATCTACGTGCCCCTAATAAGAGTCGAAGGATACAAGAACGGCGTGCATGGCTATGATACCTTATACGGCTACCTCTTGGGTCAAAAACTAAATGACAACGATATCATCGGAGACGTCGCATCGCTGGTCTGCAAGCATAGCGACTATTGTAAGTTCGAGAACGGCAAGATAGTCAAAACAACCCCCTAATCGGGCTAATTCTAAGAACAATGAAAATCAACGGCAAGAACTACAGAAGTGTCTGGATGGATGGATCTAAGGTAATTATGATAGACCAGCGGCTCCTGCCACACGAGTTTAAACTGTTCGCATGTAACAGCTACGAAGAAACTACGCGCGCTATAAGAGACATGGTGATACGCGGAGCGCCTGCAATCGGTGCTGCAGCTTGTTACGGCATGGCCCAAGGCGCGCTAGCAGCCAAGCTCGGAAAAGCCGCTTTCGTTTTGTCAAAGGCGAGACCGACAGCTTATGACTTGTTCGATGCTATCCAGTATTTCAAGGATAACTACAAGGGCGGCGACCCGAAGAAAGTAGCTGATGCTTACGCAGATGCCTCAGCCGAAAGGTGTAAGAAGATAGGGGAAATCGGTGAGAAGTTGATTAAGAATGATGCCCACATACTGACGCACTGCAATGCCGGCGCGTTGGCATGTGTCGACTACGGTACGGCCCTAGCTCCGATAAGATTGGCTCATGAGAAGGGTAAGAAGATGTTCGTCTGGGTCGATGAGACCAGGCCACGGTGCCAGGGCGCAAAGCTGACTACATGGGAACTTCTGCAGGAGGGGGTTCCACACGCGCTCATAGTTGACAATGCCGCTGGCCATTACATGCAGCAGGGCGAGGTTGATTTATGTATCGTCGGGACTGACAGGGTTGCGCTCAACGGTGATATAGCAAACAAGATAGGGACTTACGAGAAGGCTGTTGTTGCCAAGGAGAATAAAATCCCATTCTACATTGCAGCTCCTTTCTCAACTATCGATCTTAGCTGCAAAAGCGGAAGCGACATACCGATAGAGGAACGCAGCGAAGATGAAGTGCTCTTCATTGAAGGCCTATATGATTCGAAAATCTGCAAAGTCCGCATTGCACCTGCCGGCACAAAAGCTCGGAATCCTTCCTTTGATGTCACGCCAGCCAAGTACATAACCGGCATCATAACTGAAAAAGGCATTTTCAAGCCAAGCGAGATAAAGAAACTGAGAAAATGAGTGCGACAAAGATCGGCATATTGGGCGGTTCGGGTTTCTACTCCCTTTTTGACAAAAAGAATGACAAGGAGATAAAAACAGCTTACGGCAAGCCAAGCGCGCCTGTCAGCATAGGCAGAATTAGTAATAAGGATGTGGTTTTCATGCCCCGTCATGGAGTGAAGCACATCTTCCCGCCACATAAAATCCCTTACAAGGCGAACATAGCAGCTTTTAAGGAAGTCGGCGTCGAGAGGATACTCGGACCGTGCGCCGCAGGCAGTCTCCAGCCCGATGTCAAACCAGGCGACTTCGTAATCTGCGACCAGTTGGTCGATAGGACCTGGGGGCGCGATGACACCCTTTTCCACGGCCCAGAGGTAGCTCATGTCTCCTTCGCCAGTCCTTACTGTTCTGAAATGAGAAGAATCGCAATCGAGTCATGCGAAAAACTCGGCATAAGCTACCACCCCAAAGGAACTGTCGTGGTTATCAATGGTCCGCGTTTCTCGACGAAATCCGAGTCAAAGTGGTACTCCTCGCAGGGTTGGGAAGTGATCAACATGACACAGTATCCCGAGCCGGTACTCGCGCGCGAGATGGAGATGTGTTATCTTAACATCTCGCTGATAACCGATTATGATGTCGGCCTTGAGGGCCATGCTGAGATAAAACCGGTGACCGCGGCAGAAGTCGGCAAGATTTTCAAAGACAACAACGAGCGAGTGAAGAAGCTAATAGCCGAGATAATAAAGAACTTGCCAGAGAAACGAGACTGCGACTGCAGTGAGGCAATGAGACACGCAAGGATCTAATAGACCACTATCGAGCTCACCGGATACGAGTGCAGCTTCTCCCTACCCTTCAGGAACGTCAGCTCTATCAGGAACAGTGTCTGGTCGACCCTGCCGCCTACCTCTTCCACCAGTTTTGCAGCAGTCTCTACAGTCCCTCCAGTCGCGAGCAAATCATCGACAATCAAAACAGAGCTGCCATAGGGTATCGCATCCTCATGTATGCACAACTTGTCTTCGCCGTATTCTTTCATACACGAAGCTTCCTTAAACTTGTAAGGCAGCTTGCTGGCCTTTCTTATCGGGATAAAGCCAGCACCTAGCTTAAGAGCCAGCGGCGCGCCGAATATGAATCCGCGAGATTCCATGGAGACGACGTAGTCGAACTCTTGGCGCTTGATTCGCTCGTACATCTGGAATATTGCGTCGTTGAAAGCGTCTGCGTTCTGCAGGAGCGGGGTTATGTCCTTAAATATCACTCCCTTCTGCGGGAAGTCAGGGACGTCGCGTATGTACTTCTTTAAGTCCATTTTATTGATAATTAAGGGAATTCGGTTAAAAATGCTTTACCTAATCGGGCTGGGTCTTTACGATGAGAAGGATGTCACGCTGAAGGGCGTGGAAGCGGCAAAATCCTGCGATAGGGTCTATGCCGAGTTGTACACCTCCCCCTGGCAGGGCTCGCTGGAAAAGCTGGGAGGTCTCATCGGCAAAAGGATAGTTACACTACAGAGACCCGACCTGGAGGAGAATTCAAAGAAGCTGGTAGAAGAGGCCAAAAAATCTGACATAGCCGTGTTTGTTCCTGGAGACCCGATGGTCGCAACTACCCATTCCTCGCTGATAACCGATGCGCGTAAGAAAGGCATCGTTGTAAAAATAATACATTCATCATCAATCTTCTCCGGAATTGCTGAAACGGGCCTTCAGATATACAAGTTCGGCAAGACGGCGACTGTAGCTTATCCCGAGAAGAACTTCTTCCCGAAGACCCCTTACAAGGTCCTCGAGGAGAACAAAAGAGCAGGTATGCATACACTCCTATTGCTCGATGTGAAGGCCGACAAGAACAAATACATGACAATCGCCGAAGCGATAGACATAATGCTTGAGATCGAAGCCCAGGAGACGAAGGGACTATTCACCAAATCTACTAAATGCGTCGGTGTCGCACGGCTGGGCGAAAACTCTGTAATAAAATACGGTTCAGCCAAAGAGCTCAAATCAGCCGACTTCGGGAAACCGCCACACGCGTTGATAGTACCGGGCGAATTACACTTCTCAGAAAAAGAGTATCTTGAATCTTTATAACCACTTTAAGTAGCCCCTCTTCTCGAGCCACTCGATCTGCGGCTTACTATACGTCTGGAGCAGGTCGCCCCTTACAGTTTCTTGAACTGACCATGGCTCGATGAGCACTATGTCGCCCTCGCGGGTCCATATCCTTTGCCTCACGCGACCCGGGATTCTGCAGATGCGAATGTTCCCGTCGCTGCACCGGACCTTAGACCTTCGGTTGCCCAGCCGTTCCTCTATGACTCCAAGCAGTTGACCCTTCTCAGGAGTCCTGACCCTGATAGGCTGGTCGCCACCTTCCCCTTCTGGCTTTTTCCTGTTTCCCCGGTTCCGATAGTCCACCGGCTAAATTGATTTTGTAGGAATATAAACAAAACAGCTTGTTGCAGGGGCAGTTTACAGTCTTATCAGGTAGCAGAACCTGCTTTTGACCTTGCTAGTCTGGCGGTCATAGGTGTAAGGTTCAAAGCTCTTCTTTATCTCGGCCTTGCCCCTGAACTCGCTGACGATTTTCTCAGCCGACTTCTTGCTGCCGAGATACAGGTCAAATCCGCCAGGGACCTTCCTTATTTCAGTAACGAACGCGAATTTGTCCCTATGTTTGCTTATCTTTTCCACGACGTCATCGACGTGCTTCTTACCAACCCCGCCCCTGAGCTGTATGACAGCTTCGTAGTAACCCCCGGACATCCTGCTGCAGTCCGGGCATGTCACCTTTGTGATTCTCACAATCGCGCGCTTCTCGACATTCGCACCCTCAAGGTCAGCCCTTGCAGTGACCATATACTCCGTTTCTCTCTTTTCGATTTCTACTTTTATTAGGCCGGATTTCTCCATACCCCTCATATTTGTCTTGATCGCAGCCTCGACCGCCCTCTTGACGGCTTCCTCTTCCGCAAGTCCCCTCACCCATCTGCCCTCGAGCATATACGAGTCACACTTTCTGCAGTAACTGACCTCGATGATGTTGGGCAAATCTATCTTTAAGTGTTTCTTCAAATAGCAGTCCTGGCAGAACATCCCGACCTCAGACGTTTTTCCACAAAGGGGACAGACCATGAGAGAATTTGCGAGTCAGGACTTATATATCCCCTCTTCGTTTGCGCATCATGCTAAATTGGGCTATATATAGTTTTGCTATCCTTGTGGTGTGGTGCTCTTAGATTACTCACTAGTCTATCTCACTGGCATTATAGAGCCCTCGCACATAATATAAGCCAGAGATAGCTTCACCACTTTTCACTTTGCGAAGTATAATTTGCGGATCCATATTCCTATACGCGACATGATACTCCTTCAGCAATTGAGCTTTTCTTACATCCGGCAAATCCTCAAACGCTGGGCGGTGTGCAGGTCTCCCCATAGGCTCTCTCCGCATCATAGGCTCTCCTGCTCTTGGCTCACGCCGCTCTTCCCGCGGCCGGACGGTACCCTCAGTTTGCTCCCAAGGTCTCTCCAAAAGGAGTAGATTCACTCTACGATTCACTTTACTCCCCCGGTGAATAATCTCCCAAGAATCTCCTTCAAGATCGGCCTCGAGCCCCTCGAGGTCCGCATGTGCATATTCTGGACACCAGTCCCTCAATAGTTGGGCTTTTTCGCGAGCGCTTAACTCATGACTCATCACTCCAAGTCGTGGCACAAATTTTCCGCTTGCCCTTTCCATCTTCGGTCGCGGTTCCTCATGCCTAATAGTCGGCCACACTTGAGGAGGTGGTTGCTCCCTATGGAGAATCTCATCATATACCCATCGGTCCTCTCTCGAGGGGCGAATTACTGAAGATGCTAGTTTCATCCCTTTCGGTTTAATTACCTGAATTGTTCCTGGAGACTGAGCTCTTCTCCGTCTGGCTTCTAGGTCTTGGTCTTTTAGATAATCTTTACTCTCTTTATAGGCTTTCTTCTTCGCGAACTTGGCCCTCCTCCTTTCCTTCGTCTGTCTCCTAGCACCCTTTCCCATCCTGTATTTGTTTTAAATGTCTTCTTACAATGTTGCACTCAATCAGATTAAAGTTTAAAAATCACTGAGCGTATCTGTCTCTGAGGCCTAACCACATGCCAGAGAAAATCGTGATGAACACTCCGGCATATGCGATGTTCTTACTGCTTGCCATCAAACCACCTACAATCAGAAGTACTCCGGCAGCCAGTGCGAAGAACCCACTCTGCTTGCTATAGTCGCGCGTTCTCTGGGCAGAAAGGAGAGTCAACCCGGCGCCGAGTATAAGGAGCAGAATCCCAAACTCGCTCATCGATGCGTCCCAACCCTTCGGTGAGAGGCCAGAAAGCGAGACAAAGAACATGCCAAGTATCATGACCAAGAGGCCGGTGAAGAAATAACTTTGTCTAAGGAATAGCTCCTTCATGGTGTGCTCCTCCGTAATCACGGCATAGAAGAATGCCATGCTGCCTATCCATATTAGCACCATACCATAGACAGTGTTGGAAACCTCTAAAGAAGCGAGAAGATATGTAAACGAGAAGACAGCAGCGCCTAAAGCAATAACGATTATAGCGAGACCAAGTATAATGGCCTTAGAAACGCTCTTATCAATAGGCCTGATAGGGTCGCTGAATTTCATGATTTAATAACTATTGGCCGCTTAAAAACTTGAGCTGCTTTACAATCTAAAGACAATAAGGTGCGGCACCCCGCCCACGGAGATGACATTGCCTTTAGACTCCAGATTCGCCTTGCAATAAGCTTCGACTGCTTTCTTGCCTATTATATTCGCTGTCATGCAGCCTTCGACGAGCCCTGCTAATTCTTCAGAATCGATATGTCTGTCAAAATAGAAGCACTCTCTTATTTCGACTATAGCCTCGCCGTGCTTCAGCTTCTTTCCCAGAAGTTCGACATCACAAGCGGCGATTATTGCGCCCTTCTCGGTATTGTGGACCTTGACAGCTATCTTATCCATCCCTAGACAGGCTTTATCGGTTTCCACCCGCCACAGGCCTCGCACTTGAGTATCTTGACGCCCTCCATCGATGCGAAGTGCGTGTCCGGCTTTTTGCACTGCGGGCAGAGGACATAATCCGCGGCATACCTCTTGACGACATCCCCTATCTTCTTGCCGAAAAGCTTCTTGTTGAATATCAGCCTTTCGCCTGAAACAGTTGAGTATGAACCGAGCTCTTTGGTGAGGAACTTCTGTAATTGAGCTTCCTCGCGGTTGAAGGCCTTGGCTACCTGCGCGAAGTTCTTGAGTATGGTCTTATTGCCCTCCATCAGGACGTCGACTTGCGGCATCTCGAACCTGGCCTGAGTCTTCGTCTTCTCTGGCAATTGTGCGTAAGCCCTATCTAAAAGCTTCTCGTAATCAGAGAAATCCATCGGGCTATTTTGCTGGTGGAGCGTTAAAAAGAAGATTTATAGCACAGACTCATGCACATTCTTGCCACTTAGTAAGTTCTCTTGGTACTCCTTTCAATAAGGTTCCCCTTCTTGTCGTATACTTTCCCTTTTTTGACTGATTTTGCAAAAAATCCCCCTCTACATGTTTCTACACTCATTCTAGTACCATCAGGATGCCATGCTCTCTCCGAATTCGGCGTAATTTTTACATACGTACCATCTATCTTCCGTTTCACAGTTGGGTGAAGGCCAATCTTAGCCAATCCCGTAGTAAATCCGCTCAACTTCCTCGTAATCATGATACCTCTAGAGTTAAAGACATAAAAATGTTTTTACTAACCCTTACCCCTCCTTTTTCCCACAAGCTTTCCGTTCTTATCATATGTTTTTTCTACTTGAATGACACTATCACTTAAGAATGCGAGCCTGGCCAACGTTACGCGCTGTCTAATGCCATTGGAGTTCCATACCCTCTCTGTAATCCCGCCCCTTGGGCCTATTGTTTCCTTTTTGAACCCACCTCTCACTGGTTTGACACTGCGGTGTTTGCCATTAAGGGCTCTTTTTATGGTTTTCGGACGCAACTGCTTCTTAATGAAAGCCATATTTAGTTATAGCCCTAAAGACATAAAAGGTTTTAAGTCAGTGAACTAAAATAAACATGGCAAAAGTCGGCAGAAATGCCACATTGTTTAACATAGCAGCTAATCTCACCCTTTTTGTCCTGAAGTTCGCTGGCAGCATCCTCTCTGGGAGCCTTGCATTGATGTCAGATGCCGTCAATTCCTTCTCAGATACTGTATATTCCATAGCTGTGTTCATTGCAGTAAAAACTTCGCACAAGAAAGCCGATGCCGACCATCCCTTCGGCCATCACAGGGCCGAACCGGTCGCCAGCCTTCTGGTAGCCATGCTGGCCGGTGTTCTCGGGGCGCAGATAATAAAATCAGGCATAGACGGACTGATGGCGCCGCAGTTTAAGGTCTTCAGTTTGATAGCCGTAGGAATCTTGCTTTTTACTATGGGCCTGAAGACTGTGATGTGGCGGTATTTCCGCAGTGTCGCCAAAAAGATAAAGAGTCCTGCCTTGAAAGCAGCTTCGATAGACTGCAGGAACGATGTTTTAGTCTCATCGATAGCTCTTCTTGGTGTCTTCGCACCGCTTCTCGGTTTCCAGAATCTTGACTACTGGGCTGCGATTGTCATAGGCCTGCTCATAATACGCTCAGGTTACCAGATAGGGACCGAGAATATGGACTACCTTATGGGCAAGACCCCTGAGAAAGGGGTGTTGGATGAAATTAAGCGCAGGGCACTTTCAATAAAAGGGATAAATGGCGTCCATGAGATAAAAGCACATTACGTCGGCAATTTCATCCATGTTCAGGTCCATGTTGAGGTCAGCAAGGATATGACATCTAAAGATGCTCACGATGTAGGCAACCAGGTAAGAGCTAAGATAGAGGAAATGCCAGGTGTCGACAGGGCGTTTATACATGTAGACCCAAGGTGATGGACGTCAAGGAAGCAGATGATAAGCCGGGTCCAAGGGAGAAAAAAGAAACTTAGGGAACTACTCCTAGGCAGAACCTAAAGTGCTTTTCCCCTCGCTTGGAACATTGCTCCTCATATACACGTTGGTGCACGGGAACGATATCTCGATGCCCTCTTTATTATACTCCTTAAGCAATTCCTTGATGAAAGCGTGCTTCAGGAGGAATTGGAAATCCCATCTCTTTATCTTAAAATAGACTTTGAAGTTTACGTTTGAATCTCCAAATTCGGAGAACCTTAGGAATGGTTCTTCCTCCTCGGTAGTGGCCCCAGTCTCTTTTGCTACCCTCTTTGCCACCCTGAGCGTCACATCCTCCACCTTTTGCAGGTCGCTGTGATAAGAAACCCCGACATTGATTCTCAAGGTCATAGGCTGCTTCGGCTGGTCGTAGTTGAGCACTATTGATTCACTGACCTTTGCGTTCGGGATGACTATCATGTTGTTGGAGAAGGTACGTATCCATACGCTCCTCCAAGTCATCCTTTCCACATACCCCTGTATCTTCTCACCGGAGCTGGTCTCTCCTTCGAGCTCTATGAAATCGCCCATCCTCATGGTCTTGTCGGAGGCGATGTAGACACCGGCGAAGTAGTTAGAGAGGGTAGTCTGGAGTGCGAGCGCTATCGCGATACCGCCAATGCCCAGGCTTGCAAGGAGCGGAGTTATCTCTACTCCGAACTGGCTGAGGACGATTATAGCGGCGACGGCATAGATGAAGATGTTTATCAGAGTCCTGAGGCTCATCAACGCCGTCTGCTCGATGTTCAGGCGTCTCTTGTCCTTTGCGGAGTACCAGGTTATTGTCGAGTGTATGGTCTTTCTCGCTATATAGACGCCGAATAATACCATTATAAGGGTGAGCGAGCCGGCCAGCAGCACATTAAATTCCGGCAGCAGATTGAGAGAGCCTTCAAAGTAGTATATGGCCAGGGTTATCAGCATGATGCTGAACGGCATCCGCATCTCGCTCATGACCCTGCTCTGCAGTGTGGTTTCGCCCTTCCTTATTTTGAGTGCATACCGGCTGAACAAAAAGAAACTAACCATACCGGTTAGGTATATGACGAACGACATCCACACGGCGGCGATGACATGTCCATACTGAGCCAAAAAGGATACCTCTGCCGAAGCCATATTAGTTAAATGGGATGCTCAATAAAAAACGAAATGAAAAAACTTACAAAAAACCTAAGCTTTTTAATGGCCAATAGCAAAATATCGGATTAAAAATGACCGTAATAATCGAGCAAACAATCGGGGATTGCATAGGATGCGGGGCATGCGTAGCCGTTTGCGACAACTGGGAGATGGGGCATGACGGCAAGTCGCACCCGAAGCAGACGAAGCTCGCGGACGTCGGCTGCAACAAAGAAGCCGCTGATGTTTGTCCAGTCGGCTGCATACACATAAAGAAGAAATAATCGCGGATTTTTTCCGTTCTCAGGTCTCTTAGCCCGCCAAACCTATTTTTCTAATTCCTTCCCTAAGAGATAGCGACAAACTGTTTCAAAATGAAGAAGCTGATATTGGCTTTTGCGCTTCTACTACTGCTGCTACCTGTGGCCCAAGCGGTCTATGAAAGTTATATCAATTGGTTCGCCAACTTCTTCGACAAATACCCGGACATCCTTTTCACGGAAGCCGTAGGTGAGCTCATTCAGGGGATGTCGAATGGGTTGAGTTATCAGGAGGCGACATCCAGGGTAGGCACAGAGCTTTACTGCCCGCATGAGTATCCGCCTCACTGCGACGATACTGATGGCGGCCAAACACTATTTGTTGCCCGATACGAATGGGCAGTCGGCTGCCGCGGTTATGATATCGAGTGCTGCAACGAAACAAGGATAAACTGCAGGGAGGTCATGTTAAAAGGCGAGAGTATGGCCAACAACGACGTCCTCTTAGGGGATCAGAGAAGACTTTGTGTGAAATACAAATGTTATCCTTTAGAGTGCATGCGAGACAGCGACTGTAACAGTATGGTAGTCTGCCCGAATGAACCGGGAGGCTCGCCGACACCGAAATGCGACCCAAGAATAGATAAGTGCTACTGCGGTGGCGCATGCCCAGACGGCTATTGCGATTTCATAGAGCAAATCTCTCATTCTTGCCCGGAAGACTGCAGGAATGAATCCGGAATCGACACGGACAAAGACGGGCTTTCGGATTGGGACGAAACATATTTTTACGGCACCGATCCCCTGAACCCGGACACAGACTATGACGGTCTTGAGGACGGGCCTGAAGTCAAGAGAGGCACAAATCCAAAAGACCCCGACACTGACCGTGGCGGCCAATGCGACGGGCCAAAAGCTGTAATGGGCCTCTGTAGGATCGGGCCAGACCCATGCCCACTAGATTCAAACAACGAGTGTTACAAGGCCGTCAAAACCGGGCACACGCCCTTTGACTATGATACCGATGAGGACGGGCTCTCGGATGCCATGGACCCATGCCCATTCGACCCGTCCAATAACTGCAGGCATGGCAATGACCCGGATGTAGATGCAAACGGCGACGGGATACCTGAGGAATGGGCAAGGAACTCTTCCATAGAGCGCGCGAATGGAGATCCTGACAACGATGGACTGACGAACCTGCAGGAATATCTCGCAGGTACAGACCCGCTTTCGTGGGACACAAACAAGAACGGCATTCCAGACAAGTGGGACCATGACAACAACATAACAGACTCTAATGCTGATAATGATCACGATGGCCTTACCAACATACAGGAGTATTATCTCGGGATCGATCCGAACAATCCAGATACGAATGGAGACGGGGTGCTGGACGGGCAAGAGGGCTGGTTACCTGGCGAGAACGCGACCATAAAGATTGAGCTTTTTGACGTTACGCCACACGACGAGACGCCCAATGATGGGATCCCTACTTTCAAATACGGAGAGACGATAAGGCAGATATCCATAAAGATGGCATACTCCGACAATAGGGCAGTAATCGCTCCTATTGTAGACGCGGAACTAATAGTCGCCAACGGCAGCAAGGCAATCGAGCTAGCTTTCAACAAGACCACACCCGACATTTTCGTTTCGAGTGTAAACTACGGGCTTCTTAGGGATAATCACGACGGCCCCTTCCTAACTCTCAAAATAACGGCGTTTGACCCTTTTGGCACAAGTGGCAATTACACATCAAGGTTCTTTGTACTCGACTCTGATGAAACGAAGTTCAGGATATCCATATTGGCGCCGATTGATGGCGCAAAGTATGAGCTGGGAGATACTGTAAATTTCGAGGTTTCGGTCGCCGGCAGCGGAGAGCCGAATTCAGTCTACATGGAAGGGTTCGTTGAAGGCAGCGATAAGGGGTTTCCGCTCTATGACCAAGGTGGGTCATTCATCGGCGAATACGAAATAAGTAAGGAGGATCCACGGAACGTGTACTTCTTGATATACGCAAAGGGTGACATAGACGGCACTTTCTATGAGTCTGTTAGGCGAGTCGGCATACAAGTCATTGAGCAAAAGACTCAAGAAACGCCGATAGTTGTGCAGGAACAAAAGGGAACACAGATAAACATTGGGCAAATCCTCTTCTGGGTAATTGCGCCTTTACTCGTATTGATAGGCGCGATGCTAGTCTATAAAAAGATATATGCGAAAAAAGAAGAAGCGAAAGGGATATCCGCTGAGAAGAGCGCCATGCTGAAGCGGCAGAAGCAACTGGAGGAGATGATAAAGGACATCCGTGAAAGATACTACACGAAGAAGGTATCAGAGGAGTATGCGATGCAAAAGATAGCTGATTACGATGAAGAGCTGAAGCTCCTTAAGGAAGATCTCGCTGAACTGAAAGAATCCTCAGCGAAGAAGTGGCCCTTTGGAAAAAAGAAACCTAAGGAAGGTGCTGCTACTACAACTAAAGATGATTAAGGAAAAACCAGACATAGTCGTCGACTGCAGGAAGGAGACATGTCCGATACCCCTGATAGAGACTAGGAAGGCGATAAACTCAGCTAAGACTGGTCAAGTGATAGAAGTCATCGGAACGCACCCGGTGTCAAAGAAGGAGATACCCATGGCTGTCGAGGCGATGAAGCTAAAGCTGCTCGGTGTCGAAGAGAATGACGGCGTCTGGCACATATTCATACAGAAATAAAATGGCAAAAGCGACGATAGTACTCCATTCGGGCGATTATGACAAGGTGTACAGCGCGTTGATAATAGGCAATGGTGCGCTAGCGATGGGCATGGAATGCTCGATATACTTCACCTTCTGGGGGCTGCAGCGTTTAAGGAAAGGCCAACTCTCCAACGGACCGCTTTCAAAGATGCACATGCTTGGCATCGGCAAGTGGTTCATGAAGAGAAAGATGAAGCAAGCGAACGTCGCGTCACTGGAGACGCTGATGAAGGATTATAAGGAACTCGGCGGCAAGATAATTGCGTGCGACATGACAATGGAAGTCATGGGGCTGAAGAAAGAAGATCTGAATGAATCGTTAATCACGGAATGCGGCGCTGTTGGAACCTACATCAAAGAGGCCCGCGAGTCGGACATAACGCTCTTTATATAACTGGCGGTAATAATATCCGAGTTCAAAATATTTAATCAAACGCCCAAAACATAACATGGAAATAGTGAATGGTTGTCCGAAGTTCCTGAAGAATGGGCCTTGTGGCGGTTATAAGAATAGCCAATGCGAGGTCTTCCCTGACAAGAAGTGCATTTTCGTCGCGGCGTGGGAGCGGAACCCTGAAGCGTTGAAAAAGGAGGTGCAGTGATGGATTTTATCGAAAAGCTCGGCAGGACTTTCGTAGTGACCGGCGAGATAGAGCCGGCTGCCGCAATCACAGACTCGTTCCTTAAGAAAGCGGAGAAATACCGGCAGTACACAAAGACAATAAATGTGATAGACTCCCCGCTTGGCACGCCGCAGGTCTCATCCCTTGCAGCCTGCGTCCTGCTTAAACAGAAGGGCTTCGACCCTATCCTGCAGATCTGTGCACGTGACAGGAACAAGACTGCGATAATAAACGATGCCCTTGGCGCGAACCTCCTCGGGATAAACAAGATATTGGCGATAACCGGCGACTATCCGAAAGACTCGAAGCCGGTTTATGAACTCGACTCCGTGAGGATGCTTAGACTGCTCAAAGAAGAGATGCCAAAAAAATATCGAGGTTTCAAGGCATATGTTGGAGCAGCATATAATCCGAATGCAGAACCGAACGAGCCGGAACAGATAAAGCTGGAAAAGAAGCTGAAGTACGCGGATTTCATACAGACGCAACTGGTGTTCGACTTCGACAAGCTGGACAATGACATAGTCAAAAAGAATAAGAAGAAGATACTAGTCGGCATCATGCCGCTACTGCCAGGGATGGCAGATTACTTGAACAAGAACATCCCCGGCGTGATAGTGCCTGAGAAAATATCAGAATCCATAAAGACCGCCGATGACGGGATAAAACTCGTGAACGGGTTAGCAAGACGCGCCAAGGAAGAAGGTTTCGCAGGCGTGCACCTGATGATGTTCAAGCTGGAAAACCGGATCGGGGAGATACTGAACGGAGTAGTTTAACTATTTCTGCCTTGCAAATTCCCTTGCAAGCATCAGTGCGTCGTTATAGTCATAGAACTTCGTCTCAGCAAGCGCCCGCTTAAGGATCTCTCCTTCGACCTTATTCTTCAAGTCGCCTATCGCGAACGGGCCAAGGGCCTTAGCCCCTTTCACGACAGTGCCGTCCATGTCAGGCTTTATGTCCTCGATTCCATATGGCTGCACAGCGTTCACATCAGCTATCACGGCGGGTTTTAGGGTTGACAGCGATTCTGAATCGAGCAGCTGCGCCCCGATGGCACCTGTCGCCAGTATCACATCGGCTCCTTTGCATGCCTCGCGTCTCTCATTCGGCGTCGGACCCGCAACGCCCTTGACCTTGCCCCTTACGTCATCGGAAAGTTTGCTTGCTATCTTATTCGCCTTATCCTTAGTCCTCGAGGTTATGGTCACGTTCGCTCCAAGGTTCCTGAGAAGCAATGCCGATATCTGCCCTATCGGACCTGTCCCTGCCAGGATCGTCACGTTCTTTCCTCTTACACCGCTTGGTCCCATAAGCCTCTCTATCTTCGCGATAGTCGTTGCGGCTGTCGTGCAGGCGCCATTAGGGTCCCATATGACCGACATCTGGAACGGTGCGCGCAGCGCGCGCCTGAGCTTCTGGAATACCTTCTCGGAGTCGTCCAGCCCTCCGCCAACGAGTATCGTTGTGTTCTTTAGCCCCTCGAAGTTCCTGGCAAAGATGGAGTTCTGTATTATGTAATCGATGTTCTCCTCACTGACGCCCACATATGGGATTACAGCATCATAATCAGCATCCAGCGCAAGGAGTAGGTCAAATGGGTTCGCGACCTTGTTTGTATCCAAGTATAGAAGGACCTTCTTCACCATAGTCTAACTCACTCCCAGTGAGTCCTGTAAAGGTCAGTGTCCTCGCCAAGCAGGCTGATGAACTCCCTTGCAGCGCGCTCAACGTCCTTAGACTGGGTTATGTACCTGCCGACTATCAGTATGTCTGCGCCGTTTATGAGTGCCTGCTTCGCGGTCTTTGGGTTTATCCCGCCCGCAACCGCGCACAGTATCTTGTCGGATATTCCGGACTTTATCTCCTTGATGAGCTTCCAGCGGTTGTCCTCAGCCTGGTCCTCTTTGCCTGCGCCAGCATCGACGTTTCGGTGGAGTATGACGACGTCTGGCCTTTCCTTTGAGCTCTTCAGGACCCCCATCGGGTCAGTGACGTTCATCATGTCGACATAAGCATATATGCCCATGCGGCGGGCTTCGGAGATCACGTTCTCTATGGTCTCGATGTTTGCGAGTCCTGAAACAACGACCGCATCAGCGCTTTGGTTAAATGCCTGATCGACCTCGACCTTGCCGACGTCCAGGGTCTTCAAATCCGCTATCAGGAATACGCCTGGCCTGAACTTCCTTATCTCACTCAAGCCCCTGACACCCCATTCTTTTATGAACAGTGTGCCTGCCTCGAGTATCACCATGTCATTGTGCGGTATCTGCTCGATTACGCGCTTGAGCGTGCCAAGATCGGTTACGTCCAGCGCTATCTGCAGATACGGCGGCCTCCACAGCTTTTCCATCTTGACTCCCGCGATTGCGTGCACAGACCTGTCCTTCTCGAAGTTTATCTTCTTCAGGTCCGGATACCCTGTCAACGCCCTCTTTATCGCAAGCTTGGTGGCAGAGTAATTGTACCTGTATATCTTATCGTAATCAGAAGCCTCCGGGTGGATGAAGACCGAAGCGAGTATGACATAGCGCTCTGCATAGTCTTCAGGTATTACACCCTCCTGCAGTGAGTCGGCGACAGCCTTCGCGACAGCCGCTTGGGCCGGACCGAATATCTTGTTTGCATCATCCAGGTTCTTGATAGTGACTTTTGGGATTATCAATGTTGCGGGCTTTGGAATCAAGTTCGGCCTTATGACGCCCAGGAGAGGAGTGTGACCCTGCGAGAGCTGCGTCAGGCCGTTCAGGAACGCTTGACCGACAGGTCCTTCTTTCTTGCCTATAGTGAGGTCAACGTGCGCGACCTCAACACCCTCACCGACCAGCGCCTCGCCGATCATAAAATCCTTGTCCATCTTATCCCGTTATTTAAACTAAACCTTTCCAACCAGCTTCACTGCTGTTTCAACACCCCTCTTGGCGTAGTCCTCTATCCTTTCCGTTGCCTGGGCGCGCGTCTGTCCTGGCCCGCTGACTCCCAATCCTACGGGCTTGTTGTACTCAAGCGACAGGTCCATTAGCTTTCTTGTCACCTGCCCAGCGATTACCTCGTCATGCTTTGTGCCGCCGGTTATTATCGTGCCTAGTGCGACCACAGCGTCTATGTTCTTCTTCGCAAGTAGCTTCCTGACCATTATCGGCATGTCATAAGCGCCCGGCACTGTCTGTACCTCGACCACCTTGGCACCTAGCAGTTTCGCGTGTTCTTCTGCCTTCTTCAGCATCATGCTCGTTATGTCGTAGTTGAACTCAGAAACGACTATTCCCAGATTGACCATTTTAGAACTCCTAATAATTTGTTTTTGGTTTAATTAAAATCAGATTAGATGCACCTGCCTGAGGCCGTAGTGCGCAGTGCTGAGTATGACGAGCCCGATGACTATGGAAGCGAAGTAGCTCAACACTTGGTTGTCCTGAAACAGAAACAGGTCCATGAGCCCCCAGAGGCCTCGCCAAATGGCTACTATCGCAGCGATCAGACATATCGCGACTGCTGCTTCGTGTCTTAAGCGCCCTGCAGTTTTTTCTTCTTTGATGTCATCAGCCATTCAATCACTCCGATATAAAATTCTTGACACTATAGTGCATGGTGGCAAGTATTATCAGCCCGAGGATTATGCAAGCGAAGTAGCCTATCGCCCCGTTATTGTCTTTGAGTACCATATGGACACCATTGCGAATATTATCGCCATCGCAACAAGGGCATCATGCCTAACTTTTTCCTTCTGAGTCTCTTCCGCCATTATCCTATCCTCCCGACATCGTCGCGGCCCTGGCGCGCGCCAGTTGCTGCCCTCTTCTTAAGGTTTTCGGGTTTTAAAATCAGTTCTACCGCGTTCCGCGCATGCTTTATCGCGCGGTTCTTGGCAATGTCATAAAGGTCCCTATCGTTCCTGCCCTCATCCTCATGCACGAAGACCTCGATTATATGTTTGTTCGTCATCAACTGAGCTTGTATGATTCCTGTAGACGCCTCATGTGCGCACTGTTTGTCTATCGGCCCCTTCCCCGGCATCCCAAAAGCCATCACTATGTCGCAGCCGCCCTCCAGCAGCCCCTTGCACTCGACCGGCAGGTCCTTGACGCCAGGTACCGTGGCCTCGACTATCTTGACACTAGGCCAGTTGTCCTGTATCTCTTTCTTCGCGAAAGACGCCATGTCTATGCGAGCGAATGTGGTGTCCACCAGACCGATTTTCATCTTAGAATGAGTGATATTTTTGCGGAGAGGCAGTTAAAAACAGCACTTTAAGGAAAATTACTGACGATAATACTCATGCCAAATGCCCGAGTTTTTTCCTCTTGATCTCCAGATACTTCCTGTTCTCTTTATTCGGCTTTATCACTATCGGTACGCGCTCTACGACCTTCAGCCCATAACCCTCCAGCGCAACGATCTTGCGCGGATTGTTTGTCATCAACCTTATTGTGCTCAACCCAAGGTCGCGGAGTATCTGCGCGCCGGTACCATAATCCCTTAAGTCAGCCTCGAACCCCAACGCTTTGTTTGCTTCAACAGTGTCAAGCCCTTTGTCTTGCAGTGCGTAAGCCCTTATCTTATTCCTTAGGCCTATGCCCCGGCCCTCCTGTCGCAGGTACAGCAGAACGCCAAGACCCTCCTCCTCGATCCTGCAAATAGCCTCGTGGAGTTGATCGCCGCAATCGCATCTCAATGACCCCAAAAGGTCTCCAGTGAGGCACTCCGAGTGGACGCGCACAAGGACGTTCTTCTTGCCCTTGACATCGCCTTTCACAAGCGCAACATGGTCATTGTCATCAACAATCGAGCGGTACAACACGACTTTGAATTCTCCATATTTCGTAGGCAACCGGGCCTCTGCAGCTCTTTCTATCAGCGGCTCCTTGCCTATGCGGGTCTTGCCCGTTTTGAACCTATAGGCGACCAAATCCTTTATCGATATTATCTTCAGCCCATGCTTCTTGGCGAAGACTTCCAGCTGCGGTAGGCGCGCCATAGTCCCGTCCTCATTGATTATCTCACAGATGACGCCGGCAGGATACAACTTCGCCAGCCTTGCCAAGTCGACAGAAGCCTCCGTATGGCCGGCCCTTGTCAATACACCGCCTTCCTTCGCGCGCAGCGGGAATATATGGCCTGGGCGCGTGAAGTCACCAGGCTGTGAATTCGGGTCAATGAATCTCTTTATAGTCAGTGCACGGTCATAGGGGGATATTCCCGTGTCTATACCCTCTTTAGCATCTATGGAAACCGTGAATGCGGTTTCCTTTTTATCAGTGTTGTCCCTGACCATCGGACGGATGTCCAGTTCGTTCAGTCGCTTGTCGGTTGCTGCTAGGCACACCAGACCCCTTCCCTCCTTTATCATGAAGTTTATCGCGTCTGGCGTCACCTTCTCGGCAGCCATGACAAGGTCGCCCTCGTTTTCCCGGTTCTCGTCATCTACGACGATAACTATCTTCCCCTTCTTGATGTCCTCTATTGCCTCTTCAATGGTGTTCACTTTCTTGGATAACCTACTATCATAAGATCCTCGCCGATAGGCATCATCTCGATGTCTTTTAATCTGAACGCATCGTCTATTGTCTTGAAGGCCTTAGACTCTATGCTGATCCCTGGACCGATGATCTTTGGCGTAATGAAGAAGATCACCTTGTCGACAATCCCCGCGTCGAACGCAGAGCCCAGCAGTTTACCACCGCCCTCTATCATTATAGAAGTGACTTCCATAGATGCAAGCTCTTTGAGCAGTTTCTTCAGGTCGACTCGGTCGCCGTTTCCAATCACCAGGACATTGGCACCTCTTTTCTTCAACGCCGCTATCTTCTTTTTCGGTGCCTTGCTCGTTGTTGCGACTATAGTCTCTGCCTCTTTGTTAAAGACCTTTGATTTCTCATTAATGATGAGCCTTGCGTCAACGATTACCCTTTTTGGATTCCTGCAGCCCTTTACCCTGCAAGTGAGTCTTGGATTATCTTTTACCACTGTGTTGGCGCCCACAATGACAGCATCCACAAGCGCGCGTAGCTTCCGTCCTTCAAGCCGCGCCTTCTCCCCGGTTATCCACTTCAGGGCGCCTCTCTTTGCCGCCATCTTGCCGTCAGCCGATAGTGCGGCCTTTGCGATGACAAAAGGAAGTCCTGTAGTCATGAACTTGATGTAAGCCTCGTTTATCTCTTTCGCGTCTTCCTCAAGCACGCCAGACTTGACTTCTATACTCGCCTTTCTTAGTTCCTTGAAACCCTTGCCTGCGACCTTCGGGTTCGGGTCTTTCATAGCTGCGACTACCCTTTGGATGCCAGCATTTATTATTGCCTTGGTGCATGGTGGGGTTCTGCCGTAGAAGCAGCAGGGCTCAAGGGTGACATACATGGTCGCTCCCCTAACATCCTTTTTGTTCCTCTTCGCGTCTCTCATCGCATTTATCTCAGCGTGCGGTTTGCCGGCTTTTTTATGATATCCTCTGCCGATGATCTTTCCGTTCTTGACGATAACACATCCGACAGCAGGATTCGGCGAGGTCTTGCCAATGCCCTTCAGGGCCAGCTCCAATGCTTCACGCATATACTCTTGGTCAGAAGTCATATTTGTTTTTAATTGAGTAACTATATGGAAAAACTTGATGAAAAGACTACTTCTTGTGACCGGGCGACTTGCGGAGGGCGAAGTCAGGAAAGCTGCAAAACAACTGAGTGCGGACGTCCTAGTCCTGCCAGTGGACATAGCCCTTTTCATCGGCCCGAAGATGGCGGCAAGCGCGATAAAGAAAACAAAGAAGAGATATCTAAAAGTAGTATTCCCAGGCTTGGTGCATTTCAATGTAGGTGCCGTCGAGAAGGAGATCAAGATGCCGTGCTTCAAGGGCTCTAGCCATGCGTCGGACATAGTCAGGGTCCTTACAAGCAATATCGAGCTCTCAAAGACAAAACCCGCTGATTTCATCATCGAGAAAAGAGGGCTTGATGAATACAAACAGCTTTTGGATGACACAGAACGAACGGCGAAAGGATTTGCCATCGGCGATGTGAAAATAGGCACTAGCCTGCCGCCAAGGATAATTGCCGAGATAGTCGATGCGCCTTCTTTGTCGAACAAACAGGCCCTTGAGCACGCGCAGTACTATATCAACAGCGGTGCGGACATCATTGATATTGGAGCGATTGCAGGCGACGAAAATTCGAGAAGGCTGGGCGAAATAGTGAGGCTCCTTAAACAAAAAACCAAAGTCCCCGTAAGCATAGATTCCTTAAACCTAAAGGAGATCAACACCGCGATATCTGCAGGCGCGGATTTAGTCTTGAGCCTTGACTCAAAAAACATGAAGGCCATTAAGAAGTCAAAGAAGGTCTACTATGTTGTAATCCCTGATGGGAAAAATTCTGTCGAAGAAAATCTCGAAAGGGCGAAGAAATTCGGTTTCAGGAACCTTATCGCCGACCCAATATTGCATCCACCGTTCAGGGTGGCAGAATCCCTCCATGACTATGCCGGTTTCAGGAGGCGCGACAAAAGGACCTCGCTTCTGATGGGCGCTAGTAACGTTGTTGAGCTGATGGATGTAGACTCGGTAGGCATCAACGGTCTCCTGGCAGCGATTGCCGTAGAACTCGGAATCTCGCTTATCCTCATAACCGAGAACAGCTACAAGACGAGGAACTCGGTGCGGGAGATGAAACGCGCGATAGAGATGTCCTTTCTCGCTAAATCTAAAGGGACCCTGCCGAAGGACCTTGGCTTCAATCTGCTTCTCGCAAAGAGCAAGTCTGGCAGCGACTTGCTGAATCTCAGCGGTGCGCAGGTAATCCAGGTAGGTGACGACAAGGCTTTCGTCTCGGATCCGAAGGGCCATTTCAAGATACACGTGGATTTCAAGAAGGGAGCGATAGTGGCCGCACATTACACAACAGGTTGCGATTCTGTGTTCGAAGGGAAGAGCGCTGAGGCGGTAGCCAAGAAGATAATCAAAAGCGGACTGGTATCGAGCCTTGAGCATGCCGCGTATCTTGGCAGAGAACTGCAGAGGGCAGAGCTATATCTGAAGCTCAAAAAAACATACAGTCAGGACGAAGAATTCAGGGGACTTTAAGCAGGTCTCTTGGGTCTATGAACAATCGACGATTTCTCGAATATCATTATACCCAACAGCACAGACAGTAACAGAACCATCATCGCGCTGGTCTCTGCCTCTCTGACTGAGAATACCCTCATGCTGCCCAGTATCAGGAGAAGCACTATCGCACCCAACACAACGCAGACATAGATCAGCTCAAGCAGTTTTTTGTGATGGTGCATGAACTCAAAGTGCAGCGGGTCAGGTATCCCATGCTTGTCCTTCTTGACCCTGCCTTTAGATTCTTGTGCCATCTTTTTTACAGATCTTCTTAAACTCTGCCATCAGCTTCTTCGTTATAGGCCCAGGTTTGCCCTCATGTATCTTCCTTGAGTCGAGTTCTACTATCGGGACAATCTCTGCTGCGGTCCCGGTCATGAAAGCCTCTTTGGCTGTGTAGACATCGAAAAGAGTCATGTCCTTCTCATGGACGGGTATCCCCAATTTGTGCGCCAGTTCTATGACAGTACCCCTGGTTATCCCTATCAACACGCCTGCTTCTGTCGGAGGCGTGTACAGCTCACCTTCCTTGACTACGAAGAAGTTGTCGCCAGTGCCCTCGCAGACGTGGCCGAGATAGTTCAACATGAGCCCCTCATCACAACCGGCGAGATTGGCTTGTATCTTAGCCATTATGTTGTTCAGGTAGTTCAGTGTCTTCGCCTTGACGTCAAGGGTATCCCACGAGGTCCTTCTAGTCCCAACCGTGACGACCCTAATCCCCTTGCTGTACATATCCCCATATAGCGGAGCGAAAGGCTGTGCTATGCATATTATCGTGGCCTTTGGGCACTTTCTCGGGTCGAGACCGAGGTCTCCGACTCCCCGCGTGACGACTAGTCTGACATAGGCTTCTTTGAGGCCGTTTTTGCGTATGGTCTCACAGACTATATCCCTCATTTCCTCCTTAGTAATAGGAATGTGGAGGTTGATGCTGCGAGCGCTATGGTAGATCCTGTCTATGTGCTGTTTGAGCCTGAAGACGTTCCCGTTGTAGCAACGTATCCCTTCGAAGACTCCGTCGCCGTAAAGCAGGCCGTGGTCGTAAACGGATATCTTAGCCTCCCTTTTGGGATAGAACTTGCCGTCTATGTAAACCAGCTGTTCCATGTCAGTATATTTTGGACAGAGGTTAGAAAAATGTCGAATCACCCCTTTATGCGGATGCCCCAACTGAATGGCACGTTTTTTATGTTTTGCAATATAGGATTAGCGAAGCAAGATGCGACCTCGCTACAGGACAAAACCGCGGGATGTTTCTAGGCGGAGTTATTTGCGCCAGATGAGAGCCGACTTCAGTAGGGTTACAATGCCTGCGCATGTCAGAGAAGCGGAAGAGATTCTTCACCAAGGTGTCAGAGCTTTTTCTCCGGAGCAAAAGATGGCTTTTTTGCTAAGGAACTCGAAAGCCGTGGAACGGGCAGGCTGGCAAACGACGGCGCGTACCATTGAAACAAGACTCACCTCTCTTTCTTCTTCGCAAATCGATGAAAAAACGGACCAAGTCGCAAAACTCCTCCACAACCAGGCATTGGGTCCGGCACTCAAATCAATAGATAGAAATACCAAGAAATATTTTGAGGCGCGAGGGCTTCCTTTAAAGACAGAGATAGAAAGGGATGCTCTCGGTATTGCAGTCGATAAGTTCGTGAGAACGCACAAACTTAGAGACTTCTCTCGTGGGGTGGATTTAGCAGGTATAGAGAGAGATTTCTTACAAATAAGAAGGGGGCTTAAATTCACTGATCAGGAAACTGCAGAAGAACAAAATCGACTGCTCAAGGATATTTTCAAAGGGGAAAGACTTACACCTAACCAGCGGAGAGCAGCAAAAAGATGGCTGAAGCAGAACTACAAGCAGTTTAGGGAAAGGCGGAAGCAAGTAATAAGAGACATTCTAACTCACTATGGTGGTAAATTCCCCCCCGGGAGTTCCGATGAAATCCGGCAAAAATTTGCAGAAATACAACTAGAGCTTGGTGTCCGCGCAAGAAAAGAACTGCTTAAGTCATTTAAACAGGCGATTACAAAAAGGGCTCCACAAGCAAGAGTTATAAGGGAGCCAGTATCTAAAAAACCTGGCACTAGACGAGAAAGAATCGCAGCATATCAACCCGCCATAAGAGAAAAGGCGGAAAGGTCCCGGGACCTAGCCATCGGGGAAAGCGTAACAAGACTAGTGGGCGGAACATTCGATCCTGTTTCTGATGTATTGAGGAGGATAGAAGAAGAAAGCCCGCCGACCGCAAGCAAGCTAAGAGAATTAATGGATCAACGATTGCTGGAAGGGAACCTTGTTAAAAGTTTGTTCATAAACGGCTCCTTAGCACAGAAGGTTTTCTTGACTGCAATAGCCGACCCAAATTTCTCACGCTTCGGGCCGAAGGCAATAAATCTTGCTGCAAAAGGCATTACATTCATCGGTCCTGGTGGAAAACCGATTGGCAGAGCAAGGCGTGCTTTTCAGGGAGAAATTGGCAAAAAACTCTTCGACTTCTTGGAAACCAAAGGTTTGATTGAAACAGGGCATGGCGGTGGAACGGTAGTATATCTTGCGAGGAACCCCTGAGCGAAAATACTGGCAGATGATATTGAACCTACCCCTTGATGCAGATCATCGGTTTAAGGAGCGCGACCTTTTTCGCTATCCCAGAATAATGCATTACATCAACAACCTCGTTGACATCCTTGTACGCACCTGGCGCTTCTTCAGCAACGCCAGCGAGGCTGTGGCCTTTGACTATTATCCCTCTTTTCGCTAGCTCGTTAACAATGCCCTCCCCTCGCCACTGCTTCTTGGCCTGCTCGCGCGACATGTTCCTGCCGGCGCCGTGACAAGCGCTGCCGAAGGTCTCTAGCATGCCTTGCTCAGTCCCACAGAGTATGTATGAGCACGTGCCCATCGTACCACCTACCAAGACTGGCTGGCCGACTTTTTGATAAGCTTTCGGGATCTCTTTTCTGCCCGGCCCGAATGCGCGAGTAGCACCCTTCCTCATGACGATTAAGTCCTTCTCCTTCCCATCGTCTGCTAAGTGTTTCTCCAGTTTCGCAGTGTTGTGGCCAATGTCATAGAGCATCTTCACGCTTTCTTCATCAGTGCCCATAGCTTCGTTGACTGCCTTTCTAGTGAGGTGCGCGATGGCCTGTCGGTTTGCAAATGCTGCATTTATTGCACAATTGACTGCGCTGAAGTACCTTCTCCCCTCCTCGCTTTCGAATGGCGCGCAGACTAGTTCTTTATCCTTGATAGGTATTTTGTATTTTTTGGTGGCCTGCTCCAAAACCTTTATGTAATCCGTCCCTATTTGATGTCCAAGAGCCCGCGAGCCACAATGAATCGAAATGAGTATCTGGTTCTGCTTTAAGCCATATGCTTCTGCAATAACATTATCAAATATTTGTTCAACATATTGGACCTCAAGGTAGTGGTTTCCACTGCCAAGAGTGCCGACTTGCTTGAACTGCCTCTGCTTGGCTTCCCGGCTAACGGCCGAAGGATCCGTGCCTCTCACGCGGCCGTCTTCTTCAGTATACAAAAGGTCGTCCTTAAATCCATAGCCTTTTTCTACTGCATATTCCGCTCCTTTAACGAGAATCTCATCAATTTGATCTACTGAAAGCCTAATGTCACCTGTCGAGCCGAGACCTGCTGGCACCATAGCAAATAGCGCTTCCGCGAGTTCTTTTTTCTTTTTTTCAATATCATCGCGCGCGAGCTCTGTTTTAAGGGTTCTTACCCCACAGTTTGCATCATAGCCTACCCCCGCAACGCTTATCACGCCAGTCTTCATGTCAAACGCCCCGACCCCGCCGATAGGAAATCCATAGCCCGGGTGAACGTCACTCATCGCCATGCTAGCTCTCTGAATCCCCGGCAAGCAAGCTACATTGACAATTTGCCTCAGCGCGTTCCATTCCTTTCCGGCGCGCACGTCAGCGACTAGATGGTCTATGATGTTCCTATCGCCGTAGATCCTCCCAGGCACTAGCATCTCGCCCTTCTTTGGTATCTCCCAACGATACTCATCTATCTTTTTGACGTCGATGTTCTCCATTCTTAGATATCCAAAACACACTGCACATGGTGCTTCCCGCTATCTGTCCAGCACTTGAGGCCAGAATATGTCGCAGCCTTGACCTCTGTCTTCACCTCATGCTTCTCAGTATCGAGCGGCTCGCCCCATGCTAAAGCTGTCAGCTTATATGGCTTGCCCTTCGTTATTTTAACTCTGAATCTGGAAAAGACCATCTCTTCCCTGTCTGCCCTTGAGAGCATTTTGTTGAGAAACTCGACAAAGAGAGAATCAACACTGTCTGCAGATGCGCGCACTTCTACCTTCCTCTTAGGCTCAACGCGCGCGATATCCACCATAGTGTTGAACATCGCTCTTGCACCTTCTTCAAAGGCCTCCTCGAGAGTATCGGCTGTAGCCTTTATCCCAACATCAGCCTCGTGGTCTAGATATTCAAATGCCATTTTCTTCAGTCCGCAAAGAGCGGGCCAGCCACTCTAAGAAATCAGGAACGTATGGATATGCCTTCGTTACCGACATTGAACTCGTAGATGCCAGTGCTCTGGTTGGTCTGCCTCATCTTTATCACGGTCAGGAACCTCCTCAGCAGCTTCTCGCTCATTTGGAACTGCATGTACACTATCCCATCTGCCAGGAACTCCTCGGTCGAATAGTCCATCTTCCCCAGCTCGGAGGCATTTCGCTCGTGGATGCACAGTGTCGTCATGCCTAGATACTTGAACAGCCCGGCCACCTCGCTAACAACCTTCCCGTCTTCCGCATCGGTCCTGCTCAGCGTAGTCACTATGTTTATGGAATCTAGAACTATCCTTTTGGGCTTGAAGGCCTTCAAAGACTCGATGAATTTTGCATCTGTGAGCTGGGCAAAGGCGTCCTTTGAGGCGCCCAGCCCGGCATCCATTTCGATAATCTTTATCTTACCGGAATCCATCAGGCCTTTTAGGTCATAGCCGAACCTGGAGATCTGCTTGCACAGAGAATCCACGCTCTGATAAAAGGTTATGTAGACGCCTTTTTCACCAAAGTCCCTCGCGCCGTTCGCTATGAACTGCATACCAAAAATAGTCTTCCCGGTCCCTGGGGTTCCGCTGACCAAAACTAAACTCCCCTCGGGTATGCCGCCCTCAACTAGGTTGTCAAAACCTAATATGCCTGTCTTAACCCGCGATATCCGTTCGCTTGCCATTTTTAATATGCTGTTCACTATAGTTTTCAATCAAGAAAAAAGCGTTCACAGATAGCCCGTCGCCTTCTTCTCCTCGCTTATCAGGTGGCTGCTCGCGTCATCCTTCGTCTTCCCTTTCCAGACGCTGCCGTATTTGTCGACCAGCTGCTGTTCGACACTCCTCGAGTTCTTTATCGCCTCTCGGATATGCTTTGCGTCTATAAGCTCAGCACCTCCCATCTTTGCAAGGTCTCCTGCAAGCCTTATGACGCCGCCAAGGTCTCTCAGGCGCAGGGTCAATGAATTCCGTGCGTTGTCTACCTCCAGTGCTCTCTTCTCCGCCTCTTTCACCAGTTCTTCCACGGCAGCCTTCGTTCCATGTGGTATCTTTGTGTCAAGGAGGACTTCTTGCGAGAAGAAATGTGCCAGTTTGTTCACATTCTCCTCGGTATTCGGCATAATCGTATCCAACAGGACCTCATAACCGGAGCCGATCACCCTCGACCTCAGCGGCGGTAGTATCCCCTCCAGCTCGTTGATGTTGCAGGCCCCGACAAATATGAAATCGCACGGCACCTTGTTGACCTTGACAGCAGCTCCAGATGAAGTCGGGTTCATGCCGCTTATCGGGAAGTGCTTTTCCTGCATGGCAGTGAGTATATGGTGCTGTAGTCTCTGCAGCTGCGGCAACTCATCTATAAATAAGACTCCCTCATGCGCCTCATGGATAGCACCTGGGACTACCCTCTGATATGGCAGCAAGCCGCCTGCCTCTGGCATCCCGCCCCAAGGGTCATGCTTCACATCGCCCAAAAGCTCAGTTTCAGAGGCTCCTGTTGCCTGGACAAAGGTATTCCTCTTCAGTGGCACAAGGACCTTGCTCATCTTTATCCTCTGCAGCTCGTTAAGGTTCTTGAATGCCTCCCCATCTACGACGCGTATCTTCTTGCCTTCAACGCTCTGGTAGATTACTACATCTTCCTTTCCCCCGTCATCTGTTTCCGTCACATGGACCTCTTCTTCGGGGGCCTCGTACATCTCGACGTTGAAGACCTGTGACAGCAAGTCGGAAAACGGCGAGCCGCGCGGCTGGTTGCGGAATTTGAACTCGCTACAGTGCGGGCAGATATCCTCATCGCTGCTGCTTATCTTGCCGCAGCCAGGGCATCTGAAGCCCAGCCTCTCGGCGATATTCGCAGGCGCTTCCTCAGGAGAAATAATATTGCCCTTCGCTTTCTTCTCGAGGCTTTTGTGCTTCTTCAGATCCTCAGACCCGCGCACTATGACAAATGGTCTTTCAGGGTTCTGCGGATTGTGCACTATAACTATCTCCTCTTTAGGCTTTGGTATGTGATATGCTAGGGCCTTGGCTAGCATGCTTTTTCCTACGCCTGGCGGACCTACGAGTAGAAGATGTCTTCTTTGGCATGCGGCTATGCGGGCTATGCTAATCGCTTTCTCCTGCCCTATTATCATGCCCAAAGGATCCCTCGGAAGCGGAACCTCCGAGGTATTCTCGAATTCTAGACTTATTCTTACCATGCCCAATACTTTACGCGTGGTTTAAGAAAACCCTTTGTTTCAGTGCTAAAGCTATGGCAAATAAAATAATGCACTGCCCAAAAGGGCAGGCATGACTTAGAAATTAGAACTTTGTTACTATTACCTTACCAGGAGGTATGATTAGATTGCCTGCTGTGGTTATCCCGACGATGTACTTGCAGTTCTCAGCAAGCTCAAGTATATCCTTGGTTATCACATCATCGATCACCAACGTATTGGCAATTTTCACGTCCTTCTCCTTCTTGAGCAGGTCGATGTCTATCTTCTTTATCTCCTGGAATTTCTCATCCAGTAACAGAGCTTGGTTCTTTATACCGCTCAGCTTCTCGAGCAGCATGCTCTCCTCACCGGACTTGACAGACTCCTCGATTATCGGTCTTGGAGGCCTCTCGCTCCTACCCATCCGGTCGCGCGGTCCTCTGTCCCTCCGGTCTCGCCTATCGCTCCTATCCCTGCGGTCTCCACTACCTCTTCGGTCGCCCCGATCCCTTCGATCATGGTCTCGCCTGTCCGTCTCCCTTGACTCGCGGCCCTGAGGAGACCTCTCGGTCACCTCACCGACTGCGCCGCCTTCGAGTTCTGCAAACGCCTCAGCGGCTGGTTTCTTCCTCCGCAGGGTCATGACTATCTCCTTTCGGGCGAGTCCTTCGACTTCCCTGCCTGCAGGTGCGCGCGAGACGTTGTCTATCCTGACACCCGCGTTCTTAAGCGACTTGAGTATCAGGTCGCCACCCCTGTCGCCATCGGCGAAGACGGTGACAATCTTGTTCTTCACTATGTCATTGATCTCGGCCGGAATCTTTATCCCGCCTACGGCTATGGCATTCTTTATGCCATTCCTCAACAGGTTCAGGACATCAGCCCTGCCTTCGACGATTATCACGCTCTCACTGGTCTCGATCGCAGGTCCTGCGTCAAGGCCATGAAGGGTCGTTATATTGTCAGTCCTTATGTCCTGCCTCAGCTCCTCACTGATCTCTTTCGAGTCCGGAAGCTCTGAGGACATGAACGTCTTTAAAATCTCTCTTGCGCGGTCAACGACTGCTTTTCTTTTCACGTCCCTGACGTCTTCGATCAGAAGTATCTTAAACTTCGCGTCGCATGGGCCGACCCTTGTTATGGTCTCCACGCCCGCGGCTATGATCGAGGTCTCTACCATGTCCAGACTGGACGGTATCCCAACCTTCGCCTTAGTAACTCCACCGACAGTTTGCATGTCGGCATCTATCCTTCCTATTCTGCCTGATTTCTGAAGTTCCCTCAAGTCGAGATCCTCCCCAAGGAGGCCCTCCGTCTGGCCAAATATGGCCCCTATGAGGTCCGGTTTTTCAACCAATCCATTCGCTTCAACTTCAGCGTGTATCACGTATTTTATGATATCTACTGGTGCTTTACTCATTTTTATTTTCTCCGTTTAATTGATTTGTTAGGTCAGTTCTTTGACAGTGTTTTGTTTAGACTGTCAGACACTTCTTTCAGGGTTGCGCCGAGAACGAGTACTTCTTTCTGTTTGGACCTTGCTCCGCTCTTCAAGGCCGTCTGCCTCGAAAGCAGGGAGCTAAAAAACCCCAACAATGAACGGTTGGCCGCGTCTTTTTTCGCTGGCTCAGCCGTCTTAAACTTGAGTGATTTTTTCCAAATATCGTACCCATCGAGTGCGGTCTTAGAGGCGCCCGGGACAACCCAGACCCTTATAGCCACACCATCCTCGACTTCCCTTAGAGCATCAAACATTATTGACGACACTTGCGTGTCGGTTAACGTTATGCCCCCCTTAACGCTCGATCTCATAGTGCGCAGTATGCGCCCTTGACCGAGTTGACCCTCAAAGGGGGCAAGTGTATCGCATAGTATTGTGAATCCTTCATCCTTGTTTTACGCAGCAGAAATCAGGATTACGCCCCAATGCGACTGGTTAAATTGAGGTTTAGTGTTTAAAAACATATGTTTTACGGGACAATCTCAAAACCTGATGGGCACTCTCTAAACCGGCACGCTTATCGTGTGAGCAATGAAAAAGACCGCTTTTTTTAAGTTTATTCGAACAAAGATACAACCCAGTCCTAAAATGGCACACATCCTTTCAAGAATCCACTACCCGCGGCTCTCGCTGCTTGTGATAATATTCATAGTATCCTACTTCTTGCTCTATGGCCAGACGCACTCTCAATTGCACGCTTTCCTTCTTTCGCTTGGATATGCCGGCATATTCTTCACTGGTGTGCTCTACGCATATGGTTTCACAGCCGGCCCGGCCGCATTAATACTCCTCTCGCTTGCAAAGGATGAAAACCTCCTAATGGCCAGCCTTGTCGGCGGGATTGGTGCGTTGGTCGGTGATTTGATAATCTTCCTCTTTGTCAGATACGCTTTTGATAGAGAAATAGAGCAGTTGTGCAAAAACCGCTTGGTTTTGCTAGTAGAGAAAGAAGAAGAAAAGATATTCCATCACTTCCAGAAATACGTCCTGACCGCCTTTGCCGGTTTTCTGATAGCTTCACCATTGCCGACGGAAATTGGAGTTACTCTCATGGCGTCACGCAGACATCTGTCTACGCGTAAGTTCGCAATAATCGCCTATTCTCTGCACACGACGGCGATATTCCTGATACTACTCTTGGGAAGGGCAATATAATTCATTCAGTCACTACAATCTCTTGCATTTCGCCCTTTGAGTCATAGGCCGCCAAGTCAGCGACGCTCTGATAGGGATATCTTGCAATCAGGTTCACGTTCCCGACCCTGGAAAACATCTGCAGGTCGGCCTCACTGGGCCGGTTGCTGCCCGACGGGTGCGAGTGGACGACCCCAATGGCATTTGAGTCGAGCGGGAGCATGTCCAGGCGGAAGTGGGCGGATCTCTTTCCCTGAAGAGTCCCCGGCAGGAGCAGGACCTCCTTGATCCTATTGCCCTCACCACGTATCATAGCCCCGAACTCACTGGGGTAAGAAGAGCGGGAGGCGTGCAGGATTAGCTCGAGCACTCCGCGCGGGATTAGAATTGGCATGTTATATTATCAGGTCCTCAAGCCCGTTCTCCCAGGCTTTCTTGGCCTCTTTGAGAGAAACTGAGAAAGGACCGTAGGAGAGCTTGTCGCCGCCTGTTTTCCCTATGACCTGTGCTTTCACGCCATACTTCTCCGCAGCGTCCAGAACACCTTTCGCATATTTTGTCACGACGACAAACCTGCCGTGCGACTCGGAGAACAGCTTCTCAGCTTCGGGTATGCCCTCGGCCATCTTGGATATGTCGACATCGAAGCCGATGTCCCTCTTGAAGGCCATTAGTGCTAGTCCCACCCCCAGCCCGCCCTTTGACAGGTCGTGCGCTGCGCCGACGCTCTGATTCTCTATCAGCCTTAACATCATCCAGTCGACCTTCTTCTCGCTCTCCAGACTGACTTTTGGCGATTCGCCCAGTTCTGGCTTAGTCTCGCCTATCAGTATTATGTCGTCGCCTTCGTCCTTTATGCCCATTGTCATGGTCCTGTCCAGTGCGACCTTGCCGAGGACTGTCACAATAGGTGACGGGTTTATCGGTTTCCCTTCCGACTCATTGTAGAAACTGACATTTCCTGAGACTACGGGTATCTCAAACGCCTTCGCGGCCTCTGCGAGGCCCTCTGCAGCGGTCTTAAACTGCCAGAATGCCCTCGGTTTTTCCGGGTTGCCGAAGTTCAAGCAGTCGACGATTGCCAGCGGTTCGCCGCCTACCGCAATGACATTCCTCACAGCCTCCGCAAGCGCTCCTTTTGCACCCCCATATGGGTCAAGCGCGCAGTGGTGGGAGTTGCAGCCGGTTCCCAAGACAGCACCTTCCTTGTCGGTTATCCTCGTAACCGACCCGTCTTGCCCCGGCTTTATCACGGTCCTGGCTTGGACTTCGTTGTCATACTGCTCGTATATCCACTTCTTAGATGCCATGTTCGGGTCCTTGAGCAGGCTGATGAGGTGCTTCTTCAAGTCCTTTATTTTAGGCTTGACTATTACCCTTTTGGGTATAGGCTCCGCTTTCCTGTCGAACAGCGGACCTTCAGCAAGCATGTGCGTTGGCATATTGACTATGACCTTGTCGTTGTGCTTTATTATGTACCTGTCGCCTTCAGTCACAACGCCTATCCTGGCGTGGGGCACGTCCCACTTATCAAGGATTTTCTCAACTTCCCCCTCACAACCCTTCTTGACTATGAGCATCATCCTCTCTTGGGTCTCTGACAGTATGATTTCCCACAGCTCCATGTTAGGCTCTCTCAGGTGGATCTTGTCTATGTCTATCAGCGCGCCCTTCCCGCCCTTGTGGACAATCTCGGACGTCGCGCACGTGAAACCGCCGCCGCCAAGGTCCTTGCACCCGCGGACCGCATCGGTTTGGAAGATTTCGACAAACGAATCTATCAGAAGTTTCTCGGAGAACGGGTCCTCTATCTGGACGGCAGGTCTTGAGGCCTCCTCACTGCTGCCGCTCAGTTCTTCAGAAGCGAAAGTGACGCCGTGGATCCCATCTCTTCCGGTCTTGCTGCCGACGAGCATCATCGTGTCGCCCGCAACCGGAGCGGAGCCGTGGACTATCCTGTCCTTGTCGACAAGCCCTATGCACACGACGTTTACCAGCGGGTTTTTGTTGAAACTCTTATCGAATTCGGCCTCTCCGCCGATGGTTGGGATCCCTATTGTATTCCCATAATCCGCGATCCCCTTGACAATGTTCTCAAAAAGGTATTTCGACCTTTCATCGTGCTTTATGTCACCCAGCCTCAGCGAGTCGATGCATGCTATGGGCTTGGCACCCTTTGATAATACATCCCTGACTATGCCACCTATACCTGTCGCGGCTCCCGCCACAGGCTCGATGGCAGACGGGTGGTTGTGCGACTCCATCCCTATTGCAATCCCCCACCTATCGTCAAACTTGACAACCCCACAGTCATCGCCCACGCCAAGAAGAACGTTCTTGCCATCGACTGGGAAGAGTTTTAGCCACTTCCTGCTTGACTTATAACAACAGTGCTCCGACCACATGACGTCGAGCATGGCCCACTCTATGTCGTTCGGCTCCCGTCCGAGCCTCTTCCTCGCAAGCTCGATTTCCCCGTCACTCAGTGAGACATTCGGCCTCTTGATCATTTTTTAGACTTAATGTGGTTCACCATAGCCTCGAATATTCTCCTGCCGTCCTCGCCGCCCAGCAGTTTTTCCGATGATCTTTCCGGGTGCGGCATGAGGCCCAGGACATTCCCCTCGCGGTTGCAGACGCCTGCAATATTCTCAACCGACCCGTTCGGGTTCTCGCCATTATAGGCGAAAGCTATCTGGTTATTCTTTTTGAGTTCCTTAAGCGTGTTATCATCGCAGAAGTACCTGCCCTCGCCATGGGCTATCGGCATATTGACTATCTCACCCTTCTTGTAAAGGTTAGTGAAGGCACTGGTGCTGTTCTGCACTTCCAGCTTCACCCATTTGCAGATGAACTTCATGCTCGTGTTCCTTGTCAGCGCGCCTGGAAGGAGCCCTGATTCACAGAGTATTTGGAAACCGTTGCAGATTCCCAAGACTGGTTTACTTTGGGCAGCTAGGACCTTGACCTTGTCCATGACCTCCATCTTGGCAGCTATCGCACCTGCCCTCAGGTGGTCGCCATATGAGAACCCCCCCGGTACCACAAGGCCGTCAAGGTCTGAGAGGTCCTGATTCTTAAAGAAGACCATGCGGGCCTCCGTCTTTACAACGTCCTGTAGGGCCCTTAGTACATCGTAATCGCAGTTGCTTCCAGGAAATTCAAGTACGCCAATCATTTCACAGTTATCTCATACTCCTGTATCACCGGGTTTACGAGTATGCGCCTGCACATCTCATCCGCTTGCTTGCCGGCCTCTTCGGCAGACTTGGCATCGATCTTCATCAGGAAAACCTTCTTTGTGTCGAAATCAGACACATTTTTGTAGCCTAACAGATTGAGGCTCTTCTCTATGGTTTTTGCCTCGGGATTCAGCAGGCCCTTCTTCAGTTTGACGACTATTTCGACATCCATTTTACCACCCAAAAAGAGATAAGAATTAGAAGGGATACGATAAAAAGGATTTTTAGATTTATAAGCATACCTAATCAAACTAAATTCGAAGTAAGAATGAATTTCAAAAACATGTTCTCCAAGCCGCGCCGTGATGAAATGCAGTCGAGTGACGCAACACAAGAAGGCCAGAGGCTGACAGTGCCCGATATACTCAAGCTCTTGGAAGCGGATGCCACATCAATAAGTAAGTATAACACAAAATACGTCTCTCTCCTCACAGAATATCAGAAGAAAGACCCGAACCGTCTCAAGCACTTCCCGACATATCTGACCTACACGTTATCGAGTAACAAGGATCTTCTCAACCAGCAGTCGGAGGCGTTGAAGACAAAAGAGTCCGCAATAGAGCACTCGCTCAAGCTGCACTCTAAATACCAACAAGAACTGGCTCACACAAAACTGCCCCAGGAAATCCCGAGTCCGCAGAAGCTGATGCGGATGAAGGAAGAAATAGGCGAGGCCAGATTGGCTATAAAAGAAGAGATGGACAAGCTCGAGGCGGTCTCTAGGAATATTTCAGAATCTTCAACAGAGCAAGAGGGGCAATCTCACTGACTCAGCCTCTTCACGACTTTCTCGACCTGCTCTACCGCGGTGCCTATGTAATTCTCGGGTTTCATGAGCTCCTCTAGCTCATTTTTTGGTAGGTATTTAGTGACAGCTGTTAATAAAACCGTATTGGCAGTTACCTTGTCTATAATCTATGCAGTCGTCGCTCCTGAGCATCAACTCTTCTTTGGCGAGCCCAACGTTTTCCACTGGCCATTTCCAATTTCATGAGGACTTCTCCCCTCCTGTCTAAGTCCCCGCTAGCAAGCACTCTATTGATTCTTCCTAATGATCTGTCCGCCCCAAGCTGCACTTCTCTATCCACATTTGCCCGATTTCTAGCAACCCTGCACTGGATCCTTCCTTTCTGTAGGGCGACTCCAAATGAGCGCAATCCGGGCGTTCTTTTCATAGTGCGTACCAGTCTTCCAGCCATATTGAATTTAGTGATGAAACTATAAAAACTAGCTTAGTCGCCTCACGACTTTCTCGACCTGCTCTACCGCGGTGCCTATGTAATTCTCGGGTTTCATGAGCTCTTCCAGCTCTTTCTTCGGCAGATATTTCGCGACTTCCGGGTCTTTGCCAAGAACGTTAATGAATCCCTCACCAGTTTCGTACACCTTCATCGAGTCCTTTCTGATTAGCTCATGGGCCTCTTGCCTGCTCATCCCTTTCTCGACAAGAGTCACCATAATCTTCTCGGCCATTATCAGGCCCTTTGTCATGTTGAGATTCCTCTTTATGTTCTCCGGCTTGAACTCGAGATTCTCCATGACCTCAATTGTTTTCGCCAGCATATAGTCGATGAGTATGCACGCTTCGGGTATCAGAATCCTTTCAGGGGCGGAATTTGTCAAGTCCCTCTCATGCCACAGCGGGATGTTGTCCATGGCGGCGAAGGCGTCGGCGCGGATTATCCGCGAGAGCCCGCAGATCCTTTCACAATATATCGGATTCCTCTTGTGCGGCATTGTCGAGGAGCCCACTTGTTTCCCTTTCTTGAAACCCTCAGCGACTTCATCTATTTCTGTCCTTTGCAGGTTCCTGATCTCTGTGCAGATCTTGTTCAAAGTCTCACCTACGAGCGCCAGTAGAAGCAGGAATTCGGCGTGGCGATCTCGCTGAATGACCTGATTCGAGACGTTCACAGACTTCAACCCAAGGTATTTCATCGTCAGCTCTTGTATCTTCATAGCTTTGGGCCCGAAGGCAGCCTGTGTCCCAACAGCACCTGTCATCTGCCCCACAAGGATACGCAGTTTGCATTCATTCAACCGGTCGACGTGCCGCTGGACTTCTTCTGCCCAGATGGCGAACTTCAGGCCATAGGTGGTCGGGACGGCGTGTTGTGCATGTGTCCGGCCGATGCAGACCGTCCTCTTATGCTTATCGGCAAGAGTGATTAAGACTTTCCTTAAACCAAGCAGGTCTTTCTCAAGGAAGGTGATGAAGTCCTGTAGTTGCAATGCTAAAGACGTATCCATGATATCTGCAGAAGTGGCCCCGAGGTGTATGTAATTCCCGGCGTTGCCGCACTGCTCGGAATACGCCTTCACCATCGCCATCAGGTCGTGGTTTATCTGGTCCTCTATCTCCTTGACCCTTTGGACCGTGACGTATTTGGTCGAGCATTTCCTCTCGATCTCTTTGGCAGCCTCTTTCGGGATGTTGCCGACCTCGGCATGCGCTTTGGCGAGTGCGCACTCGACGTCCAGGAGCCGCTGGAGCTTATTCTCCTCGTCGAATATGGCCTTCACTTCCTTGCGCCCGTAGCGCCCGTCGATGGGATGTATCGCCATTTTATTGTTCTGTCGCATTGCTGCAACAATAAAAGCCACTTCAGCTTGCTGAAGTGCGCACAGTATTATTATAAGAACAAAGGTCTTAAAAGCTGGAAAGGCTTTATATAACCTCCAATAACCTTATTGGATGGCGGAGAATAGTTACAAGTATGTCCGGAAGCCCTGGGAATTCGACTATATAGGTGCCACGAAAGAAGAGCTCTTCAAGAGATATGGCACCTCAGAGAAGGGTCTTTCCCACGATGATGCAACAAAGCGTATTGGGGCATACGGCCACAACGAGATAGCGGCCAAGGATAAGAGGGGCAAGCTTTCCATATTCACATCTCAACTGACCAGCCCGTTAGTCGTGATACTGGTTGTGGCCAGCGTGATAGCTGGTTTCCTCGGCGACCCGACCGACATGGCGATAATTATTGCAATAATCCTCATCAATGCCGTCCTTGGGTTTTACCAGGAGTTCAAGAGCGAAAGGGCCCTGGCAGAGCTGAAGAAGTACATCTCGTTTAAGGCAAAAGTCATTCGTGACGGCAGGGAGACCGAGATAGATGTCAGGGACTTAGTACCTGGTGACATCACCATCTTGGAGATAGGCGACATCGTTCCCGCCGATATTAGGCTCATCGATGTCCACGAGCTGGCGACCGACGAATCAGCCATAACCGGCGAGTCGTTCCCAGTAAACAAGAGCGCAGGCCCGCTCGAGCTCAAGAACTCCCTTCCTTCACAACAGGCCAATATGGCCTTTATGGGAACAGTGATATCAAACGGCGTGGGCAAGGGCATCGTCGTCGCTACAAGGGAAAAGACCGAGTTTGGGAGGACTGCGAACATATTGAGCGCCAGGGAACCGCCAACCGATTTCCAGACCAACATAAAAAAATTCGGCAGGTTCCTCATAAAGGTCATCCTGATTTTGACAATACTGGTATTCGCGTCGAATGCATTACTAGGCAAAGGCGTCATTGAGTCGTCACTCTTCGCTCTGGCTCTCGCAGTCGGGATAACGCCTGAGCTGCTGCCGATCATAATAACGATATCCCTCTCGTCGGGGGCGATGCGCCTGGCCAAGAAGAGGGTGATCGTAAAACGGCTTGTCGCCATTGAAGGCCTGGGGAACATGGACATATTGTGTACCGACAAGACTGGCACACTGACAGAAAACAAGATAACGCTGGAGGGCTACATAAACGCCGCTGGCCAAAAATCTGACACCGCCCTCAGATATGCGCTCCTTTGTAATTCGGTCATACTCGAAAAAGGCAGGGCAGAGGGCAACGTCATAGATGCAGCGATATGGAAGCATGCGGACGCCAAGAAGGAGTTGCTGTCGGGATACAAGAAAATCGAGGAAGTCGAGTTTGAATATGTCAGGCGCAGGATGGGAGTCATCGTCGAGAAGGACGAAAAACGGATTTATATCTGCAAGGGCGCGCCCGAGTCCATTTTTGCGATTTGCGACTTTGTTGAAGAGGGCAGCACAAAAGTCCCCATAGGTGCGCGCGCAAAAGAGCTCGAGAAGAGATTTGAAGAACTGAGCACGCGCGGGTTCAGAGTTATTGCGGTTGCCTCCAAGGATATAGAGCGCAAGGAGGACTACACCGAAGCTGACGAGACTGGCCTGACCTTCAATGGCTTGCTTTATTTCCTCGACCCACCCAAGGGCACGACCCTATCGGCCATCAAGAGCTTCAAAAATCTCGGCGTTGAGCTGAAGCTCCTGACCGGCGACAACGAGCTTGTGACGCGGGAGGTCTGTAAGGAAGTAGGGCTTGACGTGAAGGGGCAGATAATTCTAGGCTCGGAGCTCGAGAAGATGGACGAGGAGCAGTTCGCAAAAGCCATCTTTGAGAACAACATATTCGCCAGGGTCGTCCCAGAGCAGAAGTTCAAGATAGTAGAGGGCCTCACAAAGCAGGGCCACATAGTCGGCTTCCTTGGAGACGGCGTGAATGATGCACCCGCGCTGAAGATGGCGGACGTCGGGATAACCGTCGACTCAGCGGTGGACGTGGCCAAGGATAGCGCGGACATAATACTCCTGCAGAAGGGCCTGATGGTCATAGCGGAGGGCATCAAGGAAGGAAGAAGGACGTTCGGCAACATAATGAAGTACATATTAAACACAATAAGCGCGAACTTCGGGAACATGTTCACCCTGACGATCTCGTCATTCGCCCTGCCGTTCATACCACTGCTCCCATCGCAGATACTTCTAAACAACTTGATATCAGATGGCCCTCTGATGACTATTTCGACAGACCGCGTTGATGAGGACTACCTGCACAAGCCAAAGAAGTGGAATATACGGGCTATCTCCCACTTCATGGTCTTCTTCGGGCTCATAAGCACGGTGTTCGATCTGGTGACCATGGCAGTCATGTGGATACTGACGGCCGGAAATGTCGCGCTCTTCAGGACTGCCTGGTTCCTCGAGTCCGTGCTGTCCGAGATAGTAATAACCTTTGTCATCAGGACTCGACGGTCTTTCTGGAAGTCGCGACCCAGCAAGATGCTCATCTATTCATCGATTATAGGCATAATGCTAAGTATTAGCATAATATATCTGCCATTCGGTTCGTTATTCGAGTTCGAGGGTCTGAGCCTCCCCATGCTGGTAATCACCGCGTTGATACTGTTGGCATACTTCATGCTGGCTGAGATGACCAAGAAGATTTTCTACAAGAAGTACGAGCTATGACCAGGAACCGTACATACTCCGGCCTTTTGCTGCCATGTCACTTTTAAAAAACTCTCCCTGAAAGGATTTATAATAATCTAATCGTAATTATCTCATGGACCCGGCGACCACAGCCAAGAAGATAAAATCGATGGAGATACGCGGGGCACTTGAATTAGCATTCGCGGCCGCTAACTCGCTTAAGGAATACTCCAAAGCTTACACGGGCAATGATTTCCTCTGCGATTTCGAGAAACAGGGAAAATTGCTCAAGGCTTCCAGGTCGACTGCCGTCTCCCTGCCAAATACCGTCGATTACATACTCTACCTCTCACGCGAGTTCCCGCGCGAGACTCTAGCAGGGCTAATAGACACATTTATCGAGAAACAGCAAGATGCGTTAAAGAGAATAGCTAGGATAGCCGCCAAGAGGATCAAATCCGGCGACACGATAATGACGCACTGCAACTCGATGACAGCACTAGAGACGATTGCCGAGGCGGCCAAGACCAAGAAGATAAATGTCATATGCACAGAAACCCGGCCCAGGAACCAGGGTTACCTAACCGCCGAGTATCTGGCGAAGAAGAAGATACCGGTGACGCTGATAATAGATTCGGCCGTCAGGTATGCGATGAAGGAATTCAAAGTAGACAAGGTCCTCATCGGAGCCGACACGATAGCGGCAAATGGCGCCGTCGCGAACAAGATAGGCACTTCGCAAATCGCTGCAATCGCGCACGAGTTAAACATCCCTGTGATAGTGGCATGCGAGACATTGAAGTTCTCGCCGCAGACTTATGAGGGGCAGATGATAGAGATCGAGGAGAGGAGCCACTCTGAGATAAGACCAAGGCTGAAGGGTGTAAAGATGTGGAATCCCGCATTTGACTTCACCCAGCCAGAGCACATAGACATAATAGTAACCGAGGACGGTGTCATATCCCCCCATATGGCATATGAAATAATAAAAGAGAAGTTTGCGTGGGAGATGACGCCGCGAGTCTGCAAGATTTCTAAGTCCAAATGAGATGGTCGAAATACAGACGCTTATAGACCAGTCAATAGAGGCGGTAGACAAGAAGGATGCGCTTGCTTTGAGGACGATATCTGCAAATGCCCTGACCGAAGCTGCGGTCGTGGGCCATAGGGAACTGATATTAATGGCTCTTGTCGATTATGCCCTGAGCAAGATACTCTCGAAGATACACTACCAAGAGATAGACGAGAAGTTCTACGGAAAGATAACCGACGAGTTCAAAAAGGCCCGCCCAGGCCCAAAGGAGGAAACACTCAAGCATCTCGAAGTCATCGAGGATTTGGTCATCAAGCTAGATGAGAAGGAGGGCAGGTTCGAGGACAATGTCATCGAGAAGGCCCAGATAAAGAAAGCCGCCAACTTATATGAGAAGGGTTTCTCTCTGAGGCGCGCTTCCGAGATGACAGGCGCAGACCCGGTAAGAGTTTTAGAGTACGTCGGCGGCAGCAAGATACACGAGTTCAGGAGTCCCGGCAAGAATGCTGAACGGCTGGAGACGGCAAGGGAGGTGTTTGGATGAGACGAAAGGTTGTCTGTGATTCAAGCTCCCTGATATCGCTGTCGATGAACTGCATGCTCCCGCTCATCGTCGAGCTTAGCGAGTCTGCGGATTTTATGATAACGAAGACCGTCTACGACGAGATAATAACTAACCCGCGCAGGAGCGGCCATCACATGATGGGGCCGCTGCAGTTCAGCGCGCTCATTAAGAATGGGATACTCCAAGTCGAACAAGCTAACCAATCCATGGTATCGGATATACTATCCCTGTCAAACAGAACCTACTACACTCACCATGCGCCACTGGAGATAATACAGAGGGGTGAAGCGGAAGCCCTAGCGCTTGCTAGCAATAGCGGTATCCTGTTAGTCGACGAGCGGACTCTAAGGTTCTTGATAGAAGCACCCAAGCAATTGAGGGATCTGCTGCAGTTCAGGACGCATCACGGCGTCTCGATGGACGAGAGTATGAGAAGAGCTTTCCAGAGGTACTGTGAGGGCATCAAGATAATCCGGTCAAGCGAGATAGTCGCAGTCGCGTATGAGAAAGGCATACTCGAGAAATATTTCTTGGGCGAAGCTAGAGAGGTGCTGGCCACATGTTTGTGGTCGTTGAAGTCTAAGGGCTGCTCGTTGTCGACCGAAGACGTCGAGGAATATTTAAAGATGCTCAAATAACATTAAGAATCTCTTCTAACAATGTCCTATGTCGATTTGAAGTACCGACCGTCCAAGGACGACATAATCTGCAAGTACTACCTCGAACCGAATAACATATCTCTCGACAAGGCTTGCGAACACATCGCTGCTGAGTCGAGCATCGGCACATGGACCGACCTGACGACCCTTGACTCGAAGACTAAAAACAGGTTGCAGGCGCGTGTGTTTAAGACAGATGCAAAGAAGAAAACAGCGCTTATCGCATACCCCTTGGACCTTTTTGAGTTAGGCAACATGCCGGAAATCCTCTCAAGCATAGCCGGAAACATATTTGGCATGAGGGCCGTCAAGAACCTGCGGCTCCTAGACATCTCCTTCCCCCTGAAGGCAGTCAAGTCTTTCAAGGGGCCTAAGTTCGGCATCCCCGGAATCCGCGACATTGTTCGCGTTTATGATAGACCGCTGGTCGGAACGATAATAAAGCCAAAGGTCGGTCTCGACTACAAGAACCATGCAAGGGTCGCCTACGAGGCATGGGCTGGCGGCATGGATATAGTCAAGGACGACGAGAACTTAACCTCACAGACATTCAATCCGTTCTTCAAGCGAATAAAAGAGACCCTGCGACTTAGGGACAAAGCAGAGAAAGAAACCGGGGAGAAAAAGATATACATGCCCAATGTGACTGCTGAGACGACCGAGATGATAAAGCGGGCAGAATTCGTCAAAAAATGCGGCGGAGAGTATGTGATGGTCGACATATTGACGTGCGGGTTCTCAAGCCTCCAAACCCTAAGAGATGCTGATTTGGACCTTGTGATTCATGCGCATCGCGCAGGGCACGCTATGCTGACGAGAAATAAGAAGCACGGCATGACAATGCTAGTTCTAGCGAAGACTATGAGGCTAATCGGCATGGACCAGTTGCATATAGGCACTATAGTCGGCAAGATGGAGGGCGGTGCACAGGAGATAATAGACATAGAGCGGGAGATGCAGGACTCCTTCATTGAGGCGCATGGCGATGTTCTGAAGCAAGAGTGGTATGGAATGAAACCAGTCCTGCCGGTTTGCTCTGGTGGGTTGCATCCGGGTCACGTGCCAGCGCTCATAGGCTATCTTGGAAAGGACATTGTGATACAGTCCGGTGGTGGATGCCACGGACATCCGGGCGGTACCTGCGCAGGGGCAAAAGCGATGAGGCAAGCAGTAGATGCCGTAATGAATGGCGTTTCTCTTCAGGATTATGCAAAGACTCACAAGGAATTAAAGAGAGCAATCGCTAAATGGGGAGCAAAATGAGGCAACTGGGCGAGAAGCTGCGGGTGGACATCATAGATATCGAAGCAGGAAGGCCGATCGTCTTATTACATGAGCAGGACGCAGAGAGGTTCTCCATCCACATGGGCGACAGGGCCCTTATATGCAAGAAGGGCGGCGCGTGCGGACAGGTGGCCATAGTCAATGTCTCCGATTCCATGGTCTCAAAGGGCGAAGTCGGCATCTTCTATGACCTGGCTGCCAAGATGAAACTTAGCCCGCGATCCGCCGTTTACATCTCTCCGTGTGACAAGCCCGAATCGGTCGGCTTCATCAGAAAGAAGATCGAGGGTCAGGAGCTGTCTGAGGATGAGATAAAGAAGATAATAAACGACATCGTCAGCGATAACTTGAGTGACATAGAGCTGACTTCGTTTGTGACCGCATCTGCGATCCATGGATTCACAAAGAAGGAAACTGTCGCATTGACCTGGGCGATGGTTAACACCGGCGCACGGCTTAAATTCGATGGCATAGTCGTCGACAAACATTGTATCGGAGGCGTGCCGGGCAATAGAACCACTATGCTAATAGTGCCAATGCTCGCATCAATTGGCATCAAGATACCGAAAACCTCGTCACGCGCAATAACTTCGCCTTCAGGAACTGCGGATACCATGGAAGTCCTAGCACCCGTCACTTATGGTGCCAATGACGTAAAGCGGTTCATCAACAAGGCCGGTGGATGCATAGTCTGGGGCGGGGCAGTGAACCTGGCTCCGGCAGACGACAAGATAATACGCATCGAGTATCCGCTCGGGATAGACGCCGAGGGGCAGGTCCTGGCAAGCATAATGTCCAAGAAGAAGAGTGTCGGCAGCGATTATGTAATTGTGGACATACCCTATGGCAAAGGCTCGAAAATGGAGACGCGCGAGAAAGCGGCAGAACTCGGCGAGAAGTTTGTTTGGCTAGGCGGAGAGATTGGAATCAAAGTCACGTATGTATTGACGGACGGGACCCAGCCAATAGGCAATGGCATCGGTCCCTTGCTCGAGGCGAGAGACGCGCTGAGAGCGCTCAGTGGCGATGGCCCGAAGGACCTTGTAGAGAAGAGCATAATGATGGTCGGCGAGATACTCGAATTCTCTGGCAATTGCCGAAAGGGCGAGGGCAAAAAGATGGCGCGCGAGTGTCTGGAGAGTGGGGCTGCACTGAAGAAGATGCGTGAGATAATCAAGATGCAGCGCGGCAATCCCAATGTAGAACTGAAGGACCTGAAGCCCGGGAACTACAAAAAGGACATCGTGGAAGAGTCAGGAGGTGTTGTAAAAGCGATAAACAACAAGGTTATAGCAAAGCTCGCAAGGAGTGCTGGTGCCCCACAAGACAAAGGTGCTGGGGTTTTTATCTACAAGAAAGTCGGTGACAAGGCAGGTGCTGGGGAAGCCTTATTTACCCTCTATACTGAGAACAAAGCCAAGCTACAATATACCCTGGGTATATTGAAAACTGAAAATCCGTTTACCGTCGGATAACCCCCAAAACTGGCCGAATTTTTCGTCCGTTGCAGTTGGATGGAATTTACCCTTAAACCATGTTTTTTATACTTTTAATTGTATTATTTCCGGCGGGGTGGTAAGCGAATGCCTTTCCTCCAGTTGGTATCTCGTTCTCCCCCGCCAACTCATTCCTGTTTTTATTCATTCACCTGTAGAATTAGCACCCGTTTCAAAGGAAACCCGAATGGTAATTGTAATCTCACCTAGGACAGCTCGCAGATACCTTAGAGATATCAGGGACCCGCATATGCAGTTTCACACTGTCGATGGCAAGACCCTGAAAAACCTGATAGAATTGACTATGTATCTCAGGGCGTGTGAGCTCGAATCCTTCCACCATCACGTCAGCAGGGAGCATAATCACTTCTCCAACTGGGTTGAGCATTCGGTCCTGGACAAGGATCTCGCGCACGAGATGTCACTGGTCCTCGATAAGAATCCGATGCGCATTATCGTCATGAGGAGGGTGAACATACTTGTCCACCACGCCACAAGGACACCGCGCGGCAGGGAGTTCGCCAGAATGGTCTTGGAGGATGCGCAGCTGCCAGAGGAGCATTTCGTCAGCAACGACGGCAGGACGATAAGGAACCTGTGGGAGCTGAAGGAATTCCTGGAAACCGTACCAGACAACGTATTCATCTACCATGTCAATTATGCGAAGAATGACATATACGAGTGGATTGCGGACGTGCTGATGGACCTAGAGCTCGCTTCACGGATATTTGCTCTCAGCGAACGCGAGGAGATGGCTTGGCACATAATGGAGAGATTGTCCCAGCTGGAAGCGTTCCAGGCGCACAAACCAAGGGGCCACGACCTGGAGTCTTACATCGAAATGATACGCGAAGGGCGCCCAGCTGCCTGCGCTATCGACCTTGCGTCGATGCGCACGAGCCCCAAAGCTCGTAGCGCCTAGCTTTTTTAGGCTCCGCGTCAAACTAATTCCTATTTTCTGTCTGTATGGACCAGACTAAATACAAGATACGGAAGTTGCTTGAGACCTTGAAGAAGTGCCGGGGCAGGCACACGGAGCTGATAACCGTGTACATCCCGCCGGATACTATGCTAGAGAAGGTCATAGCACAGCTCTCGCAGGAGCAGGGCACGGCGTCGAACATAAAGTCAACTTCGACAAGAAAGAATGTCACCGATGCGCTCGAAAAAATAATACAGCACCTACGGATATACAAAAGCACTCCTCCGCACGGCCTTGTCATCTTCTGCGGAAATGTTTCAGAACGCGAGGGGCAGCAGGACATAGAGCTCTGGGCCATAGAACCAAACGAGCCCGTCTCGGTCAAGCTCTACAGGTGCGACCAGGCCTTCGTAACCGAACCCTTGGAGCAGATACTCACGCCAAAGAACGTCTACGCTCTCATCGCCATAGACAACAAGGAGGCGACGCTCGGTCTGCTAAAGGGCGATAAGTATGAGATACTTAATTATATGACGTCGGGGTACTCTGGCAAGCACCGCGCCGGCGGGCAGAGCCAGCACAGGTTTGAAAGGCTCATCAATGAACAGTCGCACAGGTTTAAGGAACGGGTAGCGGAACACGCAGCCAATCTATTCCTGCCGAGGATAAGCGAGATAACCGGTATCGTTGTCGGAGGCCCCGCCGCCACAAAAGACGAGTTCCTCGAGGGCGATTACCTGCACTATGAATTGAAGAAGAAAATCGTCGCTGTAAAGGACATCACATATACTGACGAGTCCGGAATACGAGAGTTAATAAACGCGGCAAGTGACGACTTGAAGGACGTGGAGATTGTGCAGCATAGAAAATACCTTCAAAGGTTCATGCGTGACTTGGTGAAAAACCCGGATATGGTCGCATATGGTATGGCTGAAGTTTCAAAGACTCTCGACATGGGTGCTGTCGATGTCTTACTATTGTCGGAAAAACTTGAAGAGTCCAAGATAGACGAGCTCATAAGCAAGGCGGAGATGAGCGGCGCTAAGCCGGAGATTGTCAGCAATGATTTTGAGGAAGGCAACCAGCTGTGGATCGCCTTTGGCGGCATAGCTGCGCTGATGAGATACAAAATAAGCTGATTTCTACAGCTGTGAACTACTCCAGGCTAAAGCCCGTAGCTTCCTGCTTCAGCGACAGGACTTGCCCCGAGGGGTAGCGGTCCAATCTCCACAGGCGTGGATTCGAGCGGTTCCCGCCCTATATTGCCTATTAGAGTTTGGTGATATAAAAAGCTAGTTCTGGGCCGTGAGCTGTGAGCAGTGGCTACTGCTGTATATTTTTATTTATAGTGGTGTATAATTAAGGCTGCATTCACCTCCCGGCTAAAACCGAGAGAGTTCTGCGACCCCTTTAAATTCTTCGAGTCTTAAAGCTTATACATGGAGGTAACAGGCTTCGCTTGGTCCGAGAGTCGCGAATGGCTGATAGCCAACGGCCTCGGTGGTTACGCTTCTTCGACCCTTATCGGACTAAATACTCGGAGGTATCACGGCCTGCTAGTCCCTGCGTTTTCTCCTGAAGACCGGAGGGTCGTTCTTTCTAAGATAGACGAGGATATCACTGTTGGAGACAAGACCTACAAGCTCTCCACGAGTCAATACTGGGATGCGATAGAGCCTACGGGATACCAGCATCTCAAGGGCTTCTCCTTAAACCCGAACCCGACTTTCGTTTACGAAGTGCCGGGTGCGCGCATAGAAAAGACGATATTCATGCCGAGATACACGAATGCCGTCGTAATTGGTTACAAGATAAATGCAGACGACAAAATAAATTTCGGTGCGAACTTCCTCGCAACCAATAGGGACTTCCACTGGATCCTGAAGAATCCGGAATGGAGATTCAAGTTCAGCAAGTCGGACGGGATAGCAACTCTAACTCCCACGCACGAAAAGCTGCCCCCCCTATGCATAGGTTCTACATTAGGAAACATCAAAGAGCCGAAGTTCGGCGATAATGTGATCAGGGACGTATTCTATCGGACCGAGATGGAGCGAGGCTATCCGTGCCTTGAGGACCTCCTCATCTGCGCGCGGCTTGAAGCAGAGATAACGGGGCGCAATTGGTTCCACATAATCTGTGCGTCCGATACCTCAAAGTCCGCGGCTGAGCAGACATGCAGGAAGCTTGTCAGTGACCCAGACGGGGCCGAACGCGACGAAACCAAGAGGAAGAAGAACCTCGTCGACAGTTTCTACAAGACTAATAGAAAAAAGCGCTCGGACGCCGTGACAAATCTCATTTTGGCTTCTGATGCCTTTGTCATCAAGAAAGGGAAGAGGAACGCAGTCATTGCCGGATATCCGTGGTTCGGCGAGTGGGGACGCGACTCATTAATAAGCCTGCCTGGGCTCTGCCTGACAACTGGCAGGAAGAAAGAAGCAGAAGGGATCCTTATCGGTCTTGCAGAGGTTGCCAAGAACGGGGTGCTTCCAAACCACTTCAGCGGCGAAAAAAACTACGACTCTGTCGACACCTCCTTATGGCTGTTCTGGGCAGTGCAGAAATACCTGGAGTATACCAACGATTATCTCTTTGTGAAAAAGCACTTATGGGAATCCATGAAAGAGACTATACAGAGGTACCGTGGGATGTGCGGCCTTGACGATCTCATCGAAATCAAGTCCGAGAAGCCAATGACCTGGATGGACGCAATCGTCGACGGCAAGCCGGTTACCCCAAGATCAGGCAAGCCCGTCGAGGTCGAAGCCTTTTGGTTTAATGCATTAGTTATTATGTCAAAACTGGCGAAGAGGTTCGGTGTAGGGTCGAGTCAGTATTCAGAAGCGGCCGAGAAATGCAAGAAAGCCTTCAACAAACAGTTCTGGAACAGCGAGAAGGGTTACCTATTCGATGTTGTCAGCAAAGCGGGTAACCACCCGTCTATAAGGCCAAACGCGCTTTTCGCTGTATCGATGCCATTTCCGATCCTTGATAAGGAAAAATGGAGGAGCGTTGTCGATATCGCGATTCAAGAGCTGGTGACGCCGTATGGTTTAAGGACATTAGCTGCTTCGGATGTGCTATATCGTGGTTACGCCGGCGGCAATCAAACTGAAAGGGATCTTTCCTACCACCAGGGCGATGCCTGGCCGTGGCTACTGGGGGCATTCACAGACGCCTATAACAGGGTCTACCCGCACAAGTCGCTCGGGATCTTCATAGACGCCTTGCTGAAGGGATGCTCTAACGGCACGGCGGTTTCCTGCGTTAGCGAGGTCTTCTCCGGGAGCTATCCGCACAAGCCGGAAGGCTGCATAAGCCAGGCATGGAGCGTTGGCGAGTTGCTGAGGATAATTGCAGAGAACCCATAATACACTCATTTTTATCCCACTATCAATAGTATTTTAGTAGTCGCAACTTTCTGGAGGAATGGACGCAATAGTTTTCGAGGTATCGACCGAGGTCGCTCACAAGGTAGGAGGAATCTACGCTATGCTTACCTCCAAGTCCGCCCAGATGAAGAAAACTTTTAAGGATTACTATACTGTAGGCCCCTACGACTCAGAAACTGCCGCAATAGATTTTGAGCCTATCTTAAATCACCCATTCCACCAGACATTCATCAAGCTCGCGGAGCAGGGGATAAAATGCACTTATGGCAGGTGGATAGGCGCGAACAAGGCCAATTGCATACTTGTCGATGCTTCGGGTATGAAATCACAGACCAATGAGATAAAGACGAAGCTTTGGGATCAATATCGGGTGGATTCTCTGCGCTCAAGCCAGTTGTTCAACGATTCTGTCGTGTGGGGCAAGGCTGCAGGTATGGTGCTAGAAAAGATATTAGAATCCGAGAAATTCGGCAGGAGAACGGTCATATGCCAGTTCCACGAGTGGCTGGCGGGGGCGGGCCTATTGCACCTCCACTCAGTAAACTCCCGCGCAGGTCTCGTGTTTACGACGCATGCGACGACCATGGGCAGAACCCTGGCTGAAAGGGGCATAGACCTGATTCAAGAGATGTATGAAGGCATGCGGCACGGGAAGACAGTTGACGATGCGCGAGCAAAACTCTACAGTATAGAAGCGATACATACCCTGGAAAAGGCTTGCGCGCAGAATGCGGACGCTTTCACGACAGTCAGCAAGGTCACTGCGGACGAGGCTAGATACATACTTGGCAGATACCCTGATTCCATCACACTCAATGGCCTGGCTATACAGAACTACCCCTCGATGGAGGAGCTCAGCAACGCGCACGTCCAATATAGACTCAGGATCAAACACTTTGTGCTATCCTTCTTCTCGCCGTATTACAACCTTGACACCGAGCACTGCCTCTACTTCTTCACAGCCGGCAGGCATGAGTTCCACAACAAGGGTTATGACATGTTGATAGAGGCGCTAGGAAAGCTGAACGACAAGCTCAAGGAGGAGAACTCGAAGAAGATAGCGGTCGTATTCTTCTTTGTGCCGACTGCCACAAAAGGAACGAATGCCGAAGTGCTCGACAACATAGCGCTATTCGAGGCGATGGAAGAGGAGACCATCGGCAACCTGGATGAGATAAAGGAACACATAATAGACTGCGTATGCAGCGGGCAGCTGCCGACAAAAGCAAAGGTATTCGAAGAACCATTCCTATATGATTTGAAGCAAATTATAATGAAGTTGCGGTCTAAAAGGGGCAATAGTCCGCCAGTATGTACTATGGACCTCGTCGACCAAAACGATCAGATACCAAAGGCTCTGGAGGAAAACGGGCTCGACAATGAAGAGGTCGACAGGATAAAGGTAATCTACTATCCGGTTTACCTTTCATCGGCCGACGGTTTGCTGGGATTGAACTACAACGAAGCTATAATGGGCTCCCATCTCGGCGTATTCCCGTCGTATTATGAACCCTGGGGTTACACACCACTCGAGACAGCAGCCCTCGGAGTCCCCGCGATCACGACGGACGACGCAGGCTTCGGCAGGTTCATAAGGGAATACGATGGCGGAGAGAGGTCGGCGATAAGGGTCCTAGAGAGGCATGCCAAGGGCGACGAGGTGGCAACCCAGCAGCTGGTTGACTATATGTACTCTCTGCTCCATGCCACTCGAAAGGAGCGCGCCGCAAAGAAGCTAGATGCAAAGAGACTAGCTGAGCTGGCCGATTGGCAGAAGCTCATAAAGAACTACATAACTGCATATGATATCGCGTTAAAAAAAGCGCCCAAAAGGAAGCAATAAAAATGGCAAGAAAGAAAAAAATATCACCAAAGGCCGCTCGCAGGCACCTGCGGGAGATCAAGGATCCCAACAAGCACTTTTATACGCGAGACAAGAAGGCCCTGACAAACCTCATCGAGCTCTATGATTACATCAGGTCCTGCGAAGAGGAGAACTTCAGGCATCATGTCGATGGTTCCAAGAACGACTTCGCTAATTGGGTCAGGCATGTCATAACGGACGAGGAGCTAGCCCAACAGATGGACGGGTGCCTGCTTAGAGAGCCTATGCAATTCAGACTCCTCCGCAGGATAAACATATTGGTCTCGGCAAGCGTACAGGAGCTGCCGGAAAGGGAAAAGGCAGTCATGATACTCGAAGAAGTCGTAGTCCCTGAGGAATTCTTCATAACGGTCGACGGCAGGGTCTTAAGGAGCCTATGGGAGTTGCACAATTTCCTGAAGGAAGCCCCTCCCGAGGTCTTCGGCCATCACGTAAATGAGAGGAAGAATGACATAGCCGAGTGGGTTGGAGACGTTGTTTCAGATGATGAGCTCTCTGACGTTATAACACAGGTTAAGGACAAGGAGGACATGGCAATTCTAGTGGGCTTAAGGCTGGCAAAGCTTCAAAGACTTGCAAGGCAGAGGCGAGGCCTTATTGACGAGCAGCCATATCTGATTCGCGTTATACGTGCCGTAAACCCGAAGCTCTTAACTTCTCCTTCATATCCGTGAGGATATTCATGAAGTTGGTAAAGGCGTCGTATGGATTCTCATAGTCGCTGAAGTACTTGTGGATATCCCCGTCCGCGAACCACTTAGTGCACATATAATAGAAATGATCAGAAGTCTGCAGCTTCCTCCACGCGTCCAAGAGGCTCTTGTCACTTGAGGCCTTGACGGATCTTTCAATACTCTTAATCGCATTGAACGCTTCTCTCTGCATATCATTGCCAAGCCATGCCGTCAGATCCCTGTCCATGTCCGCCCAAGACGAGAGATATGGCACGTCGATCTCTCCAACGGGCTCGAATTTCTTGACAGCCTCCGGCAGTGTCATGAAGCTTAGATTGCGATATTTGAATACCTCTCTCGGGAAGTGGTCGAGGAAGTCAAAGATACCCGTCTCCGGCCACTGGTGCTCGCCAAAAGTTTCGTAATCCATGAACAGATTTATCACTTGCCCATCATTACTTGCGAGCCATGCGGCATATTTTTCCGCAGTTAGCGGAAACTCGCTCCAGGTTGATGTCGAGAAACGGAATGAAACGTCATCGCTCAGCGGATAATTTCTCATCATCAGTTTTATTTTTTTGCAGCCCTTTGGTCGGTAGAGATAATTGGGGCTTCGCCACCCGAGGTAACTGTGCCAGCCCTCGGCAAGGATCCCCTTATAGCCCATACCCTCGGCAATCTTAGCTATCTCATTGCCGTACATGGCCTCTGTGTTCCTGAAGATGACGGGCTTATAGCCAAAGTGCTCCTTTATGAGCTTTCTGTGGCACTTAATCTGCTCTTTAAACTCCCCATGTGATATCAGATAAGCGAGGGAGTGATAATAAGTCTCATCAAGTATGTCGACGCATCCGGTGTCAAACAACTTCTTGAAGCTGTCGAGTACTTTCGGGTCATACTTAAGGCACTGCTCGATGAAGGTTCCAGTCAAACTGAAAGAGACCTTAAACGCACCGCCGTGTCTGTGTATAAGCTTCTTCAGCATGTTGTTGGTAGGATAATAGCACTTTTTCGCAACACGCTCGAAGATGTGCTTGTTTCTCTCTTCGTTGAAATAGCTCTTGCCGCTGCTTATATCGAAGAACGAGTACTTATTCAGCCTGTGCGGCTGATGGACCTGAAAATAAAGACATATGGCTGCCATCTCAGAATGCGCTAATTATGCACGCAGGTCCAAATAAATAAACTCCCTTTACTTTGCGACCCTCTTGTAGGCCTTGTCGATCGTCTCCTGCGCGACCTTGGTCCAGGTATATCCCTTCACCTCTTCAATCCCCATCTACTTCATGGTCTTGTGGAGCGACGGGTAGGTCACCAGCGCCAGTATCTTATTAGCCATCTCGTTGACGTCCCAGAAGTCAACTGTGAACGTGTTCTTCACAAGCTCTCTGACGCCGCTTTGCTTTGATATAACGGTTGGGGTCTTCGAGGCGATAGCCTCGAGCACGGTTATCCCAAAGGGTTCTGATACGGATGATAGCACGAAAACGTCTGCAGACGCGTATAACCTTGGCAACTCGCTCTCAGGCACATAACCAAGGAACATCACTTTGTCCGCTATGCCCATTGCGACCGCCTCTCTTATTATCTGTGGCAGCATATCGCCCTTTCCACCTATGACGAACCTTACGTCTTGGTTCTTCTCAAGCACCTTTTTAGCCGCCTTGAGGAAGAAATCCGGGCCCTTTTGTATTGTTAACCTGCCCATGAAGAGGACGATTTTCTTGTCCGGGAAGACCCTTCTCACCTCGCTGGCCGCCCAGTTGTCGTAGTCTATCGCGTTGTAGATGACGACTATCTTGTTCGGGTCTGCGTTGTACCTTTCGATTAGTTGCCTTTTCATCATCTCACTCACCGCTATTATCACATCTGCTACCCTTACGGCGTTTGCCTCCCTGTCGACTATCCACTTGTTGGGCGACAGACTGCCTGTACGGTCATATTCGGTCGAGTGCATGGTCAACACCAACGGCTTTCCAGTGCGCTTCTTTATCTCGACACCGGCTATAGAAGTCAGCCAGTCGTGGCAGTGTATGAAGTCAAAGTCCTCTCTCATGGCATATCTCACACAAAGGGCGTTGTACTTCCAGACGTCGTCGAAGAAGTTCCACCCATAGTTCTCGCCTACCATCTCAGTGAACGAGTAGGGCCCGATCATCAGAGCCGGGTCGATCTCGACGATTTTCATGAAATCCGATTTTATCTTGAATGGGTTTTTGGGCATGAGAAATGTTATCTTCACCCCGAAAGAAGCGAGGCTTTTTGTCAGGTGGTAGCAATGAGTGCCAAGGCCACCGCTACGGAAGGGGGGGAATTCCCAACCCAACATCAGTATTTTCATCCTCCAGTCTTGCCTAAACCCCCACTTATTATCGTTTTCAGGATTACTCCCGAGAATCAGAGCTTAGACGTATATTTGGAAGTATGTTGATAATAAATGTTTGCCTCAGAAAGATTCTATTAGGACCCATACATCTTGGCGGCGGTTTCAGGGGATATGTCAACTATGTATGCACCTTCCCCTAGCTCATAACCTGCATGTGTTGCTTTTCTCGGCATGAGCTCCAAGTGAAAGTGGAAGAACTTGCCCCCACCACTAGGCGCTGTGTGCAGGACGAAGTTATATGACGGGTTATTGAGCTCTGCATGCATCTTATTAAAGACTTTCAGGAACAGCGAGCAGAAATCCATCATCTCCGACGCGTTCATGTCCGAGAAGCTACCCCTGTGCGTCTTCGGCATGACCCAGATCTCATAGGAGAACCTAGGGGCATTTGCAGTCACTGCTATGGCATTTTCGTTCTCGGCTGCAATTCGTCGCTTATCCGTTCTCTTCAATTCGTCGCACCAGGCGCATCTGTGCCACTTGAGATAGTACCTTTTGGCGGCAGCCTGCTCTTCCGCTGATATGGGCGGAACAAAGTTGCTTGCAACTACTTGTGTGTGCGAGTGCGGGAGCGACGCACCCCCCTCCTTGCCCCTGTTCTTGAAGATAGCGACGTGCTTGTACTTGCGCTCCAAGGCCTTCCTGCGTTTTTCATACATCAGAAAAACCTCTAGTAGCTCCTCCGGGCTAAGATTATGCAGGCCGCCGTCATGGGCAGGGGTTTCGACAATCACCTCATGGTCCCCCTTTGGCGGAACCAAAGCCGGGAATTTGTTCCTGAATACACGTATCTTCCAAGGGCCCCTAGGAGGGAATTGATCAATAGTCGGCGGCGTAAGCTTCTCGTTCCCTGGACAGAAGAAGCAGATCTGGCCAGGCTTCTCCTTGGCCTTCTTGACAACCTCAAAATGTTTGGGCCGCGTTCCGCGTTTTTCGGAAATCAGCGAATAGCGTTCAATCAAAAAGTCCTTGCGTATCTGGTTCATCGGTTAGTTTAAGGAGGACTGAATAAAAAACTCAAACTACCTCGCCAAATAGTTCGCTCTTATGCGCATTGGTTATCATGACCATATGAGTCCTTCCCAATAGGCTCTTACCCTTGACTAAAACAGGTTTGTATAGGGAATTCCGTCCAATGGAATACCCATCCCTCTCCTCAGTGAAAGTTACGCTACAAGTCCTTCCGATCCAAGCCTTGCTCTTCCCCTTAAGCGTCTTCGAGTAAAGCTCGGCGACCTTCTTGCTGCGCGCAGCTATGACATCGCGCGGGAGTTGCTTCATCTCACCTGCTACAGTCCCTTTCCTCGGCCAGTACTTTGACAGGTTCAGGAAGTCAGGCTGCATGTGTTTAAGGAACTCCAAGGTCTCATTAAAATCCCTGTCGGTTTCAGTCGGATAGCCGACTATTATGTCGGTAGAGACGGTCAAATCCATAGCTTTTCTGAACTTCGATACGATTTCCTCAAAGTCCTTTACAGTGTAACCGCGCTTCATCTCCTTAAGGACATTGTCAGAGCCAGACTGCACTGGTATGTGTGCGAACTTGAAGACCTTCTCGTTTTTGTAAACCTCGACTAAATCGTCCAGGAAACCTTTCAGATGCTGCGGGTTCATCATCCCGACGCGCACCTTGAAGTCGCCCGGAATCTCAACGACCTGCTTAAGGAGCTCGGCCAGATTCGTTCCGATATCGAATCCATAGCACCCATTGTCCTGCGATGTCAGCCATATCTCCTTTGTACCGGTTTTCACTGAATTTCGAATTTCATCCAACAATTTCTCTGGCTTATATGAAACTAGTTTCCCGCGCGCGAATTTAGTACTACAAAAACTGCAAAAACCCAAGCAGCCCTGGGAGATGGGAGTTATATCAACGAACTTGTTGTACCTTATCCTTTTTGGCAGGACCTTTTCCTTAGACTCTCGGACCTTCTTTGCCTTACCCTCTTCCAAGTAGTTCCTTAAGACTTCGACAACGTCAAAGCTGTTCACGCCCATGATGGCAAATCCCCTGAACCTGTCGGTCAGCTTTGGGTAAGCCTTCGGCATGCAACCGGCGATTATGACCCATTTTCCCTCCTTTTGCAGGTCCTGCAGCTTTCTTATGATTTTATCCTCAGTAGGTCCCTTCACTATGCAGGTGTTGACCAGTAGCAGCTCTGGCTCCTCGCTCTCAAAGACCGGCTCGAATCCCGCATCGGCTAGCAGGGTAGCCATAAGCTCAGAATCCGATTTGTTTACGGAGCAGCCGTAGGTGAGTATGCCTACTTTCATGAACACTTAAGCCTTCTTTGGAACCTCTTTCTCTCCAGGCTCCCTATACTCGATGTCCTTCACGCTCAGGTACTTCTCCGCCTCGACCTTGAAGATCATCTGCATTATCTTGTAGAGTTTGTCAGCCTTCGCATTGGTAGGAATCTCGACGACTATCTTCTTCTTATCGCCCGTTCCCGAAGCGGTGAACTTTATACCAACCTTCTTGAATGCGCGCTCCAGCAGGAACTCCACCTTCTCGGTTTCCGTTTTCGCATCAGACTCTATCTTTATCTCGTACTCGACCGGCTTCCCCGCTAACGGGTGGTTGAAGTCCACACGGACTCTGCCGCTTGAGACTGATTGCACTTTTGCAGGCCTGCCCTCTACCTCGAATACCATCCCGGGCAGCGGGTTTACGTTCTGTTTCCTGAAATCACGCATGGGAACTAATTGTATCAGCTTGAAGCTCCTCTCGCCGAACGCGTCCTTCGCCTTCAGCTCCATCTTCCTGCTCTCGCCGACCTTCATCTCCTCCAGCGCCTTGTCAAGGCCCGGCAGGATCATGCCCTCGCCTACGACTATGTTCGCAGCCTTGTACTGCCTGTTCTTATTGTAAGCGCCTTCTTTCTTTGCCACCGATTCATCTGTAGTCTCAATCAACTGCCCTTCCACCCTGCCCGTGTATGAAACCTTTACGATGCTTCCCTTGTCCATCTTGTGCGCAGTTTTGAAGTTTTGCGCATAAAAGTCTATTTAAGCAAAAAACATCATATTATACATCATATTATCTGTAATGAGGAAGGAAGTCGAGAACTGGATGGCACAGGCCAATGATGACTTAGAGAAGGCAGAAATACTGTTCAAAAACAACAAGCTGGATGGAGCGACTTTCTATTGCCAGCAGGCCGTTGAGAAGGCCCTGAAGGCGCTATTCATGCAGAAACTGGCAAAGTCTCCGGATCAGACGCACTCTCTTGTGTATCTAGCTAAAGGATTGGGCATTCCACGGAGCTATTATCCGCTTCTTCAGAGTCTGACGCCGGAGTTTGTCATGACAAGATACCCAGATGTCGTCGGTGAAGCCCCTTACAGGCTGTACAGCGAGAAGAAGGTCGCAGATTATCTGAAAGAATCCAAGGAACTGCTGAGATGGACAGAAGACCTGATAAAAACACTATGAGGCTCTTGGAGGAGCATTTACAGTTTCTTAGAGCAAAATTCAAACCAGAGAAGATACTACTTTTTGGTAGTCGTGCTCGCGGAGATCACCTAGAGGAGAGTGACATAGACCTGTTGGTGGTGTCAGGAGAGTTTGAAAGAATCCCTTTCAGGGAGCGTATGGTGCAGGCATATGGCATGTGGGACAAGAAGGAGGATCTGGAGCAGCTTTGCTATACTCCCAAAGAGTTCGAAGCGAAAAAAAAGGAGATAGGAATAGTCAGGCAGGCTGTGAAAGACGGCATTGCACTATGATTATTATATAGAACTCTTCAATAAAGTTTCCATGGCATCCAGCATCTCCTCGACGTCATTCATGTAAACGTTGCCCATGTTTCCGACGCGGAAGGTCTTCTCCTTCAAATCGCCGTAGCCTGATCCGATTATATACCCGCGTGGCTTCATCTTAGCCAGCAGGTCCTTTGAATTGATTGCCCCAGTCTCGATGCAGCTCACCGTCTGCGAGGCGTATTTTGCGTCAGGGAAAAGCCTGAATCCGAAGTCCTTGATGCAGCGCTTCTTGACATAGTCGGAGACCTTCTTATGCCTGTCCCAAACTTTTTCCAAGCCTTCCTCGAATATCAAATCAAGGGACTTCGACAGTGCGAACATCTGCGGTATCGGTGGGGTCGCAGGAGTGTTGTTCTTCAGGTTGTACTTCTCCAAGACCTTCATGTCAAAGTAATAGCCCTTGTTTGTCGCCTTGGCAGACCTCTCCAGTGCGCGCGCACTGACTGATGCGCATGCCAGTCCCGGCGGGACCCCCAGGCACTTCTGGACTGAGAACAGACAAACGTCGATGCCCCACTTGTCCACATAAATCGGTGCGCCTCCTACGGACGAAACGACATCTATCATCGACAAAACGCCGTGGTCATTACAGACCTTCACGAGCTCCTTCAGCGGGTTCATGATGCCCGTCGAGGTCTCGTTATGCACTATCGAGACTGAGTCAGCGTTGCTCTTTGACAGTGCAGTATCAAGATCTTCCGGCAATATCGCCTGTCCGATCGGCTTTTCCAGGATTTCGACTTCCTTGCCGTTGGCCCTTATCACGTCTGAGAACTTCTTCGAGAACTCGCCGTTTACGCAGCTGAGCGCTTTTTTTTCGACGCAGTTGCGTGCGCATGACTCCCAGATCCCAGTCCCAGACGACGTGTAGATGAGTACCTGGTTTTTTGTGTCAAGCAGCTTCTGCAGCTTGCCAAGGAGTGCACCATGTAGGCTCGCGTACTCGCCACTGCGGTGGCTAAACATCTGCCTTGCCATCTCCTGGCGCACTTCGTCGCGCACATAAACCGGACCTACTGTGAACAGTTTCGGAAAGTCCATGAAAGTTGTAAATTAGAGGGGGGTGGCATAAAAGCTATGCTCTCTTTAAAGATCCATCAATCAGCTATTTATTAACCTTTCTTAGGTCTGGGACCTAGCTCCTTTACCCACGTATTCGTTTTTCCAGGAATCAATTGGTACCCATGATGTTTCTTCAAGAACTCGGCCCCTTCCTTAGTCCCCATGCTCGCCACAACTCTTTTAAAGCCAGCCGTTCTCATCATCTGATGGACCTCGTCAATCATCCTGTTGCCTGCTGCCACTCTCATCCTCAGAGGGTGACTAGAGGACGTATAAAACCAAGAATATTCTCCCGCTTCCTTGCCCTTGTTTTTTATCGGGACATGGAAGACCATGCCGATTATCTTACCGCTCTTATCAAGCGCGACAACACTCCGCCTGTCATCGGCGTATGAAGTATTGCTTTTAAGACAGGTACTGACAACATCTTCAACATTGAATCTTCTCATCGGTAGGTTCCCCCGGTGCTCGCCTATCCGATTGAAGTTAGAATCCTTGAAGGACTGCCGGATGTCATTCTCAATTGTCTTCGCCCGTCGAGTAAGAAAAGTTCTGCCGACAACACGTATTTTGTACCCGCTTGCTAGGACCCTTCCCTTCATTGCAAATCTCAGTAAACAAGGTTCTTGCTCGGCACGACAACACCCCTCTCACCTTTAACGACCCTGCCGACTATCTTGCTTTTAGTCTTTAGCTTCTTCATGATGCCGTCAGCAGCTTCCGGGGCGCACACTATTGCAAAGCCCATGCCCATGTTGAAGGTCCTGTACATCTCATAGTCGCTTACCTGGCCCTGTTTCTGCATATCCTTAAACACCCTCTGTGGCTCGAGCGGGTCGGTTATCTCGGCGCGGAGGCCTTTAGGCATTATCCTCTTTATCTTCTTTAAACCGCTGCCGGTTATGTGCGCGAGCCCGTGTACGTCCGGCCCTAGAACTGAAAGTATCTCTTTAACATATATCCTTGTCGGCGTCAGCAGCTCCAGGCCCCACCTTTCTATGTCCAGCACCTTCCTGGCCAGCGTCAGTCCATTGGAATGTATGCCGCTCGACTCGAGGCCGATTATGGCATCGCCCTCCTTGATCCTCTCGCCGGTGATCATATTCTTTTTCTTAACAACACCCAGGCAAGTCCCTGCCAGGTCGAAGCCCTTTATGATGTCAGGAAGAGTTGCGGTCTCGCCGCCAACTACCTCACAACCTGCCTGACGCGCGCCCTCGGCAATACCTTTCATGAGCTCCTTTATTTTCTCTGGCTCAATCTTTTCGACCGCTAGATAATCAACGAATGCGATTGGCTTCGCACCGAGGCAGACGCAATCGTTCACATTCGAGGCTACGTCGTCGATTCCAATTGTATCCCATTTTTTGAGATAATCCGCGATTAGGACTTTGGTACCTACACCATCCGTACAGAGCGCTAAGTAATAATCTCCAAATTCTATAACACCGGCGAAGTGGCCCGAGACCTTCGTTTTGAAAATCCCCAAGATACTCTCCTTAACTGCATCGGCAGCAGTTGTATCCACTCCTGCTTCGCTATACGTTGTCATCTTGATGCTAATTTACACAGCAATACAATAAAAAGTCGGGGCTAAGGCAGCTTGCTTGCATAAGTAGCGCAAAGCTCGTCTTTCTACAAAGTAGTGTAACTCCCTGCCGTTTCTAGGTATCTTGGTGTAGACCCGCTATTCCTAAAATAGTTGTAAAAAGTATTCCACGTTACAGAGGAGCTTAATTGATTACTTTTTTCGTAGATCTCTTTAACTTGATTGTAGTGTAAACCTATTTGTCTAAGCCTTTTGGCAATCAGATACGCATGTATTCTAGCCAAATAACTTCCATGACGCTCTTTTGCTCCCTTCAGATTCTGCTCAATTTTCCTCCGTTTGGCTCTAGCATATTCGAATTTAAAGGTCTCATAGAACTTAACCAAGTTGAAGATGTTCCCGCCTACATTGAAGTAGTATCTACACACCTTTGCACCATCACCTTTACGAATAACCTGATTTTTCCGTCTCATGGGGCTGGTTTGGATTCCAAATCTTGAAAGCAAAGTCCTCAGACCCTCTAGAAATTCCACAAGGTTTTTCTCCAAATCCTTTCGCTTGCTCAGACAAATATGAATCGGGACATATTTATCCCGTCCGTATCCACTCAGTGCAGTGCCTTCATTTCCAAGGAAGACCTCTAACCAGAGTTTGGAAATTTCGTTGGGTGCGTTGAAAAGCCATGTTGGTATTTCAACATCTTGGTTAGTTTTGTTACCTACTGGCGCACCCAATCCTGCAAGGCATCTAGCCAGCTCAGCAGAATATATCATGAGACCATAACCGATACCGTTTTGGAAACTATACCTGCTTTCAGCTTTGTAGCAATATGCTCTAATTCTAGGAAAGATGCAATGTAATTCGCGTTCTAGTTCTCGCAAATCCTCTTTTTGTCCATATAGCGCTATTTGTGATTTGTATAGCGTGCCATCGCCATATACAAATGCATGGAGTTTTGCCACCAATTGTTGTTTCTTATTCATCGAGTCGAACTTCTCGATTGGAATAAGCCCCATATTCTTTAGGTTTTCAACAGTCTTTATTGGCTGTGGTCTTCTTCCGACATTAATCCATGTTCTTACAACTTCAAAACTGATCCCCAAAGTATTTGATATTTCCCGGATACTTCTTCCAGAGGCTGACATTTCCTTTGCCTGCAGATAACCAATTGCATGTTCCTGATACCTCTTAGGATACGTTTCTATTATGTTTAGTTCTGAGAGTAGTTCCATCCTTGTAGTGTAACTTGGGAGGTGGACCTTAACGAAGATATATTACCTTGCTCATATACTTCTCGAACACTTTTACCGCACCAAATATGGCTTTTTGCCATATGTTTTTCGCCAAGCGGGTATTAAAGCTGACCCTGCCACGTGAGCAGTGAGCAGTGGGGCCTAAGGGCTATTGCTGACTCTTTTTCTGGTGCGCATAAGCGCCTTAAGAACAAAATCCTGGTTTTAAGTCACCAGTACCTGACCTTGTGCGGCTTAGTGAAGACGAAGTAACCGACCATTACATAAGGACCGACGAAGGCTTCGTATCCCGTCATTACACCGAAAGCGATTTCAAAGGACTCTTTCCCCTAGCCAGAATCAAGCCGCTGACAGATTTTGGGTATTCTATTTTGATACGAAAGTAGCTCCTATCTCAAACACGCCTTTTTATCCTACTCTCGACTAAAACCCCAATAGAACCCATTTGGAGGCGCAAGTCTTTCTTCTGGTTTCTAGTTTTTCGAAAATGGATGGAACAGTTAAATGGTACAATGATAGGAAAGGCTTTGGATTCATACAAGGCCAGGATGGTAACGACTACTTCGTGCACAACACAGCAATACAGGGCGGCGCTCGCCTGAACGACGGCGACCCAGTGACATTCGACCCCAAAGACGCTGACAGGGGGAAGAAAGCTGAGAACGTTAAGAAAAAGAAGTAAACGCTTCGGGGACGTAAATCCCCTTCTTTTTGTTTTTTTATTTTTATTCTTTAACCCAAGTCAACAACAATATTCCTGAAACGATTGATAACCCAGCGGCCAGACTATCAAATCTGGGGCCATCTTTTCACTGCTTCAGGGCCTTTAGAACTTCAGGATGCTTTTCAAAATGATCTCTCACAGGTTTAAGGTACTCGATTAAATATCGTGCGCAGGCTGTCTTCAGGTCCATTGGATGCAACCCTTCCTTAAACGCCTCTTCAAGCTCGGCATACGACTTGAATTCCAGATTGCCGCCGAATTTCTCAGGCCTCTCGATTTTGATCTTGTCCTTTTTGGCGAAGATGAAGAATCTAAAGACGTCTAGGACAGGGTTGTTCTCAGCCTGGCCGGCCGGGCAGTAGGCTTTCTTTATCTTTTCCTCGATACTCTTCGGGTCATCGTGCACCGCGATTATCGTCTCTGGCTTGCTGGAGCTCATCTTTGTCTCTGGCCCGCCGAGCGAGACGATAAGCGGAGTGTGGATACATATCGGTTTCTTGTAGCCTATCTTCTCCAGCTCCTCGCGCGCAAGCATGTGTATCTTCCTCTGCTCTACGCCGCCATAGGCGATGTCGACCTTCAAATGCTTGATGTCTGCCACCTGCATAAGCGGGTAAATCAGTTGCGAAACATGCGCATTCTCCAGGTCCCTTGCGACCTGCTGCATCGAGCGCGTTGCCCTGTTGACAGTTATGTTTGTTCCAAGAGTGAGAATGTCGTGGACATACTCTGGCTTGAGCTGGAAGTCCGAGCCCAGAATGAATCTAGTTTTTTTCGGGTCCAGACCCAGGGATATGAAGCATTGCTTCCAATATTCGACCATCTTTTTTATCCACCCCTCATTGCCCTTTCTGTTCAAAAGGGTGTGGATATCGGCAAAGAGGACGATAACTTCCATGCCGGCCCTCTGGAATTCGATGAGCTTCTGGATTGTGACCATGGTCCCGATGTGCACTGCGCCGCTTGTCTCATAGCCGCAGTAGACCGAGGCCTTTCCTTTTTTTATCAAGTCATCAAGCTCGCTCTCTTCAACGACTTCTACGACGTTCTGCATGACCAGCTTCTTCTCGATCATAGTGTTATCGCCACTTTGGCTGAGGGCAGCCCTACCGTCCGCGTCTTAAGGAATCGTGATGTCGTATTCAGCGTGTAAATGTCGAAAGAGAGTGTCTCATTGGTGAGGTTCGCCGCAGTCTCGTTGTCAATCAGGCAGTCAAAGTCGCTGCACGTCGATATTCTGTATATGACAAACTCACCAGTCGTCCACTGGTCTATTTTGTCAGCAGAAGCATTTGTTAGGATAAGCTGGCTGTAGCCTTGGTCTAAGAGGTAAAGGTCGCCATTCAACCGCCTTTCAGTGTCGAGCGGCGTCGCCAGCTGGCCGAACACGGCATTGTACTTTGTTATGTTGCTTACTTTTGACTTCTCAGAACCGGCCCGCGTGCCGATACCGTACAATATTGTCGAATTCTGCTCTTCCCCGGGAGTCTGTTGCCCGCTATTCTGCGACATCCCGAAGTAGCCTGCGATCGTGAATCCAAGGACGAGCAGCAAAAGAACGATAGTGACCATCAACTTGGTACTCTTCGTTTTCTTCTTGAGTGAGGCTCCCTCGATGCCCTGCGTCCTTTTTATCGCCTTGACCATTTTCGTATATTAGCCCAGGATTGGTAAAAAGCTATTTATTTTTTAGCGACAGCGTCAGTGTAAATGTCGAAGCAGTACCTGAAGGAACCTGGTGCATATTCGCCCGCCTTGATTACCTCTATCCTGACCCTGCTCAAATTCTTCTTAAGCTCCTGCAGGAACGCGTCAAGGTCATTCTCATGCAGGATCTTGTATAAGTGTATGACACCACTCTTCTTTATACGCTTCGTCGCAAGGTAGAGGAACGTGTCGCTCTCCTTTGGCAGCGGCATGATTACTCGGTCAAACTCCTCCTTGAGCTTCGGTACCGCGTCTTTGACGTCCCCCTCAATCGCGCGCACCTTTCCCTCCATTTTGTTTAGCATTATATTGTCCTCAAAGAAACGGACTGCATAAGGGTTCAGCTCGACGCCCACGACTAAATCCGGCTCTGCCATCCTTGCGATGACTATCGGATAAGGCCCGACGCCCGCGAACATTACCAACACCCTTTCGCCCTTCTTCACCATGTTGGCTATTCGCGCCCTCTCAGTGCTCAGCCGCACGGAGAAATACGCCTCGGTTATGTCGACCTTGAACCTGCATCCGTTTTCCTTGTGCACGGTTTCCGTCAGTTTCTTCGGGCGCATTATACCCGGCACATCGCTGAAATCACGAGCCTCCGAGCGGCTAGCGATTATCTCATAGTCCCTGACCCTAAAGTCGCCCTCAATCTCGCTCTTCTTGGCCAGGACTACGTTAACATTCTTGTGCTCCTGCAGGAAAGTCCCGCCGTCGGTGCCCGGCTCGACGATCGCTATGTCGCCGACTACATCAAATGCCATGTTTAAGTTTAGTCTGTAATCTAGCCAGTTTTTTGCGCCCAGAATCGAACTTGGTATTAGCTATACTTACTAGATAGGATAGATAAACATCATCTATCAGCCTTTTCCCGCCTTCAGCCAGCGGGACCTCGAGGCTCTCGGTGGAACAGATCTCCACCAGCACGCGCTCGGGGTTCACCGCCTGTATGCCGCTCCGCTTGAAGCCGGACTGCTGCGCTGCGAACAAAATCTTCTTCGCGCTCTCCAAGTCCCGCGCGACCACATGGAGTATCGGACATTCGGACTGTAGGTACGCGACGTATTTGTCATGCTTCTTCAGCGCCCCCTGCAGGTCCTTAAGCGTGACTCTTCTGTGCCATTTCCCAAGCCAGTCGGACTCAAGCTTGTCGTGCTCCTTCGGGGTCTGCAGTATGCAAATCCTGCCGGCGCAGGAGGATGTAGTGTAAAAGTCCTTGTCTGCGTTAATCAGGTCGACCAGCTCTGCGATGTCATCGTCCGCCTTTCCTTCCTTACGCGCGTCTGCAAGCTGCTTCATCGCCTTCGCGCGCTGCATGTCAAACCTGGTCATAGGCTCTATTTTAACGACAGAAATCAAAAAGAAGTTATTTTTATAGTTTTGTCCATGAACTTAGTATGGTCACTCCTCATAGATACGTACCACGCCCAAATATACAAAGCAGTTCAATATTTTGGCATCCCGAGAATACTGTGATTCTGCGACCTAGAAGGGGGATGCATGTTAAATACTTCCGTGTAGAGCCCTATTTGGGGGAACCCGACCGCCCGGAGATGCATCGTATAGGGATTGGGAAGTCCGAATATCACGTAGAGGTGGAAAGGTCCGGAGAAGGCGTTAGAGTCCTGGTCAAGCCCGCTGGATTTGAAATTGACCGCCAGAAGGGGAGATTGCCTCAAGCCATGGTCGATACTGTTAATAAACTAGCCAGAAAATCAGGGTTTTTGCGGGATCGCAATAGACGGGTTTATCATGGCTTAATCGAGGGCGGTGCGGAGATTTTCTATGTGCCTAAGAGATCCTGAAAGTTAGACTCAAAAACTCATGCCACTATATCTCTCAGCCCCCCGCGCTTGAAATTAAACTTAGCTAAACCAACACGTCTGCAAACTGTTTCATAGCCTTCACGCGCTGCATATCGAACCTGACCATAGCGTTTTAAGCTTTTAGGACAATAAATACAGCAATAAAATGCATTCACCAAAAGTAGTCCGACTTTGAAGCGTTTGAAGTATGGCTTGACTATCGGGGAGTGGAAGAAAGTCGGCCCTGCAATATATGAGCTTACGCCAGTTCAAAGGGAGGAGCTGGCCAAGTATGCCGCCATGAAGCGTCGTGGCCAGAAAAGAAGCGATACGACCGAAGCGATATCCAAGCACGGCCAACCCGCACTCATAGCGATATCCCGACACGGCCAACCCGCAGTCAGAGTAATATCCAGATACGGCCAACCCGCAACCGAGGCAATACACGGGCACGGCAGACCCGCACTCGAGGCAATATACCGACACGGCGAACCCGCACTCATAGCGATATCCCGACATGGCCAACCCGCAGCCGAAGCGATATCCAGGCACGGCCAACCCGCACTCATTGCGATATCCAGATACGGCCAACCCGCAGCCGAAGCGATATCCAAGCACGGCCAACCCGCAGCCGAGGCAATATCCAAGCACGGCAAACTCGCAGCCGATGCAATATCCAGATACGGCAAACTCGCAGCCGATGCAATATCCAGGCACGGCCAACCCGCAGTCAGAGTAATATCCAAGCACGGCAAACTCGCAGCCGATGCAATATCCAAACACGGTCAACCCGCACTCGAGGCAATATCCAGATACGGCCAACCCGCACTCAAGGCAATATCCCGCCACGGCGAACCCGCCCTCGATGCAATATCCAAACACGGCCAACCCGCACTCAAGGCAATATCCCGCCACGGCGAACCCGCCCTCGATGCAATATCCAAGCACGGCAGACCCGCAGCTGAGATATACACAAACTCGAAGGATCTCGAATCTGCAAAGCGCCAGTTGGAAGAATACTTACAGAACCACAAGTAATAATAGCGTATTCGTGCTGCATTTCTAGCCTACCCCTAGCCTAACTTTTATTTTTAACGACAGACATCAAAAACTCAACCGTGACTCGTCTCATCATCGCAGAGAAGCCGAGTGTGGCGCAGAAGATTGCCGCAGCCATAGGTAGCGCGCAGAGGAAGGCGCACTCCGGAGTCCAATACTACGAAGTGGAAACCACTGAAGGAAAGGTCCTTGTAGCACCGGCCGTAGGCCACATCTTCTCGCTGCAGGAGACAGGGAACAAGAAGTGGAACACGGAGTACCCGGTCTTCGAGATAGAGTGGGACCCGATATACGAGGTGCAAAAGGGCGCCGAATACACCAAGGCATATATCAATAATATCAAGGAGCTCTCAAAGGGCGTGGACGAGTTCGTGAACGCTTGCGACTACGATGTTGAAGGATCCGTAATAGGATACAACGCATTGGTCTATGCTTCAGGAATAGACCCGATAAAGAATCCAAAAGACGCTAGTCGCGTCAAGAGGATGCACTTCTCCACAGTCACAATCCCTGACCTTTCAAAGGCTTATGAGAACCTTGAGCCCTTCGACGCTGGTCAGACGGAGGCAGGACTGACTCGCCACACGCTCGACTGGTATTACGGCATAAATCTCTCACGGGCGCTGACAGCTTCCTTGCGCGCCGTAAACACTCGCAGTACCTTGAGCGTCGGCAGGGTACAGGGCCCTGCGCTGAAGCTGATAGTGGACAATGAGCGTGACATAAAAGCGTTCGTCCCGACTCCATTTTGGGTAATATCGGCGCTCATGCATAAGGACCGGGACTTCGACGCCACGCACGCAAAGGATAAGTTCGAGAAAGAAGACGAAGCGAAGAAGACCTACGATCGTGTGAAGGGGCAAAAGTCCGGCAAGGTGAAGTCCGTCAGCCGGAAGGAGTACAAGCAGCCGCCGCCTAATCCTTTCGATTTGACATCGCTGCAGTTGGAGGCGCACGCTCATCATAACATCTCGCCAAAAGAGACGCTTGAGATAGGCCAGACACTTTACGAGAACGGTTACATATCCTATCCGAGGACGTCTTCACAGCAGTTGCCGCCGGCCATAGGATACAAGAAGATACTGGAGAAGCTGACGCAGCAGGTGGACTACAAAACTGGCGCCGAATTCTTGCTCAAGAAGGGTTCCTTAAACCCGAATAACGGGAAGAAGACAGACCCGGCACACCCGGCCATATACCCGACGGGCGAGATACCAAAGGGTCTCAAGGAAAGCGAGATGAAGGTCTATGACCTGATAGTCCGCAGGTTCCTCGCAACCTTCGGAGAGTGGGCCGTCAGAGAGAGCATGAAAGTTGTCATCGATGTTAATGGCGAGCCGTTCAATGCAGACGGCAAGAGGACGGTGCAGAAGAACTGGCACGAGCTTTATGGAAGATACGCGAAGTTCGATGAGATACTCCTGCCGGATTTGAAGGAAGGCAACACTGTCGACATAAAGAAGATCGATTTCGACAAGAAGATGACGCAGCCGCCGAAGAGATACACAGAGGCCTCCATAATCAGCGAGCTCGAGAAGAGGAACCTGGGGACAAAGTCTACGCGGGCTACGATAATAGACACGTTGTTCAAGAGGGATTACGTCATCGGCAAACAGATCGAGGCCACGGAACTCGGGATAAAGACCGTGGAGACTCTCGAGAAGCACAGCCCTGAGATACTCGACGAGGCCTTGACGCGCCAGATTGAAGAGGAGATGGACGAGGTGATGGCCGGCAAAAGGAAGGGCGTTGAGATAGAAGCCAAGGCGCGCGACATACTGACGAAGGTCCTTGCTCGTTTCAAGAAGGACGAGAAAGAGATCGGCGAGGAGCTGAAGGAATCACTCTACAAGGCGAAGGAGCAGAAGGCGCTTAAGGATTCGCTTGGCATTTGTCCCAGGTGCAGGGAAGGGGTTTTGGTAGTCCGTTTCAATCCGAAATCAAAGAAGCGGTTCCTGGGCTGCAGCAACTACCCGAAGTGCACGGAGACGCAACCACTGCCGCAGAACGGTATGGTCAAGCCGGTCGGCAAATACTGCACGCAGTGCGGCTACCCGATGGTCAACATCTGGTCAAAGGGGAAGAAGACACCGTGGACCCTCTGCACGAACATAAACTGCCAGACCAAGAAAAAAGCTCCGGAAGCCAAAGCGCAGTGATTTTTTCTAACCTACTTCTAATATCCTGACATGGACGAGAAGCTATTGCTCGAAATCCTGCAGAAGGATGCGCGCATATCGGATGCGAACCTTGCGAAGATGCTAGGTACCTCAGAATCAAAGGTAAAGCAGAAAATCGCCGAGTTGAAGAAGTCCGGCATAATCAAGGCGTTCAGCACTTATGTCGATTGGGAGAAATTCGGTGACGAGTATGTCACGGCTTATATAGATGTGAAGGTCACCCCGCAGGCCAGGACCGGGTTCTCAGAACTCTGCGAGGAGCTTGCTGCCAACGAGAAGGTGGATGAGGTGGTAGTCGCTTCAGGAGAGTATGATGTCACTATAAAGCTAAAGGCGAAGGACCTCAAGGAAGTCGGGAATTTCGTAACGGAGATGCTCGCACCGAAAAAAGAGGTCACCGGGACCTATACAAGATTCGTCCTCAGGCGGTTTAAGGAAAACGGGGTAGTCCTGTCTGAAGGGGCAAAGGCCAAGAAGCTCGTCATTTCTGCGTGAGCCCATGATTGCAAAACGCGTCAGGGACATACCCCCCTCAGGAATTAGAAGGTTCTTTGAACTCGCATCTAAGGAGAAGGACATAGTAACCTTGGGCGTAGGAGAGCCAGACTTTGACACGCCCTATAGCGTAAAAGACAAGGGACTGGAAGCTATAGAGCTCAACTATACCCATTATACATCCAACTCCGGTCTCTTGGAACTAAGGGAAAAGATATCCGAGAAGCTGAAGAAAGAGAACGATGTCGGCGTTTCGCCTGAGGAAATCCTAATAACGAGCGGTTCTAGCGAAGGGCTGGACATCGCACTGCGCGCGATTCTCGAAGAGGGCAATGAGGTCTTGATACCGGACCCCGCTTACGTCGCTTACGGGCCGCTTGTTCAGCTGGCCGGCGGCAAACCTGTTTTCATCCCGACCACGGAAAAGAACGAATTCAGGGTCAAGGCCGAAGACATGAAGAAGAAGATAACGAAGAAGACAAAGGCTGTACTCTTCTGCTCACCGAACAACCCTACAGGGTCTGTCCTTACTAAGGAAGATCTAGGGGATATCGCCGATTTGGCAATAAAGCACGATCTTGTTGTGATATCCGACGAAATCTATGAGAAACTAATCTACGAGGGCGAACACTATTCGATAGCCTCGTTTAAGGGGATGCGAGAGAGGACGATAACGCTCAACGGTTTCTCAAAGGCGTATGCCGCGACAGGCTGGAGGGTCGGCTACGCTGCAGCGAAGGGCGAACTGATGGAAGCTATATACAAGATCCACCAATACTGCATGCTCTGCGCGCCGACCCCGTCGCAGTATGCGATGCTCGCTGCGTTTGGCGAGGAGGAAAGCGTCAGGCGAATGGTCAAGATGTACGATGCGCGCAGGAAGCTGCTGGTGAAAGGGCTGAACGAAATAAACGGCATAAGCTGCCACATGCCAAAGGGCGCTTTCTATGCGTTCCCGAATATAACAGAAACCGGGCTTTCGTCAGAGAAATTCGCCGAGAAGCTGATAAAAGAGGCAAAAGTGGCCGTTGTTCCGGGCAGCGTCTTCGGGCCCAGCGGCGAGGGCTTCGTCAGGTGTTCATACTCAGTTTCGACAGAGAGCATAATCGAGGCGTTGGACAGGATAGCCAAGGTTTTCTCATAGACAATGAAATTCGTCCCAAACAAGCCGGCGCTCATGATTGGCCACAATCTGATCGTCGCCGACCTGCACAATGGCATAGAGTTCGAGCTGTTCAGGAAGGGTGCGAACGTCCCGAGCCAGACGGAGGCTAAGCTTAAAAGGCTAGAAGCAATCGTCAAAGAGACGAAACCGGAAAAACTTATAATCCTCGGGGACTTGAAGCACAACGTGCCCGTCACCTCCAGGCAGGAGCAAGAAGAGGTGCCGCTGTTCCTGCAGGACCTCCTTAAACTCGTCCCGAAGATAATAATAACGAAGGGTAACCACGACGGGAACATAGAGAGGTTAGTGCCGCCCGGCGTTGACGTCGTCGATGAATTCATCGAGAATGGCACAGGCTACTTTCACGGTCACAAGAAGCCGAGCGAGGAGCTCCTTAAGCAAAAGCTCATAGTCTGCGCGCACACGCACCCCTCGATAATGATCAGGGACATCCGCGGGAATGTCAAGCCGGCATGGATCGAGACCAAAGTGAAGGGTTCCGATACAGAAGTCTTAATAGTTCCCGCATTCGATGATATCATAAGCGGTTTTGCCATGAACAGTTCTGTCCCGCTCGGGTCCTTCCTAAGCAAGATGGTAGACCTTGAGGATGCAGAGGTCTATCTCCTCGATGGCAGCTACCTCGGGACTCTTGGCGAGTTGAGAGTCTGAGATTGCTTTTTAACCTTTTATCTATAATTAAAATCAATGGCCCTGAGATACAGAGGGTTTCTAAGATTTAGGAAGAGTCGTACATCAATACCCTTCGAGCGTATGAAGTCCTCTAAGGTACGCAGAATGATGGACACTCCTGAGGTGCTTTTGCCACACCTCCAACCACATATTGATAACCTAGCTGCGAGTAATGAGCTTCAGATGCGACTTGACAATGGAATATTTATACATAAGAAGCCAGGTGGAGTCTATGACATTTACCATACTCACAGACCGCGCTTCTTTGGAATGGGCCTAGGGGATGTAACCCTAGTTAAATCTCTGCGGCTTGAGCCTGACGGGAGGCTGCATAAACCAGAGGTAGTCCAACATACGACAGCTCGCAGATAACTGTCGACCTGGACTCCCTTTGTGAGTTTTCTACCATCTGACTCGTGGTCAATTTGATAGCTTAACTCCTGAACATTAAACAACACTTTCGCAGATAACTCTAGATAGAGTGAAAAGTGCGGGTTACCCCGCACTTTAGGTCTACATTCCGCAAGGAATGTATGCAAAAACCCAACCTAGATAACAGCGCCAGCCTCAAAAACCTTACGGGTCACGCGGGGCTGGGCCAGCTCCGGAGCCTATGGTATGGGCTGGATCTGGCAAAGAGCGTAGACGACAATTCATGCAAGAAGCGCGGCTACCTGCTGAGCCTTCTTGTCTTCGTCGGAGTGGCGAAGCATGCGATAGGCTGCGGGTCGAATGCGGCAGTCTCCGGCGAGACTGAGCATGACTCGCTGCTGCGGGGCATGACAGGGTTCATCGTAAAGCAGTTCACCCTGAACCGGGCGTACGGTTACCTCGGTGAAGAGACAATCCATGCAATAAACAAGAAGCGCTTGAGGGAGCTCATGAAACGCGGGCGCATCAATGGCGACTACATAGCCATTGACAGCACGCATGAGGAAATCAAGCGCACGAAAGGCTTCAAGGGCTGGAGCATCGGGCATACCGGCGAGGGTGACGAGAAGCCGGGCTACCGCAGCGTGTTCACCTATGATGTCATCAAGGATGAGTGGATAACGTTCAGCCAGCGGACTGCCTCGTTCTACGAGGGGCACGACCTCCTGCCGCTGGTCAGGGAAACGAAGGAACTCCTCGGCAAGGCGTTCACGCTGATAATGGATGCCGGCTTCCACTCTGTGGAGCGTTTCGAGGAGCTTCTTGCGGAGGACGTGCACTTCATCATAAATGCACGCGAGGACATCAAGGTCCGTGCGCCGCACAAGGAGTTCCAGACCGTCAAGCAGGAGCTGGAGGGGCTGTCGCCGGCAAAGCTCTTCAAGTACGGTGACGGCTACTTTTGGTCAAAGGTCGTGTACTTGGACAACTGCTCTCGGAAGTTCCGCCTGATAGTCGTGCACAAGCGGACAGGCGGTGACGAGCCAAGGGAATATGCACTGCTCACCAGCGATCTATCGCTCGCTCCTCAGAGGGTGATCGAGCTCTATACCAAGCGCTGGCGGATTGAGAAGTTCTTCGACTACCTGAAGAACGACCTCGCTCTGGAGTCGTTCTGCAGGCGCGACTTTGACGGCATACGCGCGCACGTGTTTGTATGCGCACTTGCATACAGCCTGCTCATGATGCTGCGCGGGCCGGAGAGTATCTCGAAGCCAGCGACAATCGTCCGCAAGCTCGTCAACTATCCAGCAAGCTTCGAGATAATCGGTTGCGTACTGATTCTGCAGACCTCGGCCGAGGTTGTGAAACTAGACTGGGGAGGTTGAGCGGGCGATTTTTGGCATTCGCCCCAGCTGGAGCCCTCTGCTGGTTTGTAATGTAACAGCAACTGCGGCATGTTTTGCGCGCAGTCTGGGCGTAGCGCAAACACACGTGCTCACAGAAGCGGCCAGTTAACCCGCTTCCGCAGGTTAACGGTTAGTCAAGTGCGAAAGTGTTGATTAAAACCCGGTTTTTAAACGCACCTGTTCAATTTAGTTTTCACGCATTTTTCGGGGGGGCATATATGGTATTGAGCAGTCTAAGGCCGGAATTGAGGGAACTCATAAAGAAGAGCTTCAAGGAGCTTACGCAGATACAGATACAGGCCATGCCCCCAGTACTTGAAGGGAAAAACACCTTAGTCATAGCGCCGACCGGAAGCGGAAAGACGGAGGCTGCTTTCCTGCCGGTGATGAACGGCCTGTTCGGCTCCGAGGCAAAGGGAATCCAAGCCCTGTACATAGCCCCGCTGCGTTCCTTAAACCGCGACATGCTCCGCAGGATGGAGGAATGGTGCGCGCAGCTAGGTTTGAGGGTCGAGGTGCGCCATGGCGACACGTCCACTTCCCAGCGTAGCCGGCAAAGACTCAAGCCGCCGCAAATCCTGATAACGACCCCTGAAACCCTGCAGGCGATACTGCCAGCAAAGGTCATGCGCAAGCATCTAGAGTCCGTGAAATACGTGATAATCGACGAGATACACGAGCTAGTTTCGGATAAGAGGGGCATGCAGCTGGCTGTCGGATTGGAGAGGTTGCGAAAGATATGCGGAAATTTCCAAACCATAGGACTTTCAGCGACTGTCGGAACACCGGAGATCGTAGCTGCGTATTACAAACTCGATGAAATCATCATAGACAAGAGCTTTAAGGGCCTGGAACTGAATGTGGAAAAGCCCAAGAATCTCGTCCAACGAATCAGCGAGATGACAGGCGAAAAATCCACGCTGATATTCACGAATACCCGGGTAGCCACAGAGATGCTGACAAAACAGCTTCGAGTGGTCAAGGATGTGGGCATACACCACTCATCGCTGTCTAAGGAAGAACGAATCGAGACCGAAAGAAAGTTAAAGGAGGGAGAGATGAAGACGCTCGTCTGCACGTCGTCAATGGAGCTGGGCATCGACGTCGGGAAAATCGAGCAGGTCATACAACTAAACTCGCCCAGACAGGTCGCGCGCCTGATACAGCGGGTAGGGCGAAGCGGGCACTCAAGAGCGAAAATCTCAAGAGGTACGGTGCTAGTCACGGACTTCGACGACGCGCTTGAAGCAGCCGTCATAGCGAAGCACGCACTAAGGTCCGAAATAGAGGAAACAGACTTCTTCGAGAACTCGCTGGATGTCTTGGCGCACCAGATAGCAGGCATGGCACTGGAGTATGGCGACATAAAGCTGAACGAGGTCTACCAGACGATAAAGCGCGCATACCCCTACAGGAACCTGCACCCGAACCAGTTCGATTCTGCAGTCGACGTTTTGAAGAGGTTGCGGCTGATAGGCTGGAGGGGCGATGAACTAAGCAGGCGGAGCAACACGCTGTTCTACTACTACTCAAATCTTTCCACAATACCTACATACAACCGCTACACTGTCATAGACCTGGCTTCGCACAAGCCCGTCGGGGTCCTGGACGAGGAATACATAATCGACTGTTTCGTCAACTCGCTCTTCATACTCAAGGGCGAAGCCTGGCGAATAGTCGATTTCCGCGACCGCCAGGTCATGGTCGTCCCTGTCAGTGACATAGGCGCCGAGACCCCAGTCTGGGTCGGAGAGGACATACCTGTGCCTTATGCAATAGCACAGGAGGCCGGGAAGATAAGGCGCGAGATAGCCGGCATGCTAGAGAAGGACATTGGCAAGAAAAAAATCGCTGAAAAACTGGCCCTGCCGGCAGACGGCTCCGCGACCAACTCGATAATCAACACGATATCTAAACAAATGGACAGCGGCGAGGTCCCGACCGACAAGACAATAACAATAGAGAGATATATAGAGAAGTATCACCAAGTAGTCCTCAACACCTGTTTCGGGACAAAGGTCAACGATGCCCTCAGCAGGACTTTAGCGTCACTGCTCAGCAGCAAGTACGGGGAAACTGTCGGGGTTAAGGTCGACCCGTATAGGATTGTCCTGACAGGGCTTGTCCTGGAGGAAGACGATGTTGAGAAGACGCTGAGGTCGATAGATCCCGAGAGCGTAAGGGAAATACTCGAGAAGACCGTAGCGCAGACGAATCTCTTCAGGTTCTCCTTCGTACATGTCGGAAAACGCTTTGGCGTCTTCCGAGAAGACACTAACTTCAGGGAAATCAATGTGATGCGAGTAATCGACGCCTACAAGGGGACCGCCGTCTACCAGGAGACCCTCAACGAGCTGTTCAAGAAATACTTCGACATCGAGAACACGAAGAAGGCACTGGAAAGAATACGGAGTGGCGATGTGGAACTATTAATACAGAGTATAACGGTTATCTCCCAATTCGGCCTGGAGCAGTTCAGGGACGCCGTTCAGGCTGAGATCCCCGAGAGGGCAATCATAGCGACAGTCAAGAACCGCCTCCTTAAGCGGAAGGTCAGCCTAGTCTGCCTGCACTGTAGTGAGATAATGAGGAACCGGACAATCGAGACCCTAGAGTATCCGATAAAATGCCCTGTTTGCGAATCCTGGATGATGGCGCCGATGAACAAGTACGAGGACGAGTTGAGCAAACTGGTGAAAAAGAAGAAGCGCGGAGGAGCTCTAACAAAAGACGAAACCAGGTACTGGAAGAGCGCTACCCAGGCTGCAAGCCTTGTGCATTCTTACGAGAAAAGGGCCTTGCTGGCAATGAATGCGCGCGGAGTCGGGCCAAGGACTGCTGATAGGATACTGGGATTAAACCTATCGGATGACGATTTCTACAAAGAGATACTGCACGCGGAAAGGGAATTCGTCAGGACCTCCAGGTTCTGGAAGCGGTGAGCCCTTTTATTTTCCCCGCTATAACTGCTATACAAAGGCATGAAAAAATCAATCTTAATTGGGGTTCTTTTGCTAGTCCTTGCGAGTATGGGGCAAGCTGAAATATCCAAAGGCGATTTTGTCATTGAAAAAAACCAAGAACTGGCCATCAAGGACAAAACCCTGGAAATTGACGGGAACTTCATCATTGACGAGGGCGCCACGCTGCTAATTGAGAATTCGACAATCATAATCAGGGAGCGCTACAAGAGCGAGCACCGAATCGTAGCGACCAACGCCAATGTCAGGATAATCAACTCCGAGATCGATTCCTCCGAGAACAGGATGGTAGAAGAACTTGGCAAGTTGGTTGGCCCAGAACTCAATATCCTAATGGCGGATAAGACGAGCTTGAATGCAGAAAATAGTAGCATTTACGGCAGGGTGCAGATTGAGCAGTCCTCTAAAGGGGAGATCGCAAACTCGACAGTGTCCTTTGTGTACTGGAACTACGATTCCGATTTAAAGATAACGGATTCCCTGCTAGGAAGTTTTGTCTTCGACTGCAAGGTGAACGGCCTCCAGGAGCCCCTCGTTTTTGACGGGCTAAAGAGGGACAAAGAAACCAATTTTACCCTCCATGCCGCCGACGGTGGTTCACTCGCGTTGCAGGACACCGTAGTCAGGGCTATGTGGAGCGTCAACTTCGAATATGGCTGCAAGAAGGATATAACAATCAGGGACTCGGAGATTGAGAACGTCTGGATCAAGTTCCCGCCGACCGACGAGAGGATAACAATACGGGGCCTCCCCCACGGTTTCATACGGGAGTATGACCTAAGGGCTGCAGTCTCTGGCATAGTCTTGCCTTACAACGTGAGGCTGGAAAACACCGAGCTAAACGAGTTCAAGCCAGAGATGTGGTCCGCCAATGCCACAATTCTTGACTCATATGCGATGGTCCACCCCTATGACGCCTCTGATCTGATTATCAAAAACTCTACCTTAGACAGCCTCTTCAATTATGGCTGCAAGAGGATCGAGTTTTACGATGTCACAATACGTGGCATCTCCTTGCAGCTTCTTTCGAAGCCAGAGTTTAAGTCCCCCATGCGCATTGGCAATAAGACGGTCGGCGAGGGCGGGCGTCTCCATTTTGTATTCCACAATTCCACAATCGACTCGTCCCTCATAGTGGTCGCCAATGAGGGTGGCGAGATTGAGGGGAACGTGACGTTTGTCTCGCCAAAGAATCCAAGCGATGTCGACTGGATAAAGGGCGTCATCACGCGCACATATCCTGTAATCGCCTGGCCAAACGCAAACCTGACGCTCTGGAATGGCAACAGCACAGTGTGGGCCGGCGAGACTGACGATGGGGGGATGGCCAGTTTCAGCCTGACTTTCGACAACAAGACATATGCCGATGAATTCACGCTAGAGGCCCCCGGCTCGAAGACTGCAGTGGACTTCCTGACAGACACGCCCATAGACCTGATTGGCTCACGAGAGTCGGCCACCCGCCCGCCAGAGGGGCCAACTAATCCCAAGCCGGAAAAGCCGGCTAACCAACAGCCAGAAGAGCTGGCCGGCCAGACGCCAGAGGCCAGTGGCATCAATCCAAACGACACATTGATTGTATTCGTGTTAGCCATTGCCGCAGTTGCGGCATCTCTGGTGCTGTTTAGAAAATTCAGAAAGACCAACTAAGCATGGCTACAGTACTTCTCGCCGACACGGACCCTGAGATCGAGGACATAATCCACGAGGTCGAGGTCATGTGCCACGACGCTGAAATCGGACTCATCGTTCACTACGAAGGCGAGGACTTGGATGAAATTCTAGATAGTTTAGACGCGAAGGTAATCGCCTTCTCTCCGAAGGGTAAACTCACGTTGGATGAAATGGCAGCGAAGTACAAGGACGAAGAGGTCCTGCTTGTTGTGGGCGGGTTCCTGGAAGGGGACTTCAAGTCGCCAGTTTACAAGCACGCGAACGACACAGTCTCGCTGGGACCAGAGCTTTTAGAGATTCCTGCCGTAATAGAGAAGATAATAGAGGCTCATGTAAATAAGGAATGAAGCAAAAGGAAGACGCTGGTGAGATTGCCGAAGAACGGATACAACGGCTCTTCGACATGGCCGAGAAGGCAGCTAAGGAGAGCGACTTCGAGCAGGCCGACAACTGCGTCAGGATGGCCTGGAAGATAAAGCTGAAGTCTAGGACAAGGCTGACCAGCTACCAAAAGCGCCTCTTCTGCAGGAGATGCTTAAAGTTCCTGGCGGACGGAAAGACCGGCAAATACAGGACCGAAAAAGGCTGGCTCCTCATAAAATGTGGTAACTGCGGGGATGTCAGGAGGTTTCCTTTAAGTCACTAATCCTCATAGAAAACCGCGCCAGCGCAGAGCGCCATCTGGTAAAAGAGCGCGAATACTACCGAGAAAAGCCCGAGCGCAAGCTTGAGGGTCGTCGTCACTGTCTGCGATTCCATGTTGATTATAATCGGAGCAGTAAATATCAGAAGAGCGATTGGCACCATTATCGCAGCGCCCATACAGCCTATATAGCTCTCGACTATCTTGCCTAAGTTGGACGACATGAATTTGAATCCCTGGAAGATGCTCTCGCCGAGAGGCTGGCCAGACGCTGCGTATGGTATTGAGAATGTGAAATAAGACCCGAAGCCTATTATCAACAAGAGCTTGAATCCGCCAAGGGAGAATGAGGAAATAAACAGCATGAAGAAAGCAGCCACTGCCGCCAGGATGAGGGATGCGATATTTATGCCTGCAAACCCGCGCGGGCTTTTCATCCCCATCTCTAGTGAGTAGACGGAATTCGCGATGATGGCATAGCTTATGAACCCTAGCCATAAGATCGTGAACACCAATAAGACGTTTTTTGGGTCCGGACCCATCAACTCTTGTATATGCGCCTTCTCGGCTATGACGCCTAGGCGCATGAGCGGGATTTGGACATTCGTCGATATGTTGTTGAAACTTGTAAGATTGGCTGCCGAGAGGTAAATAGTCTCACCCAGATAGGAGTCCGTCGCATTAAGCAGCGTGTTCGGTTCGGTAGCCCCAGTGCCAAATATCAGGAACGCCAGCAGGACCACTATTGGGAGTATCGGGACGAAGACCAATATCATCTTCTTCCTCAGAAGCTTGAATGGGTATAACAGAAGTGCGTCCACTGTTACTTAATCTGTAGGAAAATAAAAAGCTCATGTGATTTTTATACCCCTCCTTTCAAACATATCGCTTTGTTTGCTCGAAAGAGCACCATCGGACCGCAAGGTTCAATTCTGGAATGATTTCCAAATGACGACAGTCTATGACATAGAGGCAGGCGCGCTTATCAAGGTCGCCGCAGAGGACCTCAAGTCTAAGGTGAAGGCTCCCGACTGGGCACCGCTGGTCAAAACAGGGGTAGCTAAGGAGCGCCCGCCTGAGGACCCAAACTGGTGGTACGCCAGGGAAGCGTCAATATTAAGGAAACTCTATGTCAAAGGCCCGATCGGGATATCACGCTTGCGCGGCGAATACCGCTCAAAGAAGAACAAGGGCGTCATGCCTGAACAGTCTTATAAGGCGTCAGGCAAGGTGATACGACTTGCAGTCCAGCAGCTCGAGGGGCTCGGCTTCCTCAAGAAGACGAAGGACAACGAGGGAAGGGACATAACACCTGCTGGCATAAAGTACTTAGACAATCTCGCTCACAAAGTAAAGAATGGATGAGCTGGAAGCCATTAGGGCTAAGAGACTGCAACAACTGTACGCGCAGCAGCAAGCGCAGCAGGATACGCAGAAACAGCTACAGATTCAGGAGGCTCTCAGGCAGATCGACAGCCTCGTCGGAAGGTTCCTCACGCCAAAGGCGCAGGACCGACTGGTGAACCTCAGTCTGGTTGATCCTGAGCTGGTCCAGAAGCTGAAGATCTACTTGGCGCAGTTGTATGCGGCTGGGCAGGTGAAGATGCTCGACGACGAACAGCTGAAGGAGATACTCATGAAGCTGAAATCATCACAGAAGAGCATCACAATCAAAAGGTTTGGAAAATGAGCTCAAGAAAGAGTCAGGACACGAAGACGGAGCTGAGGAAGGCTCACAACGAGTCTAAGCGTGCTCCCATCTGGGCGTTCCCGAAGAGTGGCAGGAAGGTCAGGCGCTCGCCCAAGACTGGCAGGAGCTGGAGGTTTGACAGCATATACTAATCATGGCTGAGAAAAAGAAATCAGCGGAAAAGAAGAAGACTGAGGCAAAGCCGAAGAAGAAAGAGGCTCCTGAGACGAAGAACGTGGAGAAAGCCCACGAGCACAAGGCTAAGGTCAAGGAAGAAGTAAAGGAAGAGAAAAAAGCCGAAGAGAAGCCGAAGAAGACCAAGAAGGAAGAGAAGGTCGATGTCGTCGCAGAGAACGTTTACACAATCCCGCTCAGGCAAGTCTACAGGAGGCAGCCGAAGTACAAGAGGACCAACAAGGCCGTAGCGCTCTTAGTGAAATATATAGTGAGGCACATGAAGGCCAGTGAAGTGAAGCTGGACAACGAATTGAACCATCACATCTGGGCAAGGGGTGACTGCAAGCCTCCGCGCTTGGTTCAGGTGAAAGCAGTTAAGGACTCGAAGGGCAAGGTCACCGTGAGCCTGCTCAAATAAGATTCTTTTAGAATGGCCATATACCAGACAGATTTCTTGGGTGAGGGCTACCTCGGATTGTTCGGGTTCGCCACAGACAAGTATTGTCTGCTCTCCAGCAGGCTAAGCTCAAACAAGATTTGCAAGGTAGAAGAGCACCTTTGCGTCGAGGTGATAGAGACGCCCATATCCAACTTTTCACTTTCAGGCATAATGTCCGCTGGGAACTCGAGAGGAGTGTTAGTCCCATACCTTGTCGAGGACCGAGAGATTGTCACGATACAAAAGAAGGCCGATGTTTCGATAGTCCCCGACAAGTTCACGGCTCTTGGGAACCTGATAGTCGCTAACGACAAGGGCGGGATAATCAGCGACGTTTTTTCACCGCGCTCAAAGGCGATAATCGACGAAGCGCTTGGTTTCGAGACGGTACAAGGAAAAATCGCGGAGTTCAGCGAGGTCGGTGCCCTTTGCGTCACGACCAACAAAGGGTTTGTAGTTACGCCAGACGCGAGCGACGCGGAGATACAAAGACTGGAGAACATCTTCGGCGTGCCGGGCGGCCGCGCATCAGCCAACATGGGCTCAAAGCTCGTGGGCATCTGCATAATCGCCAACTCCAATGGCTTCATGGTCGGCGAGGACACGACACCGATAGAGATGGAATACATAATCGAGGCACTAGGGTTCTTATAATCAAAACTTCAAATAACCAAAATGAAATTCGTTCTGACAGGCAATCTGAGGATTGGCGGAAAGACAGAGAAGTTCACCAAGACGACCGAGGCCAAGGATGAGGCTGAGGCCAGGGAGAAGACTCTCTCTCTTTTCGGCAGCGAGCACGGAACCAAGCGAAGGTTCATAGCGATCGACAAGGTCGAGAAGGCTCCGGAGAAGGTTGAGAAAGGTGGTTGAAGCAAATGACCAGAGGAAACTGCAGGAGTTACTAGCGCAGGTGCAGTACTATCAGGCTGCCCTCCAAGACATAGCCAGGCAGGTCGCTCTGGGCGAGAGGGCGCTCGAGGACATGGTTGCTACGATAGAAGCCGTAGAGGAGCTCCCGAAGTCTAAGGAATCAGAGGCTATGGTGCCGATAGGCGCCGGCGTATTTTCTAAGGCGAATCTCTTGGACAAAAAGAACGTCGTGATCGCAGTCGGCGCTGGTGTATACATAAAGAAGACTCATGTTGAAGCAAAGGCGTATCTCACAGACAAGAAGGCCAAGCTCGAGGAGATGCTGAAGTCCATGAAGGCCCAGGCTGATAAGATGGGCATGGATCTTGACATAGCGAGCAAGGTCGCGGAAGAGCTCTATGTCAAGCTGCAAGGCAAATAAGCCCCCTGCAGTTTGTTTACAGATTTATTAACCCATACTCATTAAACAAACATGAGTGCCGACATTATTCTTGGGCAGGTTCTTCGTGACATAACCCCAACTGACAAAGACCGGGTCACCGAGAAGGAACTCATAAACGAGATCCTCACAATCCTGAAGGCTGTCACAAACGGCATCTACCCTACAGCCCAGCCGATAATAGTCGGTTCGATGGCCAAGGGCACCGACCTGCGCGGGGACAAGGACATAGACATGTTCATCCAATTCCCGAAGGAGACTCTGCGCGAGGAGCTCGAGGCCAAGGGACTGGCGATCGGCAAGAAGTTCTTCGAGCTGGCGAACTCGCGGCCGGAACTCAGCTATGCGGAGCATCCCTACGTTAAGGGCAAATATCACGGCTTCACTGTCGAAATCGTTCCATGCTACAAGATGGAGCCGGGCGACTCGATAATGAGCGCGGTAGATCGAAGTCCGCTGCACACGGAATTTGTTGTCGGGGAACTGGGCAAACAGCCTCACCTAAGGGGCGAAATCCGTTTGCTCAAAAGGCTCCTAAAGGCGCAGGGCCTTTATGGAGCGCATGCCGCAGTGGAAGGATTTTCAGGTTACCTCTGCGAGCTCTTAGTGATAAAATATGGCTCTCTCATGGATGTTTTAAAGGCTGCCTCAAAGTGGAAGCGAAAGGAGTACCTATCACTGACGGAAACGCCTACAAAAGAATTCCCAGACGCGTCGCTGGTGTTCATAGACCCCGTCGACAGCGACAGGAACGTGGCTGCTGCGGTTTCAACGGAGAAGCTCGCAGGAATGATTTACCTGTCAGAGGAATTCCTGCTCCAGCCGAGCAAAGACTTTTTCTATGCGCCGGAGCTTAAGGCAATGTCAAAGAAGCAGTTTTATAGCAAGCTAACAAAGAGGGGCACAGAGCTGATATGCGTGCATTTCTTCGCTCCGCTGTTGGTCGAGGATACACTGATCCCGCAGATCGACAAGAGTCTATCCGCGCTGGTGCACGAGTGTAACAGGGCTGGCTTCCAGGTGCTGAAGAGCGGCCATTGGACTGACGGCAAGGAAGTCTTCCTGTTGCTTGAGCTAGAGGTTTGGGAACTGCCGAGGGTCATGAAGAAGACAGGCCCATTCTTCGATTCAAAGGTCGCCGACATGCGCAGCTTCGTCGAAAGCAACAAGGATTGTGCGATGTCAGGGTTGTACCTCGAGGGCGACCAGTGGTGCATCGATGTCGAGAGAGAACACCGACACGCCGAGGACTTGGTAAAGGACTACCTCCAGGACCCAAAGAGCTTCGGCAGGAACCTGCGCGAGGTGAGGAAGTTCTCGGTCAATGTCAGCGCGCAGATAGCAAAAATAAAGAAACAGGGGTTCTGGGAGTTCATGAGCGAGTTCTGGTGAATCTAAAGATGTCAAAAAAGAAGAAGCATGGGAAAAAAGCAGTTACTAAAAAGAAGAAGCCAGCTAAAAAGCAGATGGTGAAAGTCCAGAAGAAGCTGGCAGAGGATGACTTCTGGAACGACGAGCCGGAGCCTGTAAGCGATCCATATTCAGACGACGAATCAGAGGACGAGCATCACACCGTTCTCGGGGCGGATAACTGACAAATTTTATTTTTATACCCCTAATTTCTAATATCCCCGTCACCCGAGTGGGAATACAACGATTTTTCTGCGTTTTTTTCACCCATTTGTCAGTTTATCAACTGGGAGACTAACATGGAAAACCAACAGAAGACAGGGACTACTACTATTGCCCTGAAATGCAAGGACGGCGTCATACTGGCAGCCGACAAGAGGGCCACCATGGGCAATTTTATCTCCAACAAGGAGGCCCAGAAAATCTATCAGATAGACGACAAGATAGCGGCTACGATAGCGGGCGGTGTGGGCGACGCGCAGACGGTAATGCGCATGCTGCGCGCAGAGGCCAAACTCTTCAAGATGAACCGCAAAAAGCCGATGACAGTTAAGGCGGCAGCAACGTTGATGTCAAACGTACTCAACAACAGCAGATATTACCCATACCTTGTCATGAGCATAATCGCAGGCATAGACAAGGGACCCAAGGTATATTCAGTAGACCCGGTTGGTGGCCTAATGGAAGAAGACTACATCTCCACAGGTTCAGGCTCGCCGATAGCATACGGCGTTCTCGAATATGAGCTAAGGAAGGACAAGACCGTCAAGGAAAACCTCCCGATAGCCGTGAAAGCGATAAAGGTGGCTCAGGAGAGGGATTCCTCATCAGGCAACGGCGTGAGCTTAGTTACAATCACCGAGGAGGGCTTCAAGCAGTTCGAAGACTCCGAAGTGGCAAAAATACTCGGTTAAAACTGAGCATTGAACATTATTCCTAAACCTAAGGCATAAAATGCCCACATTAGAAGACATACAGAAACAGATAAACGAGTTCCTACCTAAGGAGGTCGGCGTTAGCAGCATAACTGCGGAAGGTCCGAAGATAGTGTTGACCACCGACAGGCTGGACGTTTTCGTTGATCACTCCGACATCGTAAAAGACCTCGCAAGAGCCATAAAAAAGAGGATAATTATCAGGCCTACTGCCAGCCAGCTGCTGGACGAAGCAGAGGCGGACCCGATGATAAGGAAGATAGCAGGCGAGGAGAGCGGGATAACCGACATCATGTTCAACCCCTACCAGAAGGAGGTCATGATAGAGGCCGCAAAGCTCGGCAATGTCATAGGGCAGAACGGGGAAAACATAAGGAAGATAATAAAAGCTACCGGCTGGACCCCGATGCTTGAGAGGGCCACGCCACTCAAGAGCAACATACTCTCATCCCTGCGAAAGACCTTATGGGACAAGAAGGTCTGCAGGAAGAGGAAAGAGTTCCTAGAGGACCTTGGAAGAAAGATATACTCAAAGCCGGACCACACCTGCGACTGGATAAGAGTCACACCGCTTGGCGGTGCGGCAGAGGTCGGCAGGTCATGCTTCATAGTCCAGACTCCGAACAGCAACGTGCTTCTAGACTGCGGCATCAACGTCGCTGCGTCGGACCCGAAGCGAATGTTCCCAGACTTCAGGGCAATGCAACTGACGATCGATGACTTGGATGCAATAATACTATCACACGCCCACCTAGACCACTGCCTTCCACCCTACACCCCTGTGCTGACAGAAAGTGGATACAAAAAAATAGATGAAGTTCAGGTTGGCGAAAAAGTAATCGCAATGAATTGGAACAGCGGGAAATATGAGGCGGTAGCATGCCTTGGCAAAACAAGGACATTTGACCACAAACGAATACTCACCATAAAAACGCCTTACTCCTCTATTGAAGCTTCCCCGAACCACAGATTCTTTACGGTGCAAGGCCTTCGGGTAAAGGAACTGGAAGCATCGGAACTACAAAAAGGAATGCTATTGCCTTCAAACATTCTGAACAAGGGCGATTCTCTTGGGGCGGAAGTCAACCTCGACACTGACATAGCTTATGACCCGCGCAGAAGGGATAATACTATGCTACCGAAAACGCTCACGGAGGAGCTGAGTGAATTCATCGGATATTATATAGGGGACGGGCATAAGTCCACAGATTACGCATTAAGGATTACGGATTCTTCCAAGGAATTGCTCGAACACCATAAACGCATAGTGAAAAACATTTTTGGCTATGAAGCACCTATACGGCATCACTCTGACAGGACAAAAAATGCGTATATCCTTGAGATTGCAAATGTCAAAATAATAAGATTCTTGATGCGCAACTTCCCTGAATTATTCAGGCTTTCCTCTGAGAAAGAAGTGCCGGAAAAAATAATTGCTGCGACGGCAGATATACAGCGTGGTTTCCTGCGAGGAATTGCAGACGCTGAAGGGAGCGCTTCTGAAGGCCTGAAAATAACTTCTTACAGCGCAAAGATGATTGAAAAAATAAGGCATATGCTCTGTAACCAAGGCATTCCATGTACCATAAGCAACGATAATTCAGTGTACATCCAAGCGGCGCATGCGATAAAGGCATTCAGGGAAAAGGTCGGGTTTGCTTCGCAGCGCAAAAGTTTCAACATCGATGCTATTGTAAACTCATTCCAAAACCACGAGTTCAGAAAGCAGGATTTGATCCCCCTCACCCCATTGGATTTGCGCGTAGTTTTGCATGAGGCAGGAATGCTCGGAAGAGTGCACGGAAGCCCGTCAATGTCTAAAAAATTGCCGCCCTCGCTGCTTGACCTGCTTAGGAGAAAATCTGGATATTGTACTAGAAATACCGCCAGAAAACTTGTGAAAATCCTCTCACAAAGGATTGCTGGCCTGCGTTCAGTAATTCAGCAAGCGGACATTTATGCCACAAGGCGTTTTGTGAGCCTGACAAGAAATGAAGTGTCAGCATTTACTGGCCTGAAAATGTATCAAGTGCAGGCAATCGAGAAAGAGTCATTAAAAACAGCGAATTCCGCAATAATGGCTGCATTCATCAAGGAAAAGGTTTCTTCAATGATAGAACAAACTCAGGAAAACATCAAAGCAATTGAAAAGTTACTGTCAATAGAGGTGATTTGGGAAAAAATTAACGAAATAGAAAGCAAAGACAACCCCTACCCATACCTTGTTGACCTGCAGATTGAAAAGTACCAGAATTTCATTGCAGGCAACATAGTCGTCCATAACTGCGGGTTCATACCCTACCTCTACCGCTACGGTTTCGACGGGCCGATATACGCGACGAAGCCGACAAGGGACATCATGGCGCTGCTGCAGCTGGATGCCGTAGAGATCTCCATGAAAGAGGACAAGGAGCTGCCGTACTCCAGCGTGGACATAAAGAACGTGATAGAGCACGTCGTCCCCCTCGAGTACCATGAAGTCGCAGACATAAGCACCGACATGAGGCTGACGTTATACAACGCAGGGCACATACTGGGCTCATCAGTCGTCCACCTGCACATAGGCGACAGTCTATATAATATCGTTTATACTGGCGACATCAAATTCGGAGAGACAAGGCTGCTGAATCCCGCGGATTACGAGTTCCCGCGCCTAGAAACACTGATAATAGAATCGACATACGGCGGGAAGAAGAGCATCCAGCCGAAGAGGAAAGAATCAGAAGAGCAGCTCATAGGCGAGATAAAGAAGACGATCGCGCGCGGCGGGAAGGTCCTTATACCCGTATTCGGCGTCGGAAGATCTCAGGAGGTCCTTGTTACACTTGATGAGTACAGGAACGAGTTGGGTGAAATCCCCGTCTACATAGACGGGATGGTGTATGAAGCGACTGCGATACACACCGCATATCCGGAGTACCTTAAACGCAGGCTCATGACAATGATACTCAGGGGCGCGAACCCCTTCCTGGCGAAGAACTTCTCCAAGGTCGACACGAAGTCGAGGATAGACCTAGCTGAATCAACAGAACCATGCGTGATCGTGACTCCATCGGGCATGCTGTCCGTAGATTATAACGAGCCGCTCATGGTAAAAGAAAATGGCAGGGCTGAGACTAGGAAAATAGGGGAAGTCGTCGACACACTAATAGCCGAGAAAAAGGGCAAACCAGTAGGGCCGCATGAATACTGCATCGTGGACACGGAAGGCTCCGATTTGGAAGTTGTGGGGATGAACAAGAATCTCAAGCTTGAATATTCCAAGGTCAAAAAGGCCATACGGCACAAAGTTACAGAGCCCTTGTATGAGATTGTCACAGAAACCGGCAGGTCTGTGAGGTGCACGGCTTCTCACAGCGTTTTCGCGCTCAGGGACGGGCAGATAGTGGAGACGGAGGTCAAGGACTTGTGCCTTGATGATTATCTGATAGCCCCAAAGAGAATCCCGGAGCCGCATGCGGTCAGATATGTAAATCTCATAGAGGAGCTGCAGAAGCTTGGTGGAGACATCACCAAAACAATAGCTGTCCAGAACGTGAAAGTGGACGGAAAGCTTGAGCGGGAAATCGGAATTGACATGCTAAAGGGCAGAGCCTGGGAAATCTCAAGCGCTTCGCGCATCGTGTTCACTGTCGGGCGCAGATACTCCCTCCCTACCAAGGTTAAGGTTTCTGGGGAGCTTACGCGTTTGTTGGCTTACTATGTTGGTGAAGGTTCGGCGATTTTCACTTCGCGGGGTGCTATTACACGCCTTTCATTCGGGCCTGGCGAGGCAGAGTTGGCTGCCGACGCTGCAGAATGCGCAAGAAAGGTTTTTGACATTCAGACCAAGACAGAACTGCTTAAGGACAAACATGAATTAAGGGTTACACTACAAGGCGGGAAGATGCTTGCGTACCTGCTGAAGCACGTCTTCAGAGCCGGGATAGGGGCGAGGAACAAGAGGGTTCCGCCGCTAGTTTTCAGTTTCGAGCCGAAGCTCAGGGAAGAGTTCATTAAGACCTACCTCAAATGCGATGGATCAATATATCAAAGATCGAACCGTCTTGCATTGGAGTTTGACACTGTTAGCTCCAACCTAGCGTCCGATTTATTGTACCTGCTGTCCTCCATTGGCATAGTGGGGACGTTCAGCGAGGTTAAAAAGAAGGAGCGAAGTATCCGGGGCAGAGTAGTTGCTGCTTCGAAGGCTTACAGAGTGAGCATATGCGACGGCCTGCAGCTCAGGAAGATGTTCACTGCCCTTGAAGGAAAATGGGGCAAGTTCAATGACATGCTAAACGTATATGAGCGCTTGAAGTCTCCCTGTTTTGACCGTCTCCCGACCAACCATACCGGCCTTAGAGAGTTATTCTCCAAGATGCCAAAGACAACGGACGACCTCAAGAGTCTGTCTGCCGCCGTGCAGAGAGAGCGCATGAGCGCACACAGGGTCAAAAAGGCGCTGGATATGATGCAGGCAAGTCCGGAAAGATTTACCGCCGGTGAGAAGAAGCACCTGTCGTATTTAAGGAAACTGCTTGAGGGTGACCTGGGCATAGTCAAGATTACAAAAATAAAGCGCGTGAAACCATCAACCCCATATGTCTATGATGTCTCTGTAGACGCCAATGAGAGCTTCATAGGCGGATTTGGTGGTCTGCTGCTGCACAACACGGGCGGTCCGTCAGTCGAATACTTCAAGCGCATGGCTGGGAATGAGAAGGACACGATCCTGTTCGTAGGTTACCAGTCTGAAGGTTCCCTCGGTCGCAGGGTCCAGAAGGGCATGAAAGAAATAGTCATAATCGAGGACAGGAAGCCGAAGAACATCGAGATAAAGATAAATGTAGTCACAGTCGAGGGGTTCTCGGGCCACGCCGACAGGAGGCAGTTGCTCGGTTATGTCAAGAGGATGAATCCGAAGCCGGAGAGGATATTATGTGTCCACGGCGAAGAGAAGAAGTGCCAGGAGCTCGCGCGTGGACTGAACAAGATATTCCATGTCGAGACCCGGGTCCCGCAGGACCTGGACACGATTAGGCTACTCTGATATCCAGAGACGTGAGTTGGTTTATATACTTTGAGAAATAATTATAAGCACAAATAACGCAAATTTCCAAAAACAGGAGATATCTTTAAAAAGTCAAAAGTGCATATTTTTTAGATAACATGGCTTTGAACAGAAGAATCCAGAAAGGAAGAAGGCAAAAACAAAGAAGAGGAGAACAAAATATCGCGACGCGGTTTAATCCTTTTCAGATGGCTACTGTCAAAGGTCCTAAATTTCCACAAGAGGAACATTTTGTTGCTGAGCTTGGAATCGGAAGGCGGGTATGGTCACGCCAACAAAAATGGCCTAAAGAACTGGAGCGACGAACATTTGACCCTAAGGAAGTTTATGTGATTTCTGGTAAAAAAGGCAGGATAACAACAACACGTAGAAAACCAGCTTTGGTAGAAGCCCACCTGGAAGAAAATGAAAGAAGGACTGGTAGAAGAAGAACAAACAAAAAGCTCGCCAGGCAAATTGCAAAGGCTTCAAAATCGCAAGCAAAAGCCGATAAGAGGCCCAAATGAGTTCTGAAGATTTGGGCGATTAGCTAATTTTTGCAAAATCCGCGGGGGTTTAAAGATTTTGCCGACAAGTTGTTTTATTGGCTTATTACAGTCCAATGAAACGGTTTCCAATTTTCCCTTAAAAACTTGTTTCAGAACAAAGCCATCCCGACCAATTCCGCTTGGTAGAGAGAGGCCCATCGAAGAGAGACAATACCCTTGCGATATGAACAGTAGACATCCCAATTAGGGCTAGGATACCCATAAGAAGATTAAACTGTCCTAAACAATATACATAAGAGGCATAGTCCAAACCACTTTAACCTTTTTCTGTTTCGGCCGCTAATATACCAGATGGAATTCGACCCCTGGCAGATAACAGACATCGGTGACTACGAGCAGCTGTTCAAGTTCGGGATAGAGCCGATGGACAGGTTTAAGGGCGTTCTTCTTTTACAGCCTTCGAGAGCCCTTCAGTCGAAATCCCATAATCCGTCTTAAGCAGTCTTTTCTCATAAGTCCATAGCTTAAGACCCTTCATGATACAGAGTGCGATGAACTCTGCATCTTTAGTGTGGCCGACCAAAATCTTCCTTGCTGCCGGCAAGAAAGCCTTATAGTCGCTAAGCGGCACTAATTGTATGGCCAAGAACATCTTCCGGGACAATCTCTCGAATTCGTTCTCCGAGAGCCCGGATTTCGCGAGTATCTCGTCTTGGTGGTTTACGACTTCAGTCCTGAATACTTCAGGCGCGAACACACTCAGTTGCTGGTTGAAAAGCAGGTGCAGCTGGGTGTCGCGAGCTATGAGCGCGCTGAAGAAAACGTTTGAATCTATCACAACTTCCATTGCTAGCTTTCCTTCAGGCGCTCCTTCAGGCTTTTGTGCATCGCCAGTTTTATCTCGCCCCCCAGCTCCATCGCATCCTTCATTGTCAGCTTTGACTTGGATACTATCCTCAAAGCCTCTTCTAGGTCGGCGGCCCGGCGGACCTCTTTCTCAGCTTCTTCCCTGGCGACCTCGGACCAGTTTATCCAAGGCTTCGAGGTCACCTCTTGTTTCACGCCATCTTCCAAGGCGAACGTCACGCTCGGCATTTTTATCCTATATTTTCCCCTCCTTCACTAGCTGCTCGAACTTCTTCACCTGCTCGAGCTTCCTCAGGACGCCGCGCCTCATTATCTCGGTCCATTTTATCTCCGGGTGTGCGTCCATCGTGTCCTTCAGCCTTTGGGGGACGTAGACAGTCATCGTGGCCATTTTCAACATAATTATGTATATATTAGTAAATATGTATATATAAATACCAGATTGAAGGCTGGAAACTGTGTTGCAACCCATAATTGCCACGCTTTGCCACAGGACCTGGACACGATTAGGCTACTCTAATGTTCCTGCGTTAACCCTTTTTCTATTTCGGCCGCTAATATACCCGATGGAATTCGACCCCTGGCAGATAACAGACATCGGCGATTACGAGCAGCTGTTCAAGTTCGGGATAGAGCCGATGGACAGGTTTAAGGACAAGTATCCTGACAACCGTTACATCAGGCGCGGGATAATCTTCGGCCACCGGGACTTCGGGAAGATAGACGCTGCCATACAGGGAAAGAAGCCTTTCGCCATGATGACCGGGCTCATGCCCTCAGGAAAGTTCCACTTCGGCCATAAGATGGTCGCGGACGAGATAATCTGGTTCCAGCGGAAGGGAGCCAGGACCTACATCGCTGCAGCGGACTTGGAGTCATATCTAATGAGGGACGTCCCCCTCGGTGATGCCCGCAAGATTGCCGTTGAGGAATACCTAACGAATTACATAGCCCTCGGTCTCAATCCTAAGAATGCCACATTTTGGTTCCAGACGGATTACAAGATCCCCTATTACAGGCTCCGTGACGTTTCTGCAAAGGAGATAACCTTCAACGAGCTGCGCGCGATATACGGCGATTTGACGCCTAGCAAGATATTCTCGGCACTGACCCAGGTTGCTGATATACTCCATCCGCAACTGCCGGAGTTCGAGGGAAAGATGCCGACCGTCGTTCCCGTAGGCGTGGATCAGGACCCGCACATCCGGCTAACGCGCGACATAGCAGCTCGCCTAGGCCACACCTACAGGTTAGATTTGCCATCGGCAACCTTCCACAGGTTCATGGAAGGACTACTGGGCGGGAAGATGTCCTCATCGGACCCGAAGAGCTACATCGCGCTCAGCGAGGATCCGAAGACCGCGCGGAAGAAGATAATGTCCGCCATGAGCGGCGGCAGGGCAACATTGGAAGAACAGAAGAAATCCGGCGGGATGCCCGATGTATGTTCAGTCTATAAATTCTACTTCTACCACCTTGTCGACGATGACACGGAGTTGAAAGGAATCTACGACGAATGCAGGAGCGGCAAGATAATCTGTGGCGAATGTAAAAAGCGCTGCGCAGACATGATGGAAAGGTTTCTTGTTGAGCATCAGAAGAAGATGGCGAAAGCGAAAGGAGAGGCGAAAGAGCTGGCCGAAAGGTACGCAGGCAAAAAATGAAGATAGTATTTGCATTAGGTGGGTCAATAGTACACCCGAACAACATAGATGAAGAATATGTTGCGAAGTTCGCCAAGTTTGCCAACGAGCTTGCGAAGAAGCATAAACTCGGCATAGTGATCGGCGGGGGCAAACTGGCCAGGCGAAAAATCGAAGAGGCGCGCAAGAAGGGAGCTAACCAATCGGAGTGCGACTATCTAGGCATAGACGCGTCGCGATACAACGCATCAGTCGTCTCGCAGGCGATGGGGATACTATCCCATATACCAGAATCGCTCAAGGACGCGCGCAAAATCATGGACAAAGGTGTCGTGATAATGGGCGGGACTGAGCCGGGGCACTCCACGGACGCTGTCGCTGTACTGCTTGCTGAATATGCAAATGCAGATATAGTCTTCAAGCTCACGGACGTCGCTGGCATCTACGACAAGGATCCGCAGAGATTCAAGGACGCGACGATGTTTAAGGAACTGTCCATTGAGCAGCTGGAGAAGATGGTGGTCGGACTGTCGCAGGAAGCTGGCAAGTACGAGCTAGTGGACATCATAGCGGTCGAGATACTTAAACGGTCGAAGATTAAGATGATCGCCCTTGATGGCCATGACCTGGACAATATAGGCCGTGCGATTGAAGGTAAGAGCTTTGTCGGAACTGTCATACGATGAGTTCTTTTTCTGAAAGGGTCTACAAGGTAGTTTCCAAAATACCAAAAGGGAAAGTTATGACCTACAAACAAGTAGCAGCTGCGGCCGGAAATCCCAAGGCTGCTCGCGCAGTAGGGAATATCTTAAACAAGAACCCAAACCCTGTCAAAGTCCCGTGCCACCGTGTCATACGGAGCGATGGAGACATCGGTGGTTATGCCTTCGGGAAAAAGAAGAAAGCAAATCTGCTGAAGAAAGAAGGGTATAATTCCCGATAAAGCATAAAAAAGCCTTAACGGCTGCAAAAACCCAAACAACCTTTTTTACCCACCCCCATCAAAATACAACCATGAACGGGGCAGAAGCGCTCATCCGCAGTATGGAGAAGGAGGGCGTCAAGCACATCTTCGGGATCCTTGGCGGTTCTATAATGGATGTCTATGACGTGCTGTACGACAACTCTAGCATAGAGCATCTCCTTTGCCGCCACGAGCAGGTCGCAGTCTACGCCGCCAATGGATATGCGCAGGCAACAGGAAAAACGGGCACGTGCATGGCCACCTCAGGACCCGGCGCATGCAACCTGGTCACTGGGATAGCAGACGCGATGATAGACTCGAGGCCGGTCGTCGCGATAACAGGGCAAGTCCCTACCACAGCGATAGGCGGGGACTCTTTCCAGGAGGCAGACATAATAGGCATAACGATGCCGATAACGAAGCACAATTACCTAGTCGAAAAGATCGACGAGCTGCCGCAAATAGTTAAGGAAGCTTATTACATAGCAAACACCGGAAGGCCGGGACCGATAGTCATCGACCTGCCGAAGGATGTCCAGAGAGCGGAGATAAAGAACTACAATCCGCCGAAGACTGTAGTGCTTGATAGTTACGACCCTGTCTACAAGCCGCACCCGCGGCAGATACAGCTCGCAGTCAAGGAGCTGATGAATGCGGAGCAGCCGATTATACTGGCAGGCGGAGGGATAATTATATCCAACGCGTCTGCAGAATTGGTTCAGTTGGCAGAACTGTTGGGGATCCCAATAACGACGACCTCGATGGGCAAGGGCTGTATACCAGAAGAGCACCCGTTGGCATTAGGATTGATCGGGATGCACGGTAACAAGTGGTCGAACCTCGCAGTCCAGAATGCGGATGTCATATTCGCGATAGGGACAAGGTTCAGTGACAGGATCACAGGCAACACCCAGCACTTCGCCCCCAATGCGAAGATAATCCACGCCGATATCGACCCGAGCGAGATAGGAAAGAACGTCCGTGTCGACATCCCGATAGTCGGCGACGCAAGGCTGGTCGCTAAGGGCATGCTGGAGGTCGCAAAGGAGGCTACGAAGAAGGAAGCTGTGCGCCTAAAGAAGCACACGGAATGGGGCAAAAAGCTGGAGCACTGGAAAAAAGAGTTTAAGCAAGAGACGCGCTTTGACTCCATCCCGATAAAGCCACAGAGAATAATCTACGAGGTTCAGAAAATAATCGACAAGAACCCGAAGAGCACGATAATAACTACGGAGGTCGGCAGGAACCAGTTGTGGAGCATGCACTATCTGAATATCCGCTATCCAAGGAACTGGATGACGTCTGGCGGATTGGGATGCATGGGCGCAGGATTCCCGATGGCGATAGGCGCGCAGGTCGCCCGCCGCGATTGCAGGGTCCTGAACATGGCGGGTGACGGAAGTTTCCAAATGACGATGCAGGATTTAGCGACCTGCACGAACTACGACCTGCCGATAGTCAATGTCATATTCGACGACTCCTCACTGGGCAACGTCAGGATGTGGCAGGCACTGTTCTACAACAAGCGGTACTCGCAGACGGATTTGAACAATAACCCGAGCTTCGAGAAGATAGCCGATGCGTATGGCGCTTGGGGAAAGAAGGTTGAGAGGCCGGGAGAAATAGCAGAGGCGCTGCAGGAGGCGTTAAAGTCAGGGAAGCCTGCAATAGTCGACATAGTGAGCGACCGCGACGAGAACGTCTATCCGATGGTCCCGCCGGGTGGGATATTGCATAAGATGATCGAGTAAAATGGCAGAAAAATACCATCTCATATCGGCGCTGGTCGAGAACCGGCCGGGTGTCATGCAGAGGATAGCTGGAATGTTCTCAAGAAGAGGATTCAACATGGAGAACCTCAGCGTCGGCCCGACTGAAAACAAAAACTACTCAAGGATAACTATAACGGTCAGCGGCGATGAAAAAGTCCTTGAGCAGGTAGTCAAGCAGATGAACAAGCTGATACCTGTTTTAAAGGTGAGAGAGTTGACCGAAGGCGAGTCAGTCCGCAGGGAGCTTGCACTGATCAAGGTCACAGCGTCAAGGGCCGATGCAAGGACTGAAATATCGCAATATGTAGAAGTCTTCAGGGGTAGCATAGTCGACATATCCCCAGACGCGATGATCTTAGAGATAACGGGAGACCCGGAAAAGATAGACGCTTTTGTCAGGTTGATGCAGCCCTATGGGATAAAGGAATTGACAAGGACCGGCGTGACTGCCATCCACCGCGGGTTTAAGAGCGTTCGGGATTCCGTGAAGTAGACTTTGCGAACTCCTTCGCAAGCTCAGCATCAAACTCCGACTCGTTTCTGTAGAACTCGCCTATCGTAGCAGCTAATTGCTTCTGGTCGAACACACTTCGATTGACCAAGTCGACAAGGATCGCCTTTCTCTTATTCAGCTCTACGACTACGTTCCTCTTGCTTATCTTGACCTTGTCGGCTAGCCGGTCGAGATACGTGGTCGGAGACCTCTCAGCATTCTCAATCGCTTTGTCCCTTTTCGGATCCCACTGGTATATGGTTCCGAGTAACACAGTCTCGCCCTCGCGGCCGCCTATCTCAGTGACCTCGGTCACCCGCCTGACAGGGATGCCATGATAGTTGAATATGCTCATTATGACTATCAAGTCAAGGTTCGTTATGACTCTTGTCGGAACGTTCATCGGTGGGCTTTCGAGCCTGGATATCGCTTCCCTTGATGAGTTTGCGTGCAGAGTCCCCATGCCCTTGTGACCAACGTTCATTGCATTGAAAAGAGCCATCGCCTCGGAGCCGCGTATCTCACCGACGACTATCCTATTAGGCCTCATCCTGAGCGTGTTCCTCACGAGAGCCTCCATGTCGTAGCCTTTCTGGCATGTCAGCGGGACCCAGTTGCCCCTGCCGCTCAGCTGCAGCTCGGGAGTCTCTTCTATAGTGACTATCCTGTCCTCAGGTGGAGTTAGTGATACAAGTGCGTTCAGCATGGTCGTCTTGCCAGAACCTATCATGCCCGCTATGAGGACGTTGGCCGGTGCCATCCTCATGCCATCGACGCTCAGCCAGAGAAGGGCCGCCAGGTCGACGTCCAGAGTGCTGTTATACAACAGCTCCGTTATCGTGTGCAGGCTCTTCTTTTGCTTTCTTATCGTCAGGCTTGGCCCATGTATGGCTATCGGGTCGTTCGTTATGTTTATCCTGCTGCCATCTATCGCCGACAAATCCACTATCGGCTCGATGTCCTTACCGTGTATCCAGCAGATCTTGCTCACGATCCTGGAGATATCGTCCCTGTTGTCGAAGATTATGTTGGTCGCGCACATGCCGTACTTCTTGTGGAAGACATAGACAGGGATGCTTACGCCGTTGACCATTATCTCCTCGAGGTTCTGGTCGATTACTAGGTCTCCGAGTACACCATACCCCAATACCCTGCTTATCGCGGCCTCTACCAGGAACTCCCTGTTCTTGCTATCAGGGAGTTTCATCTTCAGGTACTCTTCGAGCACAGCCGACCTAAGAGAAACGTCCGGCTCCCTCTTGACGCTCTCCATCTCTACCGGGGTAAAAAGCCTGTCGCTGTTCTGCAGCAACTTCTTCTCCTCCTCAGTGAACGGGTACGGGTCAACGAAGTACTTGGGCAGCCCGTCATCGCCGAGCATAACCCGCTTATTGCCGTACTTCTCGAGGAGCTCCATCTTTTTTAACCTTCAGTTGTAAATCTATCGGATTTCTAATAAAAACTAATTGTCGATGGAAACTGCAACTGTTCAGCAGATGCGGATACTTGACGCGAACTCTGCATGGTTCGGCGTCCCTGTTTCTGAGCTGATGGAAAATGCTGGTCGGGCCGTAGCGGCTGAGGCCAACAAACTCGGGGAGTCCTTTGCCATCGTCTGCGGGCCTGGCAACAACGGCGGAGATGGCTTCGCGGCTGCGAGGTATCTGAAGTCTAAGCCAAAGATATTCTATTTCTGGCACCCGCGCGGGAACGATGCCTACAGCAACTTCTTCAAGGCCAAGAACTACAAGCCGGTCCAGATAAGCGAGAAGACTATGCCCGAATTAGAAGCTGCACTGGCCAGCTCTGATGTCATCATCGATGCGATATTCGGCACTGGCGGGCACGGCAGGATAAAGGAGCCTTTCCGCAGCGCGATAGAAGCGATAAACCGGTCCAAGAAGAAGATATTGTCGGTCGATGTCCCTTCTGGCATGGACCCGGACACCGGAGAAGCCGAGGACATCTATGTCAAACCTGATATAACTATTTGCCTTCACTCCGTGAAACCAGGTCTTGTGAAGAACAAGGCAGCCGGGAAAGTCATAGTAGCTGACATAGGGATACACGCGAAGGCGTACACACACGTGGGGAAAGGGGACTTCAAGTTCGGCTACCCCAGGCGAAAAGAAGACGCGCACAAGGGCGACAGCGGGAGGGTCTTGGTCGTCGGCGGGTCGGGAACATACACTGGCGCTCCATATTTCGCCGCAATAGCAGCGCTCAAGGCCGGCTGTGACCTTTCATATGTGGCTGCCCCGAAGGTCCCTGCGATGAAGATCTCCATGATGGCTCCCGATCTAATAGTCTATCCGCTTGATTCCGAGGAGCATCTCTACGAGCGCGATGTGGCGCAGATATTGTCCAAGAAATTCGATGTGCTTTGCATAGGCAACGGGCTTGGCGACAAGAAGGAGACGATAGAGGCGGCGTCGGAAGTGATAAAACAGACGGATAAACCGATGGTCATCGACGGCGATGCGCTGAAGGCTGCGAAAGCGCTCTTGCCAAAGCTTAAGGAGAATGTCATACTCACACCTCACGGCGGGGAGTTCAAGATGCTGTTTGATGCCGCGCCCACTGAAGAGAGCCTGAAGAAGGTAGCGCTGAAACTCAAGTGCACTATCCTCTTGAAGGGGCCTGTCGACATGATAGCGCAGGGGAAGAACTTCAAATATAACGAGTCTGGGAATCCATACATGACCAAGGGCGGCACTGGCGACGTTCTCGCAGGACTGTGCGCGGGTTACATGGCACAGGGCGTAGAGCCTTTCAAGGCCGCGTGCTTTGGCGCATTGGTCAACGGAGTTGCTGGCGATCTGGCTTATTCCGAGAAGTCTATTTCACTGCTCGCCTCAGACGTCCTTGCGCGCATCGGGAGTGCGGAGAGGATGCTGCTGGAGTGATTTAAGCAATCCCGCCGAACAGCATATTGGCGACCAACTCGCACGCCGTGAAAACAAATATCGAAACTGGCAGTGCCAGTCCTATGCCATACTTCTTCATCACCTTGTCGTCGCCGTTCATCAAGTCGGTCCCGAACATGACAAGTATGGCCGCTGATTCCATGACATAGACTCCTATTATCGCCGTAACCAAGCTTGGGTCTAGCGGTTCAGCCATAGCGCCGTTCATTGCCATGCTGGCGCCCTGCGTCTTCGTCATGGTCTCCGCCAGGACGACGCTCATGCTCGATATCATCCCGCCGACAAGAGGCGCGACGACCATCGCGATTATCTTCATCGAAGAGACTACGCTCCCGAGTGCGCGCTCTATCTCAATCTCGCTCTTCCTTAGATTCGCCAGGTGCTCCGACATCCGGAAAGAGACCTTTGCCATCACATCAGAGCCTTTGTTGGCGAGTGAAATCAGGATTTCCATCACGCCCCTTATCGTCCCGGAACGGATGTCGCGCATCGAGCCGAACTTCTCGTCGAAAAATGCAGCTTTCAAATCCGTGTTGAGCGCGCGTATGTTCTTCGCAGCCTCGCCCAGGAAACCCTTTCCAGAATCTGACATAGCGCTCTCAAGGGGCTTGCCTTCAGAAAGGGAAACACCGAGCGTGTGTAGTGTCTCTCCAAAACCGCTCTCCAAAGATTTTATGACCTTCCTTGCCTTCCTTGCCTTTCGCGTGGTCATGAAAAAGAAAATTCCTGCCCCAGCGCCAATGCCCCAGAGCAGCGGCAGGTACTTCATCGCACCAAGCGCATTCCCAAGGAGAGCCATAGATGAGAGCAAAACACCGACAGCAATCCCGATCAAAAGAGCAGGTCCGATTTTCTTTTCCTGCGGGACGTCTGGTGGAACCATAGTCACCGGCCGGTTGGACGCTATGAACTTTATCAGGACAAACAGGAACAGCGGCAGGCCGATTGTGTACAAGATTGCAATGGTTATCGCCCCTATTTGTATCCCCATCAGTGACATGAACGGGATTATGGCGACGAAAACAAGCGGGAGTATGACACCGAACGTGAAGACGATCATCACCGGCGTGTTGAGCGCCCGCGCTTCCCTTTCCGTCCGCGCGGCCAGGCCGCCAAGCAGCACCTCAGACGCCTTGTCAAGGGTCTCCTGCCTCCTCCCCTCTGTCCGCTCCATGATAGACGCGATTATCAGCCTCATCGCTCGCTTGAACTCTTCGCTCTTCTCGCCGAATTCTTCACCCAGCTTCGCCAGCCCAGAATCAGCAGTGCCTCTGCCGGATTTTATCCCAGACATCATCTCCTCAAACCGCTTCTTGAACAATCCGGCTGAATGCGCAGCCGCAAACTCGACAGCCTTTTCAGGGTTCGGGCTCACCCTCAAGCTCATTATCAGATAGCTTGCGACCTCCGGCATCCGGTTTATTGCATTTCGTTTCTCAGACTCGGATTTGAATACCGGATATCTCCTTAAATAGAGATAAAGTACGACGGGGAACGCTGCAAACAGCAGCCATAGTATAGAAAACCCCAAGAGTAGCGAAACAAAAAATATCAATATCACACTCGCACACGTCCCGATGACCAAAATTGCAGTCGCAAGAGTTCGCGTTTCCTCCGGCGTCGCATCCATGCCGAGGAAATCTAGCGCCTTCTTCAGCTTCTCGCCTTCCGTTTCACCCACCTTGCTCTTAAATATCTTTGGCGAGCCCTTGCACAGCTTCTCGTAATCCATTTTCAGCAATCTCAATCCTTATCTTGTTCTTCGCGTAGTCATCCAGCCATTCCTTCACACCCTCAGCGACGAAACCATAATCCACTCTCCCGAACTCAGCGATGCTCTCATCCACCAGCTGCAGGTATTTTTGGTTCAGCCCGATCATTGCCTTCATGGCTAACAGCTTCCTGTCGCTGGTTTTCCTGAAAAGCCCGACAGCATATGCATACGCCGCTGCGCGCGTTTCGATGTCCTTGAGTATCACTTCCGGCTCGACGCCGCGCTTGCTTGCAATCTTGCATATGACCTCGGACTCCTTGGGTTTCAGCAACTTCTCACTTGCCACCAGCATATCGGAATCTTGGTCATAGCGCATCAGTTGTGAGAAGACCTGTTCCGCGTCTGGTTCTTTCCAGCTCTTGCCGACCTCAACGATTTCTGTGACCCTTCGCAGCTTTCTGCTTCCGCCGCCTGGCCTTATCCTATCGGCAATCACGACAAGGTCTGTCGCCTTGAACGACTGTGGTGGGACTCCTAAGGAAAAGACGACCCTTTCCAGCAAGCTCCTCGGCGACTTCCCGTGTATGGTCCCAAGCACGCAGTTCCCGCTGCCGCCGACGTTCATCGCCTCATAGAGAGTCCGCGCCTCCGCCCCCCTCACCTCGCCCATGACAATCGCGGAGTCGCCCATCCTCAGCAGGCTGCGCATCGCATCGTCGGCGCCGAGTTCGAACGATTCTCTCGCAGTCGGGGGCCTTATCCTCATCCTTTGTATCCTGAAGCCGCCTTCGCTCGCGAGTATCGGCACAGGTATCTCAAAAGTGTCCTCCATGGTCAATATCCTGTATTTCGAAGGCATTGCGCTCACAAGCGCCGTGAGCATGGACGTCTTGCCGCTGCCCCTGTCGCCGCACATTAGTATCGCCGACTCTTCATTCACCATCATGCCAAGCAAGCCAGCGGCTAGTGGCGATATCATGCGGTTCTCTATGAATCTCAGCAGCGTCCACGGCTCTTCGCTTGCGCGCCTGAAGGCGAACGCTAGGCCATCGGGGCTGACCGGCGGGCCGGTTATGTTCACGCGCACGCCGAACTCCGGCAGCTCCATGTCGAGGATCGGAGAGACCTCGGAGAAGGCGCGGCCGCTCTTTAAACGGAACTTGGATATTATATTGCGCGCGGCCTGCTCGCTTATGTAGACATTAGTCCTGCAGTCGTCGAAGTCATTGTGTTTGACGTATAGCGGCGTGGTGTCAATCGGCGAGTTTATGTAGACGTCCTGCAGGTTTGGGTCCTTAAGCAAAAGCTCAATTACATCCAACCCGGTCGTGCATCTAAGGAGACTCTCGGCCATCAGTTTCAACTCTTCTTCTTGGACATTATATCCAAGCTTTGACGCTGCAGTGATAATCTCGCTCCTGCAATGCGAAGCGAATTGCCGTTCGTCCAAAGAGCCTGCCTTCTTTATAGCTGTAACATAAGCGAGTTTAAGGATCTTGAGCTGTCTTTTCCCAAGGCGATACTCTGGCGGGAATATATTATAGACCTCTTCTTCACCGCCTGTTATGAAGACCTTTGAGCCGTTGTTCTCATAAGAGGATTCTACGTTTTTGGGCGTTTCGAAGAGCACGCGAGCGGTGGAAAAGAACGGCCGGACCATCGGCGAGAAGTTGTAGCCCTTCACAATCCCAGATTTTTCCAATCTAAGGAGCGCCTTGCTCACAACATCCTCAGTCCTGTGCCTGCAATCCTGGCAGATCTCACTTCCAATCCCCCTGACTGTGATCTCTTCGTTATCACTGACCTCAACGCCGTTATGTAAAAGTCCTATCGGGTCTTTGAGCATAAAATCCCTTAGTTTTACCACCTGCTCATCATGCTCCTTCGTGCAGAGCCCGCACTCCTCAGGGAACTTGATGGATAAAGACCCGGCGATTTCAGAGAGTTCCTTAAGTTTTTTCGTGTCTGAGTCGCCGTATTCTTTCTTGTAGAATCCGTTGTCAAGTACCAGTGACCTGCATGCCTCCCTTCCGACTATGCGCGCGCATCTAAGCCTGCACTCGGGGTCAGTCAAATCAGAAGAGAACCTGCAGCCCTCACAGTTCACCGACACTTTTAGAGAATCGACAGACACGTTTTTCTCTTTCTCGCAGTTGGGCGCAAGCTCTTTTTTCTTAGACGCAAAGATTTGCTTAAACCCGGCAAACGTCTGCCCTTTCTTGCTGACCTTGACCTTGCCGGTTGGTTTCCTTATCTCATCAGTGTCGTCGCTACGCAGCAAACACATGAAATCATCTACATCAGAAAAAGCAGGAGGCGGGCTTTCACCATAATTCATCTTCCGATTCCTCGGAAGCGGACTAATAATATACAATTAAGGGAAGAAAAACCTTTTTTCTTTTAAGAAAGTCAAATAAACCTCCTTTGTTTTTCACGGCCGAGGTGCAGTTCGCGTAGGCCTAACCTACGTGCTTACGCATCTCAGCCGCTCAGTTGCAAAAATATCTCGGCCGAGGTGGGGTAGTCTGGTTATCCTGCTGGACTGTGGATCCGGCGACCCGAGTTCAAATCTCGGCTTCGGCCCTCTTTTCCTTTTTTATATTTTGGTATATAACATACTGTAACCCGAAAATGGGACGAACGATACGAACGATAAGACATCGTAAACTGAGATACTATCGGTTGAGAGACTATCAACTATACTGTAACCAAAAAATGGGACTAACGATAAAACGTAATCGTAAATCTAAAGTGAGACGCGGTCGGTTGACCCCCATAGTCCGTAAGTTAGGTTTAATACGGCGTGAAGGCCCAGCTAAGAGACTGCGTCGCGAACGAATATCGACTAAGCGTGGCGATGAAGCTAAGATAAAGCCACCCCCCACCACACCTATGACACCCAAACTGACATTTGCTCAGGCGAGGCCGGCTTATGAGGGTCCTAAGGTCCTACTCTTAGAACGCATTCCCAAGGGCGGAACTAAACGGAAGTATCTCTGATTTCTTTCCTTAAACTTTTTTCAGCATCTTGGATACAATTAGGTTTATATAGGGTAATTTACAAATATAGCCCACGGATAAATGCTGCGAATGCAGCACACTTATTCCTATGTGCTGTGACTCGAGCATAAGATATGCTTTCCCGGTTTCAGCACGTTACATCATGAAGAGGCTCAAACCTGAGTTCCGCAAGGCGCTCTCGTCAATCTGATGTGGTAGAGAGACACAATGGACACCAAATGTGTGCAAACCAAAAGCCAAATAAAAGTAATTCAAGTTGATCCTGCTTGAGGCTGCCGCTATTGGAATCCGATTAAGCCATGCAAGTCTAAAGAACCTTCGGGTTCTTGGCAAACTGCTCAGTAACACGTGGACAACCTGCCCTATCGTAGGGGATAATCTCGGGAAACTGAGGGTAATACCCTATAGTTCTCTGACACTGGAATGTTCGGAGGACGAAAGTTTCGACGCGATAGGATGGGTCCGCGGCTGATTAGCTAGTAGGCGGTGCAACGGACCACCTAGGCTATAATCAGTAAGGGTCATGGGAGTGATAGCCCTGAGACGGAATCTGAGACACTATTCCGAGCCTTACGGGGTGCAGCAGGCGCGAAACCTTTACACTGCACGAAAGTGCGATAAGGGGATTCCAAGTGTGCATATACCATATGCACTTTTTCGGAGTTTAAAAAGCTCCGGGAATAAGGGGTGGGCAAGACTAGTGCCAGCCGCCGCGGTAAAACTAGCATCGCAAGTGGCAGTCACCTTTACTGGGCTTAGAGCGTCCGTAGCTCGTTTGGTAAGTCCCTGGTGAAATCCTACGGCTTAACCGTAGGGCTTGCCGGGGAAACTACCAGACTTGAAGGCAAGAGAGGTCAGGGGTACTTCTGGGGTAGGGGTGAAATCCTATAATCCTAGACGGACCAACAGTGGCGAAGGCGCCTGACATGAGTGCGCTTGACAGTGAGGGACGAGAGCCAGGGGCGCGAAACGGATTAGAAATAGTCCTGTCAGAGAGCGATCTCTGATGAAAATTCGGCTATATCGGGGGAACTCCTTTTCTCATTTAAATCGTAAGATTTGCGATGAAAGGACAATCCCGAGGGAAGTCTAAGGAACTTAGACCCCGTAGAGGCCATACGCCGGACATCCCACGAGGATGATGATATGGTCCGATCCTTATAGTAATATAAGGAGGTAGGCGGAACAAGAAACGACCTACCCGTCTCGATTTTGAGATGGTAACAGAAATGTAGATACCCGTGTAGTCCTGGCCGTAAACGATGCTGATTAGGTGGGGTGCGATCTTAGAGATCGTGCTATGCCGAAGGGAAACCGTTAAATCAGCCGCCTGGGGAGTACGACCGCAAGGTTGAAACTTAAAGGAATTGGCGGGGGAGCACTACAAGGGGTGGAAGCTGCGGTTTAATTAGATTCAACGCTGGACATCTCACCGGAGGCGACAGCAGGATGAAGGCCAGACTGATGGTCTTGCCGAACACGCTGAGAGGAGGTGCATGGCCGTCGTCAGCTCGTGCCGTAAGGTGTTAGGTTAAGTCCTAAAACGAGCGAGACCCACATCCTTATTTGCCACCAGTTCCTCTGGGAGCTGGGCACAATAAGGAGACTGCCCGCTATAAGTGGGAGGAAGGAGTGGACAACGATAGGTCCGCATGCCCCAAATCTTCCGGGCTACACGCGTCTTACAATGACTGGTACAATGAGTCGCGACCCCGAAAGGGGGAGCCAATCTCGAAAGCCAGCCTCAGTTCGGATCGAGGGTTGCAACTCACCCTCGTGAAGCTGGAATCCCTAGTAATCGCTGCTCATTATACAGCGATGAATACGTCCCTGCTCCTTGCACACACTGTCCGTCACTCCAACCAAATAGGGTCTAGATGAGGATAGGTCCCTTGATTTGTTCGAATCTAGGCTTTGTGAGGGGGGGGAAGTCGTAGCAAGGTAGCCGTAGGGGAATCTGCGGCTGGATCACCTCCTTACATATCTCTTTAAGATATGTTATTTAGCAAATCTCTCTACCACTTCACTCTTACACAACTCAATGGAAAGGTCTAAAATGGAAACACCTAAAATTAGAGGGAAAAAGACAGAAATGGTGGTAGTACCACAAAGTCAATGGCCTAAGTTTTTTGGCGTTAGGCCCGGAGTTTTCGACGGACCCATGGTACGAGTTGAGGGACTGACCGGCCCGGAACATCGAAAGCTCACGGGAGCTGATTTCCAGTTTGTTCAAAGGGGCGAGTGCGACAGAGTGTTGATACCGCCTGGTGGCTGCGACATCTTAGAGGTTCCTAAGCGCATTTACCAGACTCGGATGGCCATAGCCAGACGACATGAAAAAAGAAGGGCTGCGACCAGAAAAGTTACTCCCAGGCGACGGAGATAGTTTTTATATTCAAAAGTTCAAAAATCACCCCTTAACATGACGCTCCTTTTTCGGAGCCGAGCGGCAGTTAAATCAATAGCCCCGTGGGCTGTGAGCTGAAGCGTTTTTATTCATAGTGCCGCAAACAATCACCCTCATCGCCAGTTTAGCTGGTGTCATGAGCTGTGAATCTCTCATAAGATTGAGAGAGGATAACACAATACGGTCGGTTTCCGACCTGAGGTTGGAATTTATTCTCAACCAATGACGTTGTGCTGTAGAAGTCCGTAAATTTGGTGCTACTCTGTATGGTGGATGCCTTGGCTTCAGAGCTGAAGAAGGACGTGGCAAGCTGCGATAAGCTTCGGGTAGGCGCATGCAGCCTTTGAACCGAAGATCTCCTAATTGATCCGAAAGGATCGGGAACGCGGGAAATTGAAGCATCTTAGTACCCGCAGGAAAAGAAACCAACTGGAATGCCGTTAGTAAAGGCGATTGAAACCGGTATAGCGCGAACCGAATTTGTTGGAGTAATCCAACAAGCATGTGGGTTGACTCTTTACGGCCTGAAGGACAATTTAAATATTCTGGAAAGAATAGCCAAAGAGGGTGATAGCCCCGTAGAAGGAATCTGGAGGGTCGATTGAGAGTATCGAGAGTAAGGCGGGTCGGATATCTCGTCTGAAAATGGGTGACATTTGCATCCAACGCTAAACACTACTGAAGACCGATAGCGCAATATCAACGCGAGTGAAAGGTGAAAAGGATCCGTAATAGGATATGAAAAGAGCCTGAATCCATACAGATATAGGATGTTAGGGCACGCCTGGGTTTGTGCGAAGGCAACTAGCACAAAATGCGACGTGTTCTATCGTTCGTCTCGAATCATGAGGCAAGGAGTGTACTTATTTGGCAAGCTGAAAGGCGCAGGGAAACCAATAGTCCGCAGTATACGAGGGACGTGGTTAGGAGCCATTAGTCAGGTGAGTACGACTCGAAACACAGTGATCTAATCCTGGGCAAGGTGAAGTCTCACATCTGTGGGATGGAGGCCTGTTAGAGGTTCTGAGTTCAGTTCGTTCTTGTGACCTGGGATTAGGAGTGAAATGCCATTCGAACTGTGTAATAGCGAGTTCCTCTCGAAAGGAACCTTAGTTCCGCCTCGAGCGAGGTAGTTAAGGATGTAGAGCACTGATTGAAAAGCACGGGAGGGGAACCTCCCACTTTTCCGTCAAACTCCGAATTCTTTAACGCCGTAGACCTCGGGAGTGGGGGCGTCGGGGTAAGCCTGGCGTCCGAAAGGGAGACTGCCCAGACGGCAGTTAAGGCCCCTAAGAACCAGCTAAGTGTAAAGGGAGGGGTGTTTAATCAAAAACAGCGGGGAGGTTGGCTTAGAAGCAGCCACCCTCAAGGGAGTTCGTAACAGATCACCCGCCGAGATTGCATGCCCCGTAAATACTCGGGACTAAGCTGGTCGCCGAGACTGCCGAACCGCCACAAGCGGTTTTGTAGAGAGGTGTCTTGCGGGAGCGGAAGTATCTCCATGAGGAGGTATGGATCCCGCTTGAATAAGAATCTTGTCGAAAGTAGCAGCAAATTGGGGTGAGAATCCCCAACGTCTTAAGGGCTAGGGTTCCTCATCAACGATTATCAGATGAGGGTTAGTCGATCCTAAGGTCGCGCGCAATTCGTAGCAACCGAAAGGGAAACAGGTTAATATTCCTGTACTATTCGACGACAGCGGTGACGCTAATCAACTTCAGACGCTTCTGGATAGGCATAAACTAAGCGGAGTAAAACTGTGGAGTGCCGTAATGGTGAGAAACAGTTCAAATCGCGAAGGCCTTCGGGTTGTCTGATTCCAGGAGCCCCTGAAAATGTAGTTGATATACCGTTGAATAATCGTACCGAGAACTGGCACATGTGCCCCTGGCTGAGAAGGCTAAGACGTGTTAGGACAATTCACTCAAGGGAACTCGGCAAATTGGCCCCGTAACTTCGGAATAAGGGGTGTCAGCCATACGCGGTTTTCCGACGTTTGGCTGATTGCAATAACAAGGTGAATCCGACTGTTTACTAAAAACTTAACTAATCGCGGAGCGGAAACGCCCAGTACGATTAGTGACTTCTGCCCAGTGCGGGTATCTGAAACATCTTTTCAAGGATGCGAAGGACCCGTAAACGGCGGGGGTAACTATGACCCTCTTAAGGTAAACATACGCATTGCCTTAGTAAAATCTGGCTATATCGGTGGAACTCCTCGCAGGAGGACAATACCGAGGGAAGTCGCAAGACCCCGTAGAGACTACACGCCGGACACTTTTTATAGTGAAGATATAGTCCGACCTTCATGGCAACATGAAGAGGTTGTCAGAAATGGCAGCCCGCCTTTCTTTTGAAAGGTTCTAAAGTAACAGAAGTGAGCGTAATACCTTGTCGCTTAATTGGCGACTTGCATGAGCGAAGCAACGAGATTCACGCTGTCCCTGGGTGGAACCTAGTGAAATAACGATCCGTGAGAGCACGCACGGGACTTCTAATGGGGCGCGAAGACCCCGTGGAGCTTTACAGCATCCTGTTGTTGATGTACGGTTTTGATTGCAGAGCGTAGGCAGGAGCCATCGAAGTTTTGGTTTCGGCTAAAGTGGAGGCAACAATGTAACACTGCCCTTTTGGGACTGTACGTCTAACCTTCGGGGACATCAGCAGGTGGGCTGTTTGGCTGGGGCGGTACACTGTTGAAAAGATATCGACAGTGTCCAATGGTAGACTCAGGCGGTTTAGAAATCCGTCGTAGAGGATAAAGCTATAAGTCTGCTTGATTGCTTCTTTAACACTACGAGAAGCAAATGAGAAATCATGGCTTAATGAACCCCAATACCTCATAAATGGGGGTTTGGGCTGTCAGAAAAGCTACCCCGGGGATAATGGAATTGTCTCAGCTAAGAGTTCCTATCGACGCTGAGGTTTGTTACTTCGCTGTCGGCTCGAGTCATCCTGGCTCTGCAGCAGGAGCCAAGGGTAAGGTTGTTCGCCTATTAAAGACTCACGTGAGCTGGGTTTAGAACGTCGCGAGACAGTTTGGAGGCACCTGTTAGAAGTGTTGGCAATCTGAGGGGAAGGACCCTCTAGTACGAGAGGAACGGGGGACCGAGGCCTCTGGTCCGCAGCTGTAGCAATGCACGCTGCTCCGCTACGCCTTCAGGAATAAGGGCTGAAAGCATCTAAGCTCGAAGTCTACCCTAAAAAGAGATTGTCTATGCTCCCCTTAAAAGAGGGGTTTGATAGGACGGGGGTGCACGCAGGGAGGAAACGACCTGTTTAGCCTGCCGTTACTAATCGCTAGATCCAAATTTACAGTTTTTACAGCACAACGTCTTTCATTCTTACACCGTTATTTTTATCCGTTATCTGTCTATATCCCTAGATGGCACCCAAAAAGCCTCCCGGGACCGGGGGGCGCATACCAAAAGGCTTTCCCCGCAAGGGCCAAGTGCGAATCTACGAGGGCGGACGCTCTTTATCAGTTATCGGTAAGAATGGCTGTCTTCGAGGGACTTTTTTGGTCCCCGCTCTCCAAAAAGGCATTTTGGTCTCCGCAGACGGGACTGTCGCGATTGTGGACGGGATGTTATGCGGAAGGAAATCCCACAAGTCCGTGGAACTCTGGCGCGGTAGAGACCTCCGGCTGGTGCCCAGTAAAGGGAGGGGAACAAGAATTACCGGCACGCTAACCAAACCCGTGTTATACTACCATCCAGAGACCGGCTTTCCATTCAGAGCCTCTCCACACACAGTCTCAAAGAGGCTGGGGGGCGGGAAGGTACATATAGTGGATAGAGGAATAAAGAAGCAGTAACCTATTCTTAAGGTTTTAAAGCCGTAACTTCTAATTAACCTGGCAGCGGCCGGATGACTTTCACAGTTCTTTCCGCCAGCGCTTTGCGCAAGCGAAGCGAGCGTAAAGGGCTGCGAGGAAGGTGATGCACGCAAAAACCGCAGGCCAGCAATGGCCATGCTGAGAAGCATGCTCTGTCACAGAAACGAAACCGGTTTAAGGGCACTATGACTGTTTCCGAGGTTCCTTAAACTTGGATGCAACGGACTAATCTGCGGTGTGTAAGGCCTTTGTGCCGCTAAGTTGAATGTCGTCATGCCCGCTTAAAGACGGGGTGCAAACCCCCGAACGGGCAAAACAGAACATCACCTACGAGTCGCTGCCACCTCATTTTTCTATAAGCGCTCTCTAATCTTCCCGATGACTCATTCTGAGCTCCTGCAGAAGACTGTCGATACTCTCCAGGGGGAAGGCTTCGAGGTCTATGTCAACGAGGGTCTAAGGAAGTACTTTGATCTGATCGGCGTCAGGGATTCCAAGATATTCGTTAAGATATTGATGAACATAGACAATTTGGCGGCTGAAGAGGGCGGGGAGCTCCGCAGGTTCGCCGAAGCGTTCTCATCGCAGTCCATGCTTGTCGGCGAGAAGGCAGGAATTGAACCTTTGAGAGACGAGGTCATTTATCAGAGATTCGGAAATCCCTGCGTCAGTGTCGTTACCTTCAAAAAAATACTCAGCGGCGATTCAGTTTCCAGATTCACAAAGCGCGGCCAGTTCCTTGTAACAATCGATGGAGATGCACTGCGCGCACTCCGGGAGGAGCGGGGGCTGACGCAGGACGACCTTGCACGGGCGCTCGAGTGCACTGGACAGACGATATACCGGATAGAGAAGCAAAACCGGATGCAAGAGGACCTATTCGAGAAACTGCTGGACTATTTTGGAAGGGACGTCCATATAGGTTCTGTCGAGCTTAAGGAGCCTGCAGGAAAGGTCGAAGTTCCAATCTCAGACCCGCTGAAAAAGCAGATACTCCACGAGTACTTCCGCCTTAAACTCAATAACATAGCGTTCCAGACTCCGATAGATTTTGCTCTTGAGGACCGGCCGATTCTGACGCCCGTCAGCAGGACTGAGGCAGAATTACGCGCAAAGCAGAGAATCGTCAAAGGGATTGAAGATATCCTCGAGTGCGGGGTCGTGCACATAACCAAGGAGAAGCGTGCGCGCAGGCTACCGTCAATCTCGTTCGACGAATTGCATTCGATTTCATCCAAGAAGGAGATACTAGAGAGATCAGACTAAAGGTTTTCAATCGGCTATTGCAATAACATCTACAAATCTCAGTACTTCTGTAGCTGGCAGGTCAGTTGTCCAAAGTGACGTAGATTTCAGGAACGGCCTTAAACAAAATTAAGCTTCACTCATTATTCTCTCTTATTTAATGTCGGGCGTTAAATTTTAATAGAGTTGTTAATAGAGTTGACACCATTAGCTGCTGTTGGAGCAAAACCGGGTTGAATCCTTAAAGCCCCATTAACATCAAGTTTGTAGCCCGAGCTTGTTGTCCCGATGCCGATGTTGCCATAAGGAATAAGCAATGCATTGGGATTGACAGGATTACCAAAACTTGAGCTATTATGAATAACTAATCCTCCATCTTTTACTTGGTCCTCTCCACTAACATTCAAGGGGATAGGTACATTGCCTGAGGGCGGAGCTTGGCTCTGTCCAACCAACAGCATAAAAAACTATTGCAAAACAAAGAACCAAAATCCCGAACCGTAAAGAAACAATTTTATAAGAAATTTGTTTGTTCATAAAATATAATACTAATCTACAAATTTTATGCTAATTTACGAAAATGCGAATTCGCATTTCTGTAGATTAGCATTTCATTCGTAAATTTTACTTGGAGCTTAGCTCCTTTGAAACAGACCTGATCCCTTTTCCTTTATTCAGAAAAACAGGGTTAACTTCAATTTTCACTAAAATTTTTTTAGGCATTGAGCACCTCTGCTTTAATACATCTTTTTCATCCAGCAGTTTTTGCTTTGGGGAACAGGAAGAGAAAGTAAATTAAGTGCCACACAGATTTACGCTACCTGGACAAAAGCCGTTACCAATTCCAGGACAGGAACCTGACCAACTACCGTCGGCTTGGCATGTATTGCTGCAACAAGACGGTCCTGCAAACGCATCGACATTGGTGAAACACGACGCTCCAGTGGAATAAGTTTTACCGCTCCATGTGCATATTGCTGATGACGGTATATTAATGCAGGTTGGGGCCGTGGTTACTCCTAAATTAAATGATCGGATTGCCTGACCAGCAGGGCAGCTCTTTGTAGGATAAGCAAGAGCAACACTATCAGTAGCCACTGAAATTCCAGTCCCTGCTCCAACATTTAAAGTAACATCTCCTGAGGTACCTCCACCAGTAAGTCCTGAGCCAGCACTAACACCAGTAATATCCCCTCCACCACTCTCAGCTGCACATGTCCAGTCAATCCCGTTCCACTTGATAATCTGGCCAGCGAGGCAACTGGCAGGCGGTGCGACGCTGTCCAAAGTGTGGCCCGGGTTCGGTGCAACGCCCGGAGTAAGTGCATAGACACCGACTACAAGTGCTGAAAGACCCATTAAAAAAGCTGCGGGGAGTATTTTTTCCGGGTCCATTCTTATTTGTATACAAAATTAAAGCAGTAGTGTTTAAAAACACGGTGTTTTTGGTGCTGTTAACTTAACCTGACGCCCTTTTAAGGGCGATCAGGTTTATTCTGCATGAACAAGCCCGCCCGGATGAGGAATCTAGCTTATGCCATAACTTTTGCCGACGAGCCGGACGACACGCTGCGGCTCGTTGTCGAAGACGATTGCTCTCGGTTCTGCCTGGGCATCCTGCGGAGAAAGAGCCTGACAACGCCCGTTGTTACAGAATTCCTGGACGGGATAATCGCAGTCTACGGCAAGCCGCGACAGATACTGACGGACCACGGCTCGATATACCGGAAGCGCTTTGACAAGTGGTGCAGGTGGAAGGGCATCGAGCACATCCGTAGCAGGGTCAACAAGCCGACGAGTGCCAAAAGGCACATTAGAACGGCTGCAGGGAGTACTCTCTTCACGTTCATTTTATCAAGGTCTGCACACGCAGCAGGTACCATAATCAGGGCCAGTAGGCCAACAAATAGAAGAGTGCGCAGTACAGCTTCCGGTATCAGAAGTTACGGTACAATCAGATTGAACTTTTGAAATAAGAGTACCCGTTCCACAACTACACTGATTTATGGAGCCGGCAGTACACCAGGTGCTGCTGTCAGCATCTGCGCATACAGCAAAAGTGGTTGTGGGGGTAGCTAAGTCTTTCCATTGTATTCCGTTGCAATATTCAACCTTGCCTGCATTATATCTGATTGTTCCAGCTTTTGCGGCATTGCAAGCAGCAGCATCTGCCCCAAACTGCACGCCACCGTTCACCTGCAATCTTGACTGCGGAGTAGCTGTTCCGATGCCGACATTCCCTTGAACAAGCAATCCTTCAGCAGGCGCAGTATTCGTCCCGGAATATGTTGAGCCAACAACAGCACTGCCCTCTACATCCAACTTATTCTTAGGGGCATTGGTGCCAATGCCGATATTCACCCCATTGTTGAATAATACACTGTTTGCTATCCAGCTAGCGCCATTATGACGCAATGTTTGACCAAGAACTCCCGTGGGAAGGCCACTCTCAGCCACGCACGTCCAGTCAACCCCGTTCCACTTGATAATCTGGCCAGCGAGGCAACTGGCAGGCGGTGCGACGCTGTCCAAAGTGTGGCCCGGGTTTGGAGCAACACCGGCGGTAAGGGCGTAGACGCCGACTACAAGTGCTGAAAGGCCCATTAAAACGGCTACAGGGAGTAATCTCTTCACGTTCATTTTTACTTACGTATAAGATTGATGTATTAGTGTTTAAAAACACGGTGTTTACGGGATTTCGTACCCGTTTTCATGTAAAACATACAAGGTCGGTTATGCTAGCCCAAAAGCCTTAAGTTAACACCACCTATTGTATGATTTATAAAGAGCATGTCTTTAATTTAAATATGCCATCAAAGCGTTTTTCAATCGGTTTGGCCTTGATTGGTTTCTTGATATTGCCATCCTTAGGTTCAGCCGGCGCCGATTGCATCACCTGCTCAGTCAAAGGCTCTTGCGTAGCTGGTGAAGTAGACCTCCTGCAGATGAGCGGGACGTCGAACGCCCATGCCTCGATCGACGGGACATATTCGAATCACGTCTGCTGTTCCGGCCCAGTTGATTTGAGCAATAGCTGTTCCGGAGGCGTCGTCATACTGCGCCTCTCATCTACGAACAATGCGCACGTTGAACAAAACACCTTTTCAAATTATCCACAATCCGCTTGCCTATATTCATCACAGACCCCTTTGGTTTCCTATGGGGCTTCATGTCCTATTGGATATGCATGTGTCGCCTCGATTTCTGCAGCGACAAACGCCCATATAGGCAACTGCAGCAGCTATCCGACAAAGGTTTGCGTTTCTTGTGTTGGAACCCCAGTAAACGGAGTCTGCGGCCCGGCTGCCAAAGCCTATGCATCTAATGAAACATTCCCGCAGGGAGCATACTGCTCGGCAGGGACTTCAAATCCGGCAACTCCCGCGAATCCGCCACAAGGCGGATCCTCGACATGGACCTGTCAGGGGCAGAACGGCGGCACCAACGCGACATGCACTGCGACAAGGACAGCAGCAATAATCAACGGAGTCTGCGGCCTGGCAGCAAAGAACTATACTGAGAACGAAACGTTCCCGAATGGGTCTCTCTGCTTGGCAGGAGCTCCACCCATGCCCGCACCTACGTTGCCGTTAACACCGACCAGCTCAGTGACATGGATCTGCTGGGGCTTAGACGGCGGGACCAACGCTACGTGCACTGCGCTGAGAGTCGGCTGCGGCGACGGCATCCTCCAGACCGGTGAGGAGTGCGATGATGGCAACACCTTAAACGGAGACGGCTGCACAGCAATCTGCTATAACGAATGCGTGTATGCAAGCAACTACACAACTTGGACGTCCTGCATAAACGGCACGGAATACGCCCTCGGCCCCCCCTTTGGCAATATTACATGGTCGCTGATGCCGGGAGTCAGGCAAAGCGACCCGCTTTGCGTCGGCGTACCCTCAACAAGGCCATGCGGCGAATGCCTGAACATAACTGCGATGATGTGTGATCTGGGCATGTGCGACCCAACAGAAACTTGCGAAAACCAAAGCGGGCAATGCACATGCGTACAAAAGGGGGAATGCTTCAACAAAAGCCAGATGGCATGTGATCTGGGCATGTGCGACCCAACAGAAACTTGCGAAAACCAAAGCGGGCAATGCACATGCGTCTCAAGAGGAGAATGTTTCGACAATAGCCTGATGGCGTGCAATCCGCTCTTGTGCCCCGACCCAACAACCGAAGACTGCATAGACCCGGGCAGCGGACTATGCACATGCATCCCAAGGACTAATGAGAGCAGCTGTACAGATGGCGCGGACAATGACGGTGATGGCAAGATAGACTGCCTCGACCCTGATTGCTGTTCAGACCTGGCATGTCCATACAAAATCAATGAAGGAGCTAACGGTTATGTCTGCTGTGACAACACCCTTGACGATGATGGCGATGGCTCAGCAGATTCCCTAGACATGGACTGCGTTGAATACCGAGGAGTCTTCAACAACGGAACCTCTCAACTTGAACTAGCTAACTTCGATGTCAGGTTCACCGACGAGAGCTTGGGCGCAACCAGGATAAACTGGACCTTCACCCAGGGCATACCCTTCGGAGACTGCATCTCCGCCGAGTTTAATGCAACCTACCCGAACCCAGTCGAGTTCGCAAGGGGCGAGGAAAGGTCTGTCGGCACCCTGCAGATGAGGACGTTCCCAGAGGAACTCTGTCAAGTAATAATGACAGCGATGGCTCCCGACGATACCCTGGTCCAAGGCCTCTACACATTGAATCCAAAAGGTGTAGCAGTCCCTCAAATCAGCATCCCGGAGATACCCGCGATAATACACCCGACAAGCATATACCCCCCTAAGAGGGACGACGCAGCCGCGTTATACTACTCCGCATGTGTGGTGGTGGACTCTCTAGAAACAGAATGCTCTGGCACATGCTCGGACCTGGCCAAGGCAAAGCTTGCGGAAGCCAAGAATCATTTGAATGCAGCCTCTATCTTCCTCAGTTCCTGCTCCGACGGAAGGCCAGCGTGTGCCACCTCACAGTACTACTCCACGAGGGCCAAGGAGCTGGCCAATGAGGGGCTACAGCTTTGAGATGAAAAAGTCCAAAAGCCCGGTGATGGGCGACTTCTGCGACCATGTAACTGTCGTCACTGCGAAGTTAGGTGAAAAAGAGAATGTCATGCCGGCGACTTGGGCAGTTTCCGTTTCTTTCTCCCCGCAGTTGGTGGCTGTGAACATCGCGCCTGAGCGATATACACATGGCATGATCAAGAAGTCCGGTAAATTTGGATTGTGCCTGCTTGCTGACGACCAGGCAGATGTTTCAAGGAAGCTGAGCTCCTGCTCCGGCAGAGATGCGAACAAATTCTCGAAGTTTAAGGAACTAAAGAAGTTCTACGGCGAGACGGGAATCCCGCTCATCGACGGTTGTGTGGCATGCATAGAGTGCAAGGTCGTTGATGCTGTGACAGAGGGCGACCACACGGTCTTCACCGGCGAGGTAGTCAATATCTACGCCGATGAAAAGAAGAAACCGCTGCTCCTCTTTAGAGGAGGGTACTTCAGTGTCGGGGAATCTAAAGGGAGCTACTGATTATACCTTTGACAAAAACTTTTTAATATTTATATTATAAGTGTTTATATCTAAGAAAGTGTTTATATCTAAGAGGTTAACTAGAATGCCAGAACCGCCAAGGAATTTGAATAAATATTATCGTTTAAGAACGAAAAAAGGCCCGGGACTGGGTGGGGGAACTCATGTAAAAATTGGCGCGACACCAGTAGTTGGTACTGGCATCGAATCTTCGATGGATAGCGGTAGAACCTGGTTCCCAGAAAAAAGGGCATTAAATCGTGAGGCACAAGACAAACTCAATCGGGGTGAAAGATTTGTTTCTGGCCGAGCTGGTAGACTGTTCGAAAATAAAGGAATCTCTCAGAGACAGAAGCCTAAACGAGTATAAATCCCCTCAAGGTTACTATGGCGTCTTCTTGCTCATACCTATCACCCACACTAGATTTCTGAGATAGTTAAATTTTAGAGCCCCCCTTGAGGTTTTCCATAAATATAGCAAAGTCGCCTTCTCTCAGCTCACCCATAACCCTTTCCCTTGGCTTCCCATAGAACTCTTCGCTCACCCGCTGTTTAAGGAAACTGTCGCATATAGTCCTCAGCTCGGCTTTCCTTAACACCGCATCGGGCAGCATGGACTTGAACTTCTTGACCTCTAGGTACAGTATCATAATCATCAGCACATGGTTCAGAACCCTGTCCCACTTCCAACCGGGGAAACGGCCTATGTTCCAGCCGTGGTTCTTCAACTCATCGAAGAAGTTCTCGATGTTCACCCTCTTGCGGTACCTGTGTATTATATCCATCGGCTTCTCCTCCAGCTCGTTTGTCATGTAGAGAATGTATGCCTCTTTGAGTTCGCCCTTATGTTCGATATCCTTACGCAGGATTATACGCCTTATCTTGCACGTCTTTCCGGCAGGGTAGAATGGCTCCATCTCCAACACCTCCCCGTTCTGCAGCTTCCACCCAAGGCTTGCTTCTCTCCTGAGTAATCTTCCCTCAGCATTCCTGTCTGCCAGCGTTATGAAGCTGATGTTGCTCCTGTCGAGACGATCGAAATAGTCGTAGTTCTGGAAGCCCCTATCAATGCAGAGGAAACGTATTTCCCTGCCTGTTAGATGCTTGATCTTACCGATGAGCTGCATCATCATTAGAGGGTCTCCGATGTTCTGCCCAGTCAGGTGGAAGCATATAGGTATCTTCCGCGTCATGTCAAAAGCAACGTAAAGATTGAAGGTATGGCAGTATTCTCGAACAGTACCAGCGGAGTGTATTTTGTCCAACTTGGGGTAGTCGCCGTTCTCATCTGTGTACTCTGTGCCGTAAATCGGCAGCTGGGTTGAGTCTATTGCTACCCAAACTGGATTACGGCTTTTTTCGCCACTGTAGATTTCCCTGATTTTGGCATAGTACAACTGCATTAGCAGATCAGGGTCGAAGCGATGGTTGTCAGCGTACAGTGTCTTGAAGGACACCTCACCATTCGCTTTCCTGACCTGCCCTAGGCACTTGTCGTTCTTATACGCCCTCATGCCATGCAGTCTCTTGTGATGCAGCAGATAGACGGCTAATATCATCTGGAGGGTAAACTCCAGAGCCTTGCCATTGTTCCCTTTGACGCCCATACACTCCAGCAGATCGTCTATGGTCTCGTTTCGGCGGAGATACCGCATCAGCACGTCAAAGCCATACTCCTCATTGCCCTCGTTGGCTGCCCTGTCCCTGAACCCATTCTTGAACTCTTCCTTAAACCAGTCAGGTATCGAGGCAAGGTCGGCCAGTTCTTCCAACTCCGCCCTGATTCCATCCAAGCACCTGCCGAAGACGGCTTCGCCTATGTTGTGCTTGAGCATCGAGAAGGAGTGCTTTGTCGGGATAAGCTCGATTCCAGTCTCTTCTCTGATGGACTCGCTCTTGAAGAGCCTTATGATGTCCGAGACCCGCTCGCAGCCGTAGCACCAGCCTATGGCGATTATACTGAGGTAATAACCTACCTTTCTGGGCGTATAGGGTGAGTTCACCAAGTGCCTTTCGGCGATTTTGGCGAAGTCCGCGGCCTCCAGGAGCCCGCCTATCGTTGCCGGTCCCTGAAGCCTTCGCTTGTTCCATGCCAGTCGCATAGCGACTGATTGCTGTATTGAGGTCATGTTTAGCGTGAAATGCTGGCTGGGGGAGGAAGAGGACACGCCTCTTCCATAGCTCCCAAGCCATGTTTTTCGTCATTTTCCCTCCGTTTTAGTCTTGCGTATTTATTAAGTGAAGAATACTACGCGTATTTATTTTGAAAGTAAAAGTATTTAAATCAATTTTAGTTCCAACCCTCATTTTTATAGTTGGAACAGCTAACTAAAGTGAGAAAATGAAGGATAAGGGAAAGGAGGGCATCAAAACTCCAAAGAGTATTGAAGAGGAGATAGATGTTTTTGCTCCAGTAGGTAAGATTAGGAAAACGGAAGAGTTGTTCAAAGGATTAAGCAAGAGTACGGAGGATATAAAGCAAAAAATTAAAATTTATTACGATGGACGGCAGCATACCTTGAGATTGCCGGCTGTAATATCAAACGATTTGGAGCTGAAAGACGAGCTAGAAACCAGCTATGATGCGACAATCACGCTTGATAGATCTGGCAACAAGCCAAGGATAATCGTGGAGGTTGAGGGATTATGAAAAGGCCGCTATTGGATATTTATGACAAAGAGATACTGAGGCTCCTTTACCAAATGAATAGTTGGACTACCACAAATATGATCGCCGAAGTACTTGGCATATCATGGACCACCGTGGATGAGCACCTAAAGGCCCTTGACAAGATATATGTCAGGAAAAGGCAACGGGGGAACAGGACTTACTGGAGCCTAATACGATAAAGTCCCGGCACGACAAGGCAGTAGTAGATGGGTTTATTGGAGGCTTTCTTAGTTTTTGGAAAACATTTTCTCAACTAATTCTTTTTCGTCTTTAGTTAGGCCATATAACTCATAAACTAGATTATCAATCTGCTTGTCTACAGCGTCAATTTGGCACTGGAGCATAGTCTCTTCATCAGGGGTTTTTGCTGACGATAGATGAGTATTTAATTCCAAAATGATATTCACTAGTGAAATTATGCTCTCGTATAGTCGCTTTTCAGCTGGATTTTTTGAGTTAATAATCTTAATTGGTAGTTTTTCGATAAATTGTGTCCAAAAACGTATATACCCACCCCTTAGGCTGGTGCTAATGGTAGAAAGATACTCAAAAAGTAATCTAGAGTTAAGTAGACCCAGAAGATATTTAATGTCTATGTCTGGGTTTTTTAGAATAAGCCCATAACCGGTTTTGTAGAAGTGACTTTTAGTATCTAATGTAAAGGATGCAACGTTATTGTAATCGGGCACTATAAGTTTCTCTTTTTGGAACAACGTCATACTTTTTGGGTAGCCAAAGGCATACCACTTTGTGCCTTTAAATTTACCGCCCTCTCTTGAAACCAATTTATCTCTATTGCTGTCAAGATATTTGAGGGTTAAGGGAAATAGTTTGGACATCTCCTCGGGGGTGTATAACCTAAAGTTTTCACGAGTTATCTCATATGGGCACACAAGAACTGCTTTTGTTTCGACTTTTTGATAACGCCTAATATCTTTGCCTCGCAAGAAAGGTTTAATTATTCCCGCCTCAACTTTAATGGTTTCGCCGTTTAAATTTGAGGTCCCAACGAAATACTCGCCCTCTTTGTGAGCATTTTCAATGACGAATACATCATCAGCACTAGTCTGTGTTCCAACAAATATATTCGCAATATCTCCAAGCTTCACGGGCATCTTGCTAAGTTTCTCAAACAGTTTTGCGCTCTTACCAGTCGCAAAGTTCCACTCATTGCGAGTAACATCTTTAAGATCGATTTTCCCTTCTTTTGCCTCGCGGGTAGCCCGCCAAGCATCTAAGTCATCCACTTTAGCAAAGCTAAATTTCCTGCCCTTGTTATCCTTGGTCAAGAACAATAAACAAGTATACGTAGTCGCTTTCTCAAACACTTGTTGATCGCCGAAATGCACAATCTCGCTCAAATTTCGGCCCTCAGCTATAATCTCTCTCAGTGGCTCCCCATACTGTGCGTTAAAAAACTTGTGCGGGCAGATGAAACCTAATGCCCCCTTCTCATTCAACAAGCTGAGTCCTTTCTCTATGAAAACTACATATATGTCATAATTGCCCTTGCTGGCTGATTTATACGCGTCCTTATAAAACTCGACTTCTGTTGGTGCCCATTCTTTCATAGCCTGTATCCGTATATATGGCGGATTCCCTATCACTGCATCAAACTTAAACGGAAACGCTTTCTCCCAGTCGAACACAGTTATCCTCTCTCGCTCTTCCATGTCAAATAGTTTTGTTTGGCCCGTGTAGAAGTCGGGCCCAATCAGACTGTTCCCACGCATAATATTTTTTCCAAGGTCTGGAAGCAATCGTGCACGCAAGCGCTTTTGGGGGTCTAAATACTCGCCTTCAAGAACTTTTAAGAGTAAATTCAGTTTAGTGACTTCAACAGCTTGGCCATCAATATCAACGCCATAAATGTTATTTAGGAGTATCTGTTTTTTCTCTTCAATCGTAAGGTACCATTCATCACCTTTACCTTTGAAGACTGCACCCTTATGTCCTGAAGGATTATGGCTTCGATACCACTTAAGGTGATGATCAAGTAGCTTTTGATAAGCAGCCAATAAGAAACTTCCACTACCGCAAGCGGGATCAAGAATCCTTAATTTAGAAATTTGCTTGGGCGTCTTTCCATTAATAAGTTTTTCAACAGTATTTTCTACAATATAATCAACTATGTACTTTGGTGTATAATAGACGCCGCCTGCCTTTTTGACTTCAGGTTTCTCTTCAATTACTGCACGATGGCCAGCTGTTAAATGTATGACTTTGCCGAGAAATTGTTCGTAGACATTTCCGAGCGTATGTGCTGACAAAACAGAAAATTCGTAAGGGCAATCTGGAGGGTATAGCTCAGTTATAATGTCTTTAAGCGTCTTATTGTCTATAATCAGTTTTGGTGTTAGCTCATCTATATGAGATGGTCTTTCGCGTTCTTCTTTAAAATAGAACAAACCACTGTTATACCTTTCGTCTGCAAGTTCATAGAGTTCCAAAAGTTTAGTGTAGCTATTTTCACTTTCAATTATCGATTGAAGTTGACCGTATTTTTCGCTACCTCTATCCTCACACATTCTGAGAAATATTATTCGGTCTATTGTTATCTGAACTGCAAAATTTAATTGACGTACGGTGAGGTCAGGATTTCTAAGGGCTATATTTTTTGCTAAGAGTTCACGCCATCTCTCTATATCTTTTAAAAAATCATCGGTGACTGGTGAAGTTCCACGCTTTCCTTTTTCGGACTTAGTAAAACGTTCAAACCCTCCTGTCTTCCAAACGGCATTTCTAGAAAAAATATCCGTGAATTTGGCCCAGTTATCTGGAAGTTGTTCATAGGGTATGTCCAGAATACGTGCAACACGTGCGTTATCTGTTTTTTTGGGTTTAACGGAACAGTCATATACAAATAAGTCTTTAAAATTCGTTAGTATAGAAACAGGGAATTCAGCGCTATAGCCATAACGCCGCAGTTGGAAGGCAGATTCTTTAGCCTCTCTTATATTTATAGACGGCCTTTTTACTTCAAGGTAAAATTTTCCCTTTTCGCCCACCCTAAAGCAATAGTCAGGAGCTTTAGTAGAACCTTCTATCTTAATTGAATCTTGCGGTATAACCTCCCTGTTTTCTGGAGCATTACGCTCCTTATTTTCTATATCCCAACCCAAACCCTCTTTTCCAAAAAGACGTTTGATGAATTCTGTTTCTAAGTGTGATTCTTTATAGGACGTAGACACATAAGTTTCATAGTTATCTCTAAATCCTTTGACTAGCTCTAAAACAACGGAAGGAACCCCATCCATAATAAGTTAAGGTAATTGAAGATAAAAAATAAACACCATTATACAAAAGTAGTATTACTCCAGATAATGAAGACACCCACAATCTTTTGTCTTGTAGGACACAAACCTATTCATGGATGAAGTCGAGCTTTTGGCTGTAGCAAAGCTGACAGGGAGAACTGTGGGAGAAGTCGAGAATGCGCTGGAGGAAGCGGAGGCTGAGCTGCACGGAAGAGATTACGTCAGCTTGGATAAGCTTGACGCCCCGACACTCGATGCCATCAAGACCGAGATAAAGGGGGGCGCCAAGGGGTGGTCGCACGCCATGTGGCTGCACGGCCTAAAGAGCGACTTCGAGGATGGAGAGATCAATAAGTCTACCCTAAAGGATATACGCAAGAAATATCGCATTCTAAAACCGGAGCTCAAAAATAATAAAAATCAATCAAGTTGAATTAATTCATACGTCAGTCGCCCCCATTTTTATATAAGTACCTTCTAACGAGTGAATTGAGATGACACAGAAACTCACCAAGGAAGAGGTGCTGCGGATAAACGAGAAGTTGGGTAGGGAGTTCAAGACAGACTACGGCTTAGGTGCGAATGCTTCAAACCTAGACTATGCCCTGTCGCTGGAGAAACCCTACGACATATCTAGGGAGATACTAAGGGGGCACCCATTCATAGACGGGAACAAGCGAACAAGCCTGATGGCGTATATGCTCCTGACATCTAGTAAGAGTTATGGGGCTATCCTAAAGGATTACTACGATATATTCCTCAGCCTGAGCAAATGACAATGGACAAAGGAGAAAAAGAAGCATAAGTGGGTACCTTTTCTATAGGAACGACTTTTTCTATTTGCCCTAGCAAAATATCCTCAATTCTTCTGAATAATGGATAACAGGACTATAATTGCATTGTTTGTAGTATCGTTTTTACTTTCTTTGTTAGTCACTTGGGGGGCTTGGAACTCAAATGAGTTTCAAGGGGGCAAATATACCCTTGTATCCGAATTTGCTATTATGTCTGTTACCCTTGCTGGCTTCACAATACTTAGCGGAGTTTTTGATAAGAATTCTGAAAAGCAAAGAATACACCTACAGGTATTCAAAATGGGTTGTCTATTTCTATTTGCAACTCTACTTTTTCTTTCTACTATAGGTATCATACTAATATCTAACACTAATGCGGTTAATCCCCCTCGAGTATCCTATCTTTTTTTCTTTGTTGCATTATTTGGTCTCTTTGTATCCCTCATATTCTTGTTGAAACTTCTCAATGATTATGGTGACGGATTATGGAATAAATTATTCGAATCACCCAGAGATATAAAATATTTCTATGTATGTGATGGCAGCGTGCTGAAGAGCCTAGGAGAGCTCAAGGCTGCGCTGAAGACTATGCCCGATGGTGTCTACAATTACCATGCCAACAGAGATGACTGGGCCAAGTGGATAGAAGGTGTCTTCGGCAAAAAAGACCTTGCTAAGAGGGCAAGTGGTGCTGACAGGAACAGGCTGATGAACTTGCTTTGACCTGGTAGGATTGAAGGGGACTAATGTCGAGTGAAAAGGTGGGTGAAGAGACCAAAAGCTCGGTTGGAAGCAGGGCGATGAGATTGTGATTACCGCCCTTAAGGAAGGTAAACGGGGAAAGCTCATTATAGAGCGAAAAGATGAATGAAGAGACCCTGGGGGCATATGTTTTTATACCTTAATAACCATAATAATGGGGTGGTCACGGGGCTTTTTATTTGTAATTCCTTAGATATACAACCACCCAAACCTAAGAATGGACAAATGTATTAGAGAAATTGAGTCTAGCTTGAAGGAGTCCGAAAGGAATAGCCAATGGTTTGATAAACATTATGATGAGCTTCAGGGCAAATATGTGGATAGAATTATTGCCATAAAGAATCAAAATATAATAGTGGCAAAAAAAGAATTGGGAGCTTTGTTAAATGAGCTTAAGCATAACAACGAAGACCTAAGTAGAGTTTATATTACCTCCATCCCACCAAAGGGTATCGGTTTCATTCTTTGATTCCATGAAAATTCCCTTACGTATAAGAGAGATGTCTAGTCAGGGGGCACCATTTCTTGGTTTGACACTTATACCATCGTGTCATGCGAAACACATACCAATGGAGTGGTTAGTAGATACTGGAAGTCCTTGGACTGTAGTTTCTCCAAAAGATGCCCAACTATTGAATATTCCAGTTTCGAAATTGCCCAAAGCTACCGAGACGCCTAATATTTTCCTTTGTGGCAGTAAATTCGAAAGACATATGTTGGGTGATGTTACATTGGGTGTAATAGATGCTGATGGTAAAGGCACAAAAATAAGCTTTCCCAAAATTACTGTTTTAGGCTCAACACACAATTCTGATATAGCTATGCATATGCCAAGCATTTTGGGATGCGACTTCCTCACATTTCATAAATTTACTTTACATTTTAATCCATCAAATAACGAAGGGTATATTGAAAATAGTGAATAATATCTTACTATTACTCTGAAGACCTAACCGCCATATAAAATGAGTGAGTAGCTACCTACTGCTCACTGCTCAGACCGATGTTACTTTTTAAATAAACCCATTAGAAAGGATTGCTGGCGAAAAATCGCCAATAGCAACTACAATGGAACTAAGAATAACCGGTCGCAGAGAAGGGCCGACCGGAGCGAACACACACTTCCGTCTTAGTGATGGAAGAATACTTACAAGGGCAGAGATTGTGGCAATGATACAGCGAGGCGAATTACCTGGATATGAGGTAGCACTTATTAACGGCGTACTCTATCCTAAGGATAAGCCTGATAAAAGACCTTGGGATAACATTGATAAGCAGCCCCTTATCTGAAGAGAAATAGCAAGCCCAACCCACTTTTATTTCTCTACCTTCAACCATTCCACTCATGGGCTCACCTCCTTCCACCAGGAAGCGCAGGTATTTCGGCCCTGGGGACGGCAAGAAGAGGTACATCCTGACGGAAGAGGGCGATATCTACACCCTCGACTCGAGGGCAAAGCTGGCGATCCTGGAGGCTCTCCCGCAGAGGGGTGCTTTCAGGTGGGTCAGGCTCCTCCACGAAGTGCGTGGAAAGGGCATAAAAGTGGCTGAGAACCGCCTATGCTCCCATGTCAGGGAAATGGTCTCAGCGGGCTTGATAGGCCTTCTGACGCCTGAGAACAGGCACAGGGCGGATCTCCGGCGCGACAAGCTGTACCGCACAAGCCTCAAATATGAGGTAATCAACACCGATGAGGTCAAACGCCTGCTCGGGCAGAAGACCAAGAGTTGGCGTTGGCAGACCAAACACGGTCGGGAACCGTCCCAGGCGAGGCTTACTGACGTACAATTTAACTTTTTTAACTACTTTAGAAATCTAGTCCCACCGAAACCTTTTTATCTACACACTAACTAATACTCCCTCGCAAATTCGGATTTCTGGGTTTGCGCTAATTATACTCTAAAAATAATCTAAAATGGCACAACAACCGATGCAGGTGGTGTTGCTGCCCGAGGGTTACACAAGGACCCAGGGTCGCGACGCTCAGAGGATGAACATAATGGCCGCCAAGATGGTGGCCGAGGCCGTGAGGACGACTCTAGGGCCGAAAGGGATGGACAAGATGCTGGTTGACGACCTAGGCGACATCATAATAACCAACGACGGCGCCACGATCGTCACCGAGATGAAGATTGAGCACCCAGCTGCGAAAATGATAGTCGAGGTCGCAAAGACCCAAGACGAAGAAGTGGGCGACGGCACGACCACAGCGGTCGTAATCGCAGGCGAGCTCCTTAAGAACGCCGAGAAGCTGCTCGACCAGGGCATACACCCGTCAGTCATAATAAAGGGTTACAGGCTGTCGACCAACAAGGCCATAGAGACCCTCGACAAGATAGCGACGAAGGTGACTATGTCCGACAAGAAGATACTCGAGGAGATCGCGCAGACTGCCATGACGGGCAAGGCTGCAGAGACCAACAAGGAGCACCTTGCGACGCTCGCAGTCACGGCAGTCCTGCAGGTCGCGGAGGTCAGCGGCACGCACGTGGAAATAGATACGGACAACATAAAGCTCGAGAAGAAGCAGGGCGCAAGCATCGGCGACACCGAGATGGTACAGGGCGTCATAATAGACAAAGAGGTAGTCCACGACGGGATGCCCAAGAAGGTCACAAACGCGAAGATTGCACTCGTCGACTCTGCGCTCGAAGTCAAGGAGACAGCGACTGACGCTGAGATAAGGATAACCTCGCCGGACCAGCTCCAGGCGTTCCTCGACCAGGAGGAGAAGATGCTGAAGGGCATGGTCGACAAGGTGGTTAAGAGCGGCGCGAACGTTCTCTTCTGCCAGAAGGGCATAGACGACGTCCCACAGCACTACCTATCCAAGATGGGCATAATGGCGGCAAGGCGCTGCAAGAAGTCAGACATGGAAGCCCTTGCGAAAGCAACGGGCGCGCGTGTTGTGATGAGCGTCGATGACTTGTCTCCAAAGGACCTAGGTTCCGCAGGACTTGTCGAGGAGAAGAAGATATCCGGCGACAAGATGATATTCGTCCAGCAGTGCAAGCACCCGAAGGCCGTCAGTGTTCTGATCAGAGGCGGCACGGAGCACGTCGTTGACGAAGCCGAGAGGGCCTTCACAGACGCCATCGGCGGTGTTGCGTCTGCGATAGAGGTCGGTAAGATCGTGACAGGCGGCGGAGCAGCCGAGATAGAAATGGCCAAGGCCCTGCGTGAGTACGCAGACACAATTGGCGGCAGGGAGCAGCTGGCTATAAACGCATTCGCCGATTCGCTGGAGATAATCCCGAGAACGCTGGCCGAGAGCGCAGGCGCTGACGCGATCGACGTCCTAGTTGATTTGCGCGCAAAGCACGACGGCAAGGACGGGTCGCAGATAGGCTTTGACGTTTACGAGTCCAAGTCGGCGAACCTCTGGAAGAAGGGGGTCATCGAGCCGCAGAAGATAAAGACTCAGGCCATAAAGTCCGCGTCAGAGGCTGTAGAGCTGATACTGCGCATAGACGATGTGATAGCATCCTCAAGCAAGCCGGGCCCTGGAGGCGGTATGCCGGGCATGGGCGGTGGCATGGGTGACATGGAGATGTAATCCACCAAGACGTAGGGTTCGCCCTACGCCTCTTTAATTTTCTTATTCTGGTTTAAGGCCCTTAGTGAACCAAGATTTTCAGGACTATCTCAAAGATTATGAACACCACGGCTATTCCTATGAACACCATGGGGTCTACCTTTATCCCCTTCTCCTCGTTGAAGTATCTGAGTATGCCCGCCCCAGTGAGCGGGTTCTCAGCATTCGAAGTCCTTAAGGAAGGCATCTTGAAAGCGATTATTTAGAAAGAAGGGTTTAAAAAGCTCTAACTTAGTAAGGCATACGCGTCAGTTTAAGACCCGATAGCCGTGCCAGGCAAAGGGCGTCAGGTTAAGTTAACACGACCGCTTTATGAGCAAGTCAGACTTTATTAGCAAAGCCAGACAGAAGGATAAGTTATTAGCAAAGCCAGACAGAAGGATAAGTTTAAATACTACTAATCCTAAGTATTAAGATGGATGCCCTGACGAAACAACAGAGGTTGATAATCCTGATAGCAATCATAGTGGTCTTGATACCCCTCGTTTATCTATTGAGCCAAAAACCTGCCAGTACGACGCCTGTAGTCAATATCTCCGGAAACGCCACAGTCACTGTCTTAATCGGCAATGAAAGTACTCCGGGGGAAACCCCTAGTGATAACTCTCTATACGAGTCAGCCGTAAGCAATCTAAACATCTCCGCATGCGACAGGATAACTAACGCTGAGATAAAGAGCGCCTGTATATCCGTGGTCCAGAGCGGCATAGATTTCAGGAACAGTCTTAAGGAAGATTAGGCACAAGTTAAATCATTCCACTCTTAAAGGAGTAATCCAATATGCCATCAAAGAGCTTTTCAATCTACGTGATTTCTGTAGCCCTCGTGGTATTAACTTTCTTGAGTTCAGCCACCGGCCAAATGTGGCTAAGAACTGATATTTAGTTAAATGAAGATGATGACTATAAAACCCAAAAAATTTTATAAAGGAATTTTAATTTTACTTATTATTGTTTTACTAACAATTACTCTTTTCCCTAAATCTACTTTAGCTCAAGAAGTTAATTATTGTCTAACTGGTGTTGCTACATTTAATAAAATTTCTTTGGCAGGAACAGCAGGGGGGGTTAACTGGATTGAAGGCGCTTCAGATATAAATGATAATAATCTGGACACTTATATGGGGTTCGGAGATGTAATACCCCCAGACGGAGATAACTATGTGGGAGAATTTGAGGGCATTGTAACATTTGGTAGTATAGTTCCAGAAATAACGAGAGTTCATTATGATCTATCTGGCTTTACAGACGGCCACACCAAAGATTGGATTGTTAAAACTTATTTATGGGCTGGAGGAATATGGACTGAAATAGACTCTCGGAAGTTTGGTTCATATGGAGGCGTAGACATTAGTGGTAATTGGTATAATGTAGAAAAAGTTAAAGTATACATCTGGGTACAAATCACAACACGATGTCTAAAGGTTGAAGGATGTCAGTTTTATCGGCATCTCGGAGAATTAGAAGCTTTTGGCCCTTGCATTACCTGTTCGCTCAAAGGCTCTTGCGGGGCTAGTGAAGTTGACCTCCTGCAGATGAGCGGGACGTCGAACGCCCATGCCTCGATTGACGGGACATATTCGAATCACGTCTGCTGTTCCAGCCCAGTTGATTTGAGCAATAGCTGTGCCGGAGGAACTGTCATACTGCGCCTTTCGTCCATTAATAATGCGCATGTCGAGCAGAACACCTTTTCAAATTATCCACAATCCGCTTGCCTGTCCTCATCAGAAACTCCCCTGGTTGTCGCCTATGCGGCCTCATGCCCTAGCGGGTATAGCTGTGTCGCCTCGATTTCTGCAGCGACAAACGCCCATATAGGCAACTGCAGCAGCTATCCGACAAAGGTTTGCGTTTCTTGTGTTGGAACCCCAGTAAACGGAGTCTGCGGCCCGGCTGCCAAAGCCT
>Ga0315296_10000026_pt1 | contig 184842 bp, 186 predicted proteins | sample YL17G14_18_MG_FD_203921 | JGI IMG/M metagenome (GOLD analysis project Ga0315296, IMG submission 203921) | Sediment microbial communities from Yellowstone Lake, YNP, Wyoming, USA - YL17G14_18 | ecosystem: Environmental > Aquatic > Freshwater > Lake > Sediment | place: USA: Wyoming | collected...
CGAATTATAGCTTGCCAAATTATAACTTGACCGTCACAATGAAGTTGGCACCTGTAGGGAAGCCCGTAAACTCCTTAAGTTTGCGGGTGGACCTGCCAAATAACTACGACACCATAGTTATGGTTGTAAGTTCCGATGTGGAGGTCTCGATGTTTGGGGGGTAAAATTTGCCCGATGTGATCCTCACACGTTTGATCGGCATCGCCGCCGTAGTTGCGCTTGTCGCTGCTGTCGGTTTCTTCTCCTCCAACATGACCATGCAGGTGACCCAGGCTACATCAAGCTCATCGCTACAGGAGGTAACGGAGAAGGTCTCCTCAGAAATTATCGATCTTGTAAGCCTCGCCTCTCTATCTCCCGACAGCAATTCGACCTACAAGGTAATAAACATCCCGGATCAGGTTAACGGCAAAGGGTATTCAGTAAATTTGCAGAAGGACTCCCTTGGGTGGAAGGTGGTGGCATATTTGGATGAATTTAATACAATACGTGCCGAGTCCAACCTCTACTTTAAGGGCGGAGTGGATGTCGTCAACGGAACCGGAAAGTTTCATGTCAAATACAACTGGCAGGATGTCGAGCTATCCTATGGCACAAGTTTGTATAGCGGCACATACAAGCCAGTAGTTTGGTGCAACATCACCCAGTCTAATATTATGGTCGGGCTCGGCAGGTTGGGGGTGACCGGCTAGTGAACCCGATATACGAATACATTGCCGCTTTTTTTGTCATGACCCTCGTTGTAGGATACTCCCTTTACTCGCTCAATACGATGTCCTCTACCCAGCTTAGCATTGCGCAAGAATCGCAACTGCGGCCTGCGGCGGGAAGGCTGTTCGACAAGATCCTGTTGACCAAAGGGTATCCGGAAGATTGGGGTTCGAACATATATATTAACGATTCCAACTTGGGCGATTTTGGTCTCTCCTCCCAATATGGAGAGATGTATCGGGTGAATGTCGACAAATTGATGAGACTCGTAAGTAAAGTGGACTATACCGAAAACCCGCTCTATATCTTTCCAACAACCATGGGAAACTTGACTGGGATCTATGGAAATGATAGCTGGAGCTATGGTTTTAGGCTTCTGGTAAAAAGCGCCCTTATAATAAATATCACATACGATCCAGACGTGTTCCCAATGAATTCTTCCACGATCAGCGTAGTTAACTATTTGGGGAGATCTGCAAGTAATGCTGTAGTAAACGCTACCTATTTTTACATTTACACTTACCATATTGGTAATGACGATTTTTTTGATTATAATTATACTGTAGCAGGAAATATAACGGACTGGCAGGGAAGGACAGTACTGGACTGCAAAGTGCCCACCACTGAGGTAAATACTGACAAGGAAGCCTACGTTTTATTCGTTACCGTAAACTATTATGGTCTGCAATCCCAACAGATAGCGGTAATTAAGGATATGACGAAAAATAACCCTAAAATATTGGATACTATTTCTCTTCTTATTCAAGGGGAACACCTCATAGCCAATTACAGCGATATTGAGGATGTCGCACACTTCTCTCATGGCGCTATGCAATTGGATTTCACCTTAATTGAGTTTACCTCCAACCAGCAGGTGATCGTGAACCCTATCCTCGAAGATACAAACGGTGTGTCAGGAGCGATTATAAACAGCGGGCATGGCCAAAATAGTTATAAAGTTTATAACCTAACGAATCCGCTCACCGAGGATGTTGTGTTTGCAGGCTTGATAGTAAAGAAGAATGGAGTGTGGACACTTGCATTATGCGATAGGCCCATGGTTCCAATAGCCATCGATTACAGGTCTCACTCATATGCCTATGCGGGGATCAACTCCGAAGCCTTTTCAAGGCTAGTCAGAATTGGCAGCAACTCCTACTATGCCGAGTTGACTGTATGGAGGATGTCCCAATGAGAATGAGGAAGAGGGGAATTGCAACAATCGTTGAAGCCATAGTTTCAAGCCTGATTCTCATCGCGGCCTTCTCCGTGGGCTTTTATTTTATTTCCTCACCGGCCATATCACACCAGAGATATAGCGAGGATCTGACCAAAGTTGGCTATAATCTTCTCTCCGCCTTGGCTTCAAACGACGGCTTCGATAAACTGATCTATGACTCTCAGGGAAATATGAAAGCCGGGTGGGAGCAACAGCTAAAGGTAGTGATCGACTCATTGATAACCAGGAATATTATCTTTAACGTAACTGTCTATGAAGCCAAGCTGATCGATGACAACCTCACAAATTTCGTTGAATTAAAAATATTGAACAATGCCACAGTGTCGAACGCTGTGGACGAATTCGGCCATAGCAACGAAGCCGCCTTCCTTAAGGCTGGAGAAAATGCTGAAGCCAGCTACATTTATACCACGAAGCAGCTGCATATACTGGTGGTTAGCATGAAGCTGGCTACTCTTGGGGGTGCATGATACGAGGAGGAGAAGCTCTGGGCAGATACTAATCTTCGGCGCGATAATAATAATGCTGCTGGTATTCTCCACCGCCATAGCTATTCACGCGTCCTCGACCACCTATCAAAGCCTCCGCTACAACGAGGTGAAGGAGTTGATAGGGAACTTTAACGAGGACTTTCAAAGGGCGCTCAGGAACACACTCGCCTCAATGACACAGGAGTATAATCAGACAGCCGAAATAGAGATCCCTAGGGAGCATGCCTTCGGGAACTTTACCTTATGGATGAAGACCGCGATAAGGACGCTTGCCTCAAGAGGGATCCAGATAAACTTCACACTGGACAATGAGCTGTTACAACCGGCAAAGCTGCTCTTCAATAGAATTGATTTAGAGGATAGGTACGCGAATAATTTGGTAAAACTTTACTGGTACACTCCCCAAAGCCAATCCTCAATTTTAGCAAGTTACACAATAGATATCCCAGCCCTAGGTTTTTATGGCTGGAAGGATAACGCCCTACTTCTACTTAACATGACCATCTATCCCGACTCCATAGTCAACGATAACGATCTTCAGACCACTAATCTCATCGCTATGGTTAATAAGGAGGGAGGTGTGCCCGTCGATGACCTGGCGCCCTCGAATTTCCTTGTATGCTATTTTGACAGAACTAAAAACTCTTGGCAGGCAGGCAATATCACCCTTCTATTGAACAAAGGTGGCGGGAACTACACGATCTGCTTCAAGACTATAAGTGGAACCCCAGTGCCAACGGCAGATAACAGGTACTTGATAGTCTGGGTGCAGGACACGAGGGGCATAATAGTTGAGGCGTACACTTACGCATATATCGACTACACCATTGACGAGAGAGCCATAGGGCTTGTTTCCAAACCATACGAAACCTATACCTTCGAGGCGCTAAATAATGGTACCTTGTTGTGGTTTGGCAGGCAGCTCGCTATCAACGGTTCATATATACCGATACCGCTTCCGCCTGTGAAGCAGTTCCGGGTCAACGTCACTGTAAATGGCCCCTCCGATCCCAACATGCCATTGTCGCCCAGCCAGGTGGAGGTGTGGACACCCGATTATTCCGCGCCAACGTTGAGTTTTTCCGACTGGAAGAGGCGTTTCGTCGTAGGGGACAAGCTGGTCTTTTTCGTCAACTATTCGCTAGCGAGTGTGACGAGCCAACGCGTTAGGATATCCTGGTTAACTGATGCCGACGCCTCACCGCCTGGTTATTTGCTTCAGTTTCAAAACGAAACTAACATGTGGATAGTAAACAATTCGGTCTACAGAATAGGATTCCATGCCGGTCCCACAGCACAAGGCGATCCGGTTGGCATTGACTGGAACATCCAGGTCAACTCCTCCGATAATGCGGCGAACAAGTACCACACAGAGTACAGGCTCTTCAACTACGATTACACTGGAGGCTCGTTGAACTATAAGATACCGTGGGGACCAGGAAACTACCAGGGCTGGAATTTCCTTCAGGGGCCTGTGAGAGCCATAGCCTATAGGAGCAATGACATGGTATGGTACGCGCTTCCACTTCCGGGACACGCTGTGTCCGGTGAACTCAACCACACGGAAATCATTCTGATTCCTTACGGCGTCAACTACTTTGAAGTGCACTTCAAAGCCAATACGATGCAACCACTGAACAATATCGGTCAGAACGTGGTCTACACGACTATCTTCTCCGGAACTGCCTCTGATGGTAATAATGCAAACAGGCTGTCCTATGCATCTATCGAGCTGAGGGACTATTGGCTGAATTATAATAGTACCGTCCATGGTAAGTTCCGAGACAACCCCCCAGACTATGACCAATCATACTACAACATCTATCGAGGAACTGGATCTCCACCGCATAATGGCAATCCCACTACAGCTATACAATTCGGCTTTTGGACAGCTGTGTATAGTCAAACAAGAGGTCAGGCTACATTCTATGATAGGGACACAATCTTGTCTCTCAGGGGTGCTGGAGGTGTTAGCAAACCTGCTGCATTTGTCTGGACCACTGGCAATGGTAACAAGCGTGATATCCGACTGGACTGGGCTTACTACGATGGAAGTCAGGAAATTGATATACCTATTAATACTAGGTTCTTCTACAACTTCGCAGGTTGGTACTACGCGCCAGGTGGCAGTCTCACCGGCTCCCCCACATACAATGCTCCGAACTGGTTAAATGCCGATTCATATCTTGGTAGCACCGGAGACGATATCCCAAGCAAATACTATACCATGTTCGTCGGAGGTAATCTCGATCCGTGGGTCACTAGTATAGCAACCTAGCACAGTTGGCTCAAGAAACGTTTTTATCACTTTGCCTAATTTCGCTGTATATCAGCATAAACCTTGTAAAGATTGGGCCACTCATCCCAGTCTTCTTACTATTGCTCGCCTGCCTTATTGATTTTTTCCGACTCCCACTTTCATGAGTAATAGTAATAGTACGACCTTTTTTTAGCCTATGACTGCCATAACAAGCAGGCTGTAGCCTTGTGTCGGTATTATGGCAGCTTTTATAAGACTTAAACTCAAAAGCTATATAGTATTTCCAACGACTCTCTAATTGGTGCGCCTTTTGATATATCTGCTTAAGGCACTTCTCATAGCTATAACCCTGACCTATGCCTCATTCCAGGATATCAAGACGCGAAAGATAGATGACAGGGTATGGCTCATCGTGATACCTTTGGGTGCCATTTTGACCGCTGTTGAGATATTCGCAACGCCAGGATACCCTTTCGTTTTATCAGGGCTCAGCATTGCCCTCTCCGTCATCCTGGCGCTGGCCCTCTTTTACGTTGGTCTTTACGGTCTTGCCGATGCCAAAGCCCTAATCGCCATAGCCGCAACCCTGCCGCTTCCGCCCTATGCTCAGTTCGTCTCGCCCTTCTATCCTCTCGCGGTCTTCGGAAACGCCCTGATCCTGTCCCTGCTGTTAATTCCTACTTGTCTGTTATGGAACTTGGCATGGGCGTCAACCAAGAAGCCCCTCTTTGCAGGTATAAAGGCCACAACCCCCCAAAAGCTCGTTGCCCTATTTACGGGGATAAGGGTGAGGCCGGGGACGGCAAGGTCGGTGCATTTCAGCCTGATGGAACAGGTCTCCAGTGACGAGGATAAGAGAAAAGCTGAGTACGGCGAATCCGGCGGCTACGGGAACGCGAATCCAGACGATACAGATGCGCACAAAGGGTGGCATTACCTAAAGCTATTCCAAAAGGTGGAGGACACCGAGGAGCCGAAGGTAATAGACCCTCAGAGCGAATATGTTTGGGTGACTCCGGCAATTCCGATGATAGTATTTCTGCTGGCGGGATTTCTAATCTCTTTCGTGGTAGGAGACCTTGTGTTCAAAGCAGTCTCGCTCTTTTTGGGTGCATTCCTCTGAAAACGTCTTTTGCCCAACGGCAGAGAATATCTCGTTGCAGTCAAGATTCCTTCCTCATGTAGGTGTCGCCGACTATGGGCTCGAGGCCAAGGTGCCTGAACCCCTCAGTTGCATCCTCCGTGGCTTCTTCGATGTCGCCTTCTGGGAGGTGTACGAGGTGTCCGCCGCATCCAGAGCTGCAGTCCGTGTTGCCAAACCCAACGATCACCAGCAAGTTGCGCTCCTTTAAGTAGCGTATTAGGAGGCACTCCGTCCTGTGTCCTGAGCTGGCGTAAACAGCAGTAAAGGTGGTGGCAGTGCGCAACAGTTGGTCGATGTGCCAACGGTAGCCACCGTCGACAGTATTTCTGTTGGTAATCGCCATTGTTTTTATATTGTAAGGGTCTGTGGCCTCTGAGTGCTTGAAGAGCCTCAAGTGCCTCCTTATCCTTGCCTCAATACCGCCCGGCCCTAGGGCCGAACCGGCGTATACGTAAGGTCCGGGAGGCAGGACAAACTGCCTGTTACGCGTATTGATGGCATGCCGGCCAGAAATCTGCAGGAGAAGCGCGTAACCCCCCCTCAATTGGATCGCCCATAAACGCAAGTACTATTTGGTATAAAAAGTAGACGATAAAAATACTATTTATCATTTTAATTTTCAGCTCAGCATCTGCACAAATCAACAAAGTTCCTCAGGATAGTCTTGCCCTTGGGGGTATCCGACACCTCAACATGGAACTGCACCCCGTAGATCGGGCGACTATCGTCCTTGAGCGCCTCAACATCGCAGTAGTCGCTCCTCGCAAGCACGGTGAACCTTCCTCCGTCCTTCCTCACCTCGTCGTTGTGGGACGCCCACGCTACGAACTCCTTTCCCACCCCCTGCAGTATGTCGTCCGGCTCGATCACCTTTATCGTGGTCCTGCCGTACTCCGGCCTCCTTCCCTTAACAACGTCTCCGCCCAGCAGCCTACCGATCAGCTGGTGCGAGAGGCATATCCCCAGTATCGGGAACTCCGCCCTCTCGATGATCTCGGGGACCTTGCCGAACTTCTCTATGCCATCTTGGACGCTGTGCGGTCCGCCGCCCATGACCAGCCCGTCCACCCCCCTCAGCGTCTCCAGCGCCGCAACAGGCATTACGAGCCTGCTGGTAACGCCGAGCTCCTTCAGCGCCCGGACTATCAGGTGGTTGTACTGCCCGCCCATGAACACTACCGGTATGTACATGGCTACTCGAACTCCACCGTCGCTGGTGGTTTTGATGTCAGCTCGTAGCAGACGACCGAGACCCTTCCATCCTCCATCAGCCTATCGGCTATCCCCTTTAAAACCTTCAGAGGGATCGTGGATGGCTTGGCCGTCATAAAATCCCTCGTTTCCACCGCTCTCACTATCACTGCATACCTCCCAGTCCTCTTATTTCCACCCTTTATGCCGTAGACCACCCTCACAACCTCCCCGTTCTCATGAATAATCCTCTCTGGCAGTCCGAAGAGTTCCGAGAGTTCCCTCTCTTGCCCGGAGACGTACGCTATCTTACCGTAGGCCCTGTTGTCCCCCTTCACACCAGTCGCGAGCCACCTGAAGTATTCAACCCTCGCCTCGGGCAGAAGGAGCGACGCTGCCCGCTCCACCTCCCCAGTGCCTGGGGATCTCTCGTCCTCGATGACCGCCGCCAGGTACTGCTTTGGGGCTGGCCGTATCATTCCAAGGCCCTCCTCCACCACCGACGTAGCCCTCCTCAGGACCTCCACCTTCTCCTCCGTCACCGGGCCTATGCACCTTACCAGCAGGCCAGGCCCCGGGAAGGGCTGCCTCTCTGAGGCATCCACCCTCACGCCAAGGTACCTCGCGAGCGCCCTCACCTGGTCCTTGTACAGGTCGAGGAGCGGCTCCAAAAGCCTGAAACCGAACTTCCTGAAGGTGTCTACCCCCAACTGCTCCAGAACGTTGTGCTGGGTCTTGATCCCCCCGGCGCTCTCAATCCAGTCTGGGGCTATCGTACCCTGTATCAGCACCTCGCAGCCCTCCTTTTTTGCCGCCTCCCCCAGGACGCTGTAGAAGGTCTCCCTGAATGCCAGCCGCTTGGACTCCGCGTCGGTCTTCCCCTCCAGCGCCCTCAGGAACCTGTCCTTCACGGTCAAGATCTTTAGGGGCACCCCCAGCGGCGTTAGCAATCCCTTCACCTCTTCCACCTCCCCCTCCCTCATGAAGCCGGTGTCCATGAAGAGGCAGACAAGCCCCTTCCCGAGGGCCCTATGCGCCAGTGCGGCACAGGCGGTACTGTCCACCCCACCGGATGTGGCTATGGCTGCCCTGCCCTTCCCCACGGCACTCCTTATTTCTGCCACCTTCTCCTCCGCAAAGGAGGCTGGGTCGAAATCGAATGAGCCCACCGAACCAGAAGTAGAAATCTTGAGGCCCTCCGGAGAGATAATTCTCAGCAAACTTAATCTTAAAGGTAACCCAAACAAATTTCCAAGGATGGAACCGCTTGCTGAACAGAATCAGATCCAGCATCGCCTCCGCGCTGAAACCGGTGGCATCTTCCCTCGCCGCGCTGGGCCTATCCCCAAACCAGATAACCGTTATCGGCCTCCTCATCTCATTGCTGTCTGCATATGTCTTCTACCTCTCATTCCAGTTCTGGGGTGGCCTCCTTCTGCTGCTCGCCGGCCTCTTCGACATCATCGACGGAGCGGTGGCTAGAGTTACAGGCAAGGTCACGAAATGGGGCGGCGTCCTCGACTCCATACTGGACAGGTACTCCGACCTGATAATCATCGGGGCGATTCTTCTCGCCGGGCTCTGCGATCCCCTGTGGGGGGTGATTGCCATGATCGGCTCAGTGATGGTCAGCTACATCCGAGCCCGGGGGGAGGTTGAGGGCGTGAAGATGTCATCCGTTGGACTCATGGAGAGGGCGGAGCGGATGGTCATCCTTGCAGTATCTGCCATCCTGGGTTATACCTGGGCGGGGATTATCCTTCTGGCAATACTGACGCACATCACCGTCGCCCATCGTCTTTGGTACCTCAGGAGGTCGCTGAGCCCCCACTAACCTCGAGAAGGTCAAGGGTCCTCCTCAGCATCTTCTTACCGTTCTCAAGCGCCTGAAGCCCTACCTCCGTCAGGCTGTAGTACCTCCTCACAATGTTGCTCGGCGCCCGCTTCTCGGCGGCGCTCGTCACGAGCCCCTCCCTCTCCATCTTGTAAAGTACGACGTAGACGGTTATGGTGGCCGGCTCAAACCCGAAGGCAGCCCTGATCTTGTCCCTCATCTCGTAGGCGTAGAGCGGACCGCCCCTCAGAAGGTGGAGTATGTACATCCAAAGGTTCTCCTTGGTGAGCTTCTGCTCGAGCCTCCTCAGTGCCAATTGTTCCATCCTCCCCCTGCCCTTTATATTGGAGCAAATTGTCAGATCAAACGTACCGCAACTGTCTCTCAAATTTGTCAAGTTCGTTATTAACTATTACGATGCAGTGGCTTGCCAGATAGGATTTTGGTCCAAGGCTCACCCTTTTTGCTGCAGCCTCATCGAGGAGGCGCTCACTCCTCGCATCGAGCCCCTTCTGATCCCCAAGTATGAACGCGGCCCTGCTCTCGAACTTCACTCTGCGGAAGTCCTCCCCCCCTTCGTGTAGGTAGTACAATGAGAACCCCCCCTCCTTGTACTCCGCGACAACTCTATCGAACCCCTTTCGCTCCCTTCTGACCCCCTCCGCCTGCCTCCCTGAGAGCGCGTCGAGCACGATCTCCGCCGCCTTCACCTCGCCAACTGGCGTGCGTCGCATCTCCTCCCCCTTAAATGTAAGCGCCACGGGCGGGTTCGGCGGTCCCTCCAAAACTATGGCGAGGGTCGTGTCCCTCCTATGTCCCTCCGCATCGCAGAGTGCTGCCAATATGCACCTTGCTATCAGGTCCATCCTACCAGGACCCGACAATGACCTTAAGGAGAAGTCAGGGGCGGTCCGCCCCTCGGAGGCCTTCAGAATAAAAACCCTGAACAAATTTTGGAAACCTCTCTACCTGAGAGGCCCGCCGATCTTTCTCTCGTTCTTCGCCCTTACCTTGACGACCCTCTGGTAGATCGCGCAGGAGACGCAGTAGTACTTGGTCACGACCCTCCTGTAGATCAGAGCCCCCTGCTTCACCAGCTCCCTGGCCAGCTGCGGCTCCACTATCGAGACCGGCTTCGTCTGCTTGATGGCCTTGTCCCTGGGCACCCAGGCTCCGCAGCCGTCGCATTGGACCCTGGCAGACCTGCCCTTGTCGCCCTTGCTCCTTCCACGGCTCTTCCTCTTCTTTGGCAATTTTAGTCCCCCATCAAAATCAACTGCTAAAAGAATATTTGACTTATTAAACTTATTTACCTTCGGGTTTGATCCGACAGTCCACAAACGCATATAGGTTTCCGAACCGGCAGGCCTTAGGGCCGCCATCATTAGTGTTAAGTATTTCCCCCACCACTATTAAATAAAGATAGGGCACTGATTTGTGCAGGGGTGGAGTTCTGAGCTATGGATTCCGGCTACAAAGGCAAGGTTCTTGAGCTCGTAAAGAAGCAGGGTCTTGAAGTCGGCGACAGGGTTCTCGCGAAAAACGAGAGGGTATCCTTCACCGGAATTCTGATGCCGAGGTCAGAGCTGGACGACGACCAGCACCTCATACTGAAGCTGGACGACGGCTACAACATCGGCCTGTCCACAGAGTCGCTCTCCGTCCAGAGGCTCCCGCAGGAGGAGCCCAAGGTCAGCCCGCCGCCATTCGAGGCAAAGTCCAACCCCAACCTGCCGAAGGTTTCCATAATAAGCACGGGCGGGACCATAGCGAGCAAGGTGGACTACAAGACAGGTGCTGTGAGCCCTGCCCTCTCCGCGAGGGACCTCTACCAGTCCGTGCCCGAGCTGGGCGATCTTGCAGACATCAAGACCGAGATCCTCCTGAGCGTCCTCAGCGAGAACATCGTACCAGAGAACTGGGCCTCCATGGCGAGGTCGGTATCGAACCACATAAAGAACGGGGCAGAGGGCATAGTGATAACGCACGGCACCGACACCATGGGCTACACGGCGGCGGCGCTGAGCTTCGCCCTCACAAACCTCCCGGTGCCAGTTATCTTGGTCGGCTCCCAGAGATCCTCCGACAGGCCCTCCTCGGACGCATACCTGAACCTGAAGGGAGCAGTCTTCACCGCCGCAAGGGCGCCCTTCGCCGAGGTCGGAGTGCTGATGCATTCTGGCAGCTCCGACTCCAGCCTCGTGGTTCACAGGGGCACCAGGGTCCGAAAGTTGCACACCAGCCGGCGGGACGCCTTTGCGTCCATAAACGCCCTCCCCCTCGCCAAGGTTCAGGACGGCAAGATAGAGACCTACGGCGAGTACAGGAGGAGGGGCGGCGAGCTTGAGCTCAAGGCGAACTTCGACGAGGACGTCGTGCTCATCAAGTCCTTCCCTGGGATCCCCCCTGACATGTTCGACCCAATAATCCACAGGGGCTTCCACGGTATAGTCCTCGAGGGAACCGGATTGGGGCACGTGCCTGAGAGCCTCTTCTCGTCCCTTCGAAGGGCGGTCCAGAGTGGTCTGACCGTGGTAATGGCCTCCCAGTGCCTATACGGGCGTGTGAACATGAACGTGTACAGCACAGGCAGGGAGCTCCTTAATATCGGCGTCATACCTGCAGGGGACATGCTCCCAGAGACCGCCCTTGTGAAGCTCATGTGGGTCCTGGGTCAGACCGAGGACCCGAGGAAGATCAGCGAGCTTTTCCTGAAGAGCATAGCCGGAGAGCTCTCTGAACGTAGTGATTTCGTTGACACAGAGAGGTGTTGATGCAGTTGGCCCATCACATAAAAGTGGGGATAGAGATACACCAGCAGCTCGACACCTCGGGCAAGCTCTTCTGTAGCTGCCCGACTGTGCTCAGGGAGGAGGAGCCGCACTTCTCGGTCTTGAGGAGGCTGAAGCCAACTTATAGCGAGCTTGGAGACCTGGACAGGGCCGCGCTCTTTGAGTCCGAGAGGAAGATGGCGTTCTGCTATCAGGGTTACGGCGACACCGTCTGCCTTGTGGAGCTCGATGAGGAGCCCCCCCACGACCTGAACAGGGATGCTGTCTCGGTATCGCTGACGGTGGCAAAACTCCTGAACATGACCCCGGTTGACGAGGTGCACGTGATGAGGAAGATCGTCATAGACGGTTCCAACATCACCGGGTTCCAGCGGACCGCCAAGATCGCATTTGACGGATGGCTTATGGATGGTGCTGAGAGAATATCCGTGCAGTCCCTCTGCCTCGAGGAGGACGCAGCGAGGAGGATCTCCGACACCCCCGAAATGATGACCTACCGCCTTGACCGCCTGGGAATCCCCCTCGTCGAGATCGCGACTGGCCCTGACATCCACAGCGGGGAGCAGGCACAGCGCGTCGCCCTCCACCTCGGCAGGATACTGAAGGCGACTGGGAGGATAAAAAGGGGTCTTGGGACTATACGCCAGGATCTGAATATATCTGTGGAGGGGGGTACAAGGGTCGAGGTAAAGGGCGTCCAGGAGCTGGGGATAATATCGACGGTGGTCGAGTACGAGGCCGCCCGTCAGAGGAGCCTACTTCTGCTAAGGGATGAGCTGAGGAGGAGGGGCGCAACCGCCTTAAAGGATGATTTTGTAGATGTCACCGATGTATTCACATCCTCCAAGAGCAAGGTCATCAAGGGTGCCTTGGAGTCCGGCGGAAGGGTGCAGGCCCTGTTGCTGCCAGGTTGCAGTGGGCTGCTCAAGATGGAGCTTCAGCCGGGGATAAGGTTCGGCACCGAGCTCTCGGACCATGCGAAGGTCTACGGCGGTATCGGGGGGATCTTTCACACCGACGAGCTGCCAGCGTACGGCATCACGGCAGACGACGTCAAGGCATTAAGAAAAAAGCTTGGGGCAGGGGAGGATGACTGCGTGATCCTTGTCGCTGCCGATGTTGGGGCAGGCGCAGCTGCACTGAACGCCGTGGTAAAAAGGGTTTCAGAGGCGCTGAAGGGTGTTCCGGCAGAGGTGAGGGCTGCCAACCCGGACGGCACGACCCGCTTCATGAGACCTATGCCCGGCTCGGCTAGGATGTACCCCGAGACAGACGTGCCCTCTATAGTGGTGGACAGGAGCCTTCTGGATAAGATACAGAAGGGTCTGCCTGAGCTTCTGGAAGTCAAAACCGCCCGGTACATAAAGGAGTACGGGTTAGGCAAGGACCTCACCGCGCTGATAGTCGACTCGCCTTACGCGTTAACATTCGAGAGACTCGTCAAGTCCGATGGTTTATCCCCCTCCTTCGTTGCGGCTACCTTTGAGTACACCTTCAAAATGCTGAAGCGGGAGGGGATAGACATGGAGTCGCTCGATGACAGGCAGATCAGGGACGTCCTAGTCAGGGTGCACAGGGGAGAGGTTGCGAAGGAGGCAGTCGCCGATATATTCCGTTGGCTGGTTTTGAACAGGGGGAGAGGTGTCGAGGAGGCCACAAGGGCGCTCTCACTCGGTGCGGTGGATACCCACGAATTAAAGGAGGCCGTCGCAGAATTGGTAGGAAAGAACATGGATCGGATAAAGCGGGACGGCGATCGCGCCATAAGCCCCCTAATGGGCGATCTGATGAAGACCTTCAGGGGGAAGGTCGACGGCAAGGTGCTTCATGAGCTGCTTAAGGAAGAAATCAGGCGGCGTCTACAAACCGCTCCCAGATAACTTTTTTAATTGAACTGGTAATATCAATTCTGTTTGGTGTCCCCTGTGTGCGGAATATTCGGGTGCCTCTGCGACGGGGCCCCAAAAGTGATACTTGACGGTCTTAAGCGGCTTGAGTACAGGGGATACGACTCCGTAGGAATCGCCGTGATAAGCGGTAACAAAATTACCTTAGAAAAAGATAAAGGAAGGATTGACCAATTTATTAATGGTCTAGATGAGACTCGACTTTATGGGGAAGTTGGGGTAGGCCACACGAGGTGGGCGACTCATGGTGCTCCTTGTAAGGAGAACGCCCACCCTCATCTAGACTGTACAAAAACCATAGCGGTTGTACATAATGGAGTTTTAGAAAATTTCCTCCAGCTCAGGGAGGAGCTCGCAAAGAGGGGGCACCGCTTCGCCTCAAACACAGATACCGAGGTAATCCCTCATATGATAGAGGAGGGCATCAAGGCGGGCCTTCCCCTGAGGGAGGCCGTGGTTGAGGCGACCAAGCGCATAAAGGGCTCGATGGCATGCATCATCATAAGCACCTCCGATCCTAACAAGATGATCTGCATCAGGAGGGAGAGCCCCCTTGTGATGGGCATAGGCCCCAAAGGCTCATACTGCGCATCCGACATCCCTGCGCTACTACCCTTCACAAAAAGGGTCCTGGTCATGCCGGAGGATACGATCGCGGTCCTCGAGAGGAGGAAGGTCACCCTGGAGCAGATATACGGTGGTGCACTCGCGCCCAAATTCTCCAAGGTGACATGGGATCTGAAGATGGCGGAGAAGGGCGGGTACCCGCACTTCATGATCAAGGAGATCTACGACCAGCCCGTTGCCATCAGGGAGACGCTGAAGGTGCCGGAGGCCTTCTTAGACCGCGCCGCAGACCTGCTGAACGATAAGCTCTACCTCACCGGATCAGGAACCTCCTACCACGCCTGCCTTTCATCCTCCTACATGATCTCAAGACTCATCGGGACCGACGTTAGGCCAGTAATCTCTTCCGAGTTCAACGACTCGGTCTCGGACCTCGAAGGGAGCACGGTGGTAGCCGTCTCGCAGTCTGGGGAGACTGCCGATACCCTGAGCGCAGTCAAGTATGCCAAAGGCAAGGGCGCGAAGATACTAGGGATAACGAATACCCTGGGCTCCTCCATCACCGTACTCTCCAATGCATATATCTGCACTCAGAGCGGACCTGAGATAGGCGTGGCCGCGACTAAGACCTTCCTGACACAGCTCACCACACTGGACCTCCTCACCCTCCGCGTCGGGCTCAAGAAGGGAAGGATGTCCGAGGGGGATTACAGATCCATTCGACAACAGATGGAAAAACTGCCGCGGCTGATCGAGGAGACCCTCGGCAGATGCGAGAAGGTCAAGGAATTGGCGCTGAAATACTCCACGAGGCGCGACGCATTCTTCTTAGCCCGCGGGATAAACGTAGCAACTGCCATGGAGGGTGCCCTAAAACTTAAGGAGATAAGCTACACCCATGCTGAGGGATACCCAGCAGGGGAGTCCAAACATGGTCCCATCTCGCTGGTGGAGCAGGACTTCCTGTGCGTCTTCATCGCCCCGAAGGACTCAACAAGGGGAAGGGTGATCGGAAACATTATGGAGATGAAGGCTAGAGGCGCAGAAATATTCTCGATAATCACCGAGGGCGATGAGGAGCTGAGGCAGGTCTCAAACGAGTTCTTCGAGGTCCCGGCTGTGCACGACCTGCTCTATCCAATACTCTGCACAGTGCCATTGCAGGTCTTTGCCTACCACGTAGCGAATTTTAGAGGGCTGGATCCAGACAAGCCGAGGAACCTCGCGAAGTCCGTTACCGTGCTGTAATCCTGCTGGTACGGAGGGAAGAGACCACGAGCCACTCTGATAGAAAGGTCCTCGCCTCAATAGACAGGGCAGAGGATTTAGTGCACAAGATCTCCGACCTACTCTCTTTTGGCACCGACAATAATGAGGTCTACAAGAAGGTTCTGCAGTGCAGGCTCGAGGTGCAGTACGCCCTCGCCCTTCTCTGTGTAAATTGCGAAATGGAGTGCCATCCACAGAAGGTTCGAAGCAAACCCGAAATTGAGAGGGACATTATACAGATATCCGATCACCTCTCGAGGTGCAAGGAAATCCTCTCGTCTGAAAGGAGTAGGGATGCCGTAAAGGAACTCTTAGTTGCTGACACCTTACTTGGGCACTTAATAATCTGGCTGAGAAGAGAGAAGAAAGTACCATGGGATAAAACCCATTAAGTTAGCGAAAAAGAAAAAGGACGATAATAAAACGAAGAATTTATTTTAATTTTTCAGACCTTCTGTCAACCACATCCAGAGTGCTAGGACCGGTTCCGATTATGGTGACCGGAACATCTAATTTCCTCTCAATCTCTGCAATGAAGCCCTTAGCCCTGTTCGATAACATATCATATCTAGTCGTTCCTTTGCACTCTGGGAACATTACGTCCAGCTTTGTCAGGGCTATCTGCGTCGCTGAATTTATCCTAACCGCCCTCTCGGCCAGTTCATAGTCGAAGGGCGCAGCCCTCCTCTTCCTGCCCGTGACAGAGGCTATCTCCGCCCAGCCCCTGCTCACCGCCTCCTCCTCAGAGAGCTCCCCATCGAGTGGTCCGGTGCCGACCCTCGTTACATACGATTTGAATACTATGATCACGTCCTTAACGTCCCTCGGTCCGACGCCCACCTCACTGCAGACCCCGGAGGCAGAGACGTCCCTGCTTGTAACGAATGGATACCCGCCGTGGTAGAGCGAGAGGTACAGCCCCTGCGTGCCCTCTAAGAGCACCTCCCCGCCGTCCCTCATGCAGTCCTGCACCTCCCCGGAGACATCCGTGATGAAGGGCTTTAGCTCCTCAAAGTCCTTTGCCATTTTTAGCAGGCGCATTACCCTGTCAACCATGGCTGACCCGACGCCGGAGCCGGTGGAGCCCACCTTCTTCATCAGGAACTCGTCCCTCCTCTCCTTTAATATGTGCTCTGGCAGTATGATCCCGCTATTCGCGTCCACACCTATCCTGCCCCTTGTGCCCGTCAGCTCCACCTCCTTCATGAAGGTCTCGATGCTGAATAGTGCACCTGCACTTACCAGAAGCCTGATACTTTTATTGACGAAGGCGCAGGGAACGATCCGTAATTTTATCTCCTTTCCCTCGTTTACAATGGTGTGTCCCGCGTTGATAGATCCTGTCCTCACTGCTAATTTGTAGTTGTCCTTATAGCCCAAGTAGGCGGCTATCTTTCCTCTGGGGGGCGAACGCTAATGCGTCTCGCCTTTCCCCTCGTCACCGAAGAAGCCGCCAACGAGAACCGTGGCTCCCATACTCTCACCAAAAGAGAGAGGAGCGGGTCACCATAATAAGGTTTAACCTCTGTGGTTCTAGTCAACCTCGGAGGGTTAAACAGGGTTGGTCGGAGTTATTCTCGACCCTTTTTTTCTTTTCAATTTAACATAAACCCTACAACACTCAAGATAGTTAAGTAATTACAAGATGACTGGTTAATTAAAAATCCATTTTTTAAGCGTTCTTGCCACTGCAGATAGACCTATAGAAAAACCAGTTCTGCCTCGACAAGCTGGACGCCAAGAACGCCGTCATTTTACCGCACGACTGCAACCCGCCCGTTACCTACCTCCTCCCAATCTCTCCTTATAGCGGGTGACGACGTTAAAAGTGCACAAAGACCTCCGCAGGCGCCCGCCGCGGAGGCGCAGAACGCACAAACAACGCCTCAGGTGCCTCCGGGCGCACCCTTACAGAACCTACCAAGCGTACAGAAACCGCCGCGGACGTCTCAGCGGCGGAAGAGGAAGCTGAAAAAGCCGCCGCGAACGCCGCATCGGACGCAGACAATACTCCAGAAACCTACGCGGACGCCGCACGAGACCTGATCTAGGTCCTGAGGACGACATGGCAGGGCTAGAGATCTCCCAGGATCAGGGCAGAGACGCTAGGAGTCCGCCGGAAGAGGGTAGCAAACGCCCTCAGGAGCATTATGCGGGTTGTAGCGGAGGATACCGCTGTATTTTGCACGACAGAAAAGCACGCTAGTTGCACAAGGTGGTCAGCATAAATCCGCCGGAATCCTCTCCGCCGGCTGGGGGAGCATGCAGTAATCGACCCGATCGCCCAAAAGCGGCCTAAGTGGCACCAGGGCAATAGCTCGCAATCGCCAAAAGCGGCCGAAATGGTCAAAATGCGTCCGCGCCGGCGTCTGTTGGAACATACCCTCCTATAGTAGGGCAATTCCAGCCGAACGCCGCAGGAGGCCACTCTGGCGTCCAAATGGGCGCGCGGCTGCTTTCTGCGGACGGCGGAGCGGCGCGCGGCGTCCAAATGGGTATGCCGGGCGACGGCTGCGGTGGTCCTCAGTCGCTCGATCCGTCCAATATGTCCAAAAACGGGATGAAAGCGACACCACCGACGCGGCATCTAGACGCCAGTGTATCACTCTAGTTCAAATATGCCAGGGTGTACGGCTTCTTGGGCGCTTGGAAATATGCATAGAGGAACGCACGAGGCTCCTTTGGACGACGCGGAGGCGTGCGGGAGACGATTTGGACGACGCGGAGGCGTGAGTGATACTACTTGAGACACCGAAGGACGCCCTGGACGCCCGTAAAGTGCGCATATGAGCATGCAGGAGACATGCGGAGTGCACCGAGTAGCACGCAAGACCTCCGCAGAGTACACAGAAGAGCACTCAGGACCACTCGGCGGACGTCGGAGAGCGCCCACGTGCACTATGCGGAGGATCTCGGACGCCGGAAACGCCATCTCTGCGCAAGATCGGGATGGAGATGGCACCACTGACGCAGAAGCTGCAGCTAGACGCCAGTGTATTCTTCTGTTCGACTACGCCAGGGCGCACGGCTTCCACAGCGACCTGGGGGAATTTTTAAAGGAGGTGGTGTGATTCTACTACAGGCAGAGGGGACATAGGCTTGGCATGGTCCACATAATACCTGGACCAGCAGAGGAGAGAGTATTGAGAGGAGAAGCCGAAGCCCACGCCCGACGAGATATGGTTGCCGCCGGAAGGAGACAGCCGTTTGTGGTGTTGGGGCGGTAAACTCTATATCTCCTCCTCGTCTTCATAATCAGAAGCTTAAAGTGGTCAAAACATGTAGAGGTCATGGAGGGTTCAAATTGCAAGTGTATGGCATAACGATGCCACTAATACGCCCAGGTGACGACTTGGTAGCCCTAACGATCGAATATTCCAAAAGGGTGGGCAATCCCATCCGCGATAAGGACATCGTAATATACTCTGCCAAGGTCGTGGGAGCCTCGCAGGGTCGCCTCGTTGACCTCTCCAAGATCAAGCCGTCGAGGAAAGCCCTCGAGATATCCAAAAAATACCACCTTGACCCTGCCTTTGCGGAGGTTGTACTTGGAGAGTCCGACGAGATCTTGGGAGGGGTTGAGTACGCGTTGTCGACGATGAAGAGGGGCGTCCTGATCGCCAACGGCGGCGTCGACCAGTCCAATTCGCCTTTGGGCTTTGCCTCTCTTTGGCCAGAGGACCCACAGAGAGCCGCCGAGGATCTAATGAGGCGCTTTAAAGATGCCGGATTGGAGGTAGGAACACTGATCATAGACAGCAGAACCCTGCCCCTCCGAATGGGCAACAGTGCCGTTGCCTTGGGGGTGGCCGGTTTCGTACCGGTGGAGGACCTGAGGGGAAGGAAGGACCTGTTTGGACGCCCGATGAAGATCAAGCGCATGGCCATAGCCGACGACCTTGCCTCAGCTGCCCACCTCGTAATGGGCGAAACCTCGGAATCCATACCCGTCGCGGTGGTGAGGGACGCTCCGGTTCACTACGGAAAGAACCACATCATAGACGAGACATTCATCCCTATCAACCAGTGCCTGATTATGCACCTCCTGAAGAAGTAAGCCTCAACAAACCATCATCTCGATCTTAATATTTTTTATTTGTTGCCGATGAAATTACAGAAACATTTAATTATTATCTATGACGAATAAAAATAATACTAGGTGAACGAAAGATGTCGGTCGAGTTCGACGATCTGGATAAGATCATTATCAACAGCCTACAAACGAATGCAAGGACGCCGTTCTCAAAGATCGCAAAGGAGGCTGGTGTAAGCGAAGCCACAATATTCCTAAGGGTGAGGCGCCTTCAGCAAAACGGCATCATAAAGTCATTCAGGGCAATCATCTCTCCATCCAAGGTCGGTAAGAGCCTCTCCGCATTCATATTGGTGAGGGCTGATCCCCGGAAGTATACTGACGTGCTTAAGGTGGTGAGGGATCTGAGCGAGGTCACGGAGGCCTACGACGTAACGGGTCCATACTACCTGATATTAAGGGTTGACGTCGCCGACAAGGAGTCCCTCGCCAAGGTAATAGACCTGATAGGCGCGGTAGATGGAGTCTCCAGCACAGAGACCGCAATAGTGCTCAAGGAAGTAAAGGAGAATGCCGGCTTAAAGATCTAAGGGAAAGGCGATCTGGCAAAAAATTAATACAGCCAAGGGTCATGCTTAACTCCAGATTCCTTCCAATAGTCTTTCCAAGAAGAAATCAAACGCAGGGATTATAAACCAGTTTGTGGTGTTCCCTTTGGTGTCATTTTTGCCGAAGCCCCTTATCATTAGAGCGGATGACGACGAGGCACTCGACATAGAACTCGAAGAGGACTTCATAAAGGCAAACGAGAGGATGGCGGAACTTAACAGGAGGATTTTTGACCGCAACGGTGTCAAAGTCATAGACTTTATGGGATCGATAGGGTCCGGAAAGACCTCGATCATAGAAAAGTTAGTCGAGGTACTGAAGGGGAGGTACAGAGTAGGCGTAATTGCGGGTGATACGACAACGTCCATCGACGCAGAGCGTGTAAGCCGGCATGGCGTGCCCTCAATCCAGATAAACACTGGCAGGGAATGCCACCTTGATGCACCACTGGTTAGGAAGGCCTCGAAGAAGCTGCTGCGGGAAGGAGTTAACCTGATACTCATCGAGAATGTGGGGAACCTGATCTGCCCGGCAGAGTTTCCGCTAGGCGCACACAAGAGGGTTGTAGTAGTGAGCGTCACAGAGGGTGAGTACATGATCAAGAAAAAGCAGGACATATTCAGGGCTGCAGAGGTGGGCATTATTAATAAGAAGGACATGGCCGGCTACATGGAGATAGATATCAAAGAACTGGTAAAGGACGCCCTTAACGCCAACCCCAAGATAAAGGTTGTAGTCACCAGCGCGAAGAAGGGCGAGGGTATAAACGAGCTGGTAAAAGCCCTCGAACTTTGACCTTAGTAACTGCAATTACATCATCATCGAGTTTTTTAACCTCCTCCGCCTTCTATATGGTGGCGGATGAAGTAACGATGGTCTCTTGAGCTCGCGCAGTGAGAGACTGATGGGCGGACTGACGCCTGAATCTTGAAAAAACCCACATTGGATAAAAGTTATATATTCCGCGAATCACTTAAACGCAACTTGGGTCAAGGGAGAGACCATCATTGCTGAAGAAGATACTTATTGCCAACAGGGGCGAAATTGCTCTTCGTGCCATAAGGGCAGCCAAGGAAATGGATATCAGGACTGTTGCTGTTTACTCCGAGGCAGATGCCAACGCCAAATTCGTGTATTATGCCGATGAGGCGCATCTAATCGGTCCCGGTCCTGCAACCCAGAGTTACCTAAAAATGGATAAGATAATTGAGGTGGCCAAAAAGTCAGGGGCTGAGGGCATTCATCCCGGCTACGGCTTCTTGGCGCAGAATGCAAAGTTCGTCAGGATGTGTGACGAAGCGGGCATTGAGTTCATAGGTCCCAAGGCGAATGCCCAGGAGCTCTTGGGCGATAAGCTGGGCGCGAGGCGATCCATGAAAAGGGCAGGTATACCAATCGTTCCAGGTGCGCTTGACGCCGTCCAGGACGACAAGGATGCGCTCCAGGTTGCAGAGGAGACCGGCTACCCCGTCATGGTAAAACCAGCGGGCGGAGGCGGCGGTATCGGGATGCAGGTATGCAGGTCAAAGGAGGAGTTGCTGGACGCCATCAAGAAGGCACAGAGGCTTGCGGCCTCCGCCTTCTCGAGACCGGAGGTCTATATTGAGAAGTACGTTGAGAGGCCGAGGCACATTGAAATCCAAATACTTGCGGACAAGAAGGGCAAAGTTATCTACCTCGGGGAGAGGGAGTGCTCCATTCAGAGGAGGCACCAGAAGCTCATCGAGGAGGCGCCCTCTCCGGTTATGTACGTGGACCCAGATCTTAGAAGGAGGATGGGCGAGACCGCCGTGAAGGTCGCCAAGGTAGCGGGCTACGAGAATGCAGGGACCTGCGAGTTCCTCTATTCAGAAAAGGATCGCGCCTTCTACTTCTTGGAGGTCAACAGCCGGCTTCAGGTTGAGCACCCTGTGACCGAGCTTGTGACTGGCATCGACATAGTGAAGGAGCAGTACAAGATCGCCTCGGGCGAGGCTCTCTCCCTAAAGCAGGATGAGGTTAGGATAATAGGACACGCAATGGAGTGTCGTATTAACGCAGAGGATCCGCTAAACAACTTTGTGCCCTCTATTGGGCTGATAACCAGCTACATAGAGCCTGGAGGACCAGGTGTGAGGGTGGATAGTGGCATATACGCCGGCTACACCATCCCTCCTTTTTACGACTCGCTGGCAGTCAAATTGCTCACGTGGGGGAACAACCGCAGTGAGTGCATAGAGAGAATGAGGCGCGCACTTAGCGAGTTCGTTATCGAGGGCATTCAGACAGTCATACCCTTTCACAAGGTCGTGATGAACGACGAGGAGTTCATCCAGGGCAATATACACACAGAGTTCATACAGGAGAGAAACATCTTGGAGAAGGTTAAGGTCCAGTACAATGAGGACGAGGTCTGGAGGAAGAACAGGGCAAACGTCCTGAGCAAGATACAGCCTAGGACTGAAGAGGGCACGACCAGCAGTCCTGTGACAGACAAAAAAACCGTGGCCATCGCTACCGCCATAGCCTCGTACATACAGAGCAAGCCCCAAAGGCAGCCGGTCAGCAGTGGCTGGGTCATCTCCGACAGGATTAAGAACGCAAGATAGAGGTGTCAGCGGTGTCCAGAATAAACAAGTTTCAGCTCAGCATCGGGAACGTCAATTATAGCATAAACATTAGCGAGAGGGCGTACGGCTTCTACGACGTTAAGGTCAACGACGAGACCTTCAAGATAAGCATCGCCGATATGCTATCGCCCTCCCTTCAGACGGCATCCACAGCCAGCGCGAAAGGTGCGATGTCTAATGCTCCAAGAGCGACATCTGGAGTCCCAGGGGCTGTAGCAGCAATTGGTGGAGCTATAAATGCCGCCATGCCTGGCACCGTCATGACCATCAAGGTGAATGTGGGAGATGTCGTAAAGGTAGGGGATATCATACTGACCCTCGAGACGATGAAGATGGAGAACTCGATAAAGTCGAACAGGGCTGGAAAGGTTAAGGAGATCAGGGTTCAGCCCGGTAAGTTCGTAAACGTTGGAGATCCCATAATGGTGATAGAGTAATATGGTGAGACAGAAAAAGTAAAGGAGTGTTAAAAAATGTCGACCCCCTCACTCTCTGACAAATTTAAGGAATTAGAAGATCTGAAAGAGAAGGCAAAACTCGGCGGAGGATCTGAGGCCATCGAGAAGCAACACAAGGGCGGGAAGCTCACCGCAAGGGAGCGTATGGAGAAGCTCCTCGACCCCGGCAGCTATGTAGAGGTTGATCAGCTGGTCGTGCACAGGTGCCACGACTTCGACATGGAAAAGAAGCGCGTGCTCGGCGACGCTGTAGTAACAGGATACGGAACCATCAACGGCAAGCCGGTATTCGTCTACTCCCAGGACTTTACCTTCGTGGGCGGCTCACTCAGCGAGATGCACGCCAAGAAAATCGCAAAGGTTCAGGACATGGCAATGAAGGCTGGAGCGCCGTGCATCGGTCTAAACGACTCGGGCGGTGCGAGGATTCAGGAGGGTATTCATTCCCTGGCAGGATATGGCGAAATCTTCTACAGGAACGTAATGGCATCTGGCGTCATCCCCCAGATCATAGCTATAATGGGACCCTGCGCGGGCGGTGCTGTCTACTCCCCGGCTCTCGCCGACTTTATCTTCATGGTTAGAAAAACAAGCTACATGTTCATAACCGGTCCGAAGGTCGTTAAGGCTGCAATCGGAGAGGACGTGACCTTCGAGGCGCTGGGCGGCGCAGACGCGCACGCCAAGCTGAGCGGTGTCGCCCACTTTGCTGTCGATAATGATGAGGATTGTCTAAAGCAGATAAGGAACCTGATGAGCTACCTGCCGTCCAACAATATGGATCCCACGCCCATAATGGAGTGCGCAGATCCTCCAGACAGGATGGACGAGGAGCTGAACGAGGTCGTCCCGGTGGATCCCAAGAAGCCCTACGACGTCCACGACGTCATAAACCATGTATTCGACAGGGGCTCCTTCTTTGAGGTTCAAGCACAGTTTGCTCCTAATGCAGTTGTAGGATTTGCAAGACTCGGGGGAAGGTCTGTGAGCGTTATTGCAAACCAACCCATGGTCTACGCCGGATGCCTCGATATCGATTCGTCAGATAAGATTGCCAGGTTCGTGAGGACATGCGACACCTTCAACCTTCCACTAGTAACATTCGTAGACGTTCCGGGTTACCTGCCAGGCACTAAACAGGAGCACGGCGGGGTGATCAGACATGGCGCCAAGGTAATATACGCCTACTCTGAGGCCTCGGTGCCAAAGCTAACCGTGATCATGAGAAAGGCGTACGGGGGTGGCTACATCGCCATGTGCAGCAGGCACCTAGGCGCGGACGTTGTATTTGCATGGCCAACGGCCGAGATAGCGGTAATGGGGCCTGAGGGTGCGGTTGAGATCATCCACCGGAATGAGCTCATGAAGGCGAAGACCCCCGAGGAGGTAAAGGAGATCACAAACAAGCTCGTGGCAGAGTACAGGAATAAGTTTGCGAATCCATACATCGCCTCGCAGATGGGCTATATAGACTCCGTGGTCCTGCCAAAAGAGACAAGGCCAATGCTCATCAAGGCTCTCGAAAGTTTTGCATCGAAGAGAGACCTCCAGCCCAGAGCTCCCAAGAGGCACGGGAACATCCCCGCGTAACTATCCTTTTTTTTAATCCTTCTTCTTCATTCTGCCAGTTCTTTCTAAATCAAACCTCTAGTTTCCTCAATCCCGCCCCCCTATTGTTTTCTTCCAGCAACCGGACGATTTTTCCGTAATTCTTATTTATTTGGCAAATCATTCGGCTTTAACATAGGAGAGAATCACGTTGAAAAGACCACTTGAAGGTATTCGTGTATTAAGCCTAACTGGAGCCCTCTTCGGACCATACTGCAGCATGGTCTTAGCAGACCTAGGTGCAGAGGTTATCAAGGTCGAGAGGCCCGGTTTTGGAGACATGAGCAGAGAATGGGGGCCGTTCTTCCCGAACGTCCAAGGACCCGATAAGAGCGGATATTTTGTGAGCCTTCACAGAAATCATAAGTCCCTCACGCTCAACCTGAAGAGCCCCAAAGCCAGAGAGATCCTCAAAGAACTGGCGAGGAAGAGTGACGTCCTGATAGAAAATTTCAAGCCAGGCACAATGGATGGTTGGGACATAGGCTACGAGGAGCTCAAAAAGGTCAACCCGAAGTTGATATATGCATGCGGTTCGGGTTTTGGCCATTACGGTCCTTATAGCGAATGGCCGAGCTATGACATCATAGGTCAGGCCATGTCGGGCTTTATGGATCTGAACGGATGGCCGGATAAACCGCCAGTGAGGGCCGGATCTTCCATAGGGGACATAATCTCAGGTATGTTCCTAGCCATCGGTATACTCGCGGCGTTGAGGTATCGCGATATAACTGGAAAGGGTCAGAAGGTAGACGTAGCCCAGATGGACTCAATGCTTGCCGTCCTCGAGAACGCGGTCATACGGTACACATTGGAGCACAAGATTCCGACCAGAATAGGCGCAAGGCACCCCTCAATAACACCATTCGATATATTCAAGGTAAAGGACGGATATGTTGTAATCGCTGTTGGCAATGAAGGTATATGGAAGCGCTTCTGCTCTGCCATCGGGAAATCTGAGTGGTTAGAAGATCCAAGGTTCGCCACCAACGAGCTTAGGTTAAAGAACGAGGCTATTATGAAAACCCTGATAGAGGAATATACGAAGGAGAGGACAAGGTGGGAGATTGCGATGCTTCTTCTAGGAAACGACGTTCCATCTGCCCCGGTGTTCAACGTGGGAGAGGCCATCGATGACAAACAAACCAAAGCCAGAGAGATGATCATAGAATTCGACCAGCCGCAGTATGGCAAGGTGAGAGTAGCCGGGTGTCCCATAAAGTTCTCGGAGACTCCGATAAAAGTCTTCACTCCTGCACCCCTACTCGGACAGCACAACGAGGAGATCTTGACCTCTATCCTTGGTTTCACAAAGATTCAATATGATGAGTTGAAAAAGGAGGGCGTCATCTGAAGCAATCAAGGTCGCGGAAGCACAAACCTTATCCCGCAACCTGCCTCCCATTTTTGTGATGGTCTTGTTATCCAAAATCATAGATGATCTCCTGATAGAAGGAACCTTCGTCTCAGGGGAAAAGATCGCTCGTAAGGTAGGAGTATCGAGAACGGCCGTCTTTAAGCACATCAGACTCCTCAGGAGAGATGGCTACTCGATAGAGTCCGTACAAGGAAAGGGCTACCGGCTGTTGCCGCGTTTCGACGGTTTACTTCCTCTCGAGGTCAGGGTGAAGGCTAGATCCACCACATTTGGGAAAGATTTAATCACCTTGAGGTGCGTGGATTCCACACAAGACTACGGGCGTAAGGTGGCAAATACGGGTGCCCCTGAAGGGACGGTCGTTGTTGCGCTGGAGCAGAAGGCTGGGAAGGGAAGGATGCGCCGGACGTGGTCCTCACCCAGGGGCGGACTGTGGTTCACCCTCCTTTTGAGACCGTCAGTTCCGATGAGGGAACTATACAAACTCACGCTACTCTTTGGCGTCTCCGTTGCGGGGGCGCTGGAATCCTACGGCCTAAAGCCCTACCTGAAGTGGCCCAACGATGTCTTGGTGGACGGCAAGAAGATCTGCGGCATCCTGCTAGAGATCTCTGGAGAGCCTGACAGGGTTGACTATGTGTTGGTTGGCATCGGGTTGAACGTCAACTTCTCCTCCCGAGATCTCCCAGATGATATTCATTCCTCTTCGACCTCCATATACGATGCACTGAACCGCCGAGTGGACAGGGCAGACCTCCTTTGCCGAATCCTTGAGGACTCTGAGCACCTGTACCTCTCTGCCATAAAAGAAGGGTTCCAAAAAGTTATCAACGCTTGGAGGTTGATGTCCTGTACCATAGGGCGGACTGTAACCGTCCAGTCGTTTGGAACCTCCATCAGTGGTCGGGCAGTAGATATTGATGACGATGGTTCACTCATAGTGGAGACAAAGGAAGGTCTGAAGAAGATATACTCGGGCGATGTATTCCACTCATAGGGCGCTATTTTGCATGTGCCTTGCTGGCTTTCGTCTCGGGTGCTAGCATGGCTCCCTATTTCCGCCGCTGCTCCTATCCAATAGGGAGAGCCTACCCCTGATCTCTGCCTGCAAATTCTCTGGCAGACCGGGTAGCCCTGGATCCAAGAACCCCTTGACCAGTATACCTATCGCCTGGTCGGGCTGTATCCCCCTCGACATTAGGTAGTGGAGCTGCTCCTCCTGTAGCTTGCCTATCGCCGCCTCGTGGGAGAGCTCTGTGTCAGAATGCTCTGCTATGAGCTCAGGTATGGCGGTAATGGAGGCAGTTGGGCAGAGCATGAGCCCCCTACACTCGAGATGCCCCTTGGTGTTCTTGCTCTGGCCAATAATTTGACCCCTGTTATAGACCTTCGCAGTCCCCGTGGCCACGACCTTGAATACCGACTCACCAGAGGTGCCCTCCTCCATTAGTATTAGCCTGTTGCCCAGGTCTATTATGGAGTCCTTGCTCGCGTATATGATCGAGTTGAACTTTGCCTTTGCATTCCTGCCCGTCAGGTAGGCAGTCGGATAGCTCTGGATATCCCTGACCGGCTTTATCAGAATGTAGTTCGATATAAAAGTCCCCCCCTCCTCCACTATGGCACCCGTCCTTGGTCTTATGTACGTCTCGTCCCCCCAGCTGTGGATCATGGTGAATATGATCGTCGCATTCCTCTTGACATAGAACTCGCTTATCCCCAGATGGGCTGCCCTCTTTGACCTGTTCCCGACGGTGCACCCCGTTATTATATTCAGCTCTGAACCCTCCTCTGCAATGATTATATTGTGGGGTGCCTGCAGGACCCCCTCCGTGTCGATGTAGAGGCAGGCCTGCACCGGGTGCTCTATCTTCTCATTCGGTGCCGATCTTATGAAGTAGCCCTTTGTCTGCTTAAGCTCTGCCATGGCCGTATACTTGTCCTGCTCCACGGAGAGAGCCTTCCAGTAGTAGGCTCTAAGCCAGTCGTATTTGCTGAGAGCAAGGTCCGTGGGCATGAGTTCCAGCCCCTTTGTCCTTGAGGCCAGCTGGCTTAGCAGAACAGCGTGGTCCATCTGGAAGTATGTTCCGCTCTTGACCCCACCCTTGACCTCTCCTACATCCACGCCCACCTCAAGACTCTTCTTCTTTACCTCCTCTGAAATGGTCGTTGGAGTGCTACCTGTCTGTATGAACTCGCTTAAGTCGATGTCATTCCCATATGGGGCCCTCTTCGTTACCGCCTGCAGGGCTCGCATCCTGAACCTCTCTCTCCAAGCATCATCCATGTGCCGTCGCCCCCTTTATGAGCTCCTCGTACCCCATCGCCTCGATCTTCGGTATCAACTCGTCATAACTCCCTGTAATCACGATCCTTCCGTTGGACATTACATGCACCCTCGTAGGTTTAAGGTACTGCAGGATGTGCCTATGGTGAGTTATTATTATCACGGTGCAACCATAACCGGTAATATAGTCATTTAGGCTGTTCCCTACCACCCTCAAAGAGTCTATGTCCACACCACTGTCGGGCTCGTCCAGTATCATCAACTTTGGCTTCATAGCAAAAATCTGGGCGAGCTCAGATCTCTTCCTCTCTCCCCCGGAGAAGCCCACGTTGAGCTCCCTGTTAATATAAAGCGAGGGCTCTAGGTTGACCTTCTCCAACATCTTCTGGGGGAAGTCTGGGTCATCTCCAGGCTTGGGTGTCCACGGGTTCAACCCTCCAGCCAGGGAGATGATATTTCCGAGCCTTATGCCCCTTATCGCTGGGGGGGATTGGAATGCCAGCGCTATGCCAGCCCTCGCCCTCTCGTCTATCGTCTTGTATGTAACATCCTCGCCGTTGAATACGATCTTACCGCTCGTAACGTTGTACTGTGGGAAACCAGCCAAGGTAAGCGCAAGGGTGGTCTTGCCCGAGGCGTTGTGGCCCATTACCGCAACAACCTCTCCCTTATCGACCTTCATGTCGACTCCCTTCAGTAGCTCCTTCCTCTCAACGCTAACGTGCAAGTCCTCAACATCAAGCAACACTTTTCAATCCCCTATTACATCCCATCTTGCACCTCTTGCAGTCCTCCACCTCTACGGTAACCGGCTTCTCCCCCTTGATCGTCATAACCCCATTCCAAGCCTCCTTTACGCTCCCCTTATCCCCCTCTATTAGATAGCACCTCGATCCCTCGCCACCGTCTATACCACCGCCGCCAATGGGCAGGCATTCACAGCCGAACAAGGCATTCACAGCCTCGATCTCAGTAACAACCTCCCCAGGTATTGGCATCATCCCCACTGGTAGGTTCATGGAAAATAGGAATCTCTGGTTGCCCAACCTCGGAATGAGATCCGATATGGCATAGGGGACGAACTTCTCCAGACTCACCGGCACGATGACCTTCACACCCCTCGCAAGGAGGACCCCTATGCTCATGCCCATAGTCCCTCCGGTTGCAGATCCCAAGTATACGCCAGTGTTGCCCCACGGGTCCAAGGCATTGGCCCCTTTTATGAACACGTCAGAGGGGCCGAGTTCCTTGACTACATCCTTAAGCCCGAGCCTCGTGAGCTTCCCTTTCGAGATGACCATCTCCTTCAGCCTGTAATCCGAATTGGATACGCATGTCCCTTCCGGAGTTATCACGCCAATGGAGAACATCCCCTTCTCTATCCGTCTTCCTAGGATCTCCTCCACCACGTAGGCGTTTGTCGTCCCAAGACAGATGACAATGGTTCCCTTCTTCAGACTCTCTCTGACCGGTTCCATCATGGCTACTGCCTTCCCTATGAGGCGCTTCGCCTCAGATGGGGTGAGAGTAATGAGCGCCCTCTCCATAACAACCACATCGTTATACAATCATCCAAAAAGTTATATCTTTTTTCCTTGATATCCCATTAAGGTCATTTTGATGAATTCGAGGTTGCTCTTCCTTCCTGTCATTGAATCAGTATTGATGATCTTCCTCATACTTGTTATCTTTTTGGCCCCATTTCTTTTCCTGGGGATTATTGGGCGTACCCTGAACCAGTTTGGTCTTGGTTGGTACAGCTTCCTGGCCTTTCTATTTCTGAGCCTCATCGGTAGCATTATAAACGTTCCCCTATGGAGAACCGAGGCTCAAAGAGCCGCCGTATCGTTTAGGTACGTCTACCATTTTGGAATGCCCTATCCTGTACCTTCGGTGGAATCCAGGCATTCTGAGACCATAATATCAATAAACCTGGGGGGTGCTATAATGACCATCGCCTTATCTGCGTACCTTCTGCTGAGGAATAGCCCCGCTGTGGTCCCCTCGACGATAGCCATACTAATAATTGCGGCAATCCTCTTCTTCATGTCAAGGCCGGTAAAGGGGCTGGGCATAGTAACCCCGATGTTTATACCGCCGTTGATCACTGCTGTAGTTGCTATCATGGTTGGCGGTGGTTACGCCCCAGTCGTCGCCTACGTAGGAGGCACGGTAGGCACGCTTGTGGGTGCAGACCTCTTTCACATAAACTCGATAAAGACGCTAGGTGCAGCCAATATGAGCATAGGCGGCGCAGGTACCTTCGATGGGATCTTCCTGACGGGCTTGCTCGCTGTCTTGCTAGCCTTCTGAGGCGACATGTATGAGGGTTGCCATCCTTTATTCAGGAGGAAAAGATAGCAATCTGGCCACTTATAAAATTCATAGGATCGGACACGAGGTCGTGGCTCTGGTATCAGTTATAGCTAAGAGATCCGACTCGTGGATGTTTCACATACCAAACGTTGGACTCACCAAAATTCAGGCAGATTGCATGGGAATACCGTGGGAAAGTGTGGCGGTGTCCGGAGAGAAGGAGGTCGAGGTGCAGGAACTTTGCTCGATTCTGTCCCGCCTGAAGGATAAATGGAATATTGAGGGGATAGGCACCGGCGCAATCGCCAGCAGGTACCAGAGGGAGAGGGTCACCATGATATGCAAAAAGTTAGGTCTTGAAGAACTATCGCCGTTATGGGGTGCCCCTGAGGAAGCCCTCCTAAAAGAGATTCTGGATCTCGGCCTCGAGGTCTACTTCACATCAGTGTCGGCGGAGGGCCTCGGCAGAAACTGGTTGGGGAGCCGGCTCAACAAGGACCTCGTGGGATTACTTCTTAAGCTTAAGGATAAATACGGCATCAACGCCTCGGGCGAGGGCGGTGAGTACGAGACCTTTGTCTGCGACTCCCCACTCTTCAAAAAAAGGATCAAAATACTCGAGGCCGAAACAGTATGGCACCACAACGCAGGCACTTGGTCCATAAAGAAGTTTGAAGTGGTCAATAAGTGACCTTGCGCAACCTGCCTCCTGCTTAATGTCATCAGAAATACGGCTCGGGAACCTTTTTATCCTAAAGGAACCGATAATTTACAGAACTAAACTGGTGTCAGATATGGCCAAGTACATCTTCGTAACAGGCGGGGTTTTGAGCAGCGTCGGTAAGGGTATCCTGGCTTCCTCCATAGGTAAGATGTTACAGGCCAGGGGCTACACCCTATCCGTCGTCAAGATAGATCCGTATGTTAATGTGGACGCAGGGACGATGAACCCCTACATGCACGGCGAGGTCTTCGTCACCGAGGACGGGGGGGAGACCGACCTGGATCTTGGCCATTATGAAAGGTTTCTGGACATAAACATTCCAAAGTTTAACAACATCACCACGGGGCAGATCTATGCATCTGTAATTGAGAAGGAGCGGAAGGGCGAGTACCTCGGCAGGTGTGTCCAGATAATACCACATATCACTGATGAAATAAAGAGCAGACTAAGGGTCGCCGCAAAAATGGCTAGCACGGACATCCTCCTTGTGGAGATAGGGGGCACGGTGGGCGACATCGAAAGCCAGCCCTTCTTCGAGGCCGTTAGGCAGTTGCGTATGGAGGAGGGTTTCGAAAACACCCTCTTCGTACACCTGGCTCTCGTACCAATCCTCGATGTGACCAAGGAGCAGAAGAGCAAACCCTTCCAGCACAGCGTCCAAGAGCTGCGTAGAATAGGTATACAGCCCGACATACTTGTGGCAAGATGCAGAGTACCATTGGAAGAGTCAGTTCTGAAGAAGATCTCTTTGTTCGGCAGCGTGCCCCAAGAGGCTGTCTTCACGTCCTACGATGCAGAGAGCATTTACCTCGTGCCGCTGGAGCTGGATAAGCAAGGCATGGGTGCCTATATCGTGAAGAGGCTTGGTCTGAAAGACGGGAAGCCGGATTGGGATTCATGGGTGGCTATTGCCAAGTCCTTCCAGAGGTCCTCGAAGGTTGTAAGGATAGGGATGTGTGGAAAATACACAAAGCTTGCAGACTCTTACGTGAGCATAACCGAGACCCTGCGTCACTCTGCAGCTAAAGTCGGCGTGCAAGCCTCCATTGAATGGCTAGAGACTACGAAGTTTGAGGAAGATCCATCTGCAATAAGCATCCTCGATCAGTATAATGGTATTATGGTTCTGCCGGGCTTCGGCGCCAGAGGTACCGAGGGAAAGATAATGGCAATAAATTATGCCCGTGAGCACAAAAAGCCCTTCCTGGGGATATGCTATGGTTTCCAGCTTGCAATAGTGGAGTTCGCCCGCAACGTGCTGGGGCTTGTCGGAGCGGACACAACGGAGGTGAGTCCTGGGACGAAGTATCCCGTGATCGACTTCCTGCCAGAACAGAAGACCATCGGAATGATGGGTGGAACCATGCGCCTCGGTGCGTACAAAATAATTCTTGAGAAGGGCACACTGGCCTACAAGCTCTATGGATCCAGCGAGATCTACGAGAGGCACCGCCATAGGTACGAGATCAATCCGGATTACTGGAAGGCTCTTAAAGAGGGCGGTCTTGTCCTCAGCGGATGGTCACCAGACAAGAAGAGGGTTGAGTTCATGGAGCTTTCCGGGCATCCCTTCTTCCTAGGGACTCAAGCCCATCCAGAGTTCAAATCAAGACCGGGGCACCCATCACCACCATACTTTGGTTTCATGGATGCTTGTGCTAAAATTGCGCAATAACACTACGGCGTTTCCATGAAGTTATAATCGATCGGGAAACAAAATAGGGTCCACTTCAGGAAATGATGAAAAGAGGGGTCTCCCAATTTGGGAGATCAACAATTTAGACTAATACCAGCCTTACTTCTTTTACGTTAGAGCTGCAGACTTTCTTGACCCCTCTGACTCCCGGCTTGTAAGAGGTCTTCACCAAGCCTGCATCCTCAAGGATCCTCATCTGCGCACTCGCGTTGGCCTTGCTTTGCTTTATGAGCTCGGCCACCTCCTGCATGTCAACTTCCTTCTCCTTTATGAAGCTGAGGATCTGGATTCTTGTGGACGAAGACAGCGCCATCGCAACATTTGCTACATTATCGCCCTTTATTGTAAGGACTCCCTCTACAACCACACCAGACTCGCTATTCATATATACCACCTTTAAACCACTAATGCAACCAAATTACCAATTAATATACTATTAAACCTTTCGTCTATAAATTGGTTGCACCGTTCTATCTTTTAAACTATCGAAAAAGCTAATCTTATAAACGCATTAATTATTATTCATACACGAATTGCATTTGTATTGTATGAACCCTTAGTTGACGCTGATAAACCATGAAAACCTATAAAACTATCTTGGGGTTGGATAAACTTCCATCCTATTATGGTTTCTCCGTCGTGGTTATCAACGAATCTGGGGTCATCTTAAGAAAGGATGTTCTGTCATTAGAAGAGGTTTCGGAGATAGCTCGCTCCTGCAAGGCCGATGCCATGGCGATTGATAACATATACGAGATAGGATCTGAGAGCCAGATCCGAAGGTTCACCACCCTCCTCTACAGTACGGACCTTATCCAGGTCACGGGTTCCCCTTCGGAGGGCTTCAAGCCGCTCTCAGTCATAGGTAAGCAGTTGGGTATAACTGGAGGCGAGAAGCTCTCCCCATCGAAGTCTGCAGAGGTCTGCGCCAGGGCGGTTCTTGCTGGCTGCGGATTCCTCGTCAAAATCTACGATCCGGAGACGCGCGTCACCATCTCCCGCAGAAGGAAATTCGGCTCAGGAGGGATGAGCGAGGGCAGATACCGCCGGAGCATTCAAGGGTCCGTTTTGAATCTAACAAAGACGATAGAGTTCGCCCTTAACTCAAAAGGTATAGATTACGACCTTGCCCTGAGGAAGGGGTCGCATGGCATAGAAGGATCATCCTTCATTGTCTACGCCCCCAGAAACCTCCTTTTCGGCATAGTGAGGCCAATCCGCACCTCGAGTGTGAATGTTAGGGTTACCCCCACCTTTACCAAGTCCTTTGAGTTGGTGCCTCTGGGCTCTACCGATAAAGGTCCCCCGAAGCGGTATCTGATAGTCGGAGTCGACCCCGGTATGGTATGTGGCCTCGCAGTGATCGATCTCAATGGGAGGATCCTTCACGTGTCTAGCGGGCGTGGAATTACAAGGGGGCAGATAACCCGACTTCTGGCCACGTTCGGTCGCGCACTTATATTTGCGACGGATGTTACCCCTCCACCGTTATTACTGATCAAACTATCTGCATCCCACAGCGCCATCCTCTTCTCACCCGAGAAATCGCTAAAAACGTTTGAAAAGACAGATCTTGTGGAGAAGATTTCTGGCAGCCAGAGGATAAAGGTCCATAACTCGCACCAGAGGGATTCGCTCGCAGCGGCCGCAAAGGCCTACTCCTTCTACCGTAATAAACTCGAGCAGGCCGTCTCCCACGCGAGGGCAGAGGAACGCCCACTCCATATCGAAGAGGTAAAGGCGAACGTCCTGAGGGGGATGAGCATAAAGGATGCCATATCCCTTTCGAGAACCCCCGTCATCAAGGAGGTTGTTCCTAAGAGGAGGGCGGGCTCAGAACGCGAGCAGATCAAGGTGCTGGAGACAAAATTAGAGGACGCGCAGGCTGAGAGGGAAGGGCTAATCCAAAAGATCAAGGTGCGGGAGGAGCGGATTGAGGATCTGGAGGTATCCGCCCGTCTTGCCAGACTTAGCGAACGCCCTAGGATATCCCCGAGTGGGGAGGTCTACGAGCTTGAGCGGAGGATCAGATCTCTGCTGAACGAGATCGGTCAGCTAAGAAGCCAGCTGGAATCTGCAAAGTCCGAAAATGTCCGGCTGCAATCTGGGATGAGGGCGCTCGCGTCAGACGAATCTCTCCTCTTTAAACGCTACAGCACAGTCGCGGAAGCTCTCCATGATCTTGTGAACCTCCATGAAAGAGGGATAGTCCTAGTGGAGCGAATTGGGAAGCTACCTGATGAGCTATTAAAGGCTATGCGGGCCTACAGCATTTCTGCTTTTGTTGTCGAAGAAATCTGGCCAGAGGAGAAAACCAAGATCCTGGAAATAGGCATACCCGTAGTCCTGCTGTCCTCGGTCAGCTCAGAGCACTATGGAGATGTCCAGACAGTTGTAAGGGCCACCTTGGAGCAGGCACTAGAAGAAGCTAAAAAGGAGCTAAAAAACTTCTCTGAGGTCAAGACCCGGAAGGTGAGGGACCTCCTAGAGGAGTACAAGAAGGAGAGGCTAAACGAGATCCTCAGTAAAGGGTAACATTCCTCGCCAGTATGGCCTCTGCACTCTCCTGAAATGTTCTACCAACTGTGCTGAACCACGCTGAAGAGACATTATACGGTCTTTATATAAAGAATGTTGTTACCCCTAACCAGTATCTTTCCGTATTTGGCAACTGGGTTACCGTCGTCAACGGCCTCGATAGCATCGGTCAGAATCAAGTTCATTGTGAGGTCGTATTTTGCCAAGTTGCCAACATATTCGTGCCCGTCCTTCAGTTTCACGAGTATCTGGCTATGTAGCGACTTGTTTAGCAATCTAATCGGTTCGCTTGGCATATCATTGCACCATTTCTTATGACGAGAAGCTTTATTATAAAAAGCTGTCGCATAAACGCCCTATGCTTCTTCTGCTGACGGTAAGTTATTCGATCCTTTGGCCTATTAGGAATACGTCCTTCATGCTTTCTGAGTCGTAAAGCTCCACAACTGCTCCCCTCACAAACTTATCGAGATCCTGCGCGAACCTCGCCTTCCTGATAAGGGTCACTGCGAATGAACCCTTACTTTTAAGAACCCTGAGGATCTCCTCCAATCCCCTGCGCGGATCATCCATGAGCTGAAGTACGCTTATGCAAAATACCACGTCACTGGAATCGCCACGGAACGGCAAGGCCTCAACGTCCCCCAAGACCAACTCCATGTTGCTCCCCTTCCTCGTCCTCTTTTTTGCCTTTTTAAGCATATTCATCGAAGGATCTACTCCCACGAGCAGTCTATAATCATGAAGGTGTTCAAAGAGCATCCCCGTGCCGCATCCCACATCTATTACTATGTCGCCCGCTCTGGGCATAACCCTCTTCAACGTGAAGCTTATCTTCAGCGACTGTTCTTCCCGGTACTGCTCGTCGTAGATCCTTGCAGTAGTGTCATAATTACCTATGATCTCCCTCTTCTTCATGGCCAACCTTCTTCTAGCAAAGACTTAACATATTTAATTAATGTATTGGTTACAGAAACTTTACCCCCACAGTGAACTATCTGTATGGCGCACACAATTCATCCGCCCGCAACCGGTGGGAAGAATGAGACGATGTCCCGTTCCTTCAGTTCTGTATAAAGCCCTTTGATTCCCCTGACATCCTTGCCGTTTACCATGATCTTAACGAGCTCTCTTAATTCTCCACCCTCAACCATCAGCTCTTTTAGAATCCCTCCGAACATCTCGTCGAGGGCTGCTATAAGATCAATGACCATATTACCATTGAAGGAGACCTCAACACCTGCCGTCCCGACCTTCTCCCTCAATGTCGCAAAAAATTCCACCTTGACCTTCATGGGAGAACTACAACCTGCAGGAAAGATATAAGTATAATTCGGGTTTTACGAATAGTGTCAAGGGTGGATGTATTTGGGCGGTTACCTGAATAAAATATTGCGCGTCAATCTTTCCTCGAATGAACTATCAATCGAGGAGCTTAACTGGGAAACCGCCTTTGCCTTCATAGGGGGTCGGGGATACGGCGCGAAGATCCTCTATGACGAGCTTGCACCTGGCGAAGATCCCCTCGGTCCTAAAAATAAACTGATATTCATGACCGGTCCGCTGACAGGAACTGCGGCGCCCACCTCTGGAAGGTTCTCCGTCTCCACAAAGTCGCCGGCTACAGGAACAGTATTCGATGCCAATAGCGGCGGTTACTTCGGTCTAGAGCTGAAGAGGGCGGGTTACGACGGTATTATATTTGAGGGCAAAAGCGAGACTCCCGTCTACCTCTCCATCATGCACGGCAAGGCCGAGCTCCATGATGCAAGCTCTCTATGGGGCCTCGATGTCTTCGAAACCGAGGACCACCTCAAGAAGATGGTCGGCGATCCAATGGCAAGGGTTGCATGCATAGGTCCTGCCGGGGAGCGTCTCGTTAAGATAGCCGCCATAATGAACGAGAAGCACAGAACAGCCGCTAGGGGAGGGGTAGGCGCGGTGATGGGCTCAAAGAAGCTCAAAGCCATAATCGTTAGAGGGAAGGCAGAGATCCCTATAGCCAACCCATACGCCTTCATGAAGGAGGTCAAGCAAACCCTGAGCGTGCTAAAGGGACACCCGATCACTGGGGACGGTTTGGGAAGGTATGGTACGGCCATCCTCGTTCATATTGTAAACAAGGTAGGGATCTTCCCTGTAAGGAACTACTCCACGGGCTTCTTTGACGATGCCGAGATGGTCAGCGGGGAGCATATGGCAAAGACCATCCTCAGGGGCAAGAAGGGATGCTTCGCATGCCCGATCATGTGCGGGCGCGTCACCCAAGTCAAACTGCCCTCTGGGGAGGTGCTCGATACTGAGGGTCCTGAGTACGAGAGCATCTGGTCTCTGGGTCCGAACTGTGGCATAAACGATCTGAACGCCATAACAATCGCAAATGATCTCTGCAACAGATATGGTGTTGACACCATATCCATGGGCCAGGGGATAGGCTTCCTGATGGCCTGTGTAGACAAGAAGAAGGTAAAGCCTGAGGACATAGGCGTAAACGCCAAATTCGGGAGCACTGACGCCCTATTCAAGCTGATAAGGATGACCGCCTACAGGGAGGGGATAGGCGACCTCCTCGCCGAGGGGACGAGGACCGCCTCTTCAAAGCTGAAGGCAGATGACTTGGCGATTCACGTGAAGGGGCTGGAGCTCCCTGCCTACGACCCGAGGGGGGTGAAGGGGATGGCTCTCTCATACGCCACCTCCAACAGGGGCGGGTGCCACCTCAGAGCATTCATGATCGCGCCCGAGGTAATGAGCATACCGCGATACCTGAACCCCAACTCCTACGACAACAAGGCTGCCCTCACCAAGGTCATGCAGGATGTCTTCGCTGTTCTCGATTCTCTGGTGCTCTGCAAGTACACTACCCTCGCACTCTTCTCAACCCTCGCCTTCGAGCCGGACTTCTACGCCCGCCTCCTCACCACCGCCACTGGCTTCTACGTGGATAGGGAGGAGTTCTACAGGATCGGGGAGAGGATATACAACCTGGAGCGCCTCTTCAACACACGCGAGGGGTTCAGCAGGAAGGACGACTACCTGCCCAAGCGCTTCCTCGAGGTTCCCATGCCGGAGGGACCGGCAAAGGGTCAGACCGTAGATATGAATAGGTTATTAAACGACTACTACGCAGTGAGAGGTTGGGACTATAACGGTATCCCCACCAACAAGAAGGTAACTCAGTTGGGTCTGAAACCATTATACGAAGGACCAAAACTCCAAGTTGCAATCGATGAGAGGTACCTCAAGGATGCCATCCCCATAGCCGAGGGATCGTACCGCGGCGGTGCGGACATCATAGAAGCAGGCACGCCCCTAATAAAATCCGAGGGGCTCAGGGCGGTTAAGGAGCTCCGCAAGCTCTGCCCCAATGCAACAATCATTGCTGATCTAAAGACCTTCGACACAGGCTGGCTGGAGACCGAGCTGGCCGTGGAGAACGGGGCGGACATAGTCACCGTGATGGGTGCAACCGACGACTACACCATAAAGGACGCTGTGGGAGCGGCCAGGAAGTATAACGTAAAGGTGATGGTGGACCTTATGAACCTGAAGGATCCCCTCGCCAGGGCGATCGAGGTAGAGAAGCTGGGCGTAGACATCGTCTGCATGCACGTGGGAATAAGCGCGCAGACCAGGGAGAGGGAGGTCGATCAGAAGGTCGCCCTCGTGGAGAAGATGGTAAAGTCTGTAAAGATACCCGTGGCCGTAGCCGGAGGAATAAAGCTGGAGGTCGTCCCCCTGATGGTAAAGGCCGGTGCCATGGACCTGATAGTCGGCGGCGCCATAACCAAGTCTGCAAACCCTGAAGAGGCAACAAAGCGGTTCGTTGACCTTATCAGAAAGACCTGGAAGTCTTTTAAGAAGTAAGTCTCCTTCCACCCTATTATGCATCTTATCTTCCTATCAATGTAAAATTCAGTCTCTGACCTAATCCCATGGCCCGTCAATTTAGGTATACGAGCCGAATTTGAATTCTCTCAGAACCGTTCCAAACCGCTGGTACTGAAATTGAAGCACGACTGCATACAAGAGGCATTAGTTGCGTGCAGAATACCGCCGGAACGCAAAAACACCATTGCTATAGGGGGGCGGGACAGCGATCCGGCTGCTCGCATGCGAGCTGATGGAAATGCGAGCAAAAGTGAGGCAGTTGCGAGCAAAGTGCAAGCAGGGCTGCGAGCAGAGTACAAGTGCCTCTACTGCCCCCACACTATCGCGGGACGATCCTTCCAGTTGGTGAGGAGCCACGCGGTGACCGCGCACTTCCCTTTCACTGGAAGTTTCGATTTTATCGTCTCGTCCTTTGGACATTGGTTCAAAAGGATTAAACTGGCTTCCTTAAAGTCTCTCCGCGGGCGTCCATTGTTACAAAGCACGGCCCGAAATCCTCTACGGTGATGACCCATACTGCCTCGGGGTCTCCCAAGTCCCTCCAATAAACTTCCTTGACGCCCTTTGAGTCCCTCGCCGCGAGGGCACCCACTCCGCCCGGGTACTCGAGGTAGACCGCGCCGAACTTCCTGAGCGCCTCGAGAGTGCGCCTCCCCATACCCCCCTTGCCGACTATCCCCTTCAGGCCGGACAAACGGATAAGATCCGGCTCCATACTCTCCATCCTCATGCTCGTAGTTGGACCAGCGGAGATGACTTCTCTTCCCCTCACGATAGGTCCGCAATGGTATACCACCCTGCCACGTAGGTCGAAGGGCAGTCTTTTCTTGCCACGAATGATCTCAATAGCCCTCATATGGGCCATGTCTCGCATCGTGTATAGCTCGCCTGAGAGGTAGGCCACATCCCCAACCCTGAGCCTCTTGACATCCCCATCCTTCAGAGAGGTTCCTAATCTGTACACCTTGCCCATGCCCATTCACCTCAAAATCCTAAATTCGCTCCCTTCCCACTCCACAGAGACCCTCCTTAGGGCCCAGCACTGGATACTGACCGATACTGGAAGGCTCGCCGTATGGCAGTGCGCCCATTCTGCCCTGACACCCAGGGCGGTGGTTCTGCCTCCGAAACCCATAGGGCCTATTCCAAGCCTGTTTATCTTTGACAGGAGCTCCTCCTCAAGCTCTACGGCGAGCGGATCCTCCGTTCTCTCGTTCAGGGGTCTAAGCAGCGCCCTCTTAGCCAGATATGCCGACCACTCCAGAGTTCCGCCAACGCCGACCCCGACTATGATGGGAGGACAGGGTTTTGCCCCAGCCTTTCTGACAGTCTCCACTACGATGCTCTTGACGCCTTCCACGCCAACATCAGGCTGGAGCATGAATACACCGCTGACGTTCTCAGACCCTGCTCCCCTTGCTAAGATATCCATAGAGTCCTTACCTTTCTTGCATGCCCCTCCCTCAAAGTGCACGATGGGATTGTTCCTGCCCAAGTTTCTGCCCTCATTCTTCCTCGTGAAGGGGTTGACGGTGTTTGCCCTGAGCGGGACCTCTTTAGTGGCAAGCTCTACACCCTTCCGGATAACATCCACGACCTCTTTGTTCCCCTCGGCGCACCTAACGAAAAAGACAAGGGTGCCGGTGTCCTGGCACATGGGGATAGACCTCTTCCTTGCGTACATCACGTTCTCGATTATTGCCTCTACTACCTTCCTGCTGTTGCCTCTCTCTCTATGGAGGCACTCCGTCAACCTCTCCTCGACATCTCTAGGAAGATCCGTCTCTAAAACTCTCAGAGCCTCGGCTACCTCGCGCGCCTCCATTGATCATCCCATCGGAGATTTCATAAGTCTGAGGGGGGAAATAAGAATGCCGTGTAGTAGCCTTGTCCACGTACGATCAGCTCCACAAGTTCTCGGCCGAAACCTCTCAGGTAGTCCGGTACGTATACTTCCGTAGCTTGGTAAGGGCAGAGCAGGATCTGGGGCCAATAAAGACAAAACTGAGCTCGCTGGGAGAGGTGGGTCGTGGCTTCTTCGACGCGGTTAGGGGGATATACACCGCCTCAAAGGAGCGGGACAATGCCTCATTCTTTATAAAGCTTTACCGCTACGGCGACCCGAAGGAGATACTCGAGGCTTCCGACAAATTCAAGAGGGAGGCCTACAGGTCAATGGTCGATGACTATGAACGCGGATTTCTCATCTGCTGGGAGATCGCGCTCAGGACCCTGGCCGAACTTAAAGAGAAGTACCCTGACTATCCGTCAAAAGATGAACAACAACCCGCCAACCAAAAGGTGGAGGAGGAAGCAGAATACGAGGTTGCTCCTAGGAAGAAGGCTAGGGCCTAATCCAAAGAAGATCGATCGATATAATCCACATGACGAACCAAAGTAGAAAATATGAGAAGATGCCGGTCATGTAAAACTTTTTCGTCTCTTTTACCTGGCTCGAGATGCTCTTGATTCCATACCTGAAGAGTAGGTACGTCAGGAGGAATATGACGATGCCGAGGCTCAGTCCTCCTAAACCCTGGAGGTTCAAAGCTCCAGTAATTATGCCGCCGATGACCGCGAATGCGACTCTTATATAGTACATTTTCCTGTAAATTGGTTGCGGCTTCGAGGGTGATTGCTGTGAAGCTTGGCCTGACATCCCTGGACCTCTCTGCTATCGTAAAAGAACTTAACTCCGCCCTTATAAGCGCTCGCATCGACAACGTCTATCAGCTTGAGGACGAAAGCTTCTTGATAAGGCTCCATACGAAGTCCGGGCAGGCCAGCATTATCATAGATTTGGGGCGGCGCCTCAATGTCACCAACTTTAAGTACCCCATTCCGGCAAAGCCATCGCCTCCCGCGGCTGCCCTTAGGCACTACTTATCCTCTGCGAAGGTCGAGTCCTTTGGCCAGGTGGATTTCGACAGGGTCGTCTACCTCGATCTCTCTCACGGACAGGAGCGCCTTAAGGTGTATTTTGAGCTGTTCGGTGATGGCAATGCCATAGTAACCGACCATTTCGGCAGGATAAAGTACGCCCTTTTTTACAAGGTGATGAAGGACCGGACTATAAAGTATGGCGTAGAGTACATCCCCCCACCCCAGAGGGGTCATGATATCAGCTCCTCTATCGGGGTAGATGAGATCCGATCGCAAAAATTCAACCTCGCGAGGGCCTTCACAAGGGCCTTCAACCTCCCCTCCGAGGTTGTGGAGGAGGCCCTCATGAGATCCTCACTGGACCCTAGCTCCCCGTCGGCTGAGGTCGACCAGAAGGTGATCGAGGCATTCCTGTGGAGTGCGAGATCACTCGTGGAAGAGGTGAATACAGGCCCGCTTAGACCAAACATCGTGATGAAGGAGGGTAAGGGCATCTCGGTTCAACCGATCGACTTCCGGTCGCTTAACTACGAAAAGAGGTACCTTGACAGCTTCAACGAGGCGGTTGATGAGTACTTTACGTCGATAAGCACTCAAAAGATTGAGACAAAAAGGAGATCCCCCGCCGAGAAGGCACTTAAAGATCTTGAGGCGGTGCTATCAAGGCAGAGGTCTCACTTAAAGGAATTGGAGGAACAGCGTAAAATGCACAACGAGATCGGCAGGTCTATCATGTCCAACCTCCAAATCCTGCAGTCGCTCATCGATCATGTGGTAATGTCGCGGAAGGCTGGGGTTGATTGGCAGTCGATCTCGCGGTCTGCAAGCGGGGTAAAGATGGCGGGGATCGATTCCTTAAAGGGTCTTCTAACGGTCGTGATTAACGATCAGGAGATTCATATAGACTTTAAAATATCGGCGACTAAAAACGCAGGGTTCCACTTTGAGAAGTCCAAGGAGGCCTCTAAGAAGCTGGAAGGTCTGCACGGTGCCATGACCGAGATCGAGAAGAAGATAGAGAAGCTGAAGAAGGGTATTGCAGCAATAAGCGCACCGGTTGTCCTGAGGGCAATGAAGAGGGAGTGGTATGAGCGCTTCAGGTGGACCTTCTCCTCCCAAGATTTCCTGATCATCGGAGGAAAGGATGCCACCCAGAATGAGGTTCTCGTGAAGAAGCACATGGAGCCCAGAGACATCTTCGCCCACTCCGATATGCCAGGCGGCTCGGTTGTGATAACAAAGTCAGAAGGGAGAACAGTCCCGGAGCAGACGCAGTATGAGGCGGCGTCCTTAGCAGTCGCCTACTCCAAGGCCTGGAGGGCCGGACTCGGTGCGTCTGACGGATACTGGGTGAAGGCGGATCAAGTTACAAAGACCCCCCCAACCGGAGAATACTTGGGAAAGGGCGCCTTCATGATATACGGTGAGAGGAACTATGTTCGGAACATCCCACTCGAAATTTGGCTCGGCGTCCAGATCTCTGGCGACGCCTTCAAGGTTGTTATGGGTAACGAGGCCTTTGTCAGAAGAGCCGCCGCGTCCAACGTCAAACTTACCCCTGGCGCCACCATTGGAGTGGAACTCATCAAAAAGATAAAGGAATCTCTCGCCCAGAGGGCCGGTAAGAGATTCGCGCGTCTCATTCACGCGGTTCCCGACAGCGAGATAGCCTCACTTCTGCCGACTGGTGGCAGTTCTGTCCTATAAAGCCTTTCAAAATATGTTATATATTTGCAAAACCGTATATTAGACGGGGCTTAAAATGGTCGGCATCAGAGTGAGAGTCCTTGTGGGCGATATCATGACGAAAAGCCTCATAACTCTTCCTGATAACTCAAATGCTAAAAAGGTTGCCGTCGCGATGAGTGGAAATGACATAGGTTCGGTGATAATCACAAAGGACGGCCATCCTGTAGGCATAATTACGGAGAGAGACATGGTGGAGAGGGTGATCGCTAGGGATCTGAAACCTGAATCCACTCTTGCAAAGAGCATAATGTCCTCACCAGTCTCCGTTATAGATCCAAAGGCAGAGGTCATGGAAGCCGCAAGGAAGATGGCTAAGCTCCGGATTCGCCGACTCGTGGTCGTCGAGAGAGGTGAGATGACAGGCATCATCACCTCAAGAGACATCCTATCCACCGCTCCAGAACTTATCGAGGTGCTTACCGAGGCCAGACGTAACGGATTCATACCATCAAAGAAGGGCGAACTTCTAGCTGGGTACTGTGACAACTGCGAGGAGTGGTCCGACACCCTGAATGAAACTAATGGGCAGTTCCTCTGCGAAGAGTGCAGGATGGAGTCAGGCGTTTAAAACTTTCTTGGTAAGAATAGAGCGATCAGTGGAGGATATGTGAGAATGCGGTGCCATAAACGTCAACTCATACTTCGTTTCCTTAGCGATCACAACCCCCCACTTAGGAGGTGTAAGAGATTTTGATAGTAAAAGATCTGATGCAAAGTCCAGTTATCGTTGTCAGAAGCGTGGACACCGTAGCCCACGTGAGAAACCTTATGTTGAAGGAAAAGGTAAGTAGACTCATCGTCGTGGAGGGGGAGCGACCCGTCGGTACCCTTACGAGGAGAGATATCATCAGGAGTCTCCGCAACTACAGGATGCGAAAGAGGGACTTCGAATCCATAATAGTCAGCGAGGTGATGCGCACTCCTGCAATGACGTTAAATGAGGAGGATTCAATAACCGACGCCGCTAGGAGGATGGTCTCCAAGAACGTCAAAGGTCTCCCTGTAATCGACAGCAACGGACAGCTGGTAGGCATAGTCACCAAGACAGATCTTACGAGGTACTTCTCGGAGAACTTTAGAGGCAGGTTCAAGGTCAAGGAGATCTCACAGGGCAGGGAGGGGATGCCTGTATTACACAGCAGCCATACGGTATTCCGTGCAATGGACATTATGGAGGAGACTTCCACAGACAGGATTATCGTTGTTGATGACACTAAGCCCATCGGGATTATAACTGAGACCGATCTATCCTTCATACGCCAGCAAAAAAGCGGAAACTCCTTCCGGAAGGGAAACAGGAGGGATGCCGAGGCGGTCTCCCCCACAAGAATATACCTCTTACCAACGGCAGCTGACGTTATGACACTAGATCCTATGGTGGTAAACGAATCTGAAGATGCAGCTATCGCCGCAGGAAGTCTTATAAAGGATGGTATAGGCGGCATGCCAGTTGTGAACAAAAAAGGAGACCTTGTTGGAATGATAACCAAGTTTGATTTTGTAAAGGTTTTGGCAAAGGAGGCCTAAATTGAAATGAAGTTGACGGATATACTCGTTAAAGACGTTCCCATCCTTAATAAAAACCGTCCCCTTTTGGACGCACTCGATGTATTGAATAAACAGGGTCTCGAGAGCATATGCATAGGCAATGACGAGAAACTCGTCGGAACTCTCTCGTATCGAGATGTACTCTTCAGGGTAGGTGCCCAGAGGCTCAGGGCAGTAGCCCCCGAATCCCTCTACATTTCAGGCTTCGTGAAAGACTTCCCGGCACTGCTGTCCAACGACACCCCTGTCCGAAGGGCGGCTAAACTCCTGCTGGAGCTCTCCTCGCAAGCCCTTCCGATGTTTTACGGCGACACCTTCTTGGGTCTGATTTACCGGAGTGGCATGCTTAGACTCGTTGAGGACTCGCAAGTGGACACATCATCGATAATAAGGAAAAACTTCCCCGTTTTGAGACCACATGAGCGGGTAATCAATGCACGTAAACTACTGCTGGAGGGTGGGGTCACTATAATCCCTATCGTTAATGATGAAGGGCGGCTTCTGGGAGTAGTGACAGAGAAGGAGATCCTCAACTCGCTCGTCGAATTCCAAAAGTATGTTCCAGCAAAGCATCAGAAGGCGAGAATAAGGCAGCTCTCAGTCTCCACCGCAATGAAGGTCACCATGCCGACGGTGGAGGGTGATTTGTTGCTCGGCGAGGCTTCGAGGAGAATGATTAAGGATTGTCTGCCTGGGCTAATAATCACCGACTCCTCAAAGGTGATAGGCATACTCTCCCCGGAGGAAGTGCTGGAGTACATTGTTGGTAGTTTTCCTGAGGAGCAGTAGGCTCTTTGCCCTTCGTCGTCGACGCAATGCTGGGCAAACTTGCCAGATGGCTGAGGATAATCGGGCATGACACAGTATACGACCCTTCTTTAGAGGATGAGGCACTGATCAGCGTGGCAAAGAGCGATGGGCGGATGCTGGTCACTAGAGATACTAACCTCTTCAGAAGGGCAATGAAGGAAGGGGCTCCATCATTTCTCATCAACTCCCTCACCCTCTCTGAGGAGTTGGTCGAGATGTCCCTTATCCTCAAAGGAGCATATGTTGGTTCCAGGTGTACGCTCTGCAATACCCCCCTCGTCGAGGTTGAGAGATCTGCCGTCTCTGATGAAAAGGTTCCAAAGATAAGCCCGTTGAGTCTATGCCCGGGATGTGGAAAGATTTATTGGCACGGTGGTCATTGGAAGGGCATAAATAAGACCCTCTCGGTTCTGCACCATGGGTGATGCTTTTGTTCTCGCTTGAGGAAGGCGCCTTTCTGGTGAGGCTCGCCAGGAGCGCGGTGACTAAGTACGTCACGGAATCTGGTAAAATATCATCCCCTGCCACTCCCTCAAAGCGAATGAACGAGAAGACAGGCGTCTTCGTGACGATAGAAACGATATCCAGAGGTGAGAGGGTATTGCGAGGATGTATTGGTTACCCTCTGCCGTATATGCCCTTGGTTGAAGCCACGATCGACTCCGCCATAAGCGCAGCGGTGAACGATCCGCGTTTCGAACCACTCAAGCCAGAGGAGCTCTCGGAGGTCGTCTTTGAGGTCAGTATACTCACACCGCCTAACCTACTTCGGCCCAAGGATCCAAGGGACTACCCTAGGCTCATTAAGGTCGGAAGGGATGGACTCGTTATCGAGAGTGGATACTACAAAGGGCTCTTGCTTCCCCAAGTTCCTGTCGAGTACGGGTGGGACGAGGAGACCTTCCTGTCGGAGTGCTGCATGAAGGCAGACTTGCCTCCCGACAGCTGGCTCTCAAGGGAAGTAAAGGTTTATGCCTTCAGCGCCGAGGTCTTCACCGAGGTTCAACCCGGCGGGGAAGTGGTGCCCAAGAAGCTGCAATGAGATCTCATGGAGACCGCTCAGATGAGGATCTATTTTGCCCCGTGCGGCATAGCGCTTGGACATGCGGGTAGATGCCTCCCCATAGCCAAGACCTTTAGGGAAAGGGGGCATAGCGTTTTCTTCTCGACTTACGGAGAGGCAGTGGATTTCATAAAGAAGACAGGCTTTCCTGTTGAGGGAGTTCCTCCGATCAGGATCTACGAGAAGGAGGACGGCACTCTCAACTTTCGCAGGACACTTTCTATAGGACCCAAAAGCCTGCTCATATTCGCCCGCCAGACTGGCGCCGAACTCAACCTGATTGAGCACTTCAAACCAGACTTGATCATATCCGACAGCCGGCTCTCCACGGTCCTTGCTGCGAGGATGAGGCGCATAATCCCGGTTCTCATACTGCACCAGCTAAGGATAATGATACCACACTCGAAACCAATCACCCGCAAGTACAAGCAGGATATCAAGGGTCATGTGGAGAGGCTCGGTCTCGAGACTCTTGGGAGCCTCTGGAAGTTATGCAAGGTCATAATCGTCCCTGACTTCCCTCCTCCTTACACCATCGCCAAGGCGAACGTTGTACCATCTTACCAGTATATAAAGAAACTAAGGCTGGTGGGACCCATTATCCCTAAGTACCCCACCGAGCTCCCCCCAGCTGATGAGATAAAGAGAGAACTCGGGTTCGACGACCGCCCTCTAATATTTGCGGCAGTGAGTGGAACCATGGCAGAGAAGAGGCTTATAGCTGGACGACTGACCGAGGTTTTCAACGAGTTCCCCGACCGCTACAACATAGTGGTAACAAGGGGTCTCTCGGATGCTAAGTCCCTTAAAGGATCGGGCAATAATTTTACTTCTAACAAAAGATTGAGGGTCCACAATTGGGTAGATGATAGATACCTTTACCTGAAGGCCTGCGATCTCCTGGTTACTAGAGGCGGTCATAACACGGTGGCAGAGGCCATCTACTATGGGAAGCCGATGGTTGTCATACCGACGCCAGCGCACTCCGAGCATCAGGGCATTGCCGAATCTCTGGTTAAGATGAACCTCGCCCTCTCCCTACAGCAGGACACCCTCTCAAAGGAGGTCCTTCTTACGGCGGTTAGTACCGTTATGGAATCCTCGAGCTTCTATTCAAAAGCGAGCGATGCCCAGAGATATGCGACGCAGTTCAATGCAGTGGAGACGATCTACAAGACCGTATGTGACATACTACAAGTTTCCCACTGAAATAAAAAAAAGGATTATCCGATATTTTACTGCCTTGCGATAAGGGTAGCCGTCCTAAGCAGTCCATCGATCCTTCTGATCTCCTCTACCCTTCTGCTCAGCTCTTTCACGTCATTGGTGACAACCTTGACGATGACATCATACTCACCGAATACCACTGTTCCTTCAACAACGTCCTTTACAGTAAGGCACCTTTCAAGAACTTCCTTCTCCCTGCCTATCTGGCTAACACCTAGTATATATGCCGATAAACTCACTCTAAAACCCCCAAAATCTTCTATCTCTGTATGCTACAAATTGTTAATAATCTTTTTCATACCATTATCGTCGGAGCCAACGTCAACTTGCTAAAGTCTGGGGACTGGACACGTTTTTTAGAGGGAGTTGTTTTATTCATACAATAATCACGATAATTAAATGACGGTGCGCCCAATGACTATGTTGCCTCTTCTGATTCTGATGCTTGTGGGCGGGGGGTCACTGGAGGGCTCCATCTTCAACTACAACATTACCTTCACGGTGGTGAACGGGCAGAACACGATGCAGCCCTACGACTCCTCCAGTCCATACTACTATGTACTAAATCAAAACATTTTCAGGAACAGCACATTACAGACGGTGATCCTAGACTCTGTAACTTTGGACGGGGCATCTGTCGGATGGCAAGCCTCGTCAGATAATGATGGAAACCCAATGATCAGAATACTCACGGACAAGCCCTTAGAGCCCAATAGTAACGCCACAGTGGGGTTATCCTTCAAGATATACCTCAGTAATGCGACGTACGACCTCTCTGATATCGGCAACATCTCCGAAATACCGGGCTACTTGGTGCGCGAGTATCCTCTCACGGGGATATGGAACCTATCCAGGATGGGGAACTCCTCTGAAGTCGTAGCTACGGCGATGGCGATTAAGGGGGAGGAAGAAAACGCCCTACAAGTGATCCTGAGGATGCTTCGATGGTTCGAGGATAACATGTTCTACGTCTCAAACCTGACCGATCCACAGGAGGTATGGCAGACCTTTGCAACGCACAGCGGTGACTGTGATGACCAGGCAAACCTCTTCGTGCTTTACTGCAGGATTCTGGGCATACCTGCCTACACCTCTTTGGGGCCCATGTACCTACCGGGTGTTGACCTGCAGAGTGATCACAACCTGAGGTTTAATCTCACGAATGTGGCCTGGCACGGTTGGGCCATGGTCCTCTTGCCCACAAAGAATGGGGGCCAATGGTTCCCGGTGGACCTTACTTTCTTTTACGGCGCAACTCTTCAGAGTGGCCACCTGAGGAGCGACAACGTCATCAATCACATAAATGGCTCTGCCTTTGCTCTCTGGGACGCTGTTGAATACGTGTGGGTCAACTCTTCTGACTATGTCAGAGATACTGTCGATCAGAAAAGAAACATCATTGATTCAGATGCCATGTGGATCGAGGATCATGTCATGGTTCTGGTAGAGGGTGATTATAACCCCCCTCCCACCGTTTACGACAGTACTGGTCTATACCTCATGCTGTTGGCGTTTACCGCCCTGTTGGTTGTGGTAATCAGAACCTTCGTTCCCCGTAGACCTCAAAGTGCAAAACCCTCTTGAGGTCCCTCTTCGATCTCACCTCGGGTACTTCCCCGGGGATACCGATGGGAATTATTGCAACGGACCTGATGCCTTTAGGTGTCTTGAGCACCTTTCTAACCTCCTCCTCATCGAAGGCCCCCACCCAGCACGATCCATATCCCAAGGCTGTAGAAGCCAAAAGAATATTCTGAACAGCGGCCGCGGTGTCCTGTATACAATAGAACCTTCTTCCCCTCTCTCCGTAGCGTGAAGCAGAGGCATCCTCCTTGGCGCAAACCGTGATTATTACAGGCGCCTCCTCCATCCAGCTCTGTCCCAAAGCCGCCAAGACCAGATCCCTCTTTACCTCCGCGTCCGTCGTAACTATAAATTCCCAAGGCTGTACGTCGCCGGCGGAGGGTGCCAAGATTGCGGCGCTAAGGATCCTTGTTAGATCCCCCTCCTTTACGGGCTTACTCCTGAATGCCCTGATGCTCCTTCTCCTCTCTATGGCCTCGAAGAGTTCCAAGTGCCGCGCCATAAATATTTCTGCCTCTCTGTTCTTAATTATGTTATGGCAAGAGAAACTGGTCACCTCAAGAGCCTCTACTATCGCCTCCTCTCGCCCAGAGTCGCTGCGCTTATAGTCACTCTGCGGGAGGACGGTCTCCCCAACGTTATGGTCGCTGCGTGGCATACCCCGGTATCCGTCAAACCTCCAATATTAGCGATATCCATCGCGCCCAAAAGAATGACACACGGGCTCATCCAGAAATCCGGCGAATTCACGGTAAACATTCCCGATGCCCCACTCATCAAGAAGGTAAAGATCGCTGGGTCCAGGTCTGGCGTGAGCTACAACAAGGCAAAACTCTTCAGCTACATCCCCGGTCTCAGTGTGAGAACCCCTGTCATAAAGAATGCCCTAGGCTGTATTGAGTGTACTCTGAATAGAATCCTAAAGATGGGAGACCACTCCTTGATATTCGGAAATGTCGTGGCGGTTTCTGCAAAGGGATTTAAAGAGGTCTGGATCTCTTCCTCCCCCCTCCTTCACCTCGGGTCTAATTACTATACAACAATGGGTCGGCTTTTAGAGTTAAAAAACGATGAACTAAAATAAAATAAAGTGCCAACATAAAAAAAATTTTAGTTTAAACGAAATGAAAATATGGGTTAACTTCATAAAATGAGGTTTTTTGGGAACGCTTATATACAGTACGAATTGATATTATTACAGTTAAAACATATGGAGGAAAATTTTTGGCAGAAGAAAAAGTTGTAACTCCACAAGGCTACAAAGAAAATCCAGACCTTATGCCGGTGCCAGCCGCAGAGCGAAAGAAGGGCTATTCTCTGTTTACATGGACAATGATGATGTTCAGCATGAATACCTGCATCCCCATGTTCTTCCTCGGTCCCATTGGTGCTGGACTAGGAATGGACTTCTGGCAGGTCGGCGCTGGTGCGTTAATAGGAAACCTAGCGGCCATAATCGTCATGTACTTGAACGGTTCAGTCGGCGTGAAGTACGCCATACCCTTCCCGGTGCAGCTCAGGGAGTCCTTCGGGTTCAGAGGAATGCATCCCCCAGTTATCCTCAGAGGATTCGCTGGAACGATGTGGTTCGGCATTGAGGCGTGGGCAGGCTCCTATGCTCTGACGCTCATCGTCCTATATGCCATTGGAACACCGAATGCTGCTACAGTCGCCTTCGGGTGGCCACTCGTTGTCGCCCTGCTCTTCTATGTGGCAATGTTCATACTCGTCATGAGATTGGGACTCAAGGGTATAGGCAGAATGGCTGACTTGGCAGGTCCGCTTATGCTACTCTACTTCATATGGCTCGTTTACTGGCTTGCCACCACACCACAATTCGCCGTAAACATACCTACTCTCTTCGTTAGCTCTGCTGGCTATTTCAGCATGGGCTTCCTGCTTTATCTGGCGGTGCAGACGAACTGGTGGGCTACCGTAGCCCTCAACATATCCGACCTCTCAAGGGGCATGAAACCAGGAAAATCTGGAGCCTTCTTCTGGGGTCTTGTAATCGGAGTGGTGATCTGCCAGCTTGTAGGTACTTGGCTGGGATTTGCTTCTAATGTACTAACTGGTACGATACTGCCTCAACAGGTCATTGTGACATACCTACCACAACTTGGTGCGATAGCCCCGCTAGTAATTGTCATTGGCCTACTCTTTGCCTTCTTGGCGCCTTGGTCCACTGACATCACCGCAAACGCTCCGCCTCTCATCGACATACTCATGGCAACCATAAAGTTGAGGTGGAAGACTGCGGTAGTGATAGCCGGCATCATTGCCTTCTTCGCAGCCCCGTGGTGGGCAGTCTCTGCAGCCGCAGACTATACCAACTACATGACCAGTTGGGCTTCAAACTATGGCATACTTCTGGGTCCCATCGCAGGCATAATGGTCGCAAACTTCTGGTACACACGTAAGCGGAACTATGATCTACAGAAGCTCTATACCTTCGGCCCGAACGGGTGCTGGTATAAGGGTGGATGGAGCGCATCCTCATACCTTACATTGCTGGTAACTTGGATACTCTGTTACGGTGTTGCGTGGGCAACCGGTCAGCTCGCATATTTCGGCGGAATTCCATGGCCCGGCGGTGTGATCTGGTACTTTGCAGTAGTGATAGCCTTTATCTTCAAGGTGCTATTCGACAAAATGTTCAATGAATAAAACCCCTTTTCCTTTTTTCTTTTTTTTACAATTATATCACGACTTAACTGTGCCCCTTATTACTGAACATAAACATGCAATATCTACCCCTGGATCGGTTGGGTCAAAGCTTAAATCACCCCTGAAAAATAGAGAAGGTTGCCCCCCTTGGTTGATAATATCAATAGGGTGGCATATTTCAAAAATATTTGTGAAAATTCTTGTTGGGTGGTAATATTGTCTGTGAGTGATACTAAGAATCTTGCAGAGCTGAAAAAGGATCTCGAGGAGAGGATCTCAAAAGCAGAGAGGGAGCTGAACCTCTTGAAGCTCTCGCTGAAGGTTGTGAACGAAGCACTTACTGCGGTAAGCTTCCAGCCCGCCAGCAAATTAATCGAGCACCCCGAACCCGAGGCGCCCAAAGCCGTACCGGAACAAAAGGTGGCAGTGGCGCCAAGGATACCAGCTGAAGCCAAACCCCTCAAAGAGGTGGCTGCCCCTACTCCTGCACCAGCACCAGTCGCTGAACAGCCCTTTCCCATAAAATCGAAGACCGGGGAGGATCTGGGCACCATGTACATCGGAAAGAACTACGTCCGGATAGTCCCGCGGTCTGACCTCGTCTTCAGCGTAAGGACGCCCCCATTCCAGTCCTTCTTCGTAGATCGAGTCATAGGCGAGATGCGCAGGAAGGACGAAATGGCAGCTGATGCCGGGGCAAAGGATCCATCATCGATGATCGAGTACGACATAAAGTTGGATGGCGACAACATCAAGGAAATAGCGTTGAGGAACATAGACGAGGATGCCAGGGTAAGGGAGCTTAGGAGCTCGATAAGGTGGACGCTGGAGCGAATGCTGGAAAAGACGGTCAAGCCCTGAAATCTGTCAGCGCGCCGTACAGGCCGCGACAACCTCTGGCAGGTCCGACAGGTCCTCTATCAGGAAGTCCGGACTGTAGGGCCTCAGCTCGTCAGCAGTCCTTATTCCCGTCGTTATGGCAATAACCCTCACTCCTAGCTCCTTGCAGGGCTTTATGTCCATCTCAGTGTCCCCCACGACCATCGCCTCATCCTTTGTGACACCCAGCCTATTCAGGACGGTATCCAGATGCGTGGGGCTTGGCTTTGGTCTGGTCACCATATCCCTCGCGACCATAACATCAAAGAAACTCTCGAGACTGTGCCTCCTCAGCGCTATGCGGGTTGCCCTGCTGTTGTTGTAGGTGAACACTGCAAGCCTCAAACCCATAGACTTTAGCGCTATCAGGGTCATCCTCGCGTTTGGCAGCAGTTCAGTAACTGCAGCGGCCCTGATCTCGTACTCAATTGGTATCTTCTCCGCCTCTTTGATCAGTCCATCAATCCAAGAAGGGCCCTTTCCAGCCATTGAGAAGTAGGTCCTTACGCTCTCTCTTATCGACGAGAACGAACTGGTGGGGCTTAGCAAGCCATCCTGCAGCCCATTCCTGACGAAGTACCTGATTACATCCTCCTTTTTCCTTCTGCTATCCAGATTGAACCTCATCAGTACGCCGTCTAAGTCAAAGATTATCGCCTTCAGCAAAGCCTCCACCCTGAGACGATCCCTCTCACTTTTCGGTAATAAATAAATGTGGGCACCAACGGACTTCCGGCGAGGAGTAAATAGTTAAGTATCAAGGAGATTAAATAAAAATTAACAATTCTCGCCTCATGTGGTGGTTGTTTGTACTATAGAGAGCTGGTTGAGGTATACGAAAAGGTAAGCAAAACAACCAAGAGGCTCGAGATAACAGACATTCTAGTGGATTTCCTGAAGAAGTGCCCGCGAGAGATCATAGATAAGGTAGTGTACCTCACTCAGGGGAGGCTGTACCCTGAGTTCGTCCCCCTTGAATTGGGCGTCGCAGACCGTCTTATCATAAGATGCATCGCCCAGGCAACTGCAACCAAGGAGTCGGAGGTCGATAAGCTGTACAAGAGCGTGGGCGACCTGGGCAACGTAGCCTATGAACTCCTCTCGAGGAGCAGCAAGCAGGTCACGCTCGATCTCTTCTCTGCAAAAATTAGAGGCAGCAAGATAACGGTGGAGCACGTCTACGAGAACCTAGACAAAATCGCCAGGACCCAGGGAGAGGGCTCCCAGGAGGAGAAGATCCGTCTCCTCTCTGACCTGCTTAGGGACTCCGCGCCTAGGGAGGCCATGTACATAGTTAGGACGGTCTCGGGTGCCCTCAGGCTAGGAGTCGCGGACATGACGATACTGGACGCCATGACGATAGCCTTCACTGGCTCAAAGGAGGCACGCCCTCCAATTGAGAGGGCCTACAACATGAGCAGCGACCTTGGCATGATCGCCAAGACCCTTATGGAGAGGGATCTCGAGACAATAAAGAAGTTCAGCCCCTCGCCCGGCAGACCCATATTCTCCATGCTTGCCGAGCGCCTCTCCTCCTCAGCCGAGATACTGGAGAAGATGGGCGGGAGGTGCGCCGTTGAGTATAAGTATGACGGGGAGAGGGTGCAGATCCACCGTTATCCAGAAGACGGCAGGGTCGAGCTCTTTTCAAGGCGGCTGGAGAACATCACCCACCAATTCAGAGATATAGTGCGCCTCGCCTCCCAGGGGATAACCTCCAGGTCCTACATCGCTGAGGGCGAGATCGTTGCGGTTAACCCAGAGACCGGCGAGCTCCTCCCCTTCCAGCAACTTATGCACAGGAGGAGGAAGCACGGCGTGGAGGAGGCTATGGCTGCCTACCCCGCCTCGCTCAGGCTCTTTGACGTTCTCTATGTCGATGGGAAGGACTTCACAACCAAGACCTACCCGGAGAGGAGATCTGCCCTCTCAAAGATTGTAAAGGAGAGCGACCGGCTTCGACTCGCCGAGCAGAGGTTGGTGGACAACCCCGAGGCGCTAGAGACTTTCTTCGAGGAGGCGATCTCCAACGGCTGCGAGGGGCTTGTCGCAAAGTCCCTCGGCGAGGAGTCCATCTACAAGGCGGGGGCGCGGGGCTGGCTCTGGATCAAGTACAAGAGGGAGTATAAGAGCGAGATGATGGACACAGCGGACTTGGTGGTGGTTGGCGGCTTCATGGGTACAGGAAAGAGGGCCGGACACATAGGGACGCTCCTGCTAGCGGCTTACGACGACTCAGAGGATGTCTTCAGGACCGTCTGCAGGTGTAGCACCGGCTTCACCGACGAGGAAATTAAGAACATGCACAAGCTACTCGAGAAGGACATAATACCCCACAGGCATGGGCGCGTTGACTCGAAGATAACCCCCGACATATGGGTCGTCCCTTCAAAGGTCCTCGAGGTACTGGGTGCGGAGATCACGCTCTCGCCGATCCACACGTGCGGGCTGGATGCAATAAGGAAGGGGGCCGGAATGGCCATACGCTTTCCGCGTTTCACAGGGAACTGGAGGACCGATAGAAGCCCGGAGGAGGCCACCACCGTCAACGAGATTATCGAGATGTACAAGAAACAGCTGAAGAAGATAAGCAAGTGATCCTCAAGCGAAAGTTAATAAGCAGGACTTATTCAGAGAGGGTTTGGGCAGAAGTGAAGGAACTGACCCTAAATCAGGTCTTTTTACGGAAGCCTAAAAGTCAAGAAGGAGGGAAGAATGTGGGATACTACCGCGAGGGTCAGCGAAAGTTTAACGGTCCGAGACGTGGCCCAGCCAGCTTCGGTCCTAAACCAGTAGAAGAGGGCAAGGAATACGAAGTCGACATCAAGGAGATCAGCAGGCGCGGAGAGGGCATAGCTCGTATTGAGGGCTTTGTAGTCTTCGTTCCGAACACAAAGGCTGGCGATCATGTTAAGGTAAAGGTAACCAAGTTGTCAAACCGATTCGCTACCGCTGAGGTCGTTAAGTAAGGCGCCTTAACTGTCAATTCTTGGCAGTTACTCTACCTATTTATTTTTTTTAAATCATTATTTTTCAATACCGTAATCGTGGATCAGCCGGCGTGCTGTACCCTTGAATAATCTTTTTACTAGGTTCAGTCCCTCTAGTAAATGGTGCATATGTATTGCTCCACATAAGGTACCCCTTCGGCGAACTGAGAATCACCGACGATCTTCTTGTTTCGCTCGACGGGAAGACCCTGGAGCCTCAGGCAAGGAGGCTGAGGGAGATGTACTGCGTCCTCTATGATCCAAAGGCGGTGGACAAGGTCCCGAGCAATACAGTTCTATACTGCATGTACCGCGACGCGATCCTGAAAGAACACCTAAGGCTATTCAGAAAGAAAAAAGTCCGCTTTGACATCACCGTTATGGCCCCGATGGTTCTGGGAGGGGAACTCAACAAAACGCTGGGGCACTACCATCCAAAGGCGGTGGACAATCTCTCATACCCGGAGATCTATCAGGTGCTCTACGGGCATGCAAGCTACCTCCTCCAGAAAAAGGAGGGGGGCGCCATCTCCGACTTCAGGATCCTCGAGGTTGGGGCTGGGGATGCACTTCTAATACCGCCCAACTATGGGCATGTTACCGTGAACTCCGGCGAAACGCCACTCGTGATGGCGAACCTTGTTTCCGACGCCTTCACCTCGGCCTACGAAGATTATGTATCCAAATGTGGAGCTGCCTATTACCTGCTGAAGGGTGGCAGGCTGGTACCGAACCCAAGATACGGTCAACTGCCTGAACCCAGATCCTCCAAGGACCGTTTTACGGTCTCCAAAGATCTATACACAAATTTCATCTCGTGTCCTAACTGTTACTCCTACCTGAACGACCCCTCCAAGCTTTAGAAGTTGATCCCCCCATTTGATCGCGGTTAATAAATGGAAGAAGACCTACGAATGTACAACTCAAGATTTTTAAATGCCACATCCCTAGAATAAGTCAGAGGGTGTGCCCTATGAAGAGCGACAGCATGCCTTTTTATACCATGGATAATTTCAACTTTGAGGGAAAGAAAGTTCTGCTCAGGGTTGATATAAACTCGCCAATAGACCCAAAGACCTGCCAAATAACCGACGACACCAGGATAAGGAGTCACGCCGAAACAATCAATGAGCTTCTGAACATGGGCGGTGCGGTCACCGTCCTGGCGCACCAGGGCAGGCCCGGTGATAGCGACTTCACCACACTAGCAGCTCACTCCCGGCTCCTCTCAAAGTATATAGGGACTGAGGTAAAGTACGTTGAGGATCTGTTTGGTCCCTCTGCCAGATCCTCAATTTCCTCTATGAGACCAGGCGAGGTCCTGCTTCTGGAGAACGTAAGGTTCTACTCAGAGGAGAACATCGAGAAGGTACCCGAGGTACAGGCGAGGACTTTTCTGGTGAGATACCTGGCTCCCCTCTTCTCAATTTACGTAAACGATGCCTTTGCTACAGCCCACAGGTCTCACCCATCCCTCACCGGTTTCCCTATTGTTATGCCCTCTTGTGGCGGGCGCCTCCTCCAGAACGAGGTCGAGTTTCTAAGCAATGTCTTCAGCGCGACCTCCAAGCCCTGCGTCTTTGTCTTGGGGGGAGGGAAGGTTCCTGACTCCGTTCAGCTGATGGAGACCCTCCTCCCGAAGGGTATTGCTAACAAGGTTATGCTTACTGGGCTAGTGTCCCACCTCTTTCTGATAGCGAGTGGCAAGCACTTGGGCAGGACCACGGTGAAGATCGTGGAGGGGAAGGGGCTCAATGCAATGCTACCCCGGGCAGAGGCTCTACTAAAGAAGTATGGTGACAAGATAATGATGCCCGTGGACGTAGCGGTCCTACAATCTGATGGCAGGTCTGAGGGTGATGTCGATAACGTGGATGACGATGCCCCAATATACGACATAGGCAAGGAGACCATAAGGCTCTACGGCGAGGCAATGAGCAATGCAAAGACGATCATAATGAGGGGACCTGCCGGCTACATAGAGGACTCTAGGTTCACAAAGGGTTCTGAGGAGCTACTGCGAACACTCGTAAAGACGAACGCAAAGTCCTTTCTGGGTGGTGGCCACCTTAGGGTGATCTCGGAGAGGATGGGCATAGCCAACAAGATAGGCTACTTCAGCACTGGCGGGGGTGCGTTCATAACATTCCTATCCGGGGAGAAGCTCCCTGCATTGGAAGTCTTAATTACCTCAAAGCAGAAGTTTAAAGCAGACAGGTAATAATGTGGGTGGTGCGGATTATGGTAAAGGTTGCAATAAATGGGTATGGAACAATAGGAAAGAGGGTTGCTGACGCCGTCCTCAAGCAGAAGGATATGGAACTGGTTGGGGTGACGAAGACAAAGCCAAATTATGAGGGCAGGTTAGCCGCCGGGAAGGGAATAAAGGTCTACGCCTCCCTGGCGGACAATGTAAAACTCTTTGATGCTGCCGGGATAAAGGTCGCCGGTGCTCTTGAAGATCTTCTCAAGAAGGTAGAGATAGTGGTCGACTGCACCCCCGGCAAAGTTGGCGCGACTTACAAACCCCTCTACGAGAAGTACAGGCTTAGGGCCATCTTCCAGGGCGGGGAGAAGCACGATGTTGCAGGCTTCTCCTTCAATGCCGTCTGCAACTACAAGGGTGCAATCGGCAGGGACCTTGTGAGGGTGGTCTCATGCAATACCACCGGGCTGTGCCGCTCACTCTACGCCCTCGACAAGGCCTTCGGGATCAAGAAGGCCCGGGCAATTCTTGTCAGGCGCGGGGCAGATCCAGCTGAGGACTCCAAGGGGCCCATCAACAGCATAGTCCCAGACCCGGTCACAATACCATCGCACCACGGTTCGGACGTCCAGAAGGTCCTGCCCCACATCGACATTACGACAGCTGCGCTAGCGGTCCCAGAGACGTTGATGCACGTACATATCCTAAACGTGGAGCTCCAGAAGGACGCGAATGAGCAAGACATTATCGGAGTGTTCTCCTCGTATCCGAGGATTAGGCTTCTCGCCGCTGCTGATGGTATATCCTCTACCTCCAGCATAATCGAGTATGCACGGGATCTGGGAAGGGCCAGGTACGACCTCCCTGAGCTCATCATCTGGAAGGAGTCGATAAAGTCGTTCGGGCGCGAGATATACCTGACACAGGCCGTCCACCAAGAGTCAATAGTGGTCCCGGAGAACATTGATGCCATAAGGGCAATGACAAGACTCACCCTGAGTCCAGAGGAGTCCATGCGATTGACCAACGAATCCCTCGGTCTCGGGAGGTGATCCTCTATTTTTAAAAACATACTTGTGCCAATAGACGGATCACCAGCCTCCCTGAGGGCCATGGACCTTGCCATCGAGTTCTCAATGAGGGATGGATCCAAGCTTACCCTCCTCCACGTCGTATCACCGCCAGCAATGGGCATCTCCAACGCAGTCCTCAAGGAGATGAAGAAGGCGGGCGAGTCCGCGCTCGATGTGGCAGAGTCCAAGTGCAACTCCTTCGGTCTGAACGCCAAAAAACTCCTCAAAACGGCGGAGGGCAACCGGAGCTCCACCGCCAACGAGATAGCCAGGGAGGCGATCGACGGGCGTTACGACTTAGTGATCCTCGGTTCGAGGGGCTATACTGGCGAACGCGGAATCCTAATGGGAAGCGTGGCCGTTTCCCTCGCCATAAGCTTGCCCTGCACAACTATAATTGTGCGATGAGAAACGCACTCGGCACATTTTTTTATTTAATGATTAACAATAATAATGATGTAGGCGGTAAGGAACATTCACAGGGACTTTACATGAGCTCGAGAATACGTTTTGGGACCGACGGTTGGCGCTCAAGGGTTGACGCAGACTTCTCAGCGGATAATGTAAGGAGGGTTGCCAAGGCCATAACCGAGTATTTGATATCCTCCAAATCTCCTGGGAAGGGCGTATTCATAGGGTATGATGGAAGGAGCGGCTCTAGGAGCTTTGCAGAGGCATGTGCCGAGGTTCTTGCCATCAACGGCATAGCGCCGCTGATCCCCCCTCGCCCAGTGCCCACGCCAGTAGCAGCCTTTACCGCAGTTAATCTCTCCCTTCAAGGTTCAATAATGATAACCGCCTCCCATAATCCACCCACCTACAACGGGATAAAATTCATCCCTCAGTATGGGGGTCCAGCGACTACAGAGATCACGGAGTCCATAGAGCGCATGATCCCTGCAGACGTGCCACGGTACGAGAAATACAGCAAGCTGGAGAGGAAGGGTATGATTTCGGTCCTCGATCCTATTGAGGACTATCTTAGCCACATCCAACGGCTGCTGTCGGTGGACGCGCTTAAGATCAAGGTGACGGTAGACCCGATGCACGGGGCATCGTCGGGTATTATCGACAAGGTCCTGCGCCGTCTGAGAGCAGAGGTTCGTGTTGTAAGGGGCAATATCGATCCTCTCTTCGGCGGTTCCGTTCCTGATCCAATCCCATCGAATCTAAACATGCTCAGGAGCGAGGTTCTCAAAGGCGGCTCCACTCTGGGCTTAGCACTTGACGGCGACGGGGATAGGCTGGCTGTGGTCACCGAGAAGGGAACCTTTCTCATGGCGAACCAGCTGTTGCCCCTCATATACCTGCACATGAACGAGAAGAGGTCACTCGCCGGTGATGCTGGGAGGACGGTGGCCACCTCTCACCTACTGGACTCGGTTGCCTTCTCGTGCGGCCGAAAGGTCATCGAGGTGCCGGTCGGCTTCAAATACATCGGAGCTCTCCTAAGGGAGAGGAAGGTGGTGGTTGGAGGCGAGGAGAGCGGGGGCATCAGCCTCGTTACCCACATACCAGAGAAGGATGGCATTGTCTCAGCCCTCTTGGTAATGGAGAGCATTGCCCTCACCGGGGCTTCTCTCAGCTCTATCATGGATCATATATACGAGAGGTACGGATGTTTCGAGTCCGCCCGGCTTGACCTAAGGGTGGACAAACTGCCGGACGGCCGGCTTAGAGATTTTGAATCCAAGTTCGGGAACACTGTCCTCGGAAAGAGAGTTTCCAAAATTAACAGGATGGACGGGCTTAAGGTCATGCTTGGCGATGGCTCTTGGCTGCTCTTTAGGAGGTCTGGCACAGAGAATATGGTTAGGGTATATGCCGAGTCCTCTAAGAGGAGTGATACCGTTAACCTCCTTGAATTTGGAAGGCGGATTGTCCTGGGCGGGTCGCAAGCTTAGCATTAGCCATTCCATGCGCATCACACTTCAATAAAAGAATCAAACTACATCATAGTCTGTGCCCTATCCTTTTTTAGAGCAAGGTTCATGGTATGGTATTGAAATTTGTTTCATATGAAACATAAATCTTAATAAAATGAGAGCAGAAGTATGGTCATGACTCTGGGGTTACCGACATGAGAAAAAGAGGTCTAGCAAAACTCCAATTAACCATATTGCTCATTGTGGTAGTAATAGCCGCAGTGGGCACATACTTCCTTGCCATCCGGTCAGGGTGGATTGCCCCTGTAGGACCATTTAACGTGACTGATATGTCAGGGCGAACCGTGCAGATACCAGCCACCGTCAACAGGGTGGTAGTCCTCAACTCCTACTGGAACGAGATCACCTGCATCCTCGGCGCATCTAACAAGATAGTTGGAATAGACACATACTCCACCACCTCGTACTACATCCCCTCAACAGTCAAGAATCTGACCGTAGTGGGCAATGTCTTCAGTGGCATTAACATCGAGACAGTCATAGCCCTCGATCCCGACCTTGTGATAATGGACTACGGCTATGGTAAGACAGGTCAGATCATAACGTCCCTGGAAGCCCTCAACATATCTGTGGTCACCCTTGTCTCAAACAACTTCAACGATCAGGTGGCTGCTTGCAGGATCTTAGGCAAGGTGCTAAATGCTGATAAGAGTGCCAGCGATCTAGCAACATTCATGGAGAGCAGGCACTCGGGTCTCCTCTCTACAGCAGCAAATATACCCGCCAACGAAAAGCCTACTGTTCTGATCTGCAAGCTTGATGTCTGGGGTAAAGAAGGTCAGATAAACGCCTGTGCCAACAGCACCTACGGCAACCTCGTGGAGAACCTGGGCGGGGTGAACGTTGCCCTCAGGGACTACCCCACCCAGTCATGGCCAAAGGTTGGCTTTGAGACGCTCCTAACTTGGAACCCCGACATAATAATTATTTTGGGCTATGAGAATGCCACGCTGGAAACCCAGCTGAGCTCCATAAGTAATAGCTCCTGGAACCAGCTGAAGGCGGTAGAGGACGGGAAGCTCTTTACCCTCAAAATAGGATCCAAGGAGACGGGAGCATACCTGGACTGGGGACCAAGGATGATAATAGGAGAAATGCAACTGGCAAAGATGATCCAGCCAATGTACTTCGCTGACTTGAACGTAACTGCAGTCATTGACCAGCTCTTCAACCAGTTCTACGGCAGCCTATCCATGGGATAGCCTAGTTTGAACACTAATCCCCCTCGGTGTTGTATGACTCATGGTCTCGTCTGGGATGAAGTGGAAGACTGCGCTTCTTCTGCTAATCCCACTACCAATAGTCCTCGGCTCGCTCTTCATCGGAACCTACCCGCTCCCACCGGATGTAGTGATGAAGGTCATCCTGGCAAAGCTGGCATCCCCCCTCTCGCCCACGCAGTGGTCGCAGGTATACGAGACCGTTCTCTTCGATATCCGCCTTCCCAGGATAATCCTCGCCCTCCTGGGTGGCATCGCCCTCTCGGTTTCGGGAGCCTCCCTGCAGGGGATATTCAGGAACCCCCTGGTGGACTCCTACATATTGGGTGTCTCGGCGGGGGCTGGTGTTGGCGCTGCATTGGCAATAGCCTTCATCCCCCTAATCCCGGGAGCTGCACAGATCCTTTCATTTGCCTTCGGATTCGCCGCTTTCCTTCTAACCTACTTCGTCGCCAAGACCAAGAGCGAGACCCCTGTAGTCTCACTGGTGCTGGCGGGCATAATAGTCACTGCCCTGTTCTCGGCTGCTCTGTCTATGATCAAGTTCTTCACGGAGGCTGAAAGACTGGCAGGGGTGGTCTACTGGCTCATGGGTAGCCTAGCTATAGCAGGCTGGAAAGAGGTCTCCCAGATCTTAATTCCGGTGGTTCTCGGCTTTCTCTTAATCTTTTTCATGAGGTGGAGACTGAATGTTCTCTCTATGGGGGATGAGGAGGCGAAGTCCCTCGGCGTGAAGGTGGAGAGGGACAAGTTCGTAGTACTTTTTGCCACTACTCTCATGGTCTCTGCCTTTGTCTCGGTTGCCGGAATCATCGGCTGGGTTGGCCTCGTCGTCCCTCACATGGTAAGGATGCTGGTCAGGACGCCCGACAACAGGATCGTAGTGCCCCTATCTGCCAGCCTCGGCGCGGTCTTCCTCATCGTCGCCGACGACCTGGCGAGGTCGCTGACGACCTTCGAGCTGCCCGTGGGGGTACTAACAACGGTAATCGGGGCTCCGTTCTTCCTTTACCTTCTGAAGAGGAGGGGTGGCGGGTCTTGGAAGTAGTCAGGGTGGAGGACCTCTACTTCACATACGGGCTCGACTTCAAGCTGAGGGTATCCTCACTGAGCGTGAACAGCGGGGAGCTGACTGTCCTCCTCGGGCCAAATGGGTGCGGCAAGACCACTCTCCTCAAGTGCATTAACGCACTCGTGAAGCCGGAGAAGGGCTCCGTCAGTATCGACGGCAAAGACACGCTGAGGATGGGCTGGGACCGCCTGGCCCGCCTGGTCGGTTACGTCCCCCAAATGCACCAGCCACCCTTCCCATACTCGGTCATAGACATCGTTCTCATGGGAAGGGTATCCTCGATGGGGATATTCCAGCAGCCGTCCAAGAGCGACTATGCCAAGTCCGAGGAGGCCCTCAAGCTCGTGGGCATGCACCCCTTTAGGGACCGACCATACACTCAGATAAGCGGCGGGGAGAGGCAGCTCGTCCTCATAGCTAGGGCAATCGCCCAGGAGCCAAAGGTCCTACTCCTCGACGAGCCAACTGCCCACCTTGACTTCAAGAACCAGCTCGTTGTCCTGGGGACCGTGAAGCGGATCGCCCGGGAGAGGGGCATTGCGGTCATCACAAGCCTGCACGATCCGAACCACACCATGCTCTTCGCCGACACGGTGATCCTCATGAGCAATGGAACGGTCTTCGCAGCGGGGAGGCCCGATGAGGTTGTAACGGAGGCCAACATAGAGAGTGTTTATGCAATGGAAGTTGAGGTCATCGTCCACCACAGGAGCAGATTCGTACTGCCGCGTATAAAATAGCATAGTTCTCTATACCTGATGTATAACCGGTTACCTTTCTTGAAGATCATACCGCAAGATCTGCTTTTCAATAAATTTGGACCGATATAAAAAATTGGTGAATCGATTTGATCCCGTGGTTCGGGATACGGTTTGATGATTCCGTATACGGCATATGTGTTAAAGTTAAATTTGTGTTCACGCAGTATACCAAAGGGAGAAAAGGCTGTGGCCGTATCCTATGGATCGAATCCTGCCCAGGAGGGCAATATCCATGGTTAAGGAGAGCAGGAAGACCTTAGTAGCCAGGGAGGATCTGATCAATCGTATCAGTGAGATAGCGAAACAGAGCGGTCGGAGCCTCTATGACATTGTCAATGAAATATTCACATTGGCGATAAGGGCTAATGAGATCGGCGTCCGCATGAGCAGCGCTCTAGAAGAAGAAGGTAGACTGAAGTCCGCCCAGCAGAAGGGTTTCATATTAGGTCTCGAGCGCCTTTGGTATGATATGGCCGAGCCCTTCTATGCCAACTCCAGAGAAGAGGCCTTAAAAGCCTGGAAAGAAGCCGGAACCTGGTATGGTAAGCAGTACACAACGGTAGGTACTCAAGATCCACTTATGTCCTTCAAGAAAGACTTTGAGAGCTTCACTTGGAATGTTTCTGGGTTCGCGATCTCAAGGAATGAGGAGGGAGTTGCCATTCACCTAATTAGCCCGAGATTCTCGGAGGTTTACTCTCTGCTCCTGTCCTCATTCTTGGAGGGGGCTCTCGAGGTTCTAGGGTACAATGTCGTGGAAAGGGATATATCCGCAGGGAGCGTGCGCCTCGAGGCGGCGAGGAAGGAATTATATGGCTCTCCTTAGTACAGGTTTATGCCTAAATGTCGCTCTCAAGGGGGAACCCAAGCATGGCAGGTGAGAAACCCAAGGGTAAGAAGCTCGTATACGTGCCTGCGGATCTGCTTGAGGATATCATCACCCTCACCAGAAGAAAGGGCGAGTCCATAAGCAAGTTCGTGGAGGACAATCTTAGAGTCGCAGTCAAGATAGAAAACCTTGGTTTCCCGACGCAGGATATTGTGAAACTGCTTGAGGTAATCCAGGTTCAGAGGGTTTTAGGTGGCAACTTTGTGCCACTCGATGTCACGAGTTACATCTCATCATCCAGCAGCAATCTCCAAGAGCAACTTCTCGAAAAGTGGTACTCGAGTGGGAGGGTCTACGGTAGGTATATGAAAGATAGGTTCGAGAATCCGGTAGAGACCTTCGAGTCGCTCTTAAAGACTATGCGATGGGATCTGAATGAGGTAGGAATAAGGCAAGACAGCACAGCAATAAAATTGAGGTGTTTGTCCACTTCGCTAACAGACAGGGATACTGAGATGCTCTCGAAATTCATAGAAGGAGCGATGAACGGTATGGGCTACAGCACCGAGAAAAGGGAATGCATGAGAGGAATGATCCTCTACGAATTTAAAAAAAATAATGTCTGACACGTTTAGCGGTCCTTGGGAAAACCCTGACCCAGCGACCGTTTTTTTATTGCTTATATGTACAAATTCTTAATTAATTAATAAAATGTACACATTTTACAAAACATATTATGTAATTCGATCACACAACCTATATAACCCTCCATAAGGTATTAGCTCTCTAGAACATAAAATAGGTGAAATAAAGATGAAAATGAAAAAGAATTATGCATTAGTATTGCTTGCATTGCTAATAATTCCAGTGCTCTCAGTTTTTCCGGTCCAGGCATCTACAGGCGCTGCACAGATTGGAGGAATCGACGCCGGCAACGTCATAACGATAGCAACGAGCAACGTCTCAGTCAAGGCAGGAGAAATGACTCTTGCGAAAATTGATGGCGCTGCGACTACAGGAAAGAACCTTGTCATAATCCTCGATAACGTTGCCTTCTCGGGTGCCCAATTCGACTTGTGGTTCAGCAAGGATGGTTATTCAGTTAGAAGTCCGACCGATATTGGATATGCTCAAGCATTCAGTGTATCTGATCTAGCTCTTGCTCCAAAAGTGATCAACATGACAAATACCTATCTAATGGATGGGACACAGCTGTACACCATTGGTACCATAAGTGGCCACAAGGTCGTTGTTGGTCCGATCCCGTTTGACATCTCCGCAGAGTACAAGTACGTAAAGATCTACGATGGTAGTGCGACATTGGTGGCTGTTGCCCTTCAGACAATAGAGGCGCTTCCCTCACTCACACTGACCCCTACATCTGGCCCCGCGGGGACCTCGGTAACCCTTTCGGCTGTTTGCCTAGCGGCTAGCAAATTGGTCAATATAACCTATACCTCTCCCTCTTCGATAGTCGGACTGGTGGCTCAGGTCATGACAGGAGCTGACGGCAAGCTGACAAATACATGGGCGATTGCCGATCTCAAGAACGACTACAACTCATATGTACATCAACACATTTACATAGATTTGATCTACAATAGCACGCCAGGGACTATTGATAGCGTAAACTTCGCTGAGTACAGTAGGGTTTTCATGCAGATCATAGGCGAAACAACGGTTACAAACCAAGGTAACCTGACAGGACAGGTAGATGTTACAATATTCGGCGACCTGATTGTGGCTGGCAATTACTTCTACCCAGGTGCAGTAGATTTCAAGGTGGATGGAACTACCCTAGGCACTGTAACCGCCAACGGGACGGGTTTCTTCAACACCACCTTTACAGTTCCGATCCTTGCAAAAGGATTGCACAATGTTACCGCAACGAATAACGGTGTTCTTTACATATTCAAGGTCAACGCGCTACCGACCTTGGTCGTTACACCCAAGTCAGGTCCGATAGGCACAGTCGTGACCATCTCGGCCTATGGCTTTACCGCGGACTCACTTTACTACCTCTACTGGAAGGGTCTGACCTGTGGAGACGCCCTGTGGTACAACATAATGAATGCCACAACAGGCTCCGATGGCCAGTTCAATGTAACTACAACCTACACGGTACCTGCACAGAATGGTGGCTCGCATGCAGTCGCCGCAGCAACCGCCTTCGATGGTTCCACTAATGGAAACGTGACCTTACCGCACTACTTTGCCTCAGGTTCTTTCAAGGTCACACCGTCCTCCTTGATATCGCCTGCAACCATTACCAATAATGGATTGATTTTCTCCGCGATATTCACAGGACTTGATTGCACCAAGTATTACGTGGTTGATATGGACAACCAGTGGATGAATCCTGGTGCCAACTGGGATGTTCGTGCCAACAGTAGCGGCGACCTTCAGATAGATTTCATTGCGGCTGGATTCAGGCCAGGTCTACATGTTGTTTCCCTGTACTCCGAAGACTCTGTCACCACCGGCGTCTACACTCCTGCAACATTCGCGACCTTCACGGTTGACACTGCCAACGATGTGCTGTGGTCGGCACTCGACGCAAGGCTTGTGAGCCTTGAAGGCACAATAGCAACAATCGACACCAACGTGGGTTTAGTCAAGACCTCTGTCGACGCGATAAATGCCACGGTGACCTCGATCGATGATGGCATCGCAACGGTTCAGACCTCGCTTGGAACATTAACAGGCACGGTTACCACCATCAGTGGTGACATAGCAACAGTCAAGACCGACATAGGAACGGTGCTGGCCAAGGTGACGACCGGTCCGGTACCGATCGACATGATGCCAATCTGGTTAGCTGTGATTCTAGCAGCTGTTGCAGCTATCGCTGCCATAATTGCCATCTTCATGATAAGGAGCAAGATTGCAGCTTAAGGGCTGCAACCCCTTTTTCTTTTTTTCCCTTTCTGCAAGAAATCATGTCCCGTTTTATTTAAAATGGAATCTATTTTCCCTTCCTGCTCGCCAAGAATGCCAGCAATTCCCTCATGTAAGGCAAACCGTTTCTTGCTCCCTTACTCTGTATTTTCAACGCTGCCACTCCAGACCCCCATAAAAGTGCGTCTTCCAAGCTCTTGCTCGCGCAGGTCGCTGCGATGAACCCCGCGTCAAATGCATCTCCAGCCCCGGTCGTGTCTGCAACCTCTACGCTGAATGCTGGCTGTCTGAGCAGCCTCCTCCCGCTCTTTGCGAATGCCCCCCTATCTCCCTGCTTCACTACAACCGTTCCGATTCGTCTCGATAATACCTCAACGCCCTTCTCATAATCGAGTAATGTCAAGCTCTCGCACTCCGCCTCATTCAGGAGTATAATGTCCAGACCCTCAAGGTCTTCAACGTCTAGTTGCCCAGATTCGCCCCCAGGATCAAGAGACACTGTTGCACTCTTATTCTTCAAGACTTGGCGGAGGACAAACTTGTTAACATTGGAGAGCTGAATCACTCCTGCTTTTACTAGGTGTCCTTTTACTAGCTGTCCTTTTACTATACGCATCAGCTCCTCGTTCGCCCCCCTGTATGCAATCATCCTTCTCAGACCGCCCTCTTCCACAACAACGCAAACCGTGCCAGTCTTCCTCGTTTTCGAACGACCAGTGAATTTCGTGGAGACCCCCTCTGCCCTTAAGACTTTAAGGGTTTCTTTGCCGAAGGTGTCCGCGCCCACGCATCCTAGGATGCCGCTCCGTAACCCCAACCTGGATGCTGCCACAGCGAAGTTTGCAGCAGAACCTCCATGGAAGAGGGTAAAGTCTTTGGCGATGATCTCCTCATCACTTTTTGGTGACCTCCTGACGTAGAAGGAGAGGTCTATATTGATGTTGCCGACCGCCAACACGTCGAGGGCCAAGGCGTTGCACCTACTTCATTATAATCCTGGCGTCCACAATCCTGCAGCCCTTCTCGTACACTATGGTCGGATTCAGATCTAATTCCTTGATCTCCGGTAAATCCATAACCATAGATGAAACCTTGAGAAGCGATGCTGACACCGCCTCCACATCCGAAGGACTCCTCCCCCTTGTGCCTCTCAGGATGGGATAAGCCTTGAGCTCCATTATCATTTCCATTGCATCCTCTTTGGTTATAGGGGCAACTCTGAAGGAGACATCCTTGAAGATCTCCACAAAAATGCCACCTAGACCAAAAAGTATCACAGGGCCGAACTGGGGGTCCCTCTTCGCCCCTATTATCGTTTCGGTCCCCTGCTTCGCCATCTTCTCCACCAAAGCCCCCTCCAACCTGCACCCCGTCCTCTCCCTGATCCCCTCTATCCTTCTGAAGGCCTCAGCTGCCTCCTTCCCATCCTTGATGTTGAGTATTACCCCGCCGACGTCCGACTTGTGTATGATGTCAGGGGAGACTATCTTCATTACGAGGGGATACCCGATCTCCCTACCTACTGTTCTAGCCTCATCAGCCGTCTTGATTGTCTTCCACACTCCGACCGGGAGGCCGTAGGCTTTGCACAGCTCCTTAGCCTCCGGCTCGAGGAGCCATCCCCTCTCCATGCCCTTCTTGATAATCTCCCTTGCCATAACTACCATCATTTTATGATACGAGTTATAACATTAAAAACCCTTTCTGAGTCGAAGCCGCAGCGGTGCCAGTTCAATAACCGCTCCCAGCAAACTTTAATATCGATACGCCTTTTTTAATTAGATATCTTTGGGGGGCTATTGATGACTCATATCATAGCTAAGGGTCTGCCCGGCGAGCGCGTTCTGCTTCTCGGTAACGAGGCAGTTGCAAGGGGGGCCATCGAGTCCAACGTCGAGGTAGCCGCCTCCTACCCGGGCACTCCCGCCTCGGAGATCGTGGATACGCTGGCGCTTGTTGCTGACGAGGTTGGGATGCATGTCCAGTGGTCGACGAACGAGATGGTCGCCTTCGAGGTGGCTGTGGGCGGGGCGATCTGTGGAAAGAGGAGTATGGCGTCCATGAAGCACATCGGTGGCAACTGGATAGTGGATCCCCTGATGCACGCCGTCTACCACGGATTCAACGCCGGCCTTCTGGTCGTATCCGCAGACGACCCGTCTGGGCACAGCTCATCAAACGAGCAGGACAACAGGTACCTGGCGCTCATGGCTGAAATTCCCACACTGGAGCCTTCGGATGTACAGGAGGCTAAGGATTACGTCCGCTTGGCGCTTGAGATGTCAGAGGAGATCCGCCTGCCCGTAATGCTCCGCCTTGTGACAAGGATCTGCCACTCTAGGGGGGATGTAGTGCTCGGGAATATCGAAAGGCATCCTGTCGAACCCAAGTTCCACGACGATTACTACTCAGACTTCGTGCTTGGGGATGGAATAGTTGGTCCTAAGGTGATCCCAGAGCTTCATGCCATCCTTCACGAAAAACTGAGGAAGGTGGAGGGGGTCGCAACGAAGAAGGGGCTATTTCTGGTGGAGAACGGTCTAAAAAGTGACCAAAACAAGGTAGGAATAATCACCTCCTCCGCCCCGGCAAACTACATTTTTGATTACCTAAAGAGGAGGGGTCTCAGGGGCAAAATTGGATTGCTCAAGCTCGGTCTCACGAACCCCTTCCCTGAGAGAGTCGTCTCGAAGTTCGCCAAGGGCTTCGGGGCGATAGTCGTTGTAGAGGAGGGGGAGCCTTTCATAGAGCGGCACCTGATGGCGCTGGCTAAGGACCTGAAGCCGTCCCTCAAGATATACGGCAGGCTCACCGCCCACCTCCCTAGGACCGGGGAGCTCAACTACTCCGCCGTGGACAGGTTCTTATCCGGCATACTGAAGCTTGACCCTGAAACCGTTCCGCATGAGAAGGCTGAGGTTATGGAGGCCGCCTCGAGGCTCCTGACGCCGAGGATCCTAACGATGTGCGCCGGCTGCCCCCACAGGGGTGCGTACTATGCCGCGAAGAAGGCAACCCGGACAGTTGCAAAAGCCAGGTACATAGCCATAGGGGACATCGGCTGCTACACGCTAGGGATGTACCCTCCCCTAAAGTTCATGCAGGATGTCTTCTGTATGGGGGGCAGCATAGGCATAGCCAACGGCATAGCCAAGGCCGGCTTCAAAGATCCCGTAATAGCCACCATCGGGGACTCTACGTTCTACCACGCGGGGATACCCGCCCTCATCAACGCAACGTTCAACCAGGCTAACATAAAGGTCATGGTCCTTGACAATGAGGTAACGGCAATGACCGGGTACCAGCCCCACCCTGGCTGCGGCGAGACCGCAACCCTCAAGCCCACGAAGAGGGTCACGATAGAGGATATATCCAAGGCCTGCGGGATCGAGTTCATCAGGATAGTGGACCCTTACGACATGAAGAGCAGCGTGGCAGCCATGGAGGATGCTCTAAAATTCGACGGGCCTGCCGTGGTGATATTCAGGAGGCTCTGCTCCCAAGTGTACCTCAGAAGTTTGAGGAGGACCGGAAAGGAGATTGTGCCTTGCCTCGTAGATGATGAGAGGTGCATCGGGTGCAGGACGTGCGTGGCTGCCTTCGGCTGTCCTGCCATAGGCTTCGATAATGATAGGAAGAAGTCCTTCATTGATCCGCTTGCGTGCACGGACTGCGGCGTCTGCATTGATGTCTGCCCTCAGGGTGCGATAGCTAAGGGGCAGGTTAAGGGAGGGGAGAGGAACTGACCGCCGTAAAGGGCATTGATGAACTGGATATTATAATTGCTGGCGTGGGAGGACAGGGGAACGTCAGGGGGGCTCAGATCCTCGGCATGGCCGCCGTAAAGGCCGGATACAAAGCGAGGATTTCAGACGTCTACGGAATAGCCCAGAGGGGGGGTCCAGTTCTCAGTCACGTGAGGATAGGAAGGGACATCTATGGAAGCATGGTCGAGGAGCACAGGGCTGACGTCATTGTGGGGCTGGAGCCGATGGAGGCGCTCAGGGCGACCTCAAGGTTCCTTAAACCCGGCGGCACAGTCATCCTCAGCACGAGGCCTATCTTCCCGGTCGAGGTGAACACAGGCAAGGCTTCTTATCCAAAGCTTGAGGGCATCCTCGCTGTGATAGGCAAAGCCTCGAGGAAGATTGTAACGCTAGACGCGACAAAGGTTGCTGAGGAGGCTGGCATCCCGATAGCCGCCAACATTGTGGTCCTTGGCGTGCTTGTCGGGCTGGGCATTCTTCCGTTTTCGGAGGCTGTTCTCAGGGAGGCAATAAAGGAGAACATACCGAGGGCGCTGGAGCAGAACCTGAAGGCGTTTGATGCTGGCCTCTCTATAGGTAAAGGTCACAGCAGGTGAATGCGCAAATTCACCAGTAATCTGCTCTAGGACCAGGCTACTGCCTCTCCTTCCTCATCCTCAATATCCTATCCCTAACGGCATCGTTTACCAGTTGCGGGTCTCCCTTCCCCTCTGTCTTCCTCATTACTTGTCCTATCAGGAAGTTTCCTGCGTTGTCGTCCTTCAGAGAATCCTCAACAGCCTTCTTGTTCTCTTTAAAGACCTCGGTTACTACAGCGTCGAGGTAATCCCTGTCGGCGATCCTCTGCATCCCCCTCTCCTTGACGATCTCCTCAGGCATCTTTCCCGAGGTCACGAGCTCCGGAAGTATGATCTTCCCGATCTTTCCGCTTATCTCGCCCTCCTTTATCATCCTCAGCATCTCTGCGAAGGAGTCGGGCGTGATCTTCGCGGAATTCAGCTCCAGGTCCTTGTCATGGAGTACCCCGAGAAGGTCTCCCATGACCCAGTTACTGACCGTCTTGGCGTCGCCAAAAATCTTCACGCAAGCCTCAAAGAAGTCCGCCAGTGCCTTCTCGCCGGTCAGAACCAGTGCGTCGTAGGTGGGGATGCCATACTCACGCACGAACCTATCTGCCCTCGCATCCGGGAGTTCCGGCATACTCTCCCTTATCTGTTGCACCAGCTCCTTGTTTATCTCCAGCGGGACTATATCCGGCTCCGGGAAGTACCTATAGTCGTGCTCCTCCTCCTTCTCCCTCAGTGATATGGTTACCTTCCTTATCTCGTCCCAGTGGCGGGTCTCCCTCACAACCCTCCCCCCCTTCTGAACAATGCCTCTCTGCCTCGAGATCTCGAAGTTCAGCGCCTTCTCGACCTCCTTGAACGACGAGATGTTCTTGATCTCAACCCGCTTGCTTCCCCTTATGGAAATGTTCGCGTCGCACCTCATAGCGCCTTCGAGTCCCCCGTCGAATGCGTCTATGTGCTCAAGGATGGACCTGAGCTTCTGCAGGAAGAGCCTTGCCTCCTTTGGAGAGGACATATCCGGCTCGGTCACGATCTCAAGCAGCGCCATACCAGCCCTGTTGTAGTCAACAAGCGTGTAGGGTGAGAGGTCTATAGGTCCAATGTGCACGAGACGCGCGGGATCCTCCTCAAGCTGCAGCCTGGTGACTCTGATCCTCTTCCTCTTGGGTCCAACGTTTATGTCGAGGCGACCCCCCTCGCATATAGTCGCCGCCTCACCGGTTTCGTACATCGATATCTGGAAGTTCTTGCTCATGTCAACGTAGAAGTAGTTCTTTCTGTAGAAGGACGTCCTCGGGCTTATGCTGCTCCTCAGCGCGAGCCCAGTCATTATCGCGTACTCGATCGCCATCCTGTTAGGTTTGGGGAGCGTGCCCGGGTGCCCTAGGCAGATCACGCAGGTGTTGCCGTTCGGCTCCTTCCCCCTGTAGTCCGAGCTGCAGCCGCAGAAGAGCTTCGTCTTCAGTTTGGTCAGCTGGCAATGGGCCTCGATCCCTATCACGATGTCGCTCCCTTCTACCGTCATCGCGATCCCTCCAGCGGCGGCTTCAGATCGAGCCCAAGCTCCTCCTCCACCCTTTTCGCTACCATGAATATCCTTCCCTCACCCAAGGGGGGCGCTATTATCTGCAACCCCACGGGCAGCCCCCCCGCAAAGCCGCATGGCAGCGAGAGGGCGGGTATACCAGCGAGGTTTATGGCGACTGTGTCGATGTCTGTCATGTACATGGCGAGCGGGTCGTCGACCCTCTCCCCGATCTTGAAGGCCGGAGTTGGAACGGTGGGCCCGACCAGCACATCGAACCTCTTGAAGAGCCTTTCAAAGTCCTTCCTCATTAGGGTCCTTACCTTCAGCGCCTTGAGGTAGTACCCCTCGTAATAGCCAGCAGAGAGCGCGAACGTTCCGAGGATTATCCTCCTCTTCACCTCGCTGCCAAACCCCGCACCCCTCGTCTTCGAGTATGACGCGGACCAGTCCATCCCCACGTCCTCCGTCCTCACCCCATACCTTATCCCGTCGTACCTCGCAAGGTTGGAACTGGCCTCCGACATGGCGGTCAGGTAGTAGGTGGGCAGGGCGTACTTGAGCGTTGGCAGCTCCGCCTCCTCCCACGTGGCGCCCATTCCCTCTAGTAGGTGGATGCAGTCCCAGACCTTTTTTTTCACGGCCTCGTCGGTCCCCTCACCGAAGAACTCCATCGGGACCCCGACCCTCAGACCCTTCACGTCTTTCTCAAGGTAGGACATGTAATCCTCCTTGGCGGCCTCGAGGGAGGTGCCATCCATCTCGTCGTAGCCAGCAATCACGTTCATTATTAGCGCGCAGTCCCTTACATCCCTAGTGAGCGGACCTATCTGCTCAAGGCTGTTGGCGAACGCCACTAGCCCATATCTGCTCATAAGCCCGTAGGTAGTCTTAAGCCCGACCGTTCCGCAGAAGCTGGCGGGGCACCGGACAGACCCGCCCGTGTCAGATCCAAGGGCAGCCACCGCCATCCGCGCGGCCACGGCGACGGCGCTCCCTCCAGAGGATCCACCAGGTACCACAGTAGGGTCCCATGGGTTTCTGGAGGTGAAAAACCCGCTGTTCTCCGTGGAAGAGCCCATGGCAAACTCATCCATGTTAGTCTTACCAATTATAATCGAGCCTGCCTCCCTCAGCCGCGAGACCACGGTTGCGTCGTAGAGTGGGACGTAGCTTGCCAATATCTTGGAGGCGCATGTTGTCTTCAACCCCTTGGTGCAGATGCAGTCCTTTATCGCCACAGGTGCGCCCTCCAACGCCCCTCCGGAGGGCATCTCCGGGTTCTCGTTGAGGGTAATATAGGCCTTGAGCTTTCCGTTGTGCCTATTTATATTCGCCCTGTATTCCTCTAGGACCTTTTCCTTCTCCAGCTCGCCGCTCTTGATTGCCCCGACCAGTTCGAACAGAGTGAGATCGGTAAGACCCATTTTTTCGCTCCCCTCAGACAATCCTCGGAGCCACGAAGAAGCCGTCCTTTACCTTCGAGGCATTCTTGAGGGCCCTCTTCTGACCTATCATTGGCCTCTCAACGTTCTCCCGCATCTTGTTGGTAACGTCAACCACGAGGTACGTGGGCTCGACGTCTACGAGGTCGAGTTCATCCAGAACCTTGAATGCGTCCAGGATCCTGTTCAGCTGGACCGTAAGCTCCTCCTTCTCCTTCTCAGTAAGCTCTATCTTGGCCAGCCAAGCAAGTCTCTCAATCCTCTCCTTAGAGACAATCTTCAAGCTCTCCATTGCGAGACCTCCTCATAATATCTGAAGATCGCCATATATGAATGCCTTGACCCCTAGTGACCCGCCGCCCTCTCAATTATTTATCTTGAATATATTGCAGTAAAATATATATCTATCCGTTATAGTAAATATGGGGCAGGTGTTCAAGACGACGAAAGATAATATTGAACTTAAGGTAGCCGAGGCAAGGGCACAACGGGACGTTGGGCGCAGCCTGGCCAGGATAAGCCGTGATGTCATGACCCGTCTAGGTCTGAGACCGGGGGACTTCGTGTCCATAGAGGGCAAGCGCTCCACCGTGGCCCAAGCCTGGCCGGCCTACGATGAGGACGAGGGTTTGGATATTGTTAGGATGGATGGCATACTCAGGTACAATACTGGAACCTCCACAGGCGATACCGTAACCGTTTCTGAGGCCGAGGTCAAGCCCGCGTCGAAGATAGCGCTGGCCCCCACAGAGGCAATAAAATTCAGCTCTGACTTTGGGGATTACGTCCTGCAGATACTTGAGGATAAACCGGTGAGTAAGGGCGACGTAATCCTGATACCTGTTCTTGGCGAGGCCTTAAAGCTCATAGTGGTATCCATCCAGCCTTCCTCTCCTGGATACATCTCAGAGGATACCGCGATCACTGTGAAGGAGGAGCCGGTCAAAGAGACCGAGGTATCGGTTCCCCAGGTAACGTACGAGGATATAGGCGGACTGGATGATGCAAAGGAGAAGATCCGCGAGATGATAGAGCTCCCCATAAAGCACCCAGAGCTATTTGAGCAGATGGGGATAACGCCCCACAAAGGAATCCTCCTTTACGGTCCTCCAGGCACAGGAAAAACGCTCCTCGCTAAGGCAGTGGCCACCGAGAGCTCTGCCAACTTCATCAGCGTCAAGGGGCCGGAGGTTCTCAGCAAGTGGGTGGGCGAGTCTGAGAAGGCAATTAGGGAAATCTTCAAGAAGGCAAGGCAGGCTGCCCCATGCATCGTATTCTTCGATGAGGTAGACTCCATCGCCCCCCATAGGGGAGAGCATTACGACTCTGGCGTCACCGAGCGGATGGTGAACCAACTCCTCTCGGAGATGGACGGGCTCGTTTCGCTCAAGAATGTTGTCGTCATAGCCGCCACCAACAGACCCGACATGCTCGACCTGGCTTTATTGAGGCCAGGGAGATTCGACAGGAACGTGTACATCCCTCTGCCCGACAAGAGGGCCAGGGAGGAAATACTCAAGGTGCACACTAGAAAGATGCCCGTCGCAGAGGATGTCCATTTCCCCGTACTAGCAGAGAAGACCGAGGGCTATACAGGCGCCGACATAGAGGCCATCTGCCGCGAGGCAGCCCTAAATGCGCTGAGGGAGGACATGAAGCCGAAGAAGGTCCAGATGAAGCACTTCGAGGCTGCAACTAAGGCAATACCCATGAGTCTGTCCTCACAAGATCTGAAGAGATACGAGGATATGAAGAAGAACATCGGTAGCATGTTCATCTGATCCAACAGGATTAATAATAAAAAACAAGGAGGACCCCTGGTGGGTCCTTTTTATGCTTTTTTCTTATTTGCTTACTTTACCCTTTCTTGGAGTATATTCTGTTCAGACTCTCCATCAAGGCGTTCACGGATGCCATAACTATGTCGCCACCGACTGCGAGTCCCCTGGCCGGCTTGCCCTCCTTGTCCTCTACGGTAACCTCCACTGAGCACAGAGAGTTTGTCCCACCCGATATGGCCTCGAGTTTGTAGTTCAGAAGCTTTATCTCCTCTCCCAGGGCTGACTGTATCGCTCTGGCCACAGCGTCGACGGGACCTGCCCCCACGCCTGCAGCTACCCTCTTTGAGTCCTCAAACGTGAGCTGCACTGACGCGGTCGGTGTTATCTTGTTCCCTGTTATAATCAGCACCTCGTCTAGCTTCGCCACCCTCTCCGACTCCGGCACGCTCCCCAGGACGCCTTCGACTATTGCTACTACATCGTCCTCGATTATCTTCTTCTTGCTCACAGTAAGGTTCCTAACCCTCTCCACGACCTTCCCTATCTGTTCGTTGCTAAGGTTGTACTTTTCCTTGACGAACGATGCCACAGCGTGCTTCCCAGTGTGCTTCCCCATCACGATCCTCCGTTTTTGCCCGACCATTTCTGGTGTCAGTGGCTCGTAGCATTCCGCCCTCGCCAGCACTCCGTGTACATGTATGCCAGCCTCATGGGCAAACGCATTCTCCCCGACCACAGGGAAGTTGGGCATCAGCTTGATCATACTCGCCCTCTCCACGATCTTGGAGGTGTCTTTAAGCAACCCAAGCTTTACACCGGTCTTCACGTGGTACATGGCCGTAAGCGCGGTTACCACCTGCTCCAAGCTTGCATTTCCTGCCCTCTCACCTAAGCCGTTCACCGTTGTGTGGACCTGTGATGCCCCCGCCTTCACACCCGCGAGGGTGTTTGCGGTGGCAAGGCCGAAGTCGTTGTGGCAGTGCATGGAGATAGGCCTCTTCAGCTCCCCCCTAAGCTTTGATATAAGGCTGAACATTGCCTCTGGCTCCATCACTCCGACCGTGTCCGGTATGTTGTGGATGTCTGCCTTGTGTTCCTCCATACTCCTATAAAATTTCAGTAGTCTCTTTAAGGGGGTTCTAGTGGCGTCCTCACAGGAGAACTCGCACTCCAGACCGTGTGCCTTCACGTAATCTGTGGCTAAGATGGCCTGCTCCAGCGCCCTATTCTCGTCAATCTTAAGCTTGTACTTTAGATGGATGTCTGACGTCGCTATGAATATGTGTACCCTGTCCACGTCTGCCTTGAGGCAGGCGTCAATGTCCGCCGTGACACATCTGGCGAGGCCGCATATCTTCGCCTTGAGCCCCAGCCCCTTGATCCTCTTTATGGTTTCCGTCTCCTCCTCGGAGTTGACCGGGAAACCGCCTTCTATCACGTCCAACCCGAGCTCGTCCAGCTTCCTCGCTATTTCCATCTTCTCCTCGAGGGTGAAGCAGACGCCAGGGGTCTGCTCACCGTCCCTCAGCGTTGTGTCAAATACGTAGACCCGCTTGGGAAACTTTGCTCTCTCCCTCACGGGCTGAATGAAATCGCTTACGAATACCCCTTCCATATGACAACACCATTATTCAGGACTATAATAAATCCCGCATTTCGTATATAAGCACTAAGGAAAGATTTATGCCGCCTTCACTACTCTATACACCTGGTGGTTTGAATGCCTAAAACTCTAACCAACAAATTCGTGAAGAAGATGGGATTTGCCCCTACCATCATGAGTATAGCAGCCGAGATGGACCCGAAGCTGGTGGACTTTTATGAGTTCTGTGACTCGACGATACAGGACGACGGCGCCCTCTCCTCAAAGGTCAAGATGCTGATAATAATGGCCATGGGTGCTCAGCGGCACTGCAAGGAGTGCGTGGTCTCTGCCATGCAAGGAGCCCACAAGAAGGGGGCAACTGATGCGGAGATCCTTGAAGCAGTCAGGTGCGTAGCAGTAGCCGGCGGGGCTCCCGCAATAGCCGCCTGCAAGGATGCACTACAGATGCTTAAGCAGAAGAAACTAGGTGAAGGCTGTTGACTGCAGATCTTGGTTAAAGACTAGTTAGACAGAGCTACAGCATGTCGTTGCCTACTACAAATTGTAAGCCGTTTACAAAAAATGGCTCATCTGTTACTCCTCGTAGAGCACAACAAGATCCTTCAGCCTCTGGTGGATCTTCTCCACCGCAACCTTGACCTCGTCCTCGTGCTTCGCGCCTGTGCAAACCATCTTCCCAGATGAAAAGATCAGCAGCACAACCTTTGGCTCACCCATTCTATAAATAAGGCCTGGAAACTGCTCCGGCTCGTACATGGTGTTCTCGAGCAGGACCGCCGCCTTCTCCAGGTTGACCTCAGCGTACAGGTTGGCGGAGGCAACTATGTTCTGTATCTTTATCTCAGGTGTTCCGATAATAACAATGTTCCTGTCCTTTAGGTTCTTTATTATCTTCTTTACGGCGTTGTGGACCTCCTTCTCAGACTTCGCACCTGTGCAGACCATCTTCCCCGAGGAGAAGATCAGCGTGGCGGTGCGTGGCTTGGAGAGCCTGTAGACCAGCCCAGGGAACTGCTCCGGGTTGTACTCCACCCCAGGGACATTCCCGGATATAACGTCAAGATCTATGTGCTGGTTCATGGTAACCGAGGCGACAACATTTTCAATTCTCACAGAAGGCTCTATCACAAACATTCACTCCGAAAAACGGATATATTCTTAAAAAACTTTAAGGTGCTTTATAAATCTTTTTTGCTTTTAAATAGATGCACCATCAGCCTTATCATTTTTCTTTCTACCTTCGGGCATAATGATAAGAATTATTAAGAATATAAGCACTGCAAGGAATACGAACGGGTTCTTTATCCATAGGAGCGGGTAACCTAAGTAGGGAACGTGCCATGCCACTTTGCCTATTACCCTATCCATAGGAACCCACGAGCTAGGGTTCGACGGGTTCTGATCCGGGTACTGGTTAGCGTCTCCTTTCGTAAGGGCGTAGTACTCTCCGTTGATCTCAACCTTGTCTATCGCCCTGTGAGACCAAGGTGTCGGATCATACACAGTGAAGAGGAAGTAGTCCGTTACCTTTTCATTCGGGAAATAGTAGACTACCACGTCACCGGTCGGAGGACCGCCTACCACTAGGTCATTTCCGGAAACCCTTTGTATGAAAAGTAGCGAGCCTATGGGAACATTTGGCTCCATGCTTCCAGACTGCACCACCGCGAACGGGAAGTTGGTGCCGGAGATGGTTCTTGAGACAAACGTGAATCCGAAGGTGATTACTAGGAATAAGATCAACATCATCAGTATAAACTTGGACTGTTTAAGCAAGCTCATAAGAACCACTATTGTCTTACCGGTCCGAGACCGAATTTCGCTGCCCAAAGGTCAGCCCTGCTCTGTATCCTCTCCACATCCTCCTCCTTCACATGCCTGAACCTGCCCTGCGCCTCGAGGTACCTTTTCACCGGCTCCCTCTTGGAAACCTGCACCGTCAATTTTGTTACGCCGTTGACGACCTCGTAGAGCGGCCACAGACCTGTTTGAACCGCCAGCTTGCCTATGTCGATCCCCCTATCGATATCGAACCTCCATCCCGTCGGACAGGGTGTCAGAACATGTAGCAGTGCCGGTCCCTCGACGTCAAGCCCCTTCCTAACCTTGTTCATAAGGTCGAATGGATAGGAGGGGGAGGCGGTCGCTGCATATGGTATGTTATGCGCCACCGCAATGGCTACGAGGTCCTTTTTATCAGTTCTCTGGCCAATAGAAATCTTGCCGGGCGGACACGTTGTGGTTGCCGCGCAGTATGGCGTTGCGGAGCTCCTCTGAATTCCAGTATTCATATACGCCTCGTTGTCGTAGCATACATAGAGGAAGTCGTGCCGCCTCTCGAGGGCCCCGCTCAGGGCTTGCAGTCCTATGTCGAATGTGCCGCCGTCCCCGCCGAGGGCTATGACATGGAACTTCTCGTCCGACTTTTTCTTACGGTTCAATGCCTTCATGGCCGCCTCTATCCCTGAGGCGACCGCCGCCGAATTCTCAAACGCGATGTGCACCCAAGGCACCCTCCAGGCGCTTTCTGGGAAGTACGACGTGGCTACCTCCACGCACCCCGTGGAAGAGACGATCACCACATCCCTGCCGGAGGCCTTCAGTATCTGCCTTATGGCTGTGGCTGCGGTGCATCCAGCGCAGAGCCTGTGGCCTGGCGCCAAATACTCCTCCTTGGGCACGTCCTTTATGGTTCTGAATACTGTGCTCACTCTCTCAACCCCACATAGATACAAGGTCCGGCGCGTCCGACCCTCGCCGCCTCCTTTGTCTTATTGAACATCATCTCAAATTCGTCTGTGGACACATCCCTCCCCCCGAGCCCCGCGACAAAGCTCTGGAGTACTGGCCTCTCTTTCATTCCGTAGAGTCCTGACGCAACATCCTCGAAGAGCGGGTTCGACGGTCCGCCGGGTGTTACTGCTCTGTCAATCACCCCGACGGCCCTTACCCCCTTCAAGATCTCTGCCAGCCTCTCAAATGGGAATGGCCTGAACCATCTTATGGAGATCACTCCTGCCTTCTCCCCCTTCCTTCTGAGGCTCTCAGCAACAACCCTTGCCGTTCCCGTCATCGACCCCATGATTAGCAGGGCGTACTCGGCATCCTCCATGTGATATGTATTGATGTCCTTGTAATCCTTCCTGAAGTTCTGGTTGAAGTCCGCCTCGATCTTCCTTATCCTCTGCCTGCTCCTGTCCATGGCGTCCACCGACTGATACTTCATCTCGTAGTAGTACTCTGGCGGTCCTACCACCCCCACGCTGTAAGCCAGCTTAGGGGAGAGCCTGTTTGTCAAGGGCTTGGAGGGGATGTACCTCCTGATCTCCTCCTCGTCCGGGAGTATAAGGGGCTCGTAGGTATGGCTTACAATGTAGCCGTCAAAGTTCACCATTACCGGCAGCAGGACCTCCTCCGCAATCTTAAAGGCCTCGATGGTCATGTCAAAGGCCTCCTGAGCCGAGGATGCCCAGAGCTGTATCCATCCTGAGTCCCTCTCTGCCATGGCGTCTGAGTGGTCGTTCCATATATTAAGCGGCGCCGAGAGCGCCCTGTTAACATTCGCCATAACTATGGGCGTTCTGAGGGCGGATGCCATGAAAAGGACCTCGTGCATGTAGGCCAGACCTTGGGAGGAGGTTGCGGTGAAAACCCTCGCCCCGGTCAGAGACGCCCCAATGCATGCACTCATTGCAGAATGCTCCGACTCGACATTTATGTACTCGGAATCCAGCTCGCCGTTGGCAACGAATTCCGAGAGCTTCTCCACTATCGTCGTCTGTGGCGTGATGGGATAGGCTGCTATTACATCCACGTCTGCCATCTTCACGGCATAGGCGACTGCATAGTTGCCGCTCAGGGCCAGTCTCTTCAAACTACTTCCTCCTTAACCATTGTTATAGCCTTTGGAGCGCAGGCACTCTCACAGATGCCGCACCCCTTACAGAAAGAAAGATTAACCTCATACCTCCCATCCTCTTTAATTATGATTGCTGCCTCTGGGCAGTAAATCCAACACATCCCGCACTTGGTACACTTGGTTTGATCTATTAAGGGCTTAAAAGTCCGCCAAGCCCTCACGTCGAACTTTACCGAGCTCCCTGGCTCAGTTACCATCCCGCCCACGGGTATCTCCTTCCATCCCTTCAGTTTTTTAGCACCCACTAACTCTCCCTCTCTCGCAAATCCTCGTCTGCTGGTAGGCCCTCCTCACGGCATTAACATTCTTCTCCGCGTACGCCTTGAACCTCTCCCTGAATATCTCCTCTAATGTTTCAAGCTTGACGATCCCCGTCACCCTTACCAACGCACCCAGTATGGCTGTGTTGGTTATGGGCGTTCCAAGCTCCTCGATCGCGATATTCGTCGCATCAACTGTTGCTATACAGCCCGCTCTCTCAAAAACGTCCAGTAAGCTCTCTGGCTTGGCGGTGGTGTTTAAAATAACAGTCCCACTGCTTTTCAGTCCTTCATCCAACCCCTCTGTTTTTACCAAATTATGATCGAGCACAACAACAACGTCCGGTTCATAAATTTGTGATCTGAGTAGGATCTCATTTTCGTTAATGCGGGTAAAGGCGAGGACAGGCGCCCCCCTCCTCTCGGGGCCGAATGCTGCAAAGGCTTGTGCAAATTTACCTTCATTTATTACCGCTGTGGCGAATATCTCGGCTGCGGTAACTGTTCCTTGTCCACCCCGACCATGCCACCTTATCTCGAGCATCCAGACGACACCTTTAGATTAGGGTTAATCTTATCAGCACTCTATAAAAGGTTAACCACGTGAGCCTGATAGATAGTTCATGGAGCAAACAAGTTGCGTTACCGATAAATAGTGTTTCTATTCATAGCCGTAAATGGGGATACTATGGCTCAAGACACACTCGCATTGATCAAGGACTATCTTGCGCAGGGCAGGGCGTTCGAGGCAAAGTTAGAGGGCGACCAGTTCATAGTAAGCGAGGCTAAGGGTATAGCCAAGATCTCGATCTCGCCGGAGGAGCTTAAGGGAGCAAAGATTAGAAGGGCTGTCAAGAGGAAGGTCCTTGAAGAACATGCATCAGTAATCACAAGCGCCGCAGAAGCCTTTTTAAAAAACAGGGTAAGCTTTAAGGTAACCTTCGGGTCGGATGGGTCAACTATCCGTTTCGATCTCGACCATTACATCCGCCTAATTCATGACAAGGTTACCAAAACGAACAGATGTCTCGTGGTTGGCTTCAACAGCATTGACGAGTACCCCATCGGACTTATAAAGGAGCGACTATCAATTTATTCGAATGTTAAGGTACTGTCCTCAATGAGATGATCCGGCATGAGCAAACTTACCGTACTTATCTTCGGCATCGCGCTACTCCTCATCTTCTCCCCAACGTTGGTCTACTACGTGATGATCAAGATGTATCCAACGATACCCTCCTTGCAAGCCCAGATTGTTAGTGTATTCCCGTTCATATTTGGCATAATACTCTTAGGCATACAAAAAATAATTAATAAACCAAAATAAGACAGAATAGTTAACTAAACGTACTTTTTCATTAACCTACGATAAGCCTCTGCCGTCTTCCTTATCCTTTCCCTATCCTGCGCTTCAACACTTCTCAAAACCTTTGCAGGTATCCCTATAGCGATCGTCCCGCTCGGTATCGACTTGCCCTCAGGTACTAGGGCTCCCGCGCCTACTATACAACCCTCTCCTACCTCAGCTCCAGTGAGAACTATCGCCCCCATTGCTATCAGGGTGTCCCTTCCGATCCTGCAGCCGTGCATTATGCAGCCATGAGCCACCGTACACCTCTCCCCTATCATTGTAGGGAAACCAGGATCCGTGTGTAGTATGGCCCCGTCCTGTATACTAGCCCCCTTCTTTACTGTTACCCTCTCGATGTCTCCTCTAAGCACTGCGCATGGCCACACGTTTACATCCTCCTCGATAACCACGTCGCCTATCACCACAGCTGTTTCGTGGACAAAGGCCCTGGCATGAACCAAGGGTCTTTTGTTGCCAAGCTCCCTTATCATGCAGTTCCCTCCATTAGGGTTACCCTGCTCAAATCAGCGTTGATGAAGTACCTGAACTTGAATTCATCCAACCACTCTGGCTTGTACATAATGCCCTGAAAGCAGAACGCGACCACGAAATCCAGCCCGCTCACCTCCAGCAACCTCCTCTTTACCTCTTTCGGCTCGACTCGGGACTTGGGCATGGCCAGCCCTCCTAGCAGTACGACAATGTCGAAACCCTTCTCCTTTTGTATACCCCCCAAGCTGTACCCGAACCCCTCTCTGGGAACTATAGTTGCCATCCTTTTCGAATCTCCATCAGACGAGAAGTAGACCTTGAACGGCAGATCCCTTATCCCGTACGAAAGGAACTCTGCGAAGGGGAGACATGTAAAAGGTGAACCGACGAACAACAACTTTCCCCCTTTACCGTATGCGGATATGGCCGTCCTGAAGCACCTGCTGAGCCCTGCCAACCCCTTATCCACCATCTTCTCTATCATCGAATTTGACCTCCAACCGAAGCCGTTATTTTCAGAACTTCCTTAGAATACTTTATTGTCTATTACGATTTAACGATTGCTTAAGTCTATACCACCGAAAAAGTGAATAAAACGAACCGACAAAATAGCTACGAGGATCATTATGTCTATGCCTTTCAGATCTTTTATTGCCCAACTGACAAAGTACGAGGCGCCGAAGGGTCCCTCTCCTGCATTCACGGCCGCTCACATCGTCAAGGTGCTTCTTGTTCTCGACACAGAAAAGACGATGGGCCGTATAAACCTCTCAAAGACGCTCGGAATAGGAGAGGGGTCTGTCAGAACCATCATCAAAAAGCTCGTTGAGAGATCCATGGTCTCCGTGGACTCCGTAGGGGGCTGTCACCTTACAGATCTCGGAAAATCACTGATCTCAGAGCTGAAACGTACAGTTGTCTCCACCACCGAGGTAGGCTTGGACGAGATGGGCATTACGCTTCCCTCTTATGCGCTCCATCTACGAGGCGTTCCCCTCGCTGGTCTCTCCCTGACGAAGCTGCGCGACATTGCTGTAAAGAGTGGCGCCGAGGGTATGGTGATCTTCTCCGTTAAAGACGGTCGCATCTCCCTGCCCATGATGGCTGACGACGTATCAAAGGAATATCCAAAAATTGCGAACTCCCTTAAATCGAGCTTCATGCTGGAGGACGGGGATTTTATTCTGATTGGGTTCTCTGAAGACAAGAAGGATTCAGAGCTAGCTACACTTTCCGCCGCCATCTTCCTCATAAATGCCTAATTGTATAAAAAAATATATATTATGGCGATGTCCATTAATTTTCAAGAGGGCAAATATTATGAAAACTAGTATTATTGTAGTAGGTATTGTCCTTATTGTGATAGCTGTCGGAGTTGCAGGACTCTACATGACAGGTTACTTTACACCACAACCGACCATACGCATCGGATACTTGACTGGTGATCTACATCAGCTCCCTCTCCACGTTGCAATAGCGAACAACTACTTTAAACAGAACAATCTAAATATTACAACTTACGAATTCATAAATGGTCCAACGCTCATGCAGCATTTCGTTGCCGGGGAGCTTGACTTCGCCTATGTTGGTGCCCCACCGGCTATCACTGCCAGGGCGAACGCGATGGCCTCAGGCAACGCATCCTATCTGCCAGTAGTGGTGAGCTCTGTAAACCTTGAGGGGTCTGCACTGGTTGTTAATCCAAACACTATTGAAAGCGTAACTGATTTAAACGGCAAGAGAATTGGAACGCCTGGAGCAGGGACGATACAGGACATAATGCTCAGAATCTACATGGCGAACAATAACTTGACCCTTGATAAGTATCCAAGTAGCATCGCAAATTTACCACTTCAGTTTGGCACGGGTGAGATCGACGGCTTCATAGGCTGGGAGACCGCTCCATCAATTGCAGTGATAAACTTTAGTGCATCGGTTCTTCTGACCTCACATGACATGATGCCAAACCATCAGTGCTGTGTTTTGGTCGTTTCAAGTAAGTTTCTTGCAGAGCACCCCGACATTGTAACCAAAGTGGTCAGTGTACATAACTCTGCTGAAGACTTCATAAATGCTCATCCCACAGAGGCAAAGCAGATAGCCGCCAACTATACCGGGCTTTCTATGTCAATTATAGACATGGCGTTCAGCCGCATCGTTTACAATAAGACCGTGAATGTAGACAGCATAACGACCTTTGTCGAAAATATGATTCAGCTTAATGTAATAACAACCCTAAACGCAAGCCAGGTCGACAGCTTTGTAAGCGGATTCGTGGATACAAACTACGCAATTATCCAGTAACAAATAGCACAAAGTGAGTACCGTGCGGAGAGATCTACGTAGTGCCAAGAGCATAGTAACCGGTCTAGCCTCAATAGCTACATTCCTCGTCTTGTGGGAAGTGGTCACCCGGGTGGTCAACTCCCCCTTTCTTCCCGGTCCTTACAGCGTCTTCCTTGCCTTTATCCAAATGAGTACTGTAGGCGATATTGATGGCTACAACCTAGGCTGGCACTCAGCCATCAGCCTCTACCGGGTCCTACTGGGTTTTCTGGTAGGCGCCGCGACTGGAATTCCGCTCGGGCTCTTCATGGGGATAAGGCTGACCGTCAAGGATATCGCCACGCCAATAATTGAGCCCCTCAGGTTCATACCACCCATGGCCTGGATACCGCTATCGATAGTCCTCCTCGCTGGGCTCTCTCGGTTTGTCTTCCTGATCTGGGTTGGCGTCTTCTTCCCGGTTCTACTTAACACAATAGCAGGCGTGAGGAGAACATCCTTCACGCTCGTCAATGTGGCCAGAACCTTCGGCGCGGACAATAATGCGGTACTGCGCCACATAATATTTCCCAGCGCCCTTCCGGAGATAATGACGGGCCTGAGGGTCGGGCTTGGAATAGGCTGGATGTGCATAGTGGCTGCCGAGATGATTGGCGGTGATCCTGTAGGTCTTGGGCGTCTCATACTAAAGTACGCTAACTTTCTCCAGATAGATGTGGTCATTGTGGGCATGGTAACCATCGGATTGTTGGGTCTAGCCATGAACTACGCCATTCTTCTGCTTGAGAAGCGCATGTTCCGCTGGAGGGTGGAGGTAAAGGCGTAGGTGCAGATTATGACCGCAATGTTCATAGTCGAGCGTCTGAAAAAGTCATTCGAAACAGAGAACGGCACCATCGAGGTCATTGATGACCTATCCCTCTCGCTGGAAGAGGGAGGTTTCTTGTGCATAGTGGGACCATCAGGGTGCGGAAAGACCACATTACTCAAGATCCTCTGCGGGCTTGAGCCCCCGACTTCAGGCAGAATACTCATAAACGGCTCACCACCTGATCCGCGCAAACAGAAGTTTGGCGTGATCTTTCAGGAAGAGTCCTTACTTCCTTGGAGGAATGTATTCCAAAATGTGAAGTTCGGCCAAGAGATACGCAAAACGGGTACCCTGGACGAGACTGTAAAGAGAAACATATCCCTCGTTGGTCTTGACGGCTTTGAGAGCTACTTTCCCCATCAGATATCGGGGGGGATGAAGAAGAGGGTCGTCATAGCACGGGCTTTGGCGGTGGACCCTGACATAATAATGATGGACGAGCCCTTTGCAGACTTGGATGCACAGACCAGATGGATACTGCAGAAGGAGCTCCTTTCTATATGGTCAAAGCTAAAGAAGACTGCAATCTTCATCACGCACAATGTGGAGGAGGCCATATTCTTAGGTCAATATGTGGCCGTCCTATCTAAGCGACCAGCCGTGCTAAGGACACTGATCAATATCGATCTTCTCTATCCAAGATCCAGACTTGCTGCGCCCTTCATATCGTACAGGGAGAGGATAATCGACATACTCCGCCAGGAAATACCTTCTATATCAGAGGGGTGAGAACTATCTCGTACGAGGAGTCTGATATCTGCTCGGGACTGCTGTCTGCCGCCATGGAATCAAACGAGGCATTTGTCAACGAATTGAAGACCTGCATGAGGCAAATGGGGATCACAGCCAAGGACCTCAGCGCCGGATCTGGTTTACCGTTGAGCACTATAAACAAGATAATTTCACAAAGGCGCGATCTCCGCCTCTCTACATTGAGGAATATCCTAAAGTATATGCGATCCCTAAGCGCCCCTGAAGCAGATATCACAATCGGCGTCATCGCAGCCAGGCCATCTCTTGATAAAATCTCCAAGCACCAGATAATGACAAAGGGCAAAAAGGTCATAATCAGAGAGTATCCTGCCTCTAGCATAGAAGACGTGATCATTTCTGCCATTAAGGCCGAGAGGGAGAAGGTCGATGGAATTGTCTGCGCCTCCATAGTGGCGCATGTTATTGAAAAGTTTGTGCGAGTACCGATAATGGCGGTGATAGTGGAAGAGTCTAGCCTATTGGACTCGGTGTTCCTTCTGGTAGATAAAATACTGTCCAAGGTGTAGATGCTGCCAACGTATGATCGCATGGGTATAGCTTTCAAAAAGCCTATTCCCAAAGTCAGTTGCCATCTCTGATTAAGAAATCCACAATTACCTATGGTTTTTTGAAATAGTTATGTAAAAATAACACTGTTTTATAATTTATCTTTTAATACAAAAGCTTTTTAATGCCAAACACCCATAAATAAGGGCGGAAAGAAATCTAGTGAGAGGAGAACAATGAAAAAATATAAAGATGTAGTAGATCTACACGACGATCATGGCCGACTCGTTGCATCCAATATACCCGTTGCAGCACTAAGTCCTCTGCTCAACCCAGCCATACAAAAGATCGTAGCCTTTGTTAAACAATGCGTTGCTGTGAACCTGAATGGTGTTCAGAATGCACTTGCCACCGGCGAGGTTGGTGGAAAGTGGTCCATACTTAGGGGCAGATCCACAAAGGTGGATCTAGTTGGCAACGCTGAAGCCGTCGCAAGAGACCTCAAAGAGACCCTACAGGTGAAACCAAAGGACGACACAGAAGTGAAGGTTCTGAAGGGCGGTAAGAACCTTCTAGTAACAGTCCCAGCGGCTAGGCTTAATGCAGGCGTTGAGTACACAACCTCTGCCACCGCAGTGGCAGCCGGACTATGCCATGTAATAATAGAGAAGTTCAACGTCGACATGTGGGATTCGGACCTCGTCCATGCCGCGGTTTGGGGCAGGTATCCTCAGACCATGGATATGCTGGGCGGTAACGTGGTGTCCCTGTTGTCAGTGCCGCAGCAGAACGAGGGTATGGGATACGCTCTACGAAACGTACTCGCCGCGCATATAGCTATGATAACAAGGAAAAATTCCATGAACTCCGCAGCCCTTTCCTCGATACTTGAACAAACAGCCCATTGGGAAATGGGTGACGCCATGGGTAACTTTGAGAGATACCACCTGCTAGGCTTGGCCTATCAAGGACTGAATGCCGATAATGTTGTCTACGACATTGTCAAAGAGAATGCTAAGACTGGGAATTTGGGGGATTGTGTAAAGTCCACGGTTAATAGGGCAATAGATGATGGCGTAATAAGGCCTCTAGAGAAAGAGAAATCTGGCTACACGATCTACACAACAAACGACTTCAACAAATGGAACGCCTACGCTGCTGCTGGCTTGATGGCCGGAACAATGGTCACGTGCGGTGCCGCAAGGGCCATGCAGCATACACCATCTGTGTTCATATACTTCAACGACCTGCTTGAGAGGGAGACCGGCCTACCGGGGGTCGACATGGGCAGGGTTGCAGGAACAGGCGTAGAGATGGCATTCTTCAGCCATTCCATATACGGCGGAGGCAACCCCGCGGTGTTTAACGGAAACCACATTGTCACAAGGCATAGCAAGGGCTTCTGCATTCCATGTGTCGCCGCGGCAGTCGCGCTCGACGCTGGCACGACAATCTACACGCCAGAGAAGCTGAGCGGAGTAGTTGGCGAGTGCCTGAGCGAGGTTCCAGAGCTAAGAGAACCGCTGAAGTACGTGAATGAAGCGGCAGTGAAAATAAAGGGGGAGATCTAAAATGCCAGAATACAAACCACAGTACTACCCAGGAAGCACACTTCCATCAAAGAATCGGAAGAAGTATCTGGATCCCAACTACAAATTGCAGAAGATAAGGACCATCAGCGACGACGACCTGATTAGAATAATGGGCCACAGGGTTCCGGGTGAGGCGTACAAGAGCACCCATCCGCCGCTTGAGGAGACGGGTGAGCCTGCTTGCCCGATAAGGGAGATGGTAACGCCAACACCAGGTGCCAAGGCCGGCGACAGGATCAGGTACATACAGTTCACCGACTCTGTATACTTCGCGCCCGTAACACCATACGTCAGGGCATGGATGTACCACACAAGGTATCGCGGTGTCGACGTTGGAGTACTGTCAGGCCGTGTTCCTCTTGAGGCAAGAGAGAGGGACCTTGAGAAGATTGCAAAGGAGCTGGTCGAGACCGAGATCTTCGACTCGGCGAGATGCGGAATCAGAGGCGCAACCGTCCACGGCCACGCGCTGAGGCTCGACGAGAACGGGCTGATGTTCGATGCATATAGGAGATACCTGTTTAACAAGAAGACCGGCGAGGTCGATTACGTAAAAGACCAGATTGGGGTACCCCTAGACAAACCAATATCGGTTGGCAAGCCCATACCTGAGACAGAGCTGCGAAAGCGGACGAGCGAGTTCAGGGTAGATGGTAACGCCTTCAGAGACGACAAGGAGCTTATCAACTGGATGCAGAGGATCCATATGCTCAGAACCATTGCTGGCTTCGATCCAGAAAGGGTGAAAGGTATTTAAGGAGTTGAAATGACATGAGCAAAGAAAAAAGAATGTTCTTAGAAGCCCTCAGGAAGAAGTTCAAGGAAGCTCCTGAGGAGAAATACACCAAGTTCTACGTCTTTGGTGGTTGGAGACAGTCCAAAAGAAAGAGAGAGTTCATGGAGTATAGCAAGAAGATTGCAAAGCAACGCGGAATTCCAATGTACAACCCCGAGCTGCACCTAGGTGCACCCTTGGGACAGAGAGTCCTGATGGCATACCGCATGTCTAACACTGATATATACTGCGAGGCCGACGACCTGCACTTCATTAACAACGCCGCGATGCAGCAGATGTGGCACGACATAAGGCGCACAGTCATAAGCGGTCTAGATGCAGCGCACACGGTCCTGCAGAAGCGACTTGGTAAGGAAGTTACTCCTGAGACCGTAAACGGCTACCTCGAGATCTTGGAACACGCACTGCCCGGCGGTGCAGTCGTTCAAGAGCACATGGCTGAAACCAACCCAGAGCTTGTCAAAGACTGCTACGTGAAGGTCTTCACCGGCGACGACGAGCTTGCGGATGAGATAGACCCCAGGTTCCTCATAGACATAAACAAGATGTTCCCGGAGGACCAGGCCAAGCAGCTTAAGGAGGCCGTAGGCAAGAAGGTGTACCAAGTCTGCCGCATGCCAACAGCCACATCTATGTCATGCGATGGAGGCACCATGGCCAGATGGGCCGCAATGCAAATCTCCATGTCAATGATCGATGCATACAAGCTGATGGCAGGAGAGGCTGCAGTAGGCGAGTTCGCTTTCGCTGCAAAGCACGCCGAAGTAATCGAGATGGGTACCCTTACGCCTTGGAGGCGTGCAAGAGGCCCGAACGAGCCTGGCGGTATACCGCTCGGATACTGTGCTGATATGTGCCAAGCATCGAGGGTGAAGCCGAACGATCCGGTTTGGGTTGCCCTTGAAGCGATCTCCATGGGTGCTGTGCTATACGACCAGTTCTGGTTCGGTAGCTACATGTCCGGTGGAGTTGGATTCACGCAGTACGCCAGCTGTACCTACACCGACGACATCCTCGACGACTTTTGCTACTACGGTGCCGACTACGTGAAGAAGAAACACGGCGGCTTCGGAAAGACAAAACCAAGCTGGGACCTGATAAAGGACGTAGCCACAGAGGTTTCGCTGTACGGACTAGAACAATACGAGAAGTACCCTGCATGTATGGAGGCCCACTTCGGTGGATCTCAGAGGGCTGCTTGTGTAGCAGCAGGTGCAGGAGTTGCTGTCTCGCTTGCAACTGGAAATTCCACAGCAGGAATCAACGGTTGGTACCTGAGCCAGCTCCTACACAAAGAGGAGATGGGCAGGCTCGGCTTCTACGGCTACGACCAGCAAGACCAATGCGGATCGGCGAACAGCTTCTCCTGGAGAAGCGACGAGGGGCTTCCGTTCAACCTGAGAGGCGTGAACTATCCCAACTACGCCCTGAACGTCGGACACCAGTCTGCGCACGTAGGCATAGTCTCAGCCGCCCACGGCGGAAGAAACGATGCCTGGACAACGAACCCGCTGATAAAAATAGCCTTTGCAGACAAGAACTTGGTATTCGACTTCACGCACCCGAGGCTCTGCTTCGGAAAGGGCGCACTGAGGGAATTCATGCCTGCGGGCGAGAGAACAGTAATAATTCCACCGCACTAAAATACCCCTTCCTCTTTTTTTATATATGACAATTGAGAAAACCGTAGCAACCTCTTTTTTAAGGATACTGAACATCCTGAAGATTCTATCTTCTATCAACGACCCGTCCAGTGCCAGGATTAAGTATCCAGCATTTCCATCCTTTGCTGCACACATAGCGAGGCTCTTCTCAGAGGATCGTCTATTCGATGTTATGCCAAGGCTCGAGATACAGCTCGGAATCGTTAGAAGATACGACCCTCCGGTGAGGCCTGCCATGGATCCGTACGTCTCTACGCAGATCGGCGTCTTCTCCAAGAACTTCAGCGACTGGGAGATCGGATCCTTCCTAGGCTACCCCGAGTGTTGCATTAGACCTTACGTTGAGGAGCTACGGTACAGTTTGGACGATGAGCATATGAAGGAATTGAAACAGGTAATGGGTAAGATTTTTGTGACCACCGCTGGCTTCATACCCCACAGTATCTTCTGTAGGGAGAGCCATCTTAGGGGTCTTATTACATTTGCTTCCAGAGAGGATGTGGAGAGGCTACACATTTTGGAAAATGAGCTGTCTACCGCGTTGCCACATCTCCACTCTGAGTATCAGCGACATTACTACGAGATCAGGAATGCCTGATCTCCGCAACGATCCTCTCGACCTCATATAGTGAGGGTACAACATAGTCCACGTCCGGGCTCTCTATAAACTCTTCTTCGGGCAGATCCTTCCTTTTCATCATGATGGAGACGTCCGCCTCCCTCAGGGCTGTCAAGTCATTTACATCATTCCCCACCATGATCACCGAACCATAGAATCCCCTAAGTTTTCTGACCAAGCTCCTCTTTTCCTCGGGCGTCGCATCGAATAGCACAAATCTTCTAGGTATTCCCAGCAGATCGGCGCACTTAATGGACGCCTCCTTGCAATTTCCAGTGGCTAGGAATACGTCCGAGCCCGAATCGATTATAGATTTAACGACTCCTTGAACCTCCTCATAGAGTCTTCCACCCAGCCCAACCGCATGTGTCGCCTCGCCATCCTCGTTGACGAACAGCGCCGTGCAAACACCGAGCTGCGATTCGCAGTGATCTATAACCTTGTTGGCCACCTCCTTAAGCCCCTTTAAGACCCCACTCCTCCTCAGGAGCTCTTTTTCGATCTTGGGAACAATGGGTAGCAGACAGCAACTTACCTTAACACCCAGCCTATCAACATTTCCTTCCATCAGAGCCCTAAGTGGTCCACGGATGTTGACCAGTGCTACGTGCTTCTTCACTACATAGTTTAAAGTGCTCGCACAAAATGTACACTTACCATTACTGAGATCCAATACGACCCTACATGCATCTACTATTGTACCAGACTTATCGAGAACCACCGCTTTCCTCAATAGAGAACCCCTTAGCCGGCTCCGCATATACCGGCAGTGCCATCGAGAGATCCTTCGTCCTTCATCTCCTCAACTCCCGGTCTCCTCGTTTCACCCCGCCTCTTCCTTTCCTTCTCCCCTTTTTGATTTTTCTCTACGATCTCGGAGCTTGCCGGCTCCAGCACGTCTACATCATATAAGAGACCAGTGCTATCAATCTCAGCCCAGATTTTTCCATCCATCGCGTGTAAACGCACGACCTTGCCGGTCGTCCCCGTCTTGTCGTATATAACACACTCGCCCTCCTTAACGGCCATAACCATGCCTCCGCAAAGGTTTATAATATCTATCTCCCCTCTCTCATATTAATTTGAGGGGTGGCAATTGGAGGATTTGGCTCACATACTCACCTCGGCTAAGAGCTTTAAAGGATTCTCAAGGAAGGCTCAGATAGGTGAGATAGTTCAGATAATGGGGGAGAGCGAGTATGATGATGCCGGCATACTTGAGCTGGGAGACAAGTTGCTGGTCGTCTCAACTGACGGTATTACTGAGGATCTTGTAAGGTCCGATCCGTGGTTTGCTGGGTACTACTCTGTCCTTGTAAATGTGAACGATGTGGTCGTAAAAGGCGCCAAGCCTCTGGGCTACGTGAATGTAATATCCTCTGGGAACCACGATACGAGGGTAAAGATCGCTAAGGGGATAAGGGCAGGCCTTGACAAGTACGATCTTAGGCTACTGAAGGGGCACACCCATCCTGACTCCTCCTACGATGCTATAGACGCTGCAGTAGTCGGCATTGCAAAGAGGGTGGCTAGGGCCTCAACCGCAGTTCCTGGTGATCCAATTGTTATGGCAATAGACCTCGACGGATCCTTTGGCATCAAGGGTTGGGTCAAGTGCTTTGACAGCACCCTGAATAAAACAAAACCAGAGATCAACCGAATCCTCTCTGCCGTACGTTCGGTCATTGAATCTGGGTACATTGAGGCTTCTAGGGACATGAGTGCCCCCGGCATACTGGGGACACTCGCCATGCTGTGTGAGGCAAGTTCTGTAGGCGCCGAGATTGATCTCGGAAAGATACCCAAACCCGAAAACATTCAGCTATCGGAGTGGCTGACCTCCTACCCAGCAATGGGTTTCATATTCGCCATAAACTCCGAGAAAGCCCTAGGTCCACTCACGGAGGTCGGGCTCAAGACAGAGGTGGTGGGTCGCTTCACCAGAGAGATGACAATTAAGGCCAGACTGGGTAAGGCAAGCCAAACCTTCATGGATCTGACGAGCGAATCTATCTTCGGACTCAAGTAACTCAGGTTGTTTTATTATCAACCTCAGCCAGTTCTTTCTCCTCTTCAGGAGTGAACGCTTTTATAATCTCGCTGGGCACTCCTCTTGCTACGATTCTCCCATCCCTCTGTAAAATCCCTTCCTCACACGTATCAAGGACGAAGTCCAGATCATGAGACACTATGATGAAGGTCTGTCCCAGCTCGTTCCTCGCGTTCTTTATGGATCTGGATATCTCGTGTCTGGTTATGGGGTCCATCGTACCTGAGGGCTCGTCCAGAATAACGACAATGGGCTCCCTTATCAGAACCTGCGCAAGGGCAACCCGATGCCTCTCCCCCTCGCTCAGCTCGTCGGGGTAGGTCGATATTATCTTGTCTATGGCGCTCTCCTCGAAGCCGGTAGCGGATAGAACGATGTTTGCCTTAAACCTAGCGAACTCATCCGGTAGCCCCAAACCCACTGCGTCAGTCAAGTTCTCAATGACGGTCAAGTGTGGGTAGAGTGTGTATTCTTGGTGCAGTATACCTATATAGGGTGTCGCCCTCCCCCTCCCCAAGGAGCCAGGCTCTAGCATATTCACCCACTCCTCTCCCATCTTCAGATCCACGCTCCCCGAGGTGGGCGTCGTCACGCCACTTATTATCCTGGACAAGGTCGTCTTCCCAGCCCCGCTCAACCCTATTATCCCGAAAATCTGCCTTTCTCTCACCTCAAAAGATACTCCGTCCAGCGCCTTTACGACCCCCTTGTCTATGGAGAAGTAGTGCTTCTTGAGATCCTTTACCCTTAATATTACGTCACCGAACTCCTTCGGTCCAGCGACCTCCTCAGCCTTTACATAGGAGAGGAACCTCTCCACAACACTTTTCGAGTCCCCAACAACCTCCACTTTTCCGTCCTCCAGTAGGACAGCCTTATCCGCCATCTCCGTAATGGCCTCAGGCATATGGGAAGTAACTAAAAGTGTCGTCCCATGCTCCTTCACTTCTTGATTGATTATCTTGTATATCGCGTGGGCGCTTATCTGGTCCAACGTTCCTGTAGGCTCGTCTGCCAATAGGAGGACAGGGTTCAGAGCCAGCTGCCTCCCCAAGACCGCCCTCTGCTTCTCCCCACCGCTTAGATCCCTAGCCGCGTGGAGTAGCCTGTGGGAGAGCCCCATCTCCCTTGCAATCTCTAGTGCCCTCTTGCTGATGTCTTCCTCGCAGATCTGAGCCTTGGTCAGTGCCTCTATCAGGTTTTCATAGACCGTGAGACTACCGTACAAGGCGAAGGTTCTCTGGAACATTATGGCGATCCTGTTCCTCAATGCTTTTGCTACATCATCGAACTTCCAGTAGTCCACCTCCATGAGCTCCATCTTACCGGAACATCTAGGGCAAACCTTTCCTGCCCAACTTGGTCCTTCTATATGCTCGCACTCCTTGCAGAAGGCGATGCGATAAATTATTCTTCCTTTAGTCGGGGCATATTCGCTCATCCCCTTAAGCATAGAGAGTAGTACCGTCTTGCCCGAACCGCTCCTCCCTATTATCCCGAGCCTTTCTCCCTCATCAATCTTAAGGGAGATGTTTTTCAGGACCTCCTTATTGCCGAATATCTTTGATACGTTCTCAATTATGAGGAATGGGTTGCCCATTAATGTCACCAAGGAACAAATTAGTTTTAATGCGGGTGTATATAAATAAATTGAATAACACCGTTAAAATAACGATGTAATTTCTTAGAAAGAATCCGCACTAAATGCCCTACGCCCCTGAGATCAATATTATATAGTCCCTCTCATACTCTTCAGATAATAACTGCGTGATACGCATGAAGTCCCCCTGCGAGCTTGTCGCAAGGTACATCCTCCCAGTATTTAGGGCATTGGTAGCCAAGGAGCTAATGGCGACCTACTCCTTCTCACAGAATGAGGTGGCCGAAAAATTAGGCATCACACAGGCGGCGGTGAGCCATTACATAAACTCGAGGAGGGGGGCGGTGATGATGTTAGAGCTAGAGAAGATTCCAGATGTGAATGAAACCGTAACCGATCTAGCGAAGTCGCTGGCTGGTAAGAGCAGCTCCGATGATATGATCCTCGCTTTCTGCAGGCTTTGTAGCGTCGTAAAATCTCAAAAGGTATTCTGGGACAACTTTGAAAAACTAAAAAAGCCATTATAAATGCAATGCTATCTGCTATTTGAGCAGTAGTCCTGTCCCGAGGTGCACAAATAAAATCGTTCAAAATCATGTCAAGTGGAAAACAGTTCCTTTAATTTCTTGAGAACCTCTATGGCGTCAAGCCTCTTCTGATCCACGCGTTCGGCCATCATGCTATCTAAAACAATCCTTCCTCTTCCCCTATCCAGCCCATCTATGATGGCTCTCTGAACTATCCTCTGATAATTTCGAAGCTGGAATGGGACGGCCCTTGCCGCCTTCAGTATCGTTTCGCACTCCTCCTCATCGACTGCCCGTCTCTTTAGGAGTCCTTCCAACGTTGCCCTGATGTTCACCAGCGGTTCAGTTATGGGCGCAAGGGTTTCTGGGTTGAACACCAGGGCCACCTCATCATCAGAATTTATGGCGCCTTCTTTATACCAATTGTAGATCTTACCGACACCGACCATTCCGTATCCGTCCAGCTCTGATGCCCTAAGGGCACCCATGCTCGACCCACCCATCACGGTTATCCCTTTTTTAATAGCGTAAAGGATCTCCCTGTGCGACACTGCGGCCTGTTGATAAAATACCCCGTCTATTAGGCCTATGGCATCGGCACCATCATTGGTAGCCCTTACCACATCTCCCCTTCCTGCAGGCTGCCTGTATTCCGCCTCATTTAGGATCTTCCTTGCCTCCTGATGTGAGAGACTCGGTCCCAGAAACACCACAACTTTCATGGAGCAGCCATCCCTCATCTAACCCTTGAACAGATCTTGGTCCGTATTCGCTCTCCAACCCTGTCCTTGTCTAGAGCATAAACCTCCATACCCGGTACCATCACCCTCACCGCTGGCACCCTCAATCTGGGGTTGGTGAGGTCCACCAAAATTACCTCATCATAACCAGATTCCGTAAGCCTCCTTACAGTGTACTTTATATCCTCAAGGAAATCTTGATTCAGAACCGAGTTTAGATCCCCAAGTTTTACAGTCTCTCCAGCGGGCGTAAACCACCTCCTGTTGAGTCTCTTCATCCTCTCGTAGCCGATCCTCCTAGCAAATTCAGCCTTGAAGGTATCCTCCCTTGTTCCATGGATTGTCGTAAGCCTACTCTGAACAGCCTCCGTCAACGCCCTCAATGAGGCCACCTCAGGTATCAGGTGGGTCCCTACCCCGAGGGAGAGGAGCGCTGGGTCCTTATTTTTTTCATCGTCTATAGCCACGCCAATCGTCGTGATCCTCACGTCGGATGTTATGTCCTTGGCATATGCACTTATCGAGGCAGCCTCAAACTTCTTCAAGGTCTCTCTTATCAAATCGTTGTCGCTGCTGCTTAGATCCACATCCCGACCCTCAACTCCCCCACCCTCAAAGAGAGACCAGGCATCCCTCTCTATCACCTCCATTAGCCCGTGGAGTACCGCCTCCTCCATCACGTTCCCCACGGCCAATCCGTTTGTATTTGTCCTGAAGAGCTGATTCTGCCTCTCGTACGGGTGAAATGCTGCCTCCGCGGGAACGAGGATGTCCCTTTCGCCCGTTACGGAGTAGCCCTTTACCCACTCCATCTCCTCGTCATGGGCGTACATCCGCATCTTTGGAAGGATTAACCTTACAGGATCCAATACATTGTACCTCGCCCTCAGCACCTCATAACTCCCCTTTACCAGAGTTAAAGCTCCTTGCTCTGCGGAGAACCTCTCTATTCCCTCCATTATTGCAGAGACCTCCGCCTCTTGGGGCGTACAACCCTTGCCCGTATAAACCGTAACAGCACCCTCCTGAGCCCCCGGTCTTATTGAGGTGAAGATGGGTATACCCAGCCTGTCGAGGCCCGTTATATCCGCCACCCTTGTTATTCCCGCCTTACCGGTGATCCCCCTAACCCGTTTCAAAGTGTCTTCAGGCGGTCTAGCACGGTGGGTGTCTGCCATGTACCCCTTTAAGACCGATTTCAAAATCATTTTTTTTACCTATTAGCAATAGCTTATTTTTTCTCTTCAAGCTCCTTCATGCCAGAGACCATCAAGGCCGCACCCACTGCCCCGATAAGGTTGGGTCGCTGGGGCACGATGATATCCACGCTTAGTATATCGGACATGGCCTTTACGAGCCCCCTCAACAATGCCGTAGATCCAACCTCGATAATCGGATACCTTATGTCGATCTCTTGAAGTTGCTGCTCGAATATCTGCTCGGCCACGCTGTGGCAGGCTGCCGCGGCGGCGTCCTCCAGCTTCGCTCCGCTTGCGAGCCCAGCAACAAGGTCCTGTAGCCCGAATACTATGCAGTATGCGTTCATGGGAACTGACTTGTAATCTCCTCTGAATGCCATCTCACCGAACTCGTCCAGCTCCACACCGAGTCTCTTGGCACTCGTCTCTAAGAACCTCCCGGAGGCTCCTGCACAGACCCCGCCAACCGTGAAGCTGTCGGGGATGCTGTCGTATAGCGTCACAGCCTTGTTGTCCATCCCACCGATGTCTATGACCGTGGCGTCCCCCCTCTGCTTGCCCGTCATGTATAGCGCCCCCTTTGAGCAGGTCGAGACCTCTTCCAAGGCGAGCTGGGCCTTATACCTCTCCCTCAGTATCTTTCTGCCATAGCCTGTAACACCTATGCCCTCGAGCTTATCCAGACTCACCTTCGCCTCATTTAATGCTGCATTCATCGCCTGCTCTCCACTCTCTATGACACCCGTGGTCGGCAACCATCCTATGCCTATTATCTCATTGTCCTTCATTATGACCGCCTTGGTTGTGGTTGAGCCGGAGTCTATCCCAGCGGTTAACCCCTCTTGCTTGGTCCTTGCGAAGAGTGGCTTCTTTCCTATTATGTCCACCAAGGCCTCCATTCTCAGCATTAGGGCACCTGCCTTCGTCCTCTCAGTGAAGGAGTAGGTCACGACTGGGATCTTTGTGTGGCTCTGGATGTACCTCCTGATAATGCTCCTGACGAGCGCTCCCTCGGCGCACTTAAAGCAGGAAGTGATGAAGACCCCGTCCGCATCCGCCCTCCCCTCGCCGATGGCCTTCGCCCTGGCCATCATGACCCTGAGCCCTGGACTGAGAACATGGAAGCCAAAGTCATCCTCTACAACCTTGATCTCTGACGCATCCACCTCTGGGACAAAGAGCTTTCCACCGACAAGCTCAGCTGCCTTCTCTATCTCCTTCTGAATCCCGCTGTATTCAGTTCCACAAGAGATCTGTGCTATCCTGACCACTTGAAGCCCCTCGTCCTCATTATTGATGTCATTATATCGAAGGACTCGTTTAAATAACTCTTCCCTTTCAAAGCTCTATCTATTTTATGCGGATCTCCAACACATCTTTATCGGCAAGTTCATGTTCTGCGCCAACGCGCTCTCCGTTAAAGTTGACCGAATTCCCCCAAACCCTAGCGTACTTGAAGTTCCGGTAGAGCTGGGAATGAATAATCTTGGCGATATCATCAACCCGTACCCCCATCTTCATTATTATCGGCTTCTTGGCTGCCTCCCCTCCGGCCCCTTTGGTGTAGATCCTCATTATTCCCATAGCTCTGAAGAGGGTCCCCCCCAGGCTGTCCAGCCCCTTCCCAGTAGTGGTTGATACTCCGACCGCCTTCCTCTTGCAAGCTATATAAAAATTCTCCAATGCTCCTGGGAAGCGATCCACCTTATTTACGACTATGAGGGCAGGCTTGTAAATTCTGGTCTGATCGAGTGCGTCCTCAACCTCCTCGAGAATGACATCCCCCCATATCCTCACGACTGCATTGCGCACGCCGAACTCCTTCAGCGCTTGTTCAATCTCCTCCACCCTGCACGTTATTCGCCCGGTGCATGCTATCTGTATGCCGCCTCCCGTCGTCTTCTCTATCTCGATCTTACTAGCCTTCTTGTCGATTGTTATCCCTGCTGAGATCAGCTCGTTGACTATCAGTCGGAATTGGTTTATTGAATCTTCAGCATCAAGTAGTATCAGTATTCCATCTGCATTCCTGGCAAGGCTCAGAAGTTGCGATCCCCAGGCCCCATTTCGAACGTTTTCGAAGATCGCTGGAGTGTCTATCAATTGAAACTGTATATCCTCGAACGGCATCATGCCAGGAACCGGTTGCTTCGTGGTAAAGGGATGGTCCGCCACCTCTGACTTGGCGTTGGTGACCTTCATGAGGAGGGAGCTCTTTCCAGAGCCGGTCATCCCGAGGATAACCACCTGTGCTGCACCCTCCTTCTTGAAAGAGAAACCGCCTCCACCGCCTCCCACAGCCCTCCTTTTCTTCTGATCCTCAAGTTCATCCTTGAGCTGGGCGAGCCTTCTTCGCAGGTACCCCCTCATCTTCTCGTTGCCCTTGTGCTCCGGGATGGTCGATATGAACTCCTGCAAGTACTTGATCTTGTCGGGTAGGGCTTTAGCCTCAGTGTATCTCCTTTCAGCGGCCCTCGCTTGGGGAGGTAGGTTGGCTGGCACCACGTGCACCCTTCAGTCCTATATCAGCTATGCAGTTGATATTAAATGAACGGTTTACAACTTTAACCTCTGCCTTCCTTCAGCAGGACGTTGACCATCCTCGCGATCCTAATTACCCTGTCCGCGAGTTTCGTCGCGCTCTCCTCAAAGAGGTAGGAGTTAGGCTCTATTCCGAAGCTACCTTCATCTATTATTGCATCAAGCCCTCCCTCTCCCTTTCTGACCGCGGCTTCGGCGAATGCGACCAGCTCGTCCTCCTTTCCCTTGTATTTGGGGTCCCTGTGGAGGACCGCGTATTTGAGGTTGAGCTTGTTTATTATCTTCAGCACGCTATCGTTGTACTTCAAGTTGATCGCCGATCTTATGTTTGGGTCAGCCTTCATAACCGCCAGTAAAACCTTTGCAAGGTGGCTGGACACCCCGAACTCCGGATCCATGAGTGCCTTTACCTTCCCCCTAATCCTCACCAGCCTGCCGGGGATCCCCGCGACATCTGCTACCCCCTTTGTGTCCTTCAGCGCCATGATGATGTTGGTGAAGACCTCGGGAACAAGCTCCGTAAACTCCGAGGAACTCTCAAGCAGTGATACCGCCGCACGTAGGTCCTCAAGGATTACCCGCCTTACATCCGAGATGTCTGCCAGACTCATATGGAGCTGCATGCAGATCGTGCACCTCTCCTCCTCCAGCTCTGGCACCTTTATCTTGTGGGCATGGCATATCGCTCCGCCCCTCCTTAGGCTGAGGCAGATCTCACATATGTTGTTGATAAGGTCTACATAGCTCAGCCTCTTCATAGCAATCTCCGATGTAAGGCTCTTTGCTATGCTCTTGATTTCGTCGAAGCTGAATGGGGGCATTGAGATCTCAGTAGCATTCTGAGCAAGGTAGCCGCTGACCGCGGCCTGAGTGACGCCCAGCTTTTTTGCTATCTTTGTCTGCGTCCAGCCATGGTTCTCGGCAAGATCCTTTGCCAACAAAACCCTTAGAGCGGGTAATAGCTCTCTTACCGTCAGCTCGCAGGGTGGATTCAAATACTTTCCCCCCATAACCTACTTATTATAAGATTTATATTACTTAATTATACAACAAGTCTTGTATAAAAACCTGCGTAACTAAATCAGGTGAGCTCATTGCCTTACAAAATCCCTAGAGTGATGACCATAGCCGGATCGGACTCTGGCGGAGGGGCCGGCATTCAGGCAGATCTGAAGACGTTTGCCGCTCTGGGCGTCCATGGGTTGGTGGCCCTCACCGCCGTGACCGCGCAGAACACCGTCGGGGTCATGGGCATTCATGAGGTTCCAGTAAAGATGGTGCGGCTCCAGATCGAGGCTATAGTCAAGGATATTGGCGTGGAGGTCGCGAAGACCGGAATGCTCTCCTCATCTCCCATAATCAGGGAGGTCGCCAGGGCAGTCAAGGATTATAAACTGCGCGTGGTCTTGGATCCGGTGATGGTAGCCAAGTCCGGTGCCGATCTTCTGCGGCGCGAGGCCTTGGGCTCACTGATAAAGTATTTACTGCCCATGGCAGAGGTCGTCACCCCAAACTTGGGCGAGGCTGAGGCAATGACCGGATTGAGAATCGCAAATGTTAAGGACTCGATAAGAGCTGGGGAGGCAATACTTGATCTCGGCCCAAAGGCTGTGGTCGTCAAGGGGGGTCATCTGAAGGGAGGGGCCGTGGATGTCCTCTGCCAGAGGGGAAAGTCCCCGAAGGATTTTTCCGCGGGCAGGATTGAATCTACAACGACCCACGGCACTGGCTGCACATTCTCCTCTGCGATCGCGGCCTTCCTGGCGATGGATAGATCCATCGAGGACGCCGTTAAGGAAGCCAAAGAATTCGTCACCGGGGCTATAACGTACGGTCTGAAGATAGGAAAAGGTATGGGACCAGTGGATCCAGTGAGCAGCCTGCGGATGGACGCCGAGAGGTACAAAGTAATGTCTAGGATGTATGATGCAATGTCAGTGATCGAGTCATCCGAGGTTCTCTCCCTCCTCTCGCCCGAATGCCAAATAAACATCGTGATGGCCCTCCCGGAGCCCTACGCGAAGGGCACCGAATCCGTGTGTGGCATACCTGGCAGGATCTTCAACGTGGGCGGAAGGCTTAAAGCTGCCTCTTGCCCGGCCTTTGGTGCTTCCAAGCACATTGCAAGCGTAGTTCTTACCGCAATGGAATTTGACCCTCGGGTTAGATCCGCTATGAACATACGCCTCTCAAAAGAGATCGTAACCGCATGCATAAGCTTGGGTTTCAGGATAGGATCCTACGACAGGAAGAAGGAGCCTGAAGAGGTGAGGGCAAAGGAGGGTGCAACCATACCATGGGGCGTAAAGGCGGCAATCAAGGAACTGGGCGTGGTTCCAGACATAATCTACCACGAGGGGGATCTAGGAAAGGAACCAATGATAATCCTGTTGGGAAGGGATCCCGTAGAGGTCACAATGCGGGCAATAAAGATAGGCAAGAAACTGAATACTCCGTGAGTTTGACTCGCTAACGTTACTCGACGGCGCTCAACTTTCACCAACTAACCTAGTGTCATCATGCAATAAATAATTACTGTAACTGGGAAAAGTTACTTCAGGAAGGAGTCTATCCTATAGACGTTTATTATTGTCGAGTCGAAGTACCCGCTCCTCAGCTCTTCCACAAAGGAGTTCAACTTGAAGACTGGAACCACCAGCACCCCTTCGTTTTCCACAATCCTCTCTTGGTAGAGCGTTACAAGTATTGGTATGACTTTGGTAGCGCCCCAATCCCCCACGTCTAGCCGTGCAAACTCTTGAAGTTTGTTCCCAAACTCTACGGCCCTTGCTAAGTGCGCCGAGGCCGCAACCTTCAATGCTGAGACCTTGCCGAGCCGGATCCTCCAGTGCTTGCAGTCTACGACTACTATCCGTGGCCTCTCCAACGCCACCACGTCCACCTCGTACCGCCTCTTCTTGGAGGAGAACCTGAAGTTTCTGAAAGTTCTAAAGCCGTTCTCCGAGAGGACTTCCGAGACAAGACCTTCGAAGTCTTTCCAGTCTAGGTCCTTAGTAATGTCTTCGAGGGCGCCTCCGCTTCTCATCCTCGCCTCGAGCTCTGCCAATGAAAGGTTGCCTACCGTGCCCTTACACCCTCTTCCTCTAGCATCGCAGCATCGCTTTGCTGGAAATCTTGGCAGATGGTGGCATACTCAGTTTATGGGCGTTCTCTCCAATCCTGCTCATCACTTTCTCAACACTCTCTCGCTGGGCTGGTCCCAATTCTTCAGCGATCTTCTTCTGCGAGTACCCAAGGTCTGCATAGAGGTGAAGGATCATGTCTACGTCCTCGTAGCTCATCCCCAGCTCGTCCTCGGCTCTGTGACCGGGCCAGAGTCTGGGGCTGCTCCTCTTCCTCACTATCCTCTCCGGGATGCCTATATGCTTGGCAAGTTCCCTAACCTGCGTCTTAAAAAGCCCGCCGAGGGGGAGTATGTCCACCCCGCCGTCACCGTACTTCGTGAAATACCCGATCAGCAGCTCGCTCCTGTCCCCGCTGCCCACAACAATCCTGCGTTCGAGATTCGCCATGTAGTAGAGGATGGTCATCCTCATCCTCGCCTTCACGTTCCCCTCCGCTATCTTGTCTCCCTTCCTGCCAGAAGCCCTCAGAACCCACTCCACAGCCTCGGTTATGTCTATCTTCTCGTACCTAATCTCGAGCATACGCGCTAACTCTATTGCGTCCTCCTCATCCGAAACTGGTGTGGAACTCGCCTCGGGCATTATTAGGGCGAGGATCCTGTCCTTGCCGAGGGCCTTCATTGATAGGGCCGCCATAGTCGAAGAGTCAACTCCTCCGCTTAATCCAAGAACAACGCCACGATCCTTTACCTCCCGCTTTATAAAATCGCAGATCTCCTCCTCGACAACTTTATAATTCAAGGCGAGTTGCTCCGAGACTTTCATAAAAAGTCCCTCTTACGAATATGGGACTGATGCATATAAAAGTTTAAATGTAAGAATCAATCCATCAGAGTCATATAGGATCGTGAATCTATGGCATCGAAAGACCAGATGATGGGTGCAGGAATTCTTATCGTCTCGATTGTTATCATCATATTATACTTATACTGGTTGTTCTTTACGCCTTACTCTTGGTGGGCAATAGTCGTACCAGTGCTTATCGCAGTCTTGGCAGTACTGGGGATAGCCGCCTGGATAGGCTATACAATGGCAACGACCCCCCCTCCGAAGCCGTTGGAGGATATACCTGAGCTGAAAGAGACCGAAGAAAAGAAATGAGCCCACAACTGAAGGAAAGCTACAAACAAGGAAAAATCAGCGGTTTCCCTCTTTTTTCATTTTTATACCTCTTTTTTAAACCTTCTCCCCAAAAGCATACTATGATCTCCCATAAAGGAATATTTTTAAATGCAAAGTTCAAGAGTAGTGTTCAGCGGATGGTTCCTATCCGTTTATGACAGAATGTAGTTTTATGGTGATGAAAATTGAAGATAAAATACCCTTTGATACTGATAAACTTCAAGACCTATGAGGAGTCGCAGGGCAAGAGGGCGCTTTCACTAGCCAAAGTTGCAGAGAAGGTAGGTGAGGAGTACCGAGTCTGCATGGCTGTAGCTCCACAGTATATCGACATATCGCTAATCGCAAACAATACCTCCGTTCCTGTATTCGCCCAGCACGTCGACCCTGAGATGCCCGGTTCCTATACAGGCCACGTCACGCCGGAGTCAATAAAGGAGGCTGGCGCCTGTGGATCGATAATAAACCACTCCGAGCACCGGCTGAGGGCGGACGTAATTGAGGACACCATCAACAGGTGCAGATCAATAGGGCTCCTGACATGCGTCTGCGCAAACACCTCCGCTGTGGGCAAGGCTCTAGCCGCCCTCAACCCTGAGATAATCGCCGTGGAGCCACCCGAGCTCATAGGGGGCGGCATATCGGTATCGAAGGCGAGACCCGAGGTGATTATCGATTCTGTGAGGATGATAAAGGCCGTTAGCCCGAAGGTGCACTCTCTCTGCGGCGCGGGCGTTAAAACCGGCGAAGATGTTGCGACGGCGCTGAAGCTTGGCTCGGAGGGGATCCTCGTGGCTTCGGGTGTGGTAAAGGCAAAATACCCAGAGTCGGTGCTTAGGGAATTTGCGGAGCACGTACGGCGGTAAATAGCCGCTCGCAACCTACTTTATTTTAAATCGCCTCTAGAGCCTACTGGATCGTTCCATCCAACACCACCACCATCGTAATGGACCTCACCGCGATCTCGGTGAGGACAATAGACGCCTTGGTGGTAATCTCCTAGTTTTTTGACTGACTGTACACATTTGGCTAGGAATGCATATATAGGTCTATCCTCAACTATTCTGAGTTATATGGTGAATTCTATGGGTGACAGTCTTTGGTCCATTAAGAGTCGACCTTCCGGTCGATGAAATTCCGAAATTTTGGTACAACATACTCCCGGATATGCCTAAACCCTGTCCTCCGCCGCTGGACCCGCGCACTTTAAAACCAGCTGGGCCCGAGTTGCTTTTGGCACTCTTCCCGAAGAGCCTGGTCATGCAGGAGGTCTCGCCGGAGCGGTTCATACAGATCCCGGAGGAGGTCCGCGAAATATACATCAGGATGGGGAGACCCACCCCGCTGTATAGGGCTAAACGGCTCGAGGAGTTTCTGAAAACGCCCGCTGAGATCTACTTCAAGTATGAAGGGGTCTCGCCCGTGGGTAGCCACAAGGGAAACACTGCGGTAGCCCAGGCCTACTTCAACATGAAGGAGGGCATAGAGCGGCTAGCCACCGAGACCGGCGCTGGGCAGTGGGGCACAGCGCTGGCTTTGGCCTGTTCATTCTTCAATTTGGGCTGCACGGTCTACATGACCCGTGCGTCGTACGACCAGAAGCCCTACAGAAGGGTCGTTATGGAGCTATACGGCGCCAAGGTCCACCCCTCCCCCAGCAACGTGACCGAGTTCGGTAGGAGAGTATTGAAGGAGAAGCCTGACCACCCCGGCAGCCTCGGGGTAGCTATCAGCGAGGCGATAGAGGACATCAGCAAGGATCCGCGCGCCAAGTACTCAATTGGGTCCGTAGCGAACTGCGTCCTGCTGCACCAGACAGTGGTCGGCCAGGAGGCGAAGAAGCAGATGGAACTCCTCGACAAAAAGCCGGACTACGTTATAGGGTGCGTTGGAGGTGGCAGCAACTATGCGGGTCTCTGTTACCCGTTCATCCACGACAAGCTGGAGGGCAAGCTAGATGCTGAGTTCATAGCCGTGGAGCCCAAGGCCGTCCCATCCTTCACGAAGGGTGTCTACGCCTACGACTTTGGTGACACCGCGGGGCTAACCCCCTTGTTCCCAATGTACACCTTGGGGCACAGCTTCGTAACACCCCCCATACATGCCGGCGGCCTGCGCTACCACGGGAAGGCTCCCTCAATGAGCATGCTCGTTAAATGCTCCGTCATAAAGCCAACGGCGGTAGGTCAGGGTGAGGTGTTCGAGGCAGGCAAGGTCTTCTCAAGGCTCGAGGGCATAGTCCCAGCCCCTGAGAGCGCCCACGCCTTGCTGGGGGCAATGAACGTCGCTAAAAAATGCAGGGAGAGGAACGAGAAGAAGGTCATTCTCTTCAATATGAGCGGGCACGGGCTCCTCGATCTCGGGGGCTACGACGAATACCTCAGAGGGAAGCTTCCAACCAACTGGGAGCCCAAGGAGCTTGCGCTCGACGATCTGCCAGCGAAGGGTATGCTACAGTAAAGGGGTTCTCTCCCCTTTTTTTTCCTTGTTCTGACTTCAGCTCAAAGAGACTTTAATGAAGACTGCCTTATGATACAATCGACCTCAACAAAAAGCTCTAGCTTAAACTTACCTTGGTGACGCTGGGTATCGTCAACAGCTTTGAGACGACCTCGCCTGGCACCCGCCTCTCCGTTATTATCAGGAGCTTGGGATCCGGGTTCAAATCGGGATCCTCTGCCAGAATCTGCCTTATACCGACCCCTGCATCTGCTATGTAAGCTGTAGCCTTCGCTATGATTCCCACAGCGTCGGGACGTGCTCTCACCTCGACCACCCCATATCCTAGAGCGGGCGCGATATCCTTCAGGAAACTTCCTGCAGGTTTTAGCCCTAAAAAGATTCTCCTCATCCTAGTATCGTCGAGTATGTCTAGCACGGTATCCCTTACAACCCGCCTGTCCACGCCTGCCGTCCTCGCGATGCTCAAATCGGGTATCTCTACCTCCCCGCACACGACTCTACCATCTTGGTTAATGCTGAAGCCGAGTTCAACCATCAGCTTGGCGACCTTGAGCCTGGCTGGTGACTGGCCGAAAAACTCCACTATCTCCTTCCACATCCCTCTCACCTGCGTATATGTTTGCGCACAGTGGTGATTATAAATAGTTATCCTTTCGAGTTTATCTACTCGAACTTTCACACTGCGGATGCATTTAAAAAAAAACAAAAAAAGGTTTTACCTCATGGATGGCTACTTTATCCCATGAGTAGGTAGAAAGCCAGTATGAAGTTTATCGCCACTATCCCTAGTATATACCAGCCGCCTTTGAGTTTGCCTAGCACCGAATAGCCTGTTGCAAGACATGCGATGCCGAATAAAAGAACAGCTAAACCTGCAACTAAACCCGGAATAAGTGCCTGGAATAAGTACATGACATATAACCCGAGTATGACGAGGATTATACCTGTGTAGTTAACTATGTGTGCTACTGTTGGCAATGCCTCTGCTTTAAAGACGAAGCCCGAAAATCCAACGGCTAGGAATGCCATTGCCGCCGCACCTAGGATAAATGATACAACATAATCCGGTGCCATCCAGAACCAGAACGCCATAATGAGTCCAATTATGCCAGGGATGATACCTGCCCTAAGCGCAGCTGGAACGTCCGCCTTACCAATCAATGCTAAACCAGCGGGTAAGAACCCAAAGACAAAGACCATTATAGGCCATGTTAGTACTGCTAATACAGTCATCATTCACCCCCCTTGTTTAATACGAATAAGCATATGTTATTTAAAAAGCATACGTTTTTTTGAATTATGCACTCAATAAATGTGATACAAAATAACACTTTGTATTTCATAGAAGCCTAGAGTCGCGTGGCGAGAAGAGGCTCTCTCTTATAACTCTAGTTATGTTAGAAATTTTATATTCTTCTACTCGAAAAATCAGACCTGCCATGAACCCTAATCCACGCCAACAACCACGGTTCCCAGTCGGTTGTCTTCTGTGTTTATCCCCAGTTTCGTCTTCAGGAAAATATCTCCTGGTGGGGATGGGACTCCGACGACGGCCCCGCAGATAGTTAGTTCCTTTATCTCTAGGGGGAGCATATGCACTCTCATCTCCTCCCTCCTATCCTTGAAGGCTTTCACCCTGTCCCTGTAGATTACCAGATTGCCTGCAACCATGTTTCCTTTCTTCTTCAGGTCCTCCAGAACCGCTTCATCGTATATGTCCTGTCCTATGATCTCGCTATTACACACTATTTTGATAAGTGAGCATTCGGGCCACGATAGATTTAGGTCCGTGGCGCATGCAAAGACGTTTTTCCTTTTCAGCGCCTCCCTCAGGCCGAGGTTTACCCCTTTGCCGAGACCCATCATTACCTTCTTCTCCGCCTCCTCCTCCAGCCTCAGGACCTCTGCCCCATCCTCTTGGCTCAGTGGTGCTACCTTTATCACGCCCGCCAGGCGGCTTAGAACCTTTTCAACCTTGTCTTTTGACGTAGCGCCTCACAACCTTCGGGGCCCTTATAATCGCCACGGTCTCAGGAAACTCCTCAAGCCGACTGTTGGGCATATACATGGCATTGATGTACTCCTCCTCAAAAATATCCTCAACAGCCAACTCTATGTACTTCATCTTCTCTGCTATCCTCCATGCCTCGGTCCTAATGTCGAGCGACTTGAGGCACATCCTCGCACCCGAACCTGCGGTATTGCCCAGGAAAGATATCCTGTTCAGCGGGATCTCGGGTATCATGCCCAGTATCCTCGCACTCTCTGGATCTATATAGTTCCCAAAGGCGCCAGCAATCACGATCTCCGAGAGGTCCTCCTTCCTAAGCCCACTCTTCCTCATTAACGTCATGTAACCACCGTACATAGCAGCCTTCGCCTTCTGGATCTCCCTGACATCGTCCTGCGTTATCGCAATATCCTCCTTCCCTGCGGAGGTTTCTTCCTTGAATACCAGAACGAACTCCTCCTTCCCCGGGCTTCTGTCCCTCACCCTCTTGTGGTTCTTAAGTATCATCCTTCCGGAGGTGTCTATCACCCCGCTCTTCAGCATCTCCGCCACCGAGTCAATTATCCCGGACCCGCATATCCCCCTCGCCTTGTCGTCGTCTATGGTCTTGTAGGTGACCTCGAAGTCGGGACCGATCCTCACCTTCTCCACGGCTCCGCTGGCCGCCCTCATACCGCACCTTATGTGAGCCCCCTCGAATGCAGGACCAGAGGCTGTAGAGCAGGACCATATCTGATCCCTAGTGCCTAACATGACCTCTGTGTTTGTACCGACGTCCATCAGTAGCGTGAGCCTCTCCTTCTCGTTAAGCCTTGAGGCGAGAATATCCGCTATGGCGTCCGCCCCCACGAATCCTGCGACATTTGGCAACAGGTGTACATTGCCGGAGGGATTGATATCCAATCCCATATCCCTCGCCTTAACGTCGTGCGACCTACCGAGCCCTGCGGGGTACGGACATAAGCCGAGGCTCTTCGGCTCTATACCAGCAAATAGATGGTGCATGGCGGTATTTCCTACGGCGACCAGCTCGTAGAGGTTCTCCCTCTTTATTCCAGTGTCCGCCACCCCCTTATTCACGAGCTCGTTTATCCCACCAACTATCGTGTGCTGTATCTCCTTCAAGTTATCCTCGCCCTGTGCAGCAAAGTGGAGCCTTGATATAACATCCTCGCCGAACCTTATCTGCGGATTCATGATCCCGTCTGCAAAGACCAAGTTCCCGTCCAGAAGGTCCACTATGAATACGGCGAGTTTCGTGGTCCCTATATCCACAGCCACGCCAAACGACTGCTTAGTCGTGTCCCCTGCCTGGACATTGATGATCTCACCCTTGCCCAGAATCGTGACGGTGATCTTCCATCCTCCCTCCCTTGCCACCTTGGGGAGAGCCTTACCGATGAGATGGTCCACCTTCAGGTCCTTGTAGCCCTTGGCATAGAGCGCCTCGAGGATGCGCTCGTCGTCCGCCCTAGGGTCGTGCAAGGTTGGTGCATTAAGCTCCAAGTAGATCTTCTCCACGTTCTCCTTCAGCGCTACTGGTGGCTCCTTTCCCATTATCACGAGCCGTTGCCTGCCCACACGGCTCTGGTCGGGGACCCTCACCACAACGTGCCCGCGAATCAAGGCCTGGCATGCGAGCCTGTAGCCCTTGGCCAGCTTCTCAGGAGGAATCCTCTTCTTCTCCCAGTCCGTCTGGGGCGATAGCTGCCCCTCGATAACCTCTACAACGCACTTGCCGCAATACCCCTTGCCGCTGCATATGTTTGCCAAATCCACGCCGCCCTTTAGCGCAGCCGCCATCAGGGGCGATTCCACCGCAACGGTGCTCCTCTTGCCTTCGGGAAGAAACTTGACCTCATACTCCAACTTTTACATCCCCTAGGAAATTATTGATGACCTCTGATGGATCGCCATCCATTATAACTTTTCCGTCCTTCAACAGGACGCACCTGTCAGCCACCTCCTCAACAAAGTCGAGCTGGTGGCTGACCAGTACGATGGCAGGCCTGAACGAGGACTTGACCCTCTTCAGGGAGTTGGCAATCCTCCGCAGAGTCAGAGGATCGAGGTCACCAAAGGGTTCGTCTAGTATCAGGATCTTCGGGTTGAACACCAGCGAGAGCGCAATGGCAATACGGATCTTCTCGCCTCCAGATATCTCGTAAACGTTCCTTTCCAAGATGCTAGGTGCGAGTCCGACCTCCTGCAGAACAGCGAGCGTCACATCCTTTGCCTTCTCAGGGTCCTTGCTCCTGAAGAGTTCCCTAAGCAGCTCGCGGTCAAGCCCCATCTCCCTTAGCTTTGTATCCATCTCCCCCTCGGGTAGCTCTTCTAAACGGCTGAGCGCGTCCACAACCCCCTCGCTTATACCCGCCCTCTTCGCCCTCCTCAGGGCATCCTCCATCATCTTGTAGTCCTTTATGCCGAGGCGAGCCGAAAAAAGATCTAGGATCTTTGCCCAATAGGGGAGGTCGAACTCTTGGTGCAGCATACCAATATGCGTCCTTGCGTGCAGGCTCTTCCTGCCGAATTTCCCAAGGGTGACCCACTCACCCTTGTGCAATAGCATCACCTCGCCATTGTCAGCGAGTTCCAGCCCCGCCAGCATTCTCAGGATCAGGGTCTTGCCAGCACCAGATGGGCCGACTATGCCGGTTATCTCACCTCGTCGGAACTCCAAACTTGTGTCCGCCAGCTCGAATACCTTGCCGTAGGAAAAGATGTTGTACAACTTTGTTACCTTTTCCATCCTCAGAACACTGGGGCCCACCATATTTACCTTCTTTAGGGGTGCCTCCAGCCTCGAGAGGAACTTCTTTAAAATTATGCCCGGTTCACCCTCGTCCGTAATCCTCCCCTCCTCGAGTAGCAATACCCTGTCTGCCAAGGAACGGTGGATCTGCGGGTTGTGGGACGCGAAGATTATTCCAATTTTTAACTCGTTCCTTACCCTCTTTAGCGCCTCCACCAGCTCCTCCCTCGTGGCTGGATCGGTCATGGTTCCCGGCTCGTCTAATAGGAGAAGCTTCGGCTTCCTTGCTATCTGCCTTGCCACAATGAGCCTCTGCTTCTCACCGCCGCTGAGAACCTGAGACCATAGATCTGCCCTCGCATCCAACCCCACCACCTTGAGGATCTCAAGGGCTCTACTCCTGTACCCCTTATAATCCCCTTCGTCCTCGGTCAGCGTCTCCTCGCCTATATCGCAGTACCTGAGCGCCCGGACGACATTGTCAATGGCGCTGTCTGGCCAGAGTCCGAAGCTCCTCTGTAGCTGTATCGCAACCCTCCTCTGGTATTCTAAAACCCGCTCGATTGGGGAGGTTGGTTCGATCTCCATTCCCCCGAAGTATATCTTGCCGCTGTCGAAAGGCTCTACCCCCCTAAGAATCCGGAGGAGCGTGCTCTTCCCTGACCCGCTCTCTCCTATTATCCCTATTATTTCCCCCTCTTTTAGATCAAAGTTTATCTCTTTCAACGCGGTGATGTTGGTCTCATGGTACCGCTTACTTATCGACTCTACCTTCAAAAGCAATTTGGAAACCTCACTCGAATCTTGATTCAGGCAAAACCCTCACGATTATATAGTCCCTCATCAACGACCTCTTCACCATGGCAAGGTCCCCCAGCTTCTTCCCGTCCAAGGTGATACCAGCGACCTTTTCGTGATAGTCGTCGTATGGTAGCTTGATCCTGACGCCATCCATCTTCAGGGTCACGGGGTTGGGCGCTAGCGCCTCTACAGACTCCGGTATCTGCCTCTCAACCTCCTCCTTTACAACAATTGGGTCTATCACCAAAGGGTCCATATCAAGCTCCCTCCTCCTTTGTTCTATAACCTTTCCTGATATCTCAGAGACCGCCCTCAGCTTATCTATCATGTCACCAGTTCTGACCCGCTCCGGATACCTGCCTATCCCGCCCACATATCCCTGAGCTCCTGGAAGACCTCCAAGGAGAGGTCCGCCTGTTACGATGACCGGTATGGACAGCTCCCTGAATAAGATTGGCTTGAACTCCTTGAGGCAGCGCTCAAAGTTGCCTAGCGTATATACGGCGATGTCGTGCTCCTCTATCAGTTCCTTCTCCTTCGTGGATGTATGAACTATCTTCTGTCCAACGCCTCTGGCGAGGCCTATTATATTTGTCTTTGCACCATTCCTCCTCAGGTTCTCGGCTATGTCACAGGACGGATGTGGAAGGTGGTGCCTTGAGAGGGTTGGAGCTACAACGGCAACCTCCGTCCCTATTAGTGGTGCATCCTTGACCTTTCCTTTGAGCTCGACTACAAGTTGCTGAAGGCGACCCACCTCCTCCTCTGGTACAGCAAGGTTCAATATTAGGTCCAAGCTCACAACTGTCTTCTGGACCACGAAGCCCCCTATATCTTGGAGAAACTCCTCCAGAATCTCATGCCTGTAGAGTCCGCCCTCAAAGATGAGGTACTTCAGCATCAGTCGCCCACCTCCATGCGTGACGCTATCTCCTTCCACTCGTCCTTGATCGGGTCTTCTGCGGCTATGAAGGTCATTACCCCCGCACCTTTACTTACGCTGCGAGCCCTGAACCCCTCCGGGATAATCCTTGCCGCGAGCTCGTTTATCTTGACCGATATGTCAAGGGCTTTATCCCTGATCTTTACCTCTCTGACCTCCTCGTCCTTCGCTCCGAAGACATTTATATCCATTCTTCCAACCTGCTCCACCTTGTCCCTGCCGAAGATGCTCCAAAGCGCCTTAAGGGCGTCTCCGAGGTCGACCTCGCTCTCAAGGGTTACCCTGACACCGTTTGGTCGTTCGACTATGCGTGAGAGTTCCCCCAGGATGTTCCTCCCCACGAACTCCCTGTATTTGATCTTTATTATGAACAACGGTACCTCAGTCCTTATGAATATGTGAACCGATTCAACGCTCCCTCCAAGGGCAAGGTCCTCCAAGCTCCTCCTCGCAATAAGTTCGTAGAGCTCCCCGCCCTTACTATCTGTGCAGTCCACGACGATCCTAATCGCCACTCTTCTCCCCACCCATCCTCTTTGTGCTGCCCTTGCCTTTTTTCGTCCCTTTTCTCTCCCTCCTCTCCTTGGTCTCCTCCACTTCGGATTCGATTATCCTCCTCAGGACGTCCGCACTCAGCTTCTCCTCTGGTTCCTTCTCCTTAACGGTCACTTCTCCACCTTCAAGAGCCTTGGAGACGTTCTTCAGCGCCTCCCTCTCAATGCCGAGCATGTGGAATCCGGGCCTAGGCCCCCCTCCCCTTTTTGCCCTGCAGATCCTCTCATCCCCGATCCTGAAGCCCCTAACCTTGAAGAATACCCTGTTTGGATCCAGAGCCCTCAGCTCCTTAAGCATCCTCTCCAGAAGCTCCTCCTCCCCCTCCAAGAGCAGGCCGTAGCAGGTCTCCTTGTAATCCACCCCCCCTATCGCCGCCACCCTCTCCGCAAGCATTGAGGGAGTCAGATTGGAGTCCGTTGAGAGCATAACAACATAGGTTTTAATCATGGAACCTTCTCCGAAATGTATACAGTTCCCTTCTCCTTGAGTCCCTTCAGCGCGTCATGGTTTTCCACGACCTCTCCAATGATGTTGGTACCTTCGAATCTCTCCGCGGAGGGACCAAACTCGTCGCTCTCTGTGAATCGGATACCTATCATCCCTGCATACCTCTTTGCAGCGTTAGTGACGCCTATCAAGTTGGCCTCGATCGTACCTGCAGGAATATTTTCAGGCATCAGTTCCTTGGCCAGCACATCATCCCCCTTGAAGAGTATCATCTCCATCTTCGGTGTCGAGAAGTAGACCGTGAGCTTTCCCTCCCGTTTTAGGTCGAGGCCCGTAACCCTCTTGAAGTACTTTACAGAGTGGGGGGCCTCTTTGTAGAAGAGTTGCACCTTGACTACCTGTGAGGGCTCGACCCCGAGGCAACTCACCTCCCCCTTTCTATAGACCTCCAGAGTCGTGGGTGGATCTTGCTCCACAACCACCGCTTGATCCGAAGGATCCCCTTTTCTGATATGCTTAATGCCATGAGCTTTGAGAAGCTTGTCTACCTCTTGCTGCGTCCTGCCTAGTATATCCAACCAGCTGGGGCTGACTTTAACGGCGATTCTGTCCCCTTCCGCAGCTATGTCTGCAAGCTCAATCCCTTCCGTTACCCTCCCCACGATATTATGACTGGTAGTGAGCGGAGCCTCCCTCAGGTAGATGTAGACAGAACCCGCATTTGTTCCAGAGTTCCTAACCGTTACAGACCCTCTTGCCCTCCGGTCTATCCTCTCGTTGACAAGCGAGATGACATTCACCCTGTCGCAGGCTATGAACCTGCTCGTCCTCCGTGAGGCGGTCAGCGTCCTGTCGCCAATAATGTTATAGGTGAGCTCTCCACCCACTGGAGAGGATGTGTCAAGCTCTATCCCAAGCCTTGTATAGATCTGAACAGGCTCCTTAAGCTCGTAGCTTCTAGCGGCCCGCACCACCGCCTTCTCCGCCTCCTTCGTCTCTATTATCGGCTCTATCCTTGTTATCCTGTCGCCCATGCGGAGCTCGTCCACCAGGTGCCTCCCGTAAACAACCCTGCCCAAAACCCCACAACCACGGGGCGGGGCATAAACGCTACTGTGTAGCTTCCGGCTGAAGACAATGTGGCTGTTCTCATTGCTGAAGCCGGCGAGACTGAGCGTTATCTCATACTGCTTCAGCTCTACAGAGTCTCTGGAGGACTCAAAATCCGTCAGGACGGGACCGAAGACGGCTGCATCCCTGGTGACCCACCTGATGCTTGTGCCCTCAAACTTCTTGTATTCCCTCCGCCAGCCATCGAGAACCTTCTCACACTCAAGCCTTATGATCATCCTTCCCTTTGTGGTGGAGATCTCGAAGAGGTTCGTGGCAACTTTCTCCGGTTCCACAGGTCTCCTCACCGCAATTATGCAGTTATTGAAAAGTTCGATCCCAAACCTCTTTGCCAAGATCTCTACAGTCGTTCCCGGTTCAGCATCCGCCTGAAGACCGTCTATGGAGACCCTCATCAGCGACCTCCTCGATGTTAGCATTAATTTATTAAATGACTACTTAACTTTATATGCTAGGTGCCCTGATATGCCTAACTTCTCCGGAACACCGGACATAGAAATAATGCCTGAAAGGCTAATGGACAAGAAGAAGGCCGATGATCTCATAGTTATAATGAAGGACATAAATCACGTTTTGGACGTGGAGACTCGCAAACATAAATTTGTTGGGGGTGGCTATCTGGTCGGCCGTTTCATAGTGATACTGAAGGAGGGCGCAGATGTGGAGGAGGTTATTGAAACATTTAGGCGTATATGCAGCCAGATGTTGCCCTATGGATACAACATCAGGGTGGGACGCTTCGTAAAACCTCGGCCGACGGTATCCGATTATTTAAGAGGTACGGTTCAGACAAAGAAGGGCTGAACAAAGTTGAGTGAAAAAGGAAAAGGGTGAATGGTGAAGCAATTGCAGGAATCCATCGGCAGAGATGTGCAGATAGTCGATTGCAGAGAGGCCCAGGGCATGGGTGAGGGAGGCGGGCTGGCCCAGAGAGGCACCATTTCCGAGTCGGAAAAGTATGAGGTGGTGGCCGTAGCCATGTCACCTGGGAAGAGGCACATAACCAAGCCCATCTGCGAGATCACATATGGTCTGCGGGAGCAAGGTATTAGAACCAGCGTCCTTGTCCTCGACTCGGGTTCCGGCGTACCAGCGGACTCTCCCTATAGCGGTGCCCCCGGCGGTTCCATGGCCAACATAAACGAGAAGGAGATCTTTCAGATTAAGCGGTTTAAGCTCGCCCTATTCCACTTTGGAGGTATAAGCGGCCACGTGGCCTACAAGGCCCGGTCTTACCTTCAGTACACCGACATCCCTACAATAATCGTGTGCGAGGCACCGGTCGACTACGAGGACTTTGCCAAGGTGGGGATCATTACACGCCTAGTAAGACCCCCTCCTGGAAAGATTCAGTGCGCCGGCGTCATAGTTGACTTAGTGACAGGGGTGGTTAGGGGGGTCAGCGCCCCTAGGGAGAAGTTGAACGAGATAGTTATAAAGGTCAAGTTCTGGTTGAATAAGATAAACAGCGGAGAGCTAAACTTAGGAGGAATATCCACTGGCGAAGATATTCATATTCCCGCCCAATAGCCTGATCCTCTTCGATCTCGTGAAGAGGGAGGGGCATATCCCCCTCGGTCTGGGCGAGGAAGTTGCAAAGAACTTGAACAAGCCGGAGATCGACTCTCCGCCGATGAATATAACTCCGGATTTCCCTAGGCGTGGGCTGAAATATGCGGCGATAGAGGTCCCGTCAGGGGTCAGGGGGCGCCTCTCGCTCATCGGACCGCTGGTGGAGGAGGCCGACGCCGCGATCATTGTGGAGGAGCCTGAGGCGTTGTTCGGGTGCGCCAGCTGCGGGAGGACTAACGAGTTCCTGTATTACCTAATAAAACAAAGGAACATCCCGTACGTGAGGGTCCCATACCCTCGCAATGAGGAAGACGCTAAGGTAATGGTATCGAAGATAAGGTCATTTTTAAGGTCTCTCAGTGGTAAGAAGAGTGAATCCACTTCTTAAAATTTTATATCTTTTCTAAGATTTGGTTACTGGAAGCTCACGTTCTGTATTTTTTCAAGTATTTTGTTTCCAAATAATTAACCAAGGTAAAATACCAGAGTCATAAATTTCCTTTTTTACCAAACTTCAAAAATAATTTCCAATCCTTTCCAATTTTCTCCAAGACTTCTCCTCTTTTCCCTGGCTAGCCTCCACGTATAAGTTAAAACAGCACGCGACCCACATTTATTATGCCTTATAGCAGGAGAAGCCAGGAATTCGGTGTGGAGTGCAGCGGCGGCACTCGGTTTGGAGATTTGGATATTTTTTTGGAGATTTGGACATTTTGTTGGAAATTTGGACAAATCTCTGGTTAAACGGAAAATTCTATAGGTGGATTTGTTAAAATTGCCTTGTTCTTCCTGTTAGGTTGTTAATGTCGCTCAATTTTAAACATCCTATTTTACTGCATTTTTGAGTTAAACTTTGTTTTTACTCTCTATACCCTTTTTTACAATATATTTATTTACAACGCCAGCCTCCTCTTAAGAGAAAGTGGAAGGGAGGTAAATGACTGTTACCCCCAATAATAAAAAAACAAAGTTAACTGAGGGTTTAAAATGGTTAGTTTGGTAATTGAGGACGAATACCTGCTGAGCTTTGCGAATGCATTCAAGGAGGATACCCTGAGGGAGGTTATCTTCTGCCTGCAGGATGCACCCATGGCGCTGGATACAATCGCCGAGACTCTCAAAATAAAAGAGGAGGATCTTTCGCCGAGACTTGATGCGCTGATCTCAATGAACCTAGTCAGGAGGGTGCATTCCCACAACAGCGGACCAGATCTCTATGCGCTCGGATTCGCAATTGAAAAGTTCGGGGGTTATCCTAAAACTAAACTCGTTCGGTTGCTCTCAGATGCGATGAGCGAGGTCATCCCCTCCTTCTTGGAGGAGCATGCCGGCGAGATAGAGTCCCTGTGCGAGACCACCGGGATATCCATGGGACGGTGCGTTGAGCAGCTCTTCCTTAGCACCTTCTCCAGTATAATGAGTAACCTCCAGGGAGAGGTTCTTGAGGAGGATAAACGCCTCAGCGAGACATTGAAGCAAAGCAAACCGCCCCGCTGAAGCTCAGCATTATAGAGATTGACTCTTCTGTTATCGAGTTCACTCGAATTTTTTAATGCGTTCCTTTAGTCCCTGATAAATGTAATCTACGGCCTTCTCGAGATCCTCCTTGTCGCCCTCCAGAAACCACCCCTTTGGCACATACTCGTCCTTTGCGGAACCTGGAAATACGAGATCCTTCTCCACTAGCTCCAGATTGAACTTGTTAACAGCCTGCGCTATGAGGGAATAGGGGGTCCCTGCTGGTACTGGCAGGTAAAACTTCTTGGCATCCGATCTGCTCATACTATCAGAACATGATAAAAGCTCAATTTATATCTATAGTAGTAACTGACGCTTTTAATAATGTCAAAGGAGTTTTCTGACAACCTTAATAACCCTCTCATCCTTGGCCTTACTAATCAGATCCTCAAGCTCCTCTCTGCAGCTAACTACTATGTCTTCCACATTATAGCCCCTATCTGCATATGTGCAAGCCTGCCTCCAAGTGGAGATGAGGTCCGCGATCTTTGCTATAATGGCCTCCTTGCTCTTCCTCTCCTCATACTCTTCAAAGACCTCTGATAGGTTCTTGAAGCCGCTCGCCACTGCAAGCTCATGCATTATCTTCTTCTCTGCCCTGCTCTTGGTATCCTTGCCAAGCCTCCTCGTGAGGGATCGGGGGATATCCCCCGCAACCGCCTCTCCCCAGTCGTGGACTATGCCCATGACGAGCAGCTTCTCCTTATCCAGGCCCTCCCCAACCTCCATGGTTATAACTGCAAGTATTGATGCAACCTCAAACGAGTGCTCCGCTACGGTCTCGGCTATCGAATGTGGAATTCCTCTCTGAAGCCACCCCGTCCTCGGTATGTTTTTGAGGATCCTCGCCGTGTCCGTCAAAACCTTTGGGTTCAACGACTTCACCTACTGCAACTATATGCAGGCGCTTGAAAATTTAAATGATTCCATCTCTCTAGATGATGCGATGTGAAAATTGAAGATCCCTCACGTTGACCAAGACCTCTGTATAGGTTGTGGAACATGTGAATCCCTCTGTCCTGAAATGTTCAAGGTCTTCCCCGAAGGAAAGTCCCACGTGACAAAAGAGGAAGGGAACTGCGACCTCCAGCTCGTGGTGGACTCCTGCCCAGTTAGTGCGATCTCGCTAGTGGATAAATAGGTCATTTCAATGATTGCAGGATCTCCTTCGCCCTCGAGACCTTGACATTCCCTTCCTTCACGAGGAATTCGGCGACCTTATCAACAAGATCTCCTGTCGCCCCCGCCATTATCGCAATATTCCTCGCGTGGAGCTCCATATGCCCCCTCTTTATGCCCTCAGTGACCATCGCCCTGAGCGCCGCAAAGTTCTGCGCCAGACCGACAGCACATGCCACCTCGGCTAGCTCCGTAGCGGTCTTCACCCCCAGTATCTTCAGGCACAGTTGGGCGACAGGATGGGTTCTAGTAGCTCCGCCGAATGTGCCGAGTGCCAGCGGTAGCTCAAGCTCCCCCACAAGGTCACCATTCTTGTCCTTCCTCCACTTGGAGAGCGGTAGGTACTTTCCAGATATTGAGGCGTATGCGTGGGCTCCTGCCTCTATGGCTCTCGTATCGTTAGCCGTTGCTAGAGTTATGGCCGTAATCCCGTTCATGATGCCCTTGTTGTGGGTAGCTGCTCGGTAGGGGTCATAGCAGGCGAATTTATAGGCCTTCACAATATCATCAACAACCCTCTCACCGCCTATCACGTCCTTCCTGTAGGTTACCGTGGCCTTGGCCATCCTCTCGGTCGCGAGGTTCGAAATTATCTTCAGCAAAGATCTTCCTCCCGTTATGCCCTCGATTTCAGGGGAAATGCCCTCCGCTATCGTAATAACGGTGTTTGCCCCCATGGCATCCTTGCAGTCCACGAAGAACTCGACGATCAGCATGCCCTCTTCAGGTGGACCGACAATCTTGGCCGATATATCCAGAACCCCGCCTCCAAGTGATGGAAGTAAATCAGCAAAGCGGTTCGCCCGCTCGATCAATCCCTTCTTCACATCAAGGATCCTTCTCCTGCCCTCCTCCAGATCCTTCACATCAACGACCTGTATCTGTCCCCTCATCACAGGTCTTGAGCTGGTCGCCTTAAACCCGCTAGTGGGCAACGTAAGCTTAGCCGCGTGGCTCGCGGCTGCCACAACAGAAGGTTCCTCTATCGCCATAGGCACGAGGTAATCCCTCCCGTTAATCCTGAAGTTCGTCGCAATCCCAATAGGGACCTGGATCATCCCAACAACATTCTCGATCATCCTCTCAGCAGCGGCAAGTTCCAGCCCGGTACTGAGAATTCTTATATCCTCATCCGTCAGGCCTGCCCTGTCCTTCAAAACCTGCCGTTTCCTATCCAAACTCAACTTGTAAAATTTAGATGTCTCAGAGTTTGGTGCCATGATCTACCCCTCAATTAAGCTGGTTATTATCTCTATCACCTTTTTCCAGCCCTATGGTATCGCAAAACATATTTAAAGCAGTGATCGATGTAGTCCATCGGTGAAGTTTACGGCTCACTACTTATGCGAGAAGTGCGGTAAGGTCATTAACAATGACGAGCTGATGGGCCTGCCGGGTATCCGGTGCCCCTCCTGCGGTCATAGGATACTCTACAAGGCGCGGTCGCAGATCGTCCACGAGATAAAATCCCATTAGCGCCTTGACGCCATAATCATCGAGCAGATCTCGAAGATAATTTTTGACGCTACAGCCGCCGTACTGCCATTGTCGTATTGCGGAGTGACCTCCATCAGATCAAAACCGACCACCTTGTCGTTCACAACCTCGTTCAGCACATCCAAGAGAATGGTTGGCGATATCCCCTCCGGCTCCGGGTTTCCGACCCCTGGGGCATACGCCGGATCCAGCACGTCTATGTCGATGGAGATGTAGAGCTTCTTGGCATCCCTTAGCCTATCGCACAGCCAAGAGGATGCCGTCTTAGCGCCCGAGCGCATCATCTCGAGGGACGTGATGTAGTTTATCTCGCTCTTTCTGGCAAAGTCCATCTCACCCCTATAGGTCGCCCTCACCCCCATCAGAAAGACCTTCCCAGCCCCCAACTCCTCAGAGGTCCTCCTCATGACACAGGCGTGCGAGAGCTTGTTGGAAAGATACTCGTCCCTCATGTCGAAGTGGGCATCAAAGGATACGACTGTTACATCCTTGAAAGCCTTTACCGCGCCTAGGGTCATCATGTGCTCGCCGCCCACCATTACCGGTACCTTCCTTGAGGAGAATATGTCCTCCACGGTCTCAGCGACCCTCCTCACGGTCTCGGCGGAGTCGCCGTGGACGACCGCCAGGTCCCCCATGTCGTGCAGCTTTACCTCCTCAAAGTCAACTCCGGTGCGCCACGACCAGGTCTCAAGATTTGCGGAGGTCTCCCTTAGCGCGCTCGGCCCGAACCTCGAACCGGGCCTGTAGCTGGAGGTGCTGTCGAAAGGGACGCCGAATAGAATAAAATCCGCCTCTGAAAAGTCCCTCTTAAACCCCCCAAACCCTTTTGCGAGACCGTCTACGTAGAAAGACTTCTTCATCCGACTCACCATAATAAGATATATTTATCTCATATTCTTCTACTTGAATCTATCTTACTGGTGAAGTATTATGGATAAATATGATAAGATTGTCGATCTCGCCAAGAGAAGGGGCTTCTTCTGGCCCTCGTGCGAGATTTACGGGGGTGTTGCAGGTTTTCTCGACTTTGGTCCTATGGGAACTCTCCTTAAAAGGAACGTCGAGAGGCGTTGGAGGGAGGTATTCATACACAGGCATCACGGTCTCGTATACGAGGTGGAGACCCCAGTGGTTATGCCCTCAAGGGTCTTTGAGGCATCCGGTCACGTTGACCACTTCACCGATGTAATTGTCGAGTGCCTCTCCTGTCACAAGAAGTTCAGGGCTGATCACCTCATACTCGAGCAAGCAGGGGAGGTACAGGGCATAGAGGGGATGACGACCGAGCAACTCGACGAAATAATCGAGGAGAAGGGCATCAAATGCTCGGAATGCAGCGGCAAGCTAGGGAGGATAACCACCTTTAACCTTCTGTTCAAGACCTCCATAGGGCCCTATTCAGAGAACGTGGCGTATATGAGACCCGAGGCGGCGCAGGGGATGTTTGTCAACTTCAAGAACATATACACCACCATGAGGGAGAGACTGCCCATGGGACTCGCCCAGATAGGCAAGGTGCTCAGGAACGAGATCTCCCCAAGGCAGGGTCCTATAAGGTTGAGAGAGTTCACAATTATGGAGATAGAATTCTTCTTCGATCCCGAGTCCCCGAACTGCGAACTCCTTGGCGAGGTCGGCGACAAGAAACTGCGTCTCCTGACGGAGGATCTGGTCACCGCCGGCAAGACAGACCCCAAGGAGGTCACAGTCGAGGAGGCCCTCAGGAGGAAGATGATACTCTCCGACTGGCAGGCCTACTTCATGGCCCTTTCTATGGACTTTGTTTCAGAGCTGGGCGCTCCTAACGACTCGCAGATGTTTGTGGCAAAACTAGCGAATGAGAGGGCCCACTACTCCGCACAGACCTTCGATCAGGTAGTAAAGCTCGAAAGGTGGGGTTGGGTGGAGGTGTCTGGTCACGCCTACCGAACCGACTACGATGTCTCGAGGCACCAGCAGTTCAGCGGACAGGACCTCAGTGTGTTCAAGAAGTTCGATACGACCCAGAAGACAAAGGTTCTGTTAGCTCGCCCCAAAGTCAATGCCATAAGTGACGAGTTCAAGAAAGATACTGGTAGGATCCTCGCTGCAATTAAGGCGGCGGACCCTAGGAGCCTTAAAGAGGCTTTATCCAAGGGACCTGCATTTCTAAACGGCTTCTCCGTGAAGCCAGAATATGTGGAATTCCTTGAGGAGGAGCAGTTGATAACGGGAAAGCGCTATATCCCCTACGTAGCAGAGCCATCCTTCGGTGCGGACAGGCTCACCTACTTGGCAATGGAATGCGCCTACACAGAGAAGGAGGATAGGGTGGTGCTCTGCCTTCCTAGGTCGGTGGCTCCCATTCAGGTGTCCGTCTTCCCGTTGGTCAACAAGGACGGCATCAGGGAGAAGGCGCTTGAGGTCCAAAACTCTATCAGAACCGAGGGATTCATATCCGACTTTGACGACGCTGGCTCAATAGGCAGGAGGTACGCACGCTCAGACGAGATAGGCGTGCCCTTGGCGATAACTGTGGATTACCAGACCCTAAAGGATAGCACCGTTACCGTAAGGGACCGAGACACATGGGATCAGTCCCGGGTTTCCATAAAGGACCTCATCAGGCATCTGAGGGACTACTACCGCATCCGTTAATTTAAAAAAGGTGAAAGGTAATCATACCATAAGTGGTGGTTTTATGTCACAGAGACCCCCGGAAAAGAGACTTCGCCTGAGAAGAAGGGACGAGATCGAAAAGGGTTCAAGTAAGCTCAACTCCACGACCTATAAGTTCCTACAGATCTCAGGCAGGATCGAGGTGGTCGTGGCTGGAAAGAAGAAACTGGAGCTGAACGCCATACCCCTCTCCGACATACCGGAGAATGAGGTCTGGATAAACACAGAGGAGATGAGGGTTCAGGGTCTCTCTGATAACTCTATAGCCACCGTCAGGAAGACCTAGTAGCCTTTTTGAACTCCCATTAACTTCCTATCCTTCACAAAGTTGAAAACATTTATTCCAAAGTGGACCCCTACCCACCCGCGACCATAATATGGCGGCTCTTCACTAGTCCCCTCCAACACAGCGGTACTGACACCGCCCCTCGATGCTAGGATCGCTACAGCTAATCAAGCGGAGCCTGCGCTGACTTTTATTACATCATAATTGTCCATCATTAGAATCCACCTTGCCCGTAGCTAAATTATTCTCCTGTTTGAAAAATCTTCATAGCTTGAATTTTTGAAGGTTTTGGAAGAGATCAACCTGTGTAATGTTATGCTGCATCAACTTGAGGAACTAACAAACAAAAAATGCTGATGCTAACCTAGATAATTATTAACTACAATTATATAATGCTTCACTGTATTTCAAGGATGGTGGCAGAATAAAGAGCAGCCCTAACCCTTCCCTTTTTTTGATTGGGCTGCCGGAGGATCCCTAAACAATAAATCGATTTTATAGTAAGTTATATATTAGCTACAATTTATTTACGCCAAATCTTTATAAAAGGCATCTGTTTTTTAGAACGCGAACCAAGGTGTGTAAAAATGAGCCTACCCCTAGAAGAAATAGACGAAATCGAAAACGGCGTATACCGGAAATCCATCGATCTGCTATCAGATCATGCTAGGAAGGTCCAGGACTCGGTCAGGATGCTGGTTAGCGCATTCGACAATTTTCTTTCCTTAAAGATCGCTGACCTAAAGAGTGATTATCAAAAGATATCCGTCCTGGAAGAGGAGGCGGATGATATAAAGAGGGAGCTCATAGAGCAGCTTACGAAGTCCGCTCCGACCTTCCTTTATAGGGAGGATTTCCTCAGGCTCGTGGCCAAGGTGGACGAGGTCGCGGAGCTCGCCCAGTCGATCTCAAGGCAGCTTGTCAGGCTTGCAGAGAACAAGTGGGTGCCCCAGCCCTCCATTGGCGAGGGCCTCAAATCAATGTCTGCCGAAGTTCTAACAACCTACGAACGGCTCCGCGACGCTATAATGGCGCTATCCATGAACCCCAGACGGGCCATTCAGCAGGTAGGCAAGGTTCACGAGGAGGAGTCAAAGGTCGATAACATTTACCACGATTTGGACTTTAAGGCGCTAATGGAAGTAAAAAAGATCGAGAGACTGTTGGTATACAGGGATCTTCTGGGTCTCCTCGAGCACATGACTGACATAATTGAGGACGCCTCAGACGACCTGAGGGTGCTGGCGCTGCACAGGGTGGCTTAAACCTACACTACCATTTCCTTTGTTATTTAGGACATTAAGCCCTCTGATCCCTTGGAAGGACGCCGCCATGCTGCTTAGTACAAGCTCGAACCAGAAGATCACCAGCCTGGTAAGTATTGTTCCAGATGCTGCTATGTCTGCGGGTATTCCAAACCCCATGAAGAAGGCGGTCATGGAAATTTCCATCACGCCCACGAGCCCAGGGATGCCGACGGGTATCATCTGAACCATGCTCGCAAATATCGAGACGCTCAGAGCCACCCAGTATGATATAGGGTGTCCGAGGGAAAAGAACATCAGGTAAGGTATGGACGCTATCATGAACCACCTGACGGTCAAGACAGCCGTGGAGGCGAAAATCGAGGTCTTCTTTATCCTCGTCATTGCCCTACCGAATGTGCTGAAGCCGCCCATCACACGTGCCCTCATATCCCCCACGTTGTACCTCGACCGGAAGATTCTTATGAAGTTCCCCGTCTTTACCGCCAGCCACTCGACGAACCTTTCGAACCTACTTACCCTAAAGGCCGCATAGATGCCTATTACCCCAAAGATCAAGTCGACTACAGCCAAAGCGACGAAGAGGTAAAGACCTGCCAGTGGTATTGCCTGCGTCATCATGATAAAGACGAGGCTGACCCCAAGCACCGCCCCAAATGTAACAGCCAAGAGTAGCCTGTGGAGGAGAACGCTGGCGGTCGCCTCACTGAGCTGGAGGCTTGATCTTTTGGTGGTGAGGGTGATCCTTAGGATCTCCCCAGATACCGAGCCGGTGGGAATCATAAGATCTCCAAATATGCTCACGAGGACTATCTCAAAGCAGTGCCTGAATCTCATCCCGGAATTCCCTAAAAGAAGCTTCCATCCTAACGCAAAGAGGCCTATGCATACAAGGTCTATGAGGATCGTGCTGAGCGCAATTCTAAGGTCAAGCGCGCTGATGACTTGAACGACATTCCAGAAGCCAACGAGGTAAAGGTAACTGATGAAGATTATGGCACCGATTATTAGCATTATGCTGGTCAGGCTGACAGGGAGCTTCTTCAAAGTTCGTCACTTTTTCGAATAAGCTTTATGAATGAGGTAACCTTCTACTTTAAAAAAGGAATTCCCCTTTTATAATTTGGGGTATGGCGATGGTCGAAACTAACGTTATTGAAGCATCCCTTCACGGATTCAGAGTGCTTGTCTGGTCGAAGGAGGACGGCGCCAAGCTTTACAAGTCGGGGTTCTACGGTAAGCCGCTCAGCGTAAGCAAGCCGAAGGAGGCATCCGATATAAACGCTTACCTTGAGCTCTCGCTACTGGAGGCCAACTACCTCTTAGAGAAGGGCATTATTGGTATGAGGTTGGGCAAATCCCAATTAACAAAGGAGAGGCTCCTCAAGCTCTCAAGGGAGCATTACAGGCTCTTCGATGAGCTATACGCCGTCTACAAGGATTTAAGAGGGAAGGGGTATGTCGTAAGGCCTGCCATGAAGTTCGGCGCAGACTTTGCCGTATATCAGTACGGGCCAGGTATTGACCATGCCCCATTCATAATACATGTCCTGCCTAACTCTGCGGACATCTCTCCGATCGAGATAGTCCGGGCGGGAAGGCTCTCCCACACCGTGAGGAAGAAGTTCGTCCTCGCTACGATAGATAAGGTGCAAAAAAAGGTTCTATACTACATGTTCAATTGGTGGAAGGCATAACATGACCTAATCCTTTAAAGGATAGGTCCTCTCGATTCATTGACCATGCTATGGCATTCTCCACAAAAGCGTTACATCCTGCATGCCCCGAGGTGGCTCTTTAAGGAATGTTGAGATAAGCGTTAAAACCCCTATCAATTGACGGGCCATAATGAGCGCAGTTATGCTTCCTATCCTTCAGATCCTTCATATCCATGATGCTATTATTATTACTTGCCCCTCGCTTCAATCGATGGGCACACCATTTGCCGGGTCAGATGTGAACTTCTGAAACTCCTTCCTTATCCTGGCGGTTATTGCGCCTGGCTTGCCCGTGCCTATCGCCCTCCCATTGACTTCGGTCACAGGTACGATCTCGGCCCCTGTTCCACTGAAGAAGACCTCGTCCGCGTTGAATAGCTCGTGGGCTGTGATCAACCTCTCCATTATCCTAAGCCCGATCCTCTTGACTATCTCGAAGACTACAGACTGCGTGATCCCGGGCAGGGCACCCGTGTAAGCCGGTGGGGTCCAGATCTCTCCGCCCTTCACTATAAAGACGTTCTCTGCCGTGCCCTCGCAAAGATAACCCTGTGTAGAGAGAATTATAGCTTCATCTACTCCAACGTTGTTCGCCTCGATCTTTGCGAGTATACTGTTAAGGTAGTTTAGTGACTTCATCTCGTGGGACGTGCCGTCCACGGGGTCCCTCCTGATCCACGTCATAATCGTCCTTATACCTCTCTCGGCGACCTCTTTGGGTATGACCGATATACTTCCCGCTATGATGAAGACAGTGGGCTTTAAGCACTTCCGTGGGTCAACACCCAGATCCCCTGCCCCCCTAGTGACCACTAGTCTGATGTAGGCGTTCTTCATCTTATTCTTCTTGAGCGTATCGATGACTGCTCTCCTAATCTCCTCCCTTGACAGCGGAATCTTGATCATAAGACTGTGGGCGGAGGCGTAAAGCCTTTCAAGGTGTTCGTTGAGCTTGAAGACGTATCCGTTGTAGGCCCTTATCCCCTCAAAGACCCCGTCCCCGTAGAGTAGCCCGTGATCAAATACCGAGATTGCAGCCTTGGATTTCGGAACGAACTCACCGTTTAAGTAAATCAACGGCTCTTCCAAAAGCGTTCACCGTCCGCATATCTCTATGTAACTTGATGATATCGCATAAAAGCCTTGCGTCCGAAGTGCATAAAAAATAAAAAGTGGTTACTCGGTTCCCTCTGACCATCCCTTTACATATCTCTCCTGCTCCTTCGTCATGGTGTCTATCTTAATTCCCATAACGTCGAGCTTCAGCTTTGCGATGGAGAAATCTATCTCCTTAGGCACGTTGTAGACCTTTGCCTTCAGCCTATTGCTGTTCTTGAGGAGGTATTCCACCGCCAGCGCCTGGTTGGCAAAACTCATATCCATGACCTCGCTGGGGTGCCCCTCGGCGGCTGCGAGGTTGACGAGCCTCCCGTCAGCGAGTAAGTACAATTTCCTCCCGTCCTTCAGAGTGTACTCGTCTACGAAGTCCCTAATCTTGAGTTTTTGCTTCGCCATCTCCTCTAGTGCCTTGATGTCTATCTCCACGTTGAAGTGGCCAGTATTCGCGAGGATCGCACCGCTTCTCATCCTCCTGTAGTGTTCTCCCCCTATTACACTCTTATTGCCGGTGGCGGTGACGAAGATGTCCCCAACCTTCGCGGCATCTCCCATAGGCATGACCTCGAAGCCGTCCATGACCGCCTTCAGCGCCTTCATGGGGTCCACCTCTGTGATTATGACGTGCGAGCCCATGCCCCTTGCACGATTTGCCAGACCCCTGCCGCAGTGCCCGTAACCTGCTATGACGAACCTCTTGCCTGCCAAGAGTACATTTGTTGCCCTTAGGATGCCGTCTATAGTGCTCTGTCCTGTTCCATAAACGTTATCAAAGTCCCACTTTGTCTCGGCATTATTTACCGCAATTATTGGGTACTTGAGCACGCCCTTCTTCGCCATGGATGTAAGCCTGACGACACCCGTCGTAGTTTCCTCCGTGCCCCCAATAACCCTCGATATGTCCCCTTTGCCTGAATGGAGCTCTGTGACCACGTCCGCACCGTCGTCCATCGTTATCGTCGGCTTGTAACTCAGCGCCCTCTGTATGCAGTCATAATACTCCTCCTTCGTCTGCCCCTTCCAGGCGAATACGTTGGCGCCATCCTTTACAAGCGCGGCCGCAACCTCGTCCTGCGTAGAGAGCGGGTTTGACGCTGTTAGAGCGACCTTTGCCCCTCCTGCCAGCAGAGTTCTCACCAGGACTCCCGTCTCCTTGGTGACGTGCAGGCAGGCCACGATCTGCGCGCCCTTTAATGGCTTTCCCTTAGTAAAAAGCTTCCTTATGCCCATAAGGACGGGCATATGATCCTCTGCCCATCTCATAAGATAGGTCCCTTTATCGACCAATTCAAGATCTTTAACCTTATAATCCATATTTTAAACCTCGTGATGCTGATGACTATTTAGAATCGTCATTAAAAAACTATACTGTCGGACCCTTCCAGTATCTAGTTAAATCGCTGGCTAGACCGACTTCACCAAGATATCCTCACGCCTGAATATGCTCATCCCTAGCCTGAAGACGATCAGATCCATAGCCACGAAACCCGCGATCAGCAGAGCCAGCATAGTGGGCCCGAACATTATAAGACCCCCCAACTCTGAGAATATAAGAAGCATTATGGGAAGAACAAGAAGCGCACTGAGCTGTTGCGCCTCCCTGAATCCCTTTACCCTGACAGAAACGATGACGGTAATGCCTATCCCCGCAAGGGAAACGGCAGGAGTTACGCAGAATATGAGGACAAACCATAGGAGATTTGGGAGCAGTATCCTCCCACCGAAGAGCGCAAACGCGGCGACATCTACGGCTACGGTGTAGACAGTAAAGGCCAGAATGGTTACGAGCATCGAAGGTATGAATGATACCAATATCTTCCCTAGTAAAAGCTCGCCATCCGTGAGCGGAGTTGCTAGGAGTGCCTCTATTGTCTTCCGGTCCTTCTCACCCGCGAAACTGTCCGAGGCCAGAACGCTCGAAGCCATAATGGGTATTATTAGGAAGAAAGGGGCGAAGAAGTACAGCGCAAATACGTAAACCATTTGCTGCGAAATATTCATCCCAGCGATCTCGAGCTTAACCTCAAGAGGCAGGTTTTCAAACATGGTTACAGGTATATTCAAGGATGTCCCTGGTATCGTCATCATAGTGGGGATGAGTATGATTACCAGCGGTAGCATCACCGTGATGAGCATCGGAACAACCACCAGAGGCCCGACTACCTGCCAGTTCCTCCTTATCTCGCGCCAGTCCTTACTGAAGACAAGCATGGCGTTTCCCAGCGTCATTTTCAGCCCTCCCTCACCAACTTCAGGTACGCCTCCTCAAGCGAGGGAAGGAATACGTTGACCCCCATCACCATCGCACCTGCGCCAACCAAGGTTTTAACAACATACGGTGCGACGGCCTGAATGTCGTTGGCTGTCACCAATAGACGTGTAGATCTTTCGTCAACTTCCACACCCTCAACCAACACGAGGTCCCTGACCTTATCTACCATCTCCCGATTGATTTCTTTGAGTGTGACCTCCAGCCTGGGGTGCCCCCCCATACGGTTGCGGAGATCCTCCGTGGTTCCAACGACCTTACTGGAACCCTTACTAATGATCATCACCCTATTGCAGAGCCTCTCCGCGTCCTCAAGCCGGTGTGTGCATAGTAGGACGGTATGCCTCTCCAAGCTTCCAAGCCTCTCTATCATGTCCCGGATCAGCTTTGATGCCTCAGGGTCCAGACCTGCTGTGGGCTCATCCAGGAAGAGGATGGGCGGGTCATGCACGATGGCACGCGCGATCGCGAGCTTCTGCTTCATGCCTTTGGAGAAGGTTGCCACCCTCTCGTTCCTCCTATCCCAGAGCTGGAAGAGGTCGAGCAACTCCTTAATCCTGTTCGAGACCCATTGCTGGTCCGTTATCCCATAAGCTCGGGCGAAGAACTCGAGGTTCTCGACCGCGGAGAGCCTCTCGTATAGGCTCGGGTTCTCCGTGAGTATCCCCGCGGATCCGCGAACTTTCATGGACTCCTTTACAATATCGTACCCTAGGACCTTCGCCGAACCCTCGGACGGAGAGACTATGCAGGCCAGCATGCGGATGGTGGTTGTCTTGCCAGCGCCGTTGGGTCCTAGAAGTCCGAAGACCTCGCCCTCCTCCACCTCGAAGCTCAGACTATTCACTGCTGCGAAGGCGCCGAACCGCTTTGTCAGAGACTGGGTTTCAACAGCCAACATGATTGAAGACTAACATCTATTTCTTTATCAGGGTGATATAACTTTTTTATTTTTAGAAATTAGAACGGATGCCATCACTCCAATAATGGCAATCAGTCCTGTGGCATAGAAGCTCAACTCCAGTTGTCCAGATATGTCCAGAATTGGACCAGTTATTAGCGGATATGCGAAGGCGCCTATAAAGCTCAATGAATTGAAGAATCCAAATGCTGCGCCCGCATTTTCTTCGCGCACAGATAAGGTCACAAGGGCTAATATAGGTCCATAGCAAAAGAATGTTGCCCAGCCTATCATAAAAATTATTGCAAAGGCTAGCAAAGAGGTGGATGAAAAGGCTAGTAGAAACGGGAAGAACAGGCACATCAACATGGATATTATGATGATGATCTCGACTCCAAATCTTTTAGCCATAACTCCCCCTGCAAAGGACGACATAATACCTGCCAAACCTATTGTTGCAGAGATGACCCCGCCTGTAACAAGAGGGATCTTTAACTCCTCATTCAAGAACAGGGGTGCCCAGGTAGTAATGTTTGTCAAAACTCCAACAAGGGTAAAATTAATCAAGATGGCATAGAAAATTCTTTTCTGGAATAATTCTTTAAACCGGTATTGGGTTTGGGCGCTGACCCTAATAGCGGGTTTTTTTAATAACAAAAAGGAGACGGTTGCTAAAGCAATTACCAAGGTAAAAATGGTGATGAAAAATACGCCAGATCTCCAGCCAGTCGATATAATCGAAGGAATTACGACAAAGGATAGGATCAGACCTAAACCCCATCCAGTTCCAAGAATGCCCGTTGCTCTACTGAGATCCGAAGGGCGAAACATCAATGAAAGCGTTCTAATCGCTGCTGGAAGAACAAGCCCGCCACTAGTACCCATCAAAAAACGTGAGACTATGGCGGTCTGAAAGTTGTTAGAGACGAGAAATAGGAAACAGGAGACGCTGAGGGTCACAACCGCAATGACTAACATCTTTTTACCACCAAACTTGTCGCTAAAAAAGCCGGCAGGGATCTGTACCAAAGCGTAGGCGACCGCAAAGGACGACATCATCCAAGCTGAGTCGGTGAACGTTAGGTTAATTTCAGCGATGAAGGAGTTTGATAGCGCAGCATACCCGTTGAAGCCTAATGAGACCGCAGCGAACGCAAAAGTTGACAGCGCAAGGAAGAAATATCTGATCGAATCATGATGCTGAGTGTTAAACTTGAGTCCCCTCTTTTGCCTATATTAGCTGAAATCCATTTAACCACTACTGTCTTTTTGACCCAAGCTAAAAACACGAGAGGACATTTTGATAAAAAAAGAAAAAGAGAGGAGGGTTTAGTAGATCATGCCGGCAGTGCGCAATGCCACAAGCACAAATAGGAATATTACGGTCAGTATTGCAGTCAGTTTAACCGCCCATTCCGTGCTCTTCGGAGGCTCGTCTGTTTTCCTTCCTCCACCCTGTGCCCTCTGAACGGCGCTGATACCCAAAGATATAGTAGCAGAGGCGAAAGCACCGTACTGGCATGCCCAGGTTATGTCCCTTAGCCAGATATAGTAGGCCAAGCCTATTGCGAAGCCACTAAGAACTCCCCAGAAGAAGCCGCCGGTTGTGAGCAGCGTCTTCTGTGTTCGCCCCCAGCCATGCTCGAGCAGCCCGAAGAATGCCGGCATCACTATTCTACCAGCAGCCACCGCATATGCGAACATCAGGCTGTTATAAATTTTTCAAAAAATTTTTATAAAAAAAAGATTTTAAAAAAAAATGGTTTTTATGTCTGTCGGTGTACTATCTTCCAGAGACTTCTCTTTGCCATTTCCCCCATTAAGATATACGGGGAAAAGGCTACCATTAAGATGCGAAGTATTGTTGGTTTCCCCTGTCCTAAACTCTTAAATTTGTCAAGACCATAGTCTGTTGGTAATCCTTTCCTAGGATACCACCAATATCTTATTGGCCATGAAATACCTAGGGATAGTGCTATAGTCAGAATATATGCTATTGGAACTCCCCAGAACGGCCAGTATATCGAAACTAATGTACCAACTACAGCACCAACTATAAGACCTACAAACACCCCATTAGGTGTAACCTTTGTGTATTTTGCAAAGAAACCTAAGAGAGCCGCTGGGCAAGTTGCTATAGACACAGCGTATGCAGTCGTCAATGCGTATGTGATCCAAAGTCCATAAGCATAGCATAATGGGATGTTAGCTAATGCCGCTATAATCATAATAACTCTAGCTAGCCAGTTTAATTCTCTATCACTTGCATTGGGGCGAATGAACCTCTTGTAGATGTCATGTGAAAGAGTGGTTGAACCTATGAACAACATTACAGCACTTGTGGTTATCATAGCAGCGAGAGGTCCTATAAAAGTGAATCCTAACAGACCATTTTGTGGAACTGTGTTCATCAACACCATTGACAAAGCTAACTCAGAATCTGCCAATGCTTGGGGAGTTCCTAAGGGGAACAAGGCAACAGCAGAAAGACCGATCAACAAGATCAAAAACATAAATGGTATATAGACCAATGTAGACGAGATGCCACCCCAGAATGAATGCTTTGGATTCTTAGCAGCTAACATTCCTCTGCCAGTGCTTGCTGCTACCGCATAAGTAAAGGGCATAAAAAACAGTACAAAAGTTGCTACAAACTCCCAACCAAGCGGCCCGGGAAACATTTCCCAATGGGTAGGTGGTGCTGCCGCCACAATTGCTCCCCAGCCGCCTGCAGCAGTAATAGCGAAGAACGCTGCAACTGCAAAACCTATGTAAATCAAAACGAGTTGAAATAATCCTAGCCATGCAGCTCCCCAGAATCCAGATATGACAACATAGCCTACAGAAACAATTGCTATTATGATCATCGTATCTAAAATGCTCCAGCCAGCAAAAACCGGCAACACTTTAGTCGCAGGTATGATGGCTGTGAAACTTGGACATAGAAGACAGAATATAGAGAAAATTATTGCTACCGCACCACTTACCTTTGGACCTAAAACTACTTCCACTGTCTCAGGTATTGTAAGTTTCCCAACACCTGCTCCTTTTTTAATGTACCAAGCTACTGGAGCGGCTATTGAAAAGCCACTTGCAACGGCAATGAAATACCACATTGCACCAATACCGAATAAATATATTAATCCAGGCATACCAACAGTTTGAAATCCATGAATCATCTCCGTCCCGAGAAGTCCAACAACCAGATAGAAGGCTAACATTGTATCAGCCGCAATGAAAGTCTTCTCCTTCTTCATAAATTTGTAGCGTAATAATATCACTGCACCAAGAACAAAGAGTGAGACAAAGAAAACTAATACGATTATTTGATCAGTTAATGGAGCAACCATGTTTTTCCCTAAACAACGTCTATATTATGTATACCTTATATAAACTTTGGCATAAATATTGTATTGCATAGAATATTTTAGGTTTTGTTTTAGGTTCGGTAGTTTTTCAGCTCAATATTATATTGTCTATGGGGGGGTTGTCTGCTGTCATCCGTGTGAGCAGGTTTATCGCCGGGTCTATGCACTTTGGGCTAGGAAGTTGAAGTCCCCTTGAGTCGTACTACTTACTACGGTATAGGCGCCCCATCATCAGCACTTTTAGCTGGATATATTGCCGATCCAACTACAACCTTCTACTGGTCTTTTATCATAGCTGCCTTTATAGTATTAATATCAGCGGTCTCAATGTTGGAAGTCAAAATACCTGTTAAATAAATCATATGTGCGACCAAGCTAATTTCTCTACATATTGCTTCTGGAAATCAAAAAAGTATACTGTCACTTATTTTTGTTGTTTAGAAAAAAATATTAGAAACATATCATAAAGAAAGGATGTGGTTTATTTTGGATATAAATAAAATTAAAGAGAAAGTTTTAAACGCCATAGATGAAAAAAAAGGAGAAATTATCAATTTATGTAGTGACATAATTCGAATTCCCAGTGATAACCCCCCAGGATATACAACAAAGCTTGCAGGTTTTATTCGAGAAAAGTTGGAGGAAAAAAACTTCAGGGTTGATGTATACGAGCCAAAGAAGGATATGCCAAACCTAGTTTCACAGTTGTCTGGCTCAAGGGAAAAGCCGAATCTGGTTATGAATCCACATATGGATACTTTTCCAGCTGGAGATCTACGTTTATGGGATTTTCCGCCGTATTGTGGGGATGTTAAGGAAGGCAAGATATTGGGTCGGGGTGCAGGAGACATGAAGGGAGGTCTCAGTGCACAACTCGCTGTTTTCATGTTACTTAAAGATCTGAACATAGAAATCCCTGGAAGACTTACTTTTTGCTCAGTATCCGACGAGGAGACAGGCGGAAAATGGGGGATGGAATGGCTTACAAATAATGTTTCAGAAGTAGGAACAGGCGATGCTTGTCTTAATTCAGAGCCAAGCGGTTTGGATACAATATGGATTGGCGAGAAGGGAGTATGTTGGTTAAAGCTTAAGGCTATTGGAGTTGCGGGATATGGAGGCCTTCCAATGTTGGCTGAGAATGCGATCTCCAAAATAGTTAAGGTAATACCTATAGTTGAAACTCTCGCAGAAATTAGTAGAGAAGCTCCAGAAGATTTAACAAAGGTTATACAGAACTCAAAGTCTGAGGCTGAAAGAGACTGGGGGAAGGGTGCCGGAAAAGCGATAGACCATGTTACAGTCAATGTGGGGGTAATTAAAGGCGGTGAAAAAATCAATTTGGTTCCAGGAATTTGTGAAATTGAACTGGACACTCGGCTTCCGGTGGGCGTTACCCCAGAAGGACTTCTGAAAGAGTTGAAGGATCGTTTAAGTGACGCAGGTATAACAGGTATAGAATGTGACTTCATAGTAAAAGGTAAAGCAACCTACACTCCTCCAAGAGAAAGACTAGTTAAATTAGTGAGTGAAAACGCTAAGACTATAACGGGAGCATACCCCACACGTACACTTGTCTTTGGCGCTACAGATACACGCTTCTTGAGGCTTAAAGGCGCTCCATCTATAATGTATGGTCCAAAGGTTCATAACATGGGTGTTCCTAACGAATACATAACAGTTGATGACTACATAAAAACCGTAAAGATACACGCCTTATCAATAATTGATTACCTTTTCGCATAAGCGTGTAAGTTAAATTCAAAGGCTTTGATAAAATGTAAATAGCATACCTATAAATCTTACCCTAGTAAATTTTATAAGTTTGGCATTATTATGTCGGAAACTCGTATGTTCATGAAACCATAAGTTGATGTTGACCATCTAGTGATTTCTACTAAAGCCTAGGCTTTGGTGTCACTAAATTTCCTAAAGTCGCTGGTTTAAAGATGCCTTCCCTGTAGGTCAAAAAAGAGGGGGGATTTGTCTTTATTTTTTGATCCATAGTCCGTATGGACCTAGTTCTTCGGTTATGTTTTCGAATCCTGTTTCAGTTATCAGGTAGACGTTCTCAGGCATATTAGCTAGATGAAGACCGTTCTCACAATCCATTGTTGGTATTTCTATACATATTGTCATTCCTGGTTTCAGTTTATAGTCCTCTTCTTTTACGATGTATGGTGGTTCGTGTAGGTTTAACCCGTTTCCGTGGCCAAACCAAGTTATAAACTCTTTTTCTGTGAAAAGTTTTGCCTGTTCAGGATCGTATTTTGCCATCTCTTCAACAGGTTTTGTCCATAAGTCTCCCATTCTTGTGCCTGGTCCAAGTATCTCTTCCGCCTTCATTGTGCCAATCTCGTCGAGCCATGCCAACTTCCTTATCTTTGGGCCGGGATCACCAATTGCTACGAAGCGTTGGCAGTCTGCTTCGTATCCTAGGTATGATGGTCCTCCATCAAGGATAAGTATGTCGCCTTTCTTTAGTTCGCGGTCGAAGAACCCCATGCATGCTATAATGTATTTTCCGTCTTCAAACTTCTGGGATTGCATCTGCCAGCAGTGCCATGCTGTTGAGTCGACGATGCCGCCGTCGACGAATATTTTCATCATCTCCTTGAAGATGTCGTACTCGTTGATTCCTGGCTCTGCCATGTCGAAGACTTTCCGGTATGCTTTACCTGTTACGCGGTAAAGCTTCCTCATAACGTCCTGCTCCCACTTGGACTTGACATATCTCTGCTCCCAGATCAGGTCTGTGGCGTTGACAAACTTTACGTCTGGTAGTGCTTTCTTGATTCTTTCCCATTGGAGCAGGGTCATGCCATCCCAGAACATGCTTGACAGCTTTCCACCTGAGAAGCCCATCTCAACGCCTATTGTCCCCTTGTCCAGTTTGAGATCCTTTATAACCTCTGCGAACAGTTCAACAGGCTCTGCGGCTTGAGGTGTTGGTGGATTTGGGTGGCCGGAGTATTGTACCCTGTTTTCAGCGTATCCTGTCACCTCCAGGTTGACGCTTCCCAAACCTTCATCTACCATCGTTGTGGGGCCGTCTCTGGGCACAATTCCGACGGTGAGGAAGTTGTAGGGGTACGGTTTTCTAAACCCGAAGTAGTAGATCCAGTTTTTCTCGTGGGTAGTCATTATGGCGTCTATGCCTTCCTTCTCCATCCACTCCCTTGCCTTTTCAACCCTAGACTTCCACTCACTCTTGGGCATGTAGGGAAACTTCGGTTCAAGAGCCGGCATACGGATAGTCTTTTCTAACTCAGTCAAAATACACACCTAAATTCAATATGTATTATTCCCTTATAAATATAATTCGTATTACAAATAGGGTCCCCAGAAAACCCAGGGTTTAAACTCTAGGATGAATGGACAAGGTTCACTGAGATATATTTTACCATTTATGGTACTCTTATCTTCAAATATACTGAAGTGATAAATAAATCTTGGTATGGCTGCTAAAAACACAATAATAATTTATATCAACTGTGTTCTTTACAATTGAATCACATCAACACCATTATATTGAAATTTAGCCGTTTCTTCCGAAATCCCCCTCGAAAAAGGGGCATTTTTAAAATTCCTTTAACCAGTTGACACAAGCATAAACTAAACCTTTCAAAAATTGCCAAAGTATTTGTGGTGAAATCAAATGGAAGTACATCTCCTCTTATAATTTCTGAAAGGTTACTTGCATGGAATATCTCACATTAATAATTGTTCGATCAGATCTAGTAAGATTCTCATTGCCATTTCAATTTCATCAATCTCAATGAACTCGTCTACAATATGTGCTTTACTTATATCACCCGGTCCAAAAATCACTGCGGGTATCTTTACATCATTGACAAAATTTCTCACATCTGTACCGCCTGAGATCCCCACTACCTTGGCTTTCTCCCCTATAACCTTCTCGTAACTTGCTATGAGATATCTCACTATGCTACTATCAGATGGGATTTCAGCTGGTTCCCATTCCGTTCTTATGCTTATTTCATAAGAGAATTCTGGATCCTCTGACTTCATCTCTTCAAGAATATTCTGGAGTTCTCTCCATGCTTCTTCGATAGTCTCTCCTGGTATTAAGCGTCTATCTACAACCAAATTACAGAGGTCGGGTATCATATTATCCTTGGTTCCCCCATCTATCATGGTAACTTTTATGGTTGGTTTAAAACCAAGCTTATACTTTTTCTTGGCAAGAATCTCGGCATTATATTCGTCAAGTTTTGATATAACTTTACTTGCTTTGGATATGGCATTTATACCCTTTTCAGGTACACTTGAGTGTGCAGACTTACCTTTGACCGCAATACTGCTCCAAATGCCGCCGCCTTGTGCGATTCCAATGTTGCATGAAGTGGGTTCCAGCACGACTCCCCAATCTCCGATGATACTCATCTTTGGTAAAAATTCTTTAAGTAAGTACTGCGTGCCAGGCTCAAGTTTCTCCTCACCTACGGCAAAACTTAGTACCAGATTACCGGATAATCTTGCGTTCTTTGCGATCCTCGCTATCTCAATCATCATTCCCAAAGAAGATTTCATATCACAAGCCCCACGGCCATATATTCTGCTATTAACCATTTTACCCTCAAATGGAGGATATCTCCACCTCTCCTTATCCCCTTCTGGGACGACATCTATGTGACCATTCAATATGAGCGTCCTCTTTCCTTCGTCTCCCCTCACGACCCCTACCACTTGTGGTCTGCCTTCTAACGGTGCTTGCACAAGATATGCCTCAATGCCGTACTCCTCCAACTTCGACTTTATGTACGATGCACATCGCTCCTCCTCTCCAGGTGGATTTCTGGAAGGAATCCTTATGAGTTCGCAGATAGTTTGCAACAATAATTCCCTTTTGAAAATTAAACTCAAATTCATCACCAACTTTTTATATATTTTTATTGATTATATAGTTTTTATAAAAATGGAAAATTGAAAACCGATTGTTATTTTTTTGTCTTGCTCCTCTGTATTATGTTTCCATCCAGAGGTATCTTCGGCACCTCAAGGATAGGGATACTTGTCTTGCTCTCCCCGCCCGACATCTGCCTAACGGGCAGGGACTTGTCTATCCAGTTACTCTTGATCTTCATCTCGAGCTCCTTATCTGCTATGACAGGTTTGAAGGTAGCCTTGATTAGGTCGACGAGTTCTTTGTTGTCTAGCCACTCCTCGGGTGCCACGATGTGCGTATCATCAAAAGCCACGTGGATCTCCGGAGTATCCAGCCTCTCCCCTGATAGCACCATGAATGCCTTGTTGCTCAGGGCGATGGTTGTGAAGACATAGTGCAGGAACTCATGTGCTACACATGCCTTTAGTGTACTCTCCTTTGCGTAGAGTAGGAAGGGGAGCGAGATCTCGACGCAGAGTTGGTACGCATCATTCAGTTTGCGGATCTGAGTAGAGGCGTAGATGACCGTACCTGAGAAGGTTGAGGAGGGGTACTTGATCAGGATCAGCGAGGGATCAAACACCATTAAGGGGTAGCTCAGACCAGAGGCGTCCTCGACAGCCGTGACCGCCCTTTCAAGGTTGGGAAGCTTCTCGTAAAAACTCTTCAGTACCTCGTCGCTGATCCTTCCCCTCTCGTGGGCCTCGTTTATATTTTCGAGGTACATTTTGCGCTGTCGGGACATTTGTAACACTCTAGAATGGTAGTTTGCTCTCCATCATCATGACAAGGAACTTGATCCCGTTTTCTAGGTCCTTCTTGGAGACGACCTCGCTGCAGCTATGGACATACCTTGCAGGTATAGATATGCAGCCGGAGGGAACCCCTTCTTGGGCGATCTGCATCGCCGTGGCGTCCGTGGTTCCACCCTCTAGCACCTGGAGCTGGTAGGGTATACGCGCCTTCTCTGCGAGCTCCATCATCCACCCTCTTACTATAGGGTTCGCGATTGTTCCACCAGTAAGCGAGTCCCTTCTACCATCTGCAACAAGGATCGATAGACCGTTGCCCAGCTTGACGGGTGCCTCACTTTCCGTAATCTCTGGATGGTCGCCCGCTATCGTTGTGTCTATGGCTATCCCGATGTCAGGCTTAACGGCAAAGGCACTTATTGTTGCCCCCCTCAGCCCTACCTCCTCCTGAACCGTGAAGACCCCCACCACCCTGTTGGTTGGCTTTGCCCTCTTGAACGCCTCGATCAGCAGGTAGCAGCCTGCTCTGTCATCCATAGCCTTGCCTACGATGATATCATTCTCCAGCTCAGTGAGGTTCCTGTCTATAGTTATGGGCGTTCCTACCTTGACCCCGAGCTTCGCCAGCTGATCCTTCGTCGCCCCAGCGTCGATAAACATCTTGTCATACGTGACCAGCTGCTTCCGCTCCTCGTCCTTCATGATATGTATCGCCTTGCACCCTATCACACCATGTATCCTCTTCTTCATGCCGTGGATCCAAACTCTCTGGCCCAAGAGTATGTGGTCGGGTACGCCGCCCAGCTTCGCAAATCTGATGAAGCCCTTATCATCAATATGCTTCGCAAGTAGACCTATCTCGTCGGTGTGCGCAGCAATCATTATTGTCTTGGTACCCTTTCCCTTCTGGACGTACAGGTTCCCAAACTTATCCTCCCTCATCTCGTCGACGAAGCCCTTTAGCTTCTTCTTTATGATCTCCGGTATCCCGTATTCGAAGCCCGAGACTCCCGGTGCTTCGCTTATCTCTCTCAACAGATTAATATCCATCTAGTACGCCCCCCTTAGCATTAAGTAATTTCTGAAGTCTCTAGTCACTTCAAGCGTATTTATCTTGCTGCTATTTAAACGCACATTTCCAGCCTAAAAGAACCCCACGCCAGTTATCGAATCAATCCTCTCCGACGACCTTGACATCAATCTCCTCGTTCCCTACCTTTATGTGGAACCACCTTACCTCCTTCCGCTTCTCAGCCTCACTGCTTTCGGCTACTACCTTCATCTCTCCCTTCAGAAAAGAAGTCGCAAGCTGGGGAAATAGAAGGTACGTAAGGGCATCCTCATCCTTTTTGAAAAGCCTCTTCGCCTCCTCTGGTATATTATTGAAGGAAAGCTCCTTGGGCACCTCGCCTGGCTTGACCTTCTCCATCAGATCCCTACTTATCTCACCAGGGGGCTTCCCGTAAAACCCCCTGATATAGTTCTCCAGTTCCTTAATCAACATGCCGTACCTGTTGCCGGTTATAACGTTCATTACAGCTTGGGTTCCCACTATCTGGCTCATGGGGGTCACGAGCGGTGGGTATCCCAGATCTCTCCTCACGATAGGAACCTCCTTCAGTACCTCGTTCATCTTCGATAGGGCGTTGTACTCCTTCAATTGCACGACGAGGTTCGAGAGCATCCCACCTGGGATCTGGTGGCGTAGCGCCCGTGGATCGATCCTTTCTGTAGCCTCGGAGGTATATCCCTTGTACTTCTCCCTAACTTTCTCAAAGAAGTCTGCTGCATCACTAATCAGCTCAATGTTGATGTGTGCCAAGAGCCCTGTTCCCCTCAGCGCCTCGTAAATCGTCTCAATGGCTGGCTGAGAGGCGCCAAACGCGAACGGAAATAGCGCGGTATCGATGAACTCTGCGCCGGCATCTATTCCCTTTATGTACGATAGGGAGGCGAGACCGCAGGTATAGTGGCAGTGTAGCCCAACCGGGAGCCCCGTCTCCTTCCTTATCCCCCTGACGATATCATAGGCTACTCGGGGTGCCAAGAGCCCAGCCATGTCCTTTATCCTTACGGCATCCACCTTTAGCTCTGCGATCTTCTTCCCCATGTCTATGAAGTAGTCTACCGTGTGAATTGGGCTGAGGGTGTACACGACGTCCCCATGAACCTCTGCCCCAATTTCCTTAGCAACGTGTATCGCTCTCTTCAGGTTTCTTATATCGTTCAGGGCGTCGAATATCCTGAAGACGTCCACCCCGTTCTCATAGGACCTCCTGACAAAGGCTTCCAATACCTCTTCTGGGTAGTGCTTGTACCCTACCAGGTTCTTTCCCCTCAGGAGCATAACAACTTTGGTTTTTTTCAGGCTTCTCTTTATCTTCCTAAGCCTCTCCCACGGGTCTTCGTTCAGGTACCTGATGCAGGAGTCAAAGGTCGCCCCGCCCCAAGCCTCCAGTCCATAGAAGCCGATCTCATCCATCTTCTCCAGTATGGGCAGTATATCGTCGGTCCTAACCCTGGTGGCGAATAGCGACTGTTGTCCATCTCGAACCGTGGTGTCTACAACCTTGAGCAATGTCGGCACCCAATAGAATTAGTAAAGACTAGATATGCATTTAAAAATATATTGCTTTACATTTGTACAATCCTTTTCAAGACTAATCAATGATATCATCGTTCCCAGGATAATCGTTAATAGTCGATTTTCCTCACGATAAAAGCCGACAATTAACATTATATACTTCGACAGCCATCTATAATATGGCGATAAAAATGTCCCTGCTACAGGTGAGAAGGATTGTCCATAAGGTAAGGAGGGCAAAACCTGTAAAGTCTAGAACAGATGCTCTATGGGACAGTCCGCTTGTGCTTTGGGAGCCACAAGAGTAAAACGAATATAACCCTCCTGTTTTGAATTATAATAGGAGGTATGTGTTTGAGCATTATTTTAGAAGTCGGACAATTGTTGCCATCCTCGCTTCTAGACCTTACCAACATCATAGTGTACCTTATAGTTGCGATAATAATCCTCTGGTTCCTTGGGTCCGCAATTAAGGTAGTAAAGGAGTACGAGAGGGCCGTGATCTTCAGGCTAGGCAGGCTGCTGGGCGCAAAGGGTCCCGGCATATTCTTCATCATCCCATTCGTAGACGCTTTCAGGAAGGTGGACCTGCGGATACTAACATTCGACGTCCCCAAACAGATGATAATCACCAAGGACAATGTGACGGTACAGGTCGACGCTGTGGTCTACTACAGGGTCTTCGATCCGAGTCTCGCAATCGTTAAAGTCGAGAACTACGTCCTGTCGACAAACCTGCTAGCACAGACGACCCTAAGGGACATACTCGGGCAGGTTCAACTTGACGAACTCCTTACAAAGAGGGAAGAACTCAATCGTAAATTGCAGGAGATTCTTGACGTCCCCACCGATCCATGGGGTGTAAAGGTGACGGCCGTGGTGATAAAGGATGTCACGTTGCCGGAGTCCATGCAGAGGGCTATGGCAAAGCAGGCAGAGGCCGAGAGGGAGAGGCGTTCCAGGATAATAATCGCAGAGGGCGAACAACAGGCAGCTCAAAAGATGAGCGATGCAGCGGAGCTGTACCAGAAGAACCCACTCGCGCTAAAGCTGAGGGAGTTCCAGATGCTCACGGAGGTCGCGAGGGAGAAGAACTTGATAGTGGTGACATCGTCCGAAACCCAGAGTCGTGTCGGGGAGTTTACCGCCATAGCAAAGGGCCTTGACAGGCAAGTCAAAAAGACGGAGTAATAGGGAACAATGATTAGGCGAACAATCCCTGCCACGCTCCTTATCCCCGCCTTTTTTGTGGTTTTACTCTTTCTCGCGGGTGCCCCCACGGTTCAGTCAGCCGGGGAGAAAGTCCTTGCCTTCAGGCTGACCGGCACGATATCCAATGCCCACGCAGACGCCTTCTCAGATGCTCTCATCACCGCATCCTCAGAGCGTTGCTCCGCAGTTGTCCTAGTGCTCTCGACGCCGGGCGGGAGCCTCGACGCCATGTTAAAGATGATCACCGCAATTGAGAATTCGCCTATACCAGTCATTGCGTACGTATACCCCGCTGGCACCACCGCTTGGTCGGCCGGAACCTATTTGCTCATGGCCTCCCACCTCGCAGCAATGGCCCCGAACACCATCATCGGCTCGTGCCAGCCAGTCCAATACTCTCCCCTTGGGAGCGTCCCTGTGAACGACACCAAGTTAATCAACGCTGTGGTTTCAGTGATGGCAACACAGGCGAAGGCCCACAACAGAAACCAGACTCTTGCCGTCCAGTTCATAACAGAAAATACCAACGTGGACGACGAGGAGGCCTACAGGTACATGGTCATCGAGGTCAGGGCGAGTGACCTGGAGTCACTACTCAGGCAGGTTGACGGCAGGGTCGTCAACACCACATCCGGTACGGTAGTGCTGAAGACTGAAGGGGCAACAGTGATCGAATACAGCTTCAGGCTCAGGGACAGTGTCATAAACGCGGTATCCGATCCCCTGATCTCAAACATCCTGTTCATAGTAGGCATCTTTGCACTAATATACGGGTTTCATGCTCCTGGACACGGAGGGGAGATCTTTGGCGGTCTGGCCCTGCTACTCGCCCTAGTGGGCTTGGGCTTTGACATCAACATCATCTCCATCGTGATGATCGCCCTCGGCGCGATCCTGCTTATCTACGAGCTCGCGACGCCTGGCTTCGGGGTCTTTGGCTTCTCGGGTATAATAATCCTCACCATAGGCTCGCTCTTCTTGGTGCCTTTCAGCCCGGAGAAGTGGTTCGTCTCCAGCGACTGGTACGCAACGTTCACCTACTCCATCCTCGCCGCGTCCGTCTGCATAGCCGCCATCTTCCTCTTCATCATCATAAAGATCCTCCAGATAAGGCGAAAGCGCCCGACTGTTGGAACGCTGATCGGAGACGAGGTCGTAGCCTCCGAGGATGCCCCCCCTGGGGTATTAGTATTCGTACTCTACAAGGGAGAGTACTGGAAGGCCAGGTGTGAAAAGGGCATAATGAAGGACAGGAGGTACAAGATTGTCGGCAAGGATGGACCGGCACTCATCCTTGAAGAGGTGCCTTGAAAAACTTTTTACGTATCACTCTCAAATATAATCGAGGGAGTTGAAGTTGACTTATTCTGTTGAAGGGGTTTCAATAATCGAGACTGAAGACATCAGAGCCAAAAAGCCTACAATTCTGTGCGGTCTTCCAGACGTCGGGCTGGTCGGTATAATTGCTGTATCGCACGTAATAAAGGAACTAGGCATGAAGGAGGTCGGGTACTTCGACTCAGACATATTCCCACCGATAGTTGTATTCCACCACGGGGAGCCCACCTATCCTGTGAGGGTGTACCAGAAGGATACCCTTCTGGCTATCTTCGCCGAGACGTCACTTTCCCCGGAATCCATCTACCCGCTTTCTAAGGTTATAGTCGGCTGGGCAAAGGAGAAAGACTCACCCCTCCTCGTTTCTCTGGGGGGCATAGGCGTCCCGAACAGGATAGATATAGATATACCAAAGGTCTACGGGGCGTCAAATAGCGCGTCACTAAGGGAGTCCATCAAGAAGTATGAGATCCCGGTGATGGAGGAGGGATTCCTCGTGGGACCGTACGCGCTTATAGCCAAGCTCTCCATTCACAACGACCTGCCAAACCTACTGCTGATGGCAGAGTCGTACCCGCAGTACCCTGACCCTGGCGCCGCTGCCGTGGCGATATCTACCCTCAACAAATTCGTGCCGATCAACGTGGACACAAAGTCCCTGATCGAGAAGTCCGAGGAGATCCGCCTCAACGCCAGGGAGCTGATGCGCAAGACCTCCGAGAACATGCAGAAGATGGGGAAGTCCCAGGAGTATGAGCTGCCACTCATGTACGTCTGAGGTGGTCAAAATGCCAGCACCCAAAAAGATGCCTATGGAACCCGCGGATACCTGGTCCTACGGCGTCATGTGGGACCACATCAGCGGGTGCCTCGAACCATTGACAGAGTTCCACGACAAGGAGAACGAGCTGATGATCCAGATAGACATGCCTTGCGTCAGACGGAAGGCGGACGTGGAGGTCAACCTTACAGAGGACACAGTCGCTATAGAGGCCAAGATGAATAGGGTGGTGCAGTACGAGAAGTGGGGGACGTTCCAGAGGGAGGCAAAGTTCTTCCGGTACTCGAAGATGTTCACCCTACCCGCGAAGATCGATCCAGAGCATTCAAAGGCCAGATTCAAGGACGGCATACTGGAGCTCCACTTGCCCAAAAAGGAGCGACGCTACAACGTAAAGGTAGAGTGATTCATTAACTCTTTTTTTCCTTTTTAATTTTCATTTTGCTAGCCTCAGCTCGCACTATCTCTCTTCTCTGCAACATCCTAAAGTTTATTAGCAAAGCCCAAATCACCAAGAATTATGCCCTTCAAGATCCTCAACGGTCTTCTTGATCCAGACGAGAGGGAGATGTACATCCTCCGCAAGATCGCGGCCTCTCAGGAGGGCTACTCCAAGGTTCCCTTCAGAGATCCCGTTGAGGGCATAATGAAGGAGCTTCAGCTTACAGACGGGGTGGAGAAGACCGAGGTGGAGCCCTGGCTCATACCTACGCCCCCTCCCGAGATGCGCTTCATGCTGACCGTAGAGAACTTCGTCACGTTCATGGACTCCAATGGCTGCCTCGACTACTCCAACACCGTAAGGGACAAGGTCCGAGCCAAGGTGTTCCCCGAGGTGCCACTGATGTTCGGGGTGGATCACTCCCTATCCGGCGGGGTCATCGAGGCGGCGGTTAAGGAGCACGGTGGCGAGAACGTTAGGTTGGTGGTCTTCGACAGCCACTTCGACTTCATTCTCCCGACCATCAGGTGCGGCCTCATCCAGTACGACATGGAAACGAACCCTCATACCAAGTTCACGCAGGGCGACCCCTACGTCTTCAACAGGCAGGACAGCTACAATGCGGACTCCTTCCTCAGCTTCGTACAAAAGATGATGCCGCCAGAGAACATACTCGTGGTGGGCGTCTCTGACTACCCTCCCAAAGCCGCCGAGGAGATAGGCGACGAGAGGGTCAGGCGCTACGTGGAGTTCTACAAGGGAATAGCGTCGTCCGGCGTCCGCGTGATTAGGAAGGAAGATGTAAAATCAAAGAACGAGGCAGTAAAGCTCGCCCTCTCGAAGACCGATAAGCCCTACACGTACGTCTCCATTGACGTGGACGTCTGCGCCAACGCCCCCCTCAGGGGTGCGCGGTTCCTCGACTGCTACGGTCTCGACCACAGCGCCCTCTACGGACTGGTCTCTGCCCTGAAGCAGTCCCTCAAGTCTTCGGAGCTTGTGGGCCTGGACTTTATGGAGTTCGACGTCTACAATGCGGGCGCCCTCATCTCAGGGAAGGTAGACAGGACCTACCAGATCATGGCTGAGGTCTTCAGGCGACTGAGCGGCGCCGTCCGGTGATGCCCCAAATCCGTAGCGCCAAAAGTCGAATTTATTGACGATGAACCAGAAGATCGGCGCCGTCTCCTCGAGACTCGCCTTCGCCGACGACATCCTCCCTGCCCTGAAAAGCTCCGGTATGGGAGATGTGATAGACCTGATCGTCACGTCCAAGGACATCTCTGTAACTAAGCCCTCACCCGAACCATTCCTTCTGGCGGCGGAGAAGCTGAAGAGGGACGTCAAGGAATGCGTGGCGGTAGGCGGCTCCCTCGAGGACATAAAGGCTGGGAAGACAGCCTGTATGCTCACGGTCGCCTACACTGGCGGATTCTACTCGCTGGAGGAGCTCTCAAGGCACAACGCAGACCTGGTGATAGACGACCTCTCCAAGCTGATCCAGCTGGCTCGGGCCCCACTGTAATCCGAAAAACCTTTTTTACGTACATTGGAGATATCTTTTAGGGAATGGGGCTGTCTTATTCTGAAGAAGGTTGTCAGGACAGGACCACTCTGGCAAAATTGCTTTCTTCTAGCGTAATGGGCTTTATGATATGCACTTCTATTCTCTAACAGAATCGCACAATGCCTTCACATTGTCGATTGGTGATCCTATGGGGATATCGCAGGCCGCACCTAGAGCAAAACCACGCCCTGCCGCCTTAAGGCAAGCCTTAGCCTCCTTGAGAACGTCCTCGGGCTTCTTTGCTAATATATCTGTGGTGTTCACGTTGCCCATTATGGTAACGCGCTCCCCAAAAACATTCTGTGCATAGGAAAGGTCAACCTGTGTGTCCAAACTCATCAGGTCAGGAGAAATCTCCTTTATTAAGTCTAGCCGATCCGTGGTATTGCCGCAGATGTGAAGAAACGCCTTCATGCCAAGCTTCCTTGTTTCCTGCAGAATTGTTTGAATGTACGGCATGGCAAAACTCTTGAAGTGCTTAGGTGATATGAGACCAGCAGAAGCGGTCGGGTCGCACCAGAAAATCGCGTCCACACCCGTCTCTTTTACCAGCTTCGCGTACTCTAACATGACCCTTTTCGAATAGTCAATCAACGCATGTAGTTTTGCGGGGTTTTTCAATATGTCCAACATCATCCTCTCAACACCCCTCAACTCGCCGGAAAGGGTGAATGGGAGAGCAAGGGTGATGTAAGTGTACTTCTCCTCGCCGAGCTTCCCATGAAGGTATTTTGCGATTTCAAAGTCGTTTACCGATCGCGCATGAGCTGCAATATTGGGCAACTCTAACTTTGCTACATCGTCCAAAGACTTTACTACAGGCTCCATCGTTGCCGGGTTGCTCTCATCGGGTATCACAACCTTGCAGCCACATGCCTCCACTGGAGTGAGCCAGTCCCAAAGGACCTCAAGAGCGTCAAATGGGACCATCTTCAGCATTTGCATCTGCGCCTCCGCCCCCTTTACGGGCCTTGAGAAAGCTTCGGGAACCTTAAGCCCAGCAGCGACGAGTGCCCAGAATCCTTGAAAAGGGGGAATGACCGGTATGCGATCAGGTTCAGTGAACTTCAAAATGGCTTCGACTCTCTCTCTGGCTCTCATTAACTATCACCGTCACTAAACTTTAATAATAAAAAAGGGGGAGTGTAGAAGCCCCTCGCATTAAAGGACCTTCTCCACCAGTTCCATGACATCGAGAACTTCCATTCCCGCGTTCATTGCCTTCGAAGATTCATCAAGGTTTCTTTGGCAGAATGGGCATGTGCTAGCAAGTGTCTTTGCACCAGTCATTGCAGCCTCTTTTATTCGTTCTTCTCCTGTCCATAATGCAAAGTCAGGAAATGCTGATTTTACCCCGCCGCCTGATCCGCAACACCATGCGATTTCTCTGTTTCGTTCCATCTCCACCAGTTTCACACCAGGGATCGCCTTCAAAAGCTCCCTTGGCGCCTCGTAGACCGCCTTTTCCCCAAGGTTTCTTCCTATATGGCAAGGATCGTGGTATGTTATTGTGTTATTGATTGCCTTCTTGAACTTCAGCTGGCCTTTCTTAAGCAAGTCCGCCAAGAGTTGGGTGGAGTGCAATATCTGGAAGTTGTGCTTGATTCCCAGAAGGTCTCCGTAACTCTCCTTGGAATAGTCGTGGGACCAGACCTTGAAGCAGCCTGGGCAAGAGGTAACGATAGTCTCAGCACCGGTACCCTTGACTAATTCGATGTTGTGTTCCGCCAGGTCCTTGACCGGATCCCACTGACCTGTTCTGATCATCGGGGAGCCGCAGCAGTACTCGTCATCCATGACTGTAAAGTTCAGCCCAAGCTTCTTGAATGCCTTGACAGTGGATATTGCTATGTTCTTCTGCCTGTAGGAACCTGTGCAGCCCACGAAGTACACGAAGTCTGGTTTATTGGAAAGCTTTGTCTCACCAATGGCCTCCTTAAGCCAGGCGGTTCTCTTCCCATGCTTCTCGTCGAATGGGTTATGCTGGGCGGCAATTGCCTCCGCAAATCTCTTGTGCTCTCTTGGACCTAGACCTCTAGACACCGCATCTGCCCTGACAGCTTCCAGCAATGGCATTGCTAAATCATAGATCGGTCTTGTCCCGTCCGTTTCGACAACGTGGCATTGTTCCGAGCAGTTGCCGCAAAGCGTGCACTCGAAGAATGGCCTTGCGATATCGCTGGACCAACTTATCCTCCCCTTAAGGAGGGCAAGTGCCAGTTGCATTTTGCCACTGAGGAAGTAGGGATCGAAGTTCCCCCATTCCCCGCTGGGGCAGACTGGGTTCCAATACTGCGACTGGTACCAAGTCCTGCATGTGCCACAGTGCACGCACTGTGTGGGGACGGCTGCCTCTTCGAGCCTTGCCTCAAGATGTTTGTACGGTTTTGAGTATTGCATTTTCTCCACTCCTATAAGTCCAATTGTCCAGGATTCATTATCCGGTTCGGATCGATCATCTTCTTGATCTGCTTGATAAGGTCTACAGCAACTGGGTCCGAGCCAAGCCAGTTAAGCCTCGCGAAGTAGGCAGGGGCTTTGTAGAGGATTACACCTTGCGCTCTCATCGTCGCACCGATATCCTTGAGGCACGCCCGGTGCCTCTCCACATCCTTGGGTGTGTCGTGTTGCCTTCCGAAGACGTTGTACCTGACGATTCCTTCGTGGCCGTGGTCCATCAGCCTGTTGTACGCTTGGATGTAATGACCGTCTGCCATGTAACCGTGCTTATCCATGACCTTCTCGACGGCCCTGTATACCTCGGCATTCTTGGATGGTGGGCAGTAGCCGCCTACCCACTGAGCCCTGCCGCCTCTTCCGCCGGTGATGTCGTTCGAGAGTTGCAATGGTAAATACTTGAAGTAACGAATCTGGTCGCCCTTTGTGTAAGTTGAGACAGCATCCTCAAAAAGTGTGAGCTTTCCGCCCCCCTCCTTCGTTACCTGCTGGACGATTTCATCCTTTGCCTCCAGTTCCTTCTCGGTATTGGCCGTGAAGGACACCCAAGAGCTAAGCTCGGCCTCGCCCGGCCTTATGCCCTCGCTGAATGGGATCTTCTCTCCTGCCTCGACCCTACCCCATGCCCAGTTATTAGAGGCGACGTCGTCTACGATGCCCCTCCTGGCTATCATGCGCTGTAGCTTGAAGCCGCGCTCGACCGTGTCCGCGTCCATGATGTAGTCTCTTCTAAAGGGTCGCTTCGGGAAGAGCTTAAGGCTAGCCTTTGTAATCACACCGCTCGAGCCGTTCCAGCCAACGAAAAGTCCGATTAGGCCATAGTCTGGAAGACCTGCATGGTGACTCCAGTAAGGCGAAGACATGGCAGAGCCCGTGCGGATCATCTCACCAGTTGGCAGAACAGCCTCAATGGCGTTCAAGAAGTAACTACCGTCCCCATATGCCATGGAGAGGTCGGTCATGCCATACATTATGCACGCTGCAATCCAGCCGGAGGTGGGGGGTGCGTAAGTTACCGGAATCCTAAGGGTTGGATGATGCTTATTCATGTAGCCAACGATCTCTGCGTATGTGATTCCTGCCTCAACTAGGGCGTACTGATCCTCCTCGTTTATCTCTATGACCCTGTTCATCCGCCTCATATCAAGGACTATACCCCCCTCGCGGGGAGTTGCAATTGAGCCAATGCTCGAGTTCGCCACCATGGGGGTAACCGGGATTTTCTCGCGGTTGGCCAGCCGGACAATCGCTTGAACCTCTTCAGCGCTCTTGGGCATTGCCACGTAGTCTGCCTTCCCTGGTGCCTCGAATGTCATGAAATCCTCGGAGTACGTGAAGAGAACGTCTTCACTGATACTCGTGTATCTTGAGCCTACAATGGATGCCAATTGTTCATATATTCTGGATGATGTTGTGCTTTGTGGTCTTTCAGTTGTTACAACCATACTCTCACCATATTTTTTGTGGTGATAATACTTAATATGTAGTAATTATTTATAGGTATCTTCTTAAGACTTAAACTATTCAATATAAAAAGTATTTATTTAGTAATATGATAGCATTAGTCAAGTTTTAGAAATATAAAAATTACTTATCGTGTCATTAGCATAGAATCAACTGTTTTGAAGCTAAGCCGCATTCGGATGAGGAATGGAACCGATCTAATCAATATTACGGGATTTATACTGACCGGCGATCGTTTGAAATACTCAACCACCAATTACAGGGAGTAATATGTCCACAATATCTTTAGGATCTACTTTCGAGCGCAATCCATCGAGGAACATGCAGTGCCTTCCGTTTATCAAGATATTCAGATCCGTTCTAACCCCATTTTCCGTCAGCAGGTGTTTTCCATATGTTGGGTTCGTTTTGATCAGTTCTGTGATCAGCCCTCCAACGTCTTCAACATCGGCATCGATCTCAACCTCTCTCATCTCAGCCGGCACTTGAGGACCGTTGATCCTAACCTTCGTCAACCGTTTTGCACCACGTTAAACTTCCAACGCCAACTTCTTTAAAGTATCTCCCGTCGGGATGCCGTTGTTGTTCCATCCCCGCAGGTCGTAGTACATGTCGAGGAGCCTGTCAAAATCCTCCCTCCCTATCTTCCATCCAGTGTCTAGGCGGTTCCCGTGCATCCTCTCAGGCAGGCAGTCGTCCTTTCGGGAGATGCCCTCCCGAACGTTGAACAGCCGGGTGAGGTTGTATATTCGCTCGCCGGTTCTCAGAAACGCTTCTTTATCCATCGAAATGCCGATCGTTTTGAGCATCTCGATACTCAGATCCACCCAAACTTCGGGGTCACCAGTTGTATTCGCCGGGATGTTGTCGCAGCTTATCAGGGTCCAGAGTGCGGCGTTCCTGTCCTGCAGGTACTTTGTCAGGTGTGCCTTGCCCTCTATGGTGAAGGGGGCCTTCAGCTCAGATGTTATCGTCCAAGCCCTGAGATGGTCCGCTCCCCTGTCCGCCGTGGCATAGGCCAATCCCATCCCCACAACCCCCCTCGGGTCGTACCCTGGGAACTCCAGCCCTTTAATCTGTAGCGCCAGCCTCTCGGCGCCGAGCTTCTCTGATGCTCTTTTCACCCCCTCGGCCAGGAGATCTCCGACCCCCTCCCTTTTGGCTATCCTGTTAAGTAACCTTATGTGGCCCTCGATATCCCCGAACCTCACACCGAAGTCGTATATCCCCCCCTCGGTGCACTCCATTGCAAAGGACACCACAACACCGGAGCTCATCGTATCCATGCCGAGCACGTTGCAGACCCTACATATGCGAACGACCCTGCCTAGCTCTAGGTGATTGCAATTGAAACCATTCAGCGCGACTGTCTCGTATTCTAGCCTGTCCACCTCGTCGTCGCCGACTTTGACATGCACTCCACATGCTAACGGGCACAAGGGGCAGGTATGCTTCCGAATGGTGTACTTCCTTATCTCCGGAACTGCGAGGCGCTCCCAGCCGCTTGCATACCCCTCTCTAAAGTTCTTAACGGGTAAGACCTTGGCATTTGCGGACATCTCGACAGCTGGCAAATTGCCCCCAAGATCGATGCCCTTTACGACATAGTTTCGCAGATACTCCACATCCTTCAAGTACAGCCTTCTTACCTCTTCGGTTTTTTCAGGCGGGATTAGCTCTTTATCCGAAAGCTTCCCTCGCACGACAATGGCATCTAAGTTTTTAGATCCCATTACTGCACCAAGTCCTCCGCGCCCCGCTACGCCCGCCCTCCCAGGTCCTGTTAGGTCATTCAATATGCATGCGTACCTGACCATCTTCCTTCCAGCTTCACCTATCACCATGGCCGAAAATGGTTTCAATGACTCGCATATTTCATAAGTATTCTTCGCCGCAAAGAAGGTGCTATCTTCTATAGAGGGCGAATCGCCATCAATTCTAAGGTAGACACGTCCAGAAGCCTTCCCTTCAATTATAACGCCCGCATAACCGGTCTTAGCAAGCTCCTGTCCGAACCTTCCTCCTGAATAGGAATCGCAGAAGGAACCTGTTGCTGGAGACTTCGATGTCACTACATACCTCGTAAAGCCCGGAAACAAACCTGTTAAAATGCCATTGAATATGAATAATTTGTTGTCTGGAGAGAGAGGATCAGTCCCTCTCAGTATTTCTTTATAAGCATAATAAGCTGCTAACCCTTTCCCTCCTATGTAATTTCGAATTATCACTTCATCAATTTCTTCCATTTTGGATGTGCCTTTTGCTAAATTTACTCTGAGGATTTTTTTTGGTGGAATAGGACTCATGTTAAAAATGCACCTTGAAGTCTACTGATACGATTTCATATAACGATACTTGGAACGTATATATATCAAGCAAGATGTCCATGATAAGTCCCATGTATAACTTTGCTTCTTTCTGTACAACATTTTTGGAATATTTTCTAATAAAACACTTATGTAATTTTTGTGGTACATTTTTAAAGAAAATATGTGGTCTAGCTTTATTTTCGACTTTTTCCAGCATCAGTAGTCCCGTAACCGATATAAAACCCTATGATGCCGTATGTTAAAAAATTATTAATTTATTAATAACAAAACTCTATTGGAAAATTATTTATACTTACAAAAAGAAGGTGAAACAGGTGAACTTAATGGGAAACACTCAATCAACAGAAACCTCTTCTGGAACATCCGGGACTGCTCCGCAACCGGGCCTTCGAAAAGCAATTTCATTACCGCTTCTCTGGGCCTTAGCAAGCGCAACGATTCTTGGACCGTGGCTGGTGATGACCCAATGGTGGTTTTCCTTAACAGGACCCTCGCTATCACTCGCCTTCTTTGTAACCATGCTCCTCATGTTGCCTGTTGCCTTCTGCTATTCTGAGCTTACTTCAATGTTGCCATATGCTGGCGGATCCTATAATTTCATTGGACATGCCTTCGGCTCTGGTGTTTCATTTATCTTCATGTGGAGCCAAACCATATCTTACTTAGCTGTAACCACATTCAACATACTAGCGACGATATGGATATTGCAATACGCGGGCATTATACCAGGCTCACAAGAGGCCTTGATTGTAGCAGGCTTAGCATTTGCTGTGTTCTACATGATCCTAAACTGGTTCAAAGTCGAGCTAAGTGCGGCAGTACAATTTGGGTTGTTCTGGTTGTTGTTCATAACTGGAATTATATGGAACGGTTTGGATCTCTTCGTTGCCCCACAATTTGCAATGGCAAACTTCGCGAATTACTTCCCCTACGGAACCGCAGGGTTCTTAACCGCTACCGGCGTAATGGTGACGATGTACTTTGGCTTCGAAGTGGTTGCACATATGGCTGAGGAGGCGAAATACCCGTCGAAGAAAATGTGGATTCCAGTAATTGGATCCGTTGTAACGGCAGGTTTGGTATACATAATTACACTAACGGCAATGGCAGGAGCTGCTCCACTAGACTATCTGATAAACACTGTAAACGTACCAGCTGAAATCATATACTCAATCCACGGCGCTATTCCATGGGCCCATATTGGCTGGATCGGCATAGTTTTGGGCGGACTTGCATGTGCACTAACATGCGTTGATGGCTTTTGGCTGGCGTTGAGCAGGCTGTTTTACGCGCTAGGGGTGGCGAATCTGTTCCCTCTCTTCTTCAGGAAGCTGAACAGGCACAGGGTTCCTGGCATAGCGAATATTGTAGTCTTTCTAGGGCTGATCCCGCTCATCGTTTTCTCTGGCACAGCGTGGATAGCAACACTCTTCCTAATAATGGGGATTACCATAGCTCTAGTATACTGTGGAACAACTCTATCATTCATACAGTTGAGGAGAACGCATCCCGAGTGGAAGAGACCATACAAGGCTCCTGGAGGGTATATAGCAGGAGTGCTAGGTTTCATTGGATCTGCATTCTGCGTGTACTGGTCTGCCGTGGCACTGACAGCTGAAGGCTGGTATCTCACCATAGGCTATCTAATCGTTGGTGTCTTCGTCTTCTTCTATATGTCACACTATCGGAAGGGTAGGAAATTAAAGCCAGAACTAATGCCCCCGGTCAGCTAGCCTTTTTTTCTTTTTTTTTCTTCGGTGAGATATTTATTTTTGTTATTGAAGGTGTAGATAACACCCGCGAAACTCTTAATGTTCTTAATCATCAAAAAGTGGCAAAAATCTACATTATTTAATTATAAATGCGTGCAACCGCAGCTCTAGGCCGTTATCTTCTTCAGAACTACGGTTATGATATCTATGCCGTCCAGATACTCCTGAATCGAGACATTTTCTATGGGTGTGTGGTCCAGCTTCGAATTCCCGGGACCGTAGACCACCGCAGGTATCCTGAACCTCCTCGTGAAGTCGTTCACGTCGCACGTTCCCGTCTTCCGTGAGAGCCTGCACTCCCTTCCCTTGACCTCCCTCATGCTTTCTATAAATGCTCTAACGAGCTTTGAGTTCGGGTCTTCCTGATAGGATGGATTCTCGTCAATAAAGGTAATCTCGACCTCTGCCCTGCTCTCCCTCGACCTGAAGTCGTTCACTGCCGAGAGGGCCCTCTTCTTCATCTCTGCTATTGTCATGGAAGGTGGGACCCTAACGTCCACCGTTACCTCGCAGTTCGAAGGAACAGTATTGTCCTCAGCACCGCCTCTTATGCCTGTCACGCACAGGGTCGGGATCTCGAACAATTCTTTTGTACCTACCCCTGCCCACCCTAGCTCCATGGCGCGCAGCCTCTCTATCAGCCTCATAGCCACGTAGACGGCATTCTCAAAGAGCTGCGGTGCACTCGCGTGACCCGGCGATGTCATGCAGGTTGCCTTGAAGAGGAGCCGCCCTTTGTAACCCACGGTCACGGCGTAGGCCCCGCTGGGCTCCCCGAATATCGCATAATCGTACCTCTCCTTCGACCGCGAGAGGAAGTGCTTCATCCCACTACTCTTCCCTTCCTCGTCCACCACGGCGAGGACCGTTACCGAGCCCTTGCCCCCGTCCTCGGCGTACCTCTTCGCACCGCACATCAGAGCCGCCAGTGGGGACTTTGCGTCCACCACCCCCCTTCCGAATATAACCTTGCCCCTCTTCCTTACCTCTATGGGGCCTTCAATGGTGTCCATATGTCCGCAGAGGAGGACCTTTGGTTTGCCTCCTCCGATACGCCCCTCCACATTCCCAACCTCGTCCACTTTAACGTCGAACCCTAGGCGGACCATCTCTTCCGCGAGGAATTTAGACATTGCCCCCTCCCTGCTACTGGGGCTGTAGATCTCTAGCAACTTGAGCAGCAGGCCTTCCGGATATCCTTTGTCCATAGTATTAAGCACCGAGCCCTCTCTTTTTCCCCTCCTCTTTTATTACCATTCCTACGATTGAGAGGACCCTCTCCGCCTCTTCCTTTGTTATGACGAGCGGAGGGAGCAACCTGAGTACGGTCTTCCCTGCCTCCAGAACTATCACTCCCATCTCCAAGGAACTAAGTATGATGTTCATGATCTCGAATCGCATGTCGATTCCTATCATTAGCCCGAGTCCCCTAACCTCGCGGATTATCTTACTGTTCAGGTCTGTGAACCCTTTCTTCAGATGATCGCCGATGACACGGGCGTTCTCGACGAGGTTATCCTCAAGCAGTGCGTCGATGGCCCCGGTGCACGCCACGCAAGCTAGCGGGTTACCCCCGAAGGTGTTGGAGTGCTCTCCCCTCTTCAGAGAATCCATAATGTCGGCGCGGGCGAACGTTGCTCCTATCGGCATCCCCCCTCCCAATGCCTTGCTAGAGCACAAAATATCTGGCCTCACCCCGAAGTGCTGGTGCGCCCAGATCCTACCAGTTCTGCCGAAGCCGCTCTGCACCTCGTCCAGCACGAGAAGTACCCCCTTCCTGTCGCAGATCTCCCTGACCTGCTTTAGGTAGTCTGGCGGTGGAACGTTGATACCGCTCTCTCCCTGCACTGGCTCAACAAAGACCGCACCGATGCTGTCGTCAATGAATCCCTCCAGCCTATCAGTCTTGCCGTAGGGAGCGAACTTTACGCCATCTAGCAGCGGCATAAAAGGCTCCCTGTACTTCGAAGCCCACGTAAGAGAGAGCGCGCCCATCGTCTTCCCATGGAAGGAGTTGATCATCGCTATGAGGCCCTTCCTTTTTGTGAACTTGCGTACAAGCTTTATTGCCGTTTCGACCGACTCTGCCCCGCTGTTGCTCAGAAAGACCTTGTCCGTTCCTTCGGGCTTTATCTTTGCCAACCTAGAGAGGCACTCCTCCCTGGCGTCATTATAGAATGAGCCGTGGCAAGTTAGCATCCTCTCGGACTGCCTCCTTATAGCCTCGATGACCTTAGGATGGCAGTGCCCCAGCAGCGCAACGCCGTAGCCGCAGCTACAATCGATGTACTCCTTACCGGCGGAATCCCAAACTCTGGCACCCCTTCCCCTTACTAGAGTGATGGGACGCTTCCAGAACGTGTCTGCCAAGAAAGTGTCCTCGTATCTGCTCATAGCGAGATCACCGTTCCGCATTTACCCTCAAGCGTGTTTCTCAGTGGGCTCTCAGTAAATCCTGAAGTGATAATCGCCTTGCCCACACCGCCCTTTATCGCCTCAATGGCAGCGTGGATCTTCGTGGACATGCCCGGGCCTATCTTCTCAAGAAGCCCCTCTACCTCGAGAGTTCCTATCTTAGGAACCACCCGCCCATCAAGAATAACACCCTCCACGTCTGTTAGGTAGATTGCCACATCCGACTGTATCGCCTTCGCCACCGCGGCAGTGGTCCTATCCCCATCAACGTTCAGCGGCTCGTATTCAAGCCCCATTGCTAGCGGGGATATTACTGGCATGATCCCCTCCCTTAGAAGGACCTCAAGCAGTCCGCTGTTGACCGATGTAATCCTGCCCGTATATCCACCTTCTATAGCTACCTTGCGCCTCTGCTCGTCCACTATTATTAGCCTCCTTTTCCTTTCTGCCCTGATGAGCCCGCCGTCAAAACCAGAGAGGCCTATTGAGTTTATTCCGAAGGACTGCAACGTTCCAACGATCTTGGTATTGATCTCTCCTGCCATAACCATGGCGTATATATCGGCGGTCTCCCTGTCGGTGTACCTGCTCCTGAACCCCTCAGGAGACATCACGAAGACCTGCTCCTTTCCTAACTTCTTTGCCACTTCAGTAACCAGGTCGCCGCCACCGTGGACTAGCACCACGCTATGCTCCTCGGTTAATGCCTTCAGGTCCTCTATTAGGGCGGTGTTGATGTCCCTCCCCTTGAGGAGGTCCCCGCCCATCTTTATCGTTATTTTCATACGGGCCTTACTCCCGTGAACCCAATTCCTGTTCTCTCATCCACGCCGATCATAAGGTTAAAGTTCTGAACCGCCTGTCCCGCGGCACCCTTCAGCATGTTATCAATCGCGCCGAAGGTTATCAGCCTCTTCGCGTGTGGGTCTATCTCGAACCCCACGTCACAGAAGTTTGAACCGATCACGTTCTTAGGATCCGGGAGCATGTGCAGGCCCTTGTGGTCCTTCACGATCCTTACGAAGGGCTCGTTCTGGTACATCTCCCTGCAGACCTTCCACATCTCTTGGTTCGTAACCTCCCTCGTGAGGAAGGAGTGGCCGGTTGCCATTATACCCCTGACCATGTCCACTGCGTGAGGTGTTAAGGCTATGATTACCTTTTCGCCGTTTGTCTTCAGCGATAGCTCCTGCTCTATCTCTGCGGTGTGCCTGTGCATTGAAGGTTTGTATGCCCTCACCAAATTCGAGTGTTCTGGGTGGTGGCTTGCCTCACTCACCCCTATTCCGGCCCCTGATGAACCGATCTTCGCGTCCACCACAACCCTGTTCCTCTCAACCGCCCCAGTTCTGATTGCAGGGGCGACACTAAGGATGCTTGCGGTGGCGATACAGCCCGGATTTGCCACCAGCTTCGCCTTCTTAATCTCCTCCCTGTGGAACTCCGGCAGACCAAAGACCGATTCCGTTAGCAGCTCGGGGCACGGATGCTCCCAGCCGTACCACTTCGGGTAGTCGTCCTTGTTTTTCAGCCTGAAGTCAGCACTTAGGTCTATTACCCTTACCCCCTTCTCCAGCAGCTTCTTTGCCACAGGCGCGGATGCGCCGTGGGGTAGCGCAAGGAATACGAACTCACAGCTCTCCGCAATCTTATCCAGGTCTGGCTCAACGAACTTTAACTCCGTCAGCTTCCTGAGTTGCGGATGAATCCTAAACACCGGCTCCCCTGCGTTCTCCCTAGAGGTCGCTACCTTAATCTCGGCCTTGGGGTGATTTATCAGGATCCTAAGGAGCTCTCCGCCGGTGTAGCCAGAGGCGCCTATAATGCCTACACTCTTCACCTTTTTACCTCCTTCAGGGCGTACTCAATTATCATGCCAGGTATGTCAACACCTGTAGCCGGCACGGTGTTCTTAAACTCAATGGTGCTATTGATCTCATGAACCACAAGCCTGCCGTCATCCTCCATCATGTCCACACCAAAAACTCCCCCTCCAACGGCGTGGGCAGCCTTCAAAGCCAGTTCCCTGATCTCGGTGGTGACAAGGCATCTCTCAACCCTTCCGCCCCTGGCAGTGTTGCTCCTCCAGTCATCCGTGGTGATCACCCTGTAGATCGCGACGGGAACGTCATCTCCTATGACGAAGACCCTCAGGTCTCTCGGTGGTCTCTTGACCATCTCCTGGGCATAGTATATCTGGTAGAGCGGGAACATCATCTCCCTGTGCTCCAGCGCGACTGTGGCGGAGGTCTTGTCATTTAGCAGGGAGACGAGCCTCCCCCAACTCCCAACCACCGGTTTCAATATCGCGGGATAGCCAAGTTCCTGTAGGGCATCCAGTGTGGAGTCCACCGTGAACGCCATATATGTCTTGGGGGTCGGTATGCTGTACCTCTTGAATATAAGAGTGTTCAGAACCTTGTTCCCACAGAGTTCGGATGTATTGTAACCGTTTATGACCCTCACTCCGTAGCTTTCCAGCGCTGCCGTGGCGTGCAGCCCCCTGAAGTGACCAACGCATCTCTGCACCACGACATCACCTATCTCCTTCGGCTTATTTGGTGAGGTAAGATCGAAGAAGACCTTCTCAGCGTCCACCAGCGAGAAGTCCAGTCCCTTCTTCTCACACGCCTTGTAGAGCGCCTTCTCCTCCCACCTCATATGATCGAATAGTATGTTGAGCTTGGGCATGATATATTCAACCCTGTTAGATTCGAATAACGAAATTATTTAAATGTTTCGTCTAATAAATATCTAGTAATACTACGCTTTAAGAACCTTCAAGTGCGAACTTCAAATCCAAGACCTTAGGACTATCATGGAGCTGGTCTTTGAGACGCCGTCTATTCGTCTGACCTCGTCGATATATCTGTTTATCTCCTGGATGCTCCCGCCGGAGGCTATGGCTATGATGTCAACCTCGCCCGCAACCTCGAAGACTTGATCTATGCCTTGGATCTTTTTTACAGTCTGCGCGACAGCAGGGTTTGGATGCGTTGGCTGTACAGACACGAGAATTGCTGCACGGATCTTCTCACCTGTATCAACCTCCACCGTGAACCTCTTTATTATCCCATCCTTCTGAAGCCTCTCCACCCTCTTGCGGATGGCTGCCTCCGAGAGCCCGACCTCCTCCGCGATCTTTGTGAATGGCACCCTAGCATTATCCTTCAGAAACAAAAGGACCTTCTGGTCGACCTCGTCTATCTCCCTCATCAACACGACCTCTCCTAATTATCTACATTTTACTGCTTAAAAAGATGAGCGAAAACTTCGCTACTGCTGTGTGATATACTTTTTACCCAGTCAATATATAATCTGGTATTGGAGGGTTTTCTGGTGGGCGTCCTCTTGGAAAGCAACGTGGAAAGCGGCACCATTAGCCATACTTGGCGGAGAACCGCTACCATCGACATAAGGGTACCACCCGAGCAGTTGCCTTCCCTACTTGACTTCATGACCGGTGTTTTGGAACGTAGCCCCTACCTTTCGCAGCTCTCCCGAGCCTCCATAGAGGGCGGCGCCATGCTGCAGTACCGCTTAAATGCCAAGGACGGTAGCGTACTGGATGTCGCTGTAAGGTTCCTCCCAGACAGGGTGGAGATCTTCTACGCCCCGTACCCGATCGATTCAATTAAGGATAAGGACTTTGTAGGTCTAAACGTGGAGCTAGAGACGATCATAAGGTCATACTTCTCGGACCAGAGCAAAGCATCGCTTTTCTTGGTATTCTCGCCGAAGATGAAACTCCTACCGGGCAAGGAAGGGGGGATAAAGAAGCTAATCGCTTCAGTGATCTTCGGGAACTTCCTCTACCTCTTCATGCTTATTCTGTTCGTGGGGATCTTCCTCTACCAGTTCTTCCTGGAGTGGACACCCATCCTACTGGTGCTGATGCAGTTCGTCATAGTGATTTTCGCGAACAAGCTTGTGGCTTACAGGGGGGAGCTGGATATAACGCCGGACAACGCCTCGATATACATCGCCGAACTACGGATGAAGCGGAACGATTTCGAGCAGGTCGTAAAGAGCTGCATGCCCAAAATAACCGAGGTGAAGAAGAAGATCTATGATCAAACGCTGGCGGTGGGGAAGGAGCTGGACCCGAGCATAATAGTGAAGGCGTTAAACCAGTACGGATCCGTCTGCACCCCAGAGTTCGTCAGGATCAAGAGCGTCAACGTCTATGAAATCGTGAAGGGTCTAGCGAGTAAGTTCGGGTTTGGCGAGCCACGAATTACACTCCTGAATGTGCTGCCGCCCAACGCCGCTGCGACCGGGATCTCTCCGAACAGAGCTACCGTTCTAGTGACGAGCGGGCTACTCGCCTCCATGAACGAGGAGGAGATAAAGACGGTGCTGGCACACGAGTTCAGTCACGTAAGGGCTAGGGATCCAGTTGTGCTGATGACCTTGGCAACGATTGAGTTCTTGACCCGGGTTTACCTCTTCTGGCCCCTTCTAGCCACTTACGGTTTGATCATCGATTTTGCCTATCTGTTCTTCTCTTTCACGGTACTCTTCTTCGTGGCAAAGTTCCTCGAGGCACGAGCAGATTTAGACGCAGCGGTCATGACCGGACAACCAAAGATCCTCGCCGAGTCGCTGAGGAAGCTCGGTTTCTATAAATACCATTCACGAGTGTTTGAACTGGTGAACTCTGGGGAGTGGCTGAAGTGGGACCCACACCCGCCCCTGTACTACCGAATAAAGACGCTAGACAACCTAGACGTGACGAAGATGAAGCACACTTTCCTTTCAGCGATAAAGGGGTGTGTCCGGGGATTTGCTGACTCGCTTAGCGGTAAGTAGACATATCGCTTATAATTTTTTACAACCGGTTCGTGGGTTTATTCCCACCAGTTCACCCTTCACCAAAGCCCAATTGCTACCGCCCATATCCGACCTCCTATCAGGGAGTATCTAAAACCAGCCCTGCTTCTCCATTTCCAATAGACTATCGTGGGGATTCCCCCAACGATTATTCCAATCGGTCCGAGTATTAGCGCAGGATTCGATGCAAATCTAGCCTTTAAACTGATTTATCGGGTTTAGGTATCTATGGTCAGTGTATAAATATTCTTACCACCGAAGTGCGCTGTTAAAATTATGCTATCCCCAACGAAAGTCATAATAACGATATCCAACAACATCACTTAGGGCAGGCGGAGATATTTCTTATGCGAATATTGGTCATCACCAGTACTCCAGTCTTTATGTTTCCCTCGCCCAAGAATCCAGACTATATTAATGCCTTGAAGAAGGTAGGTCTGCAGATCCCATCCTCCGATATAGAGAATGAGACCCTCTACATGAACGCAGCGAAGGGTTTTACAAAGAGGGCAAAGGACCTCTTTCGGGGCTCCTTCAAGAAGATCGTGAAGGGCGTGGAGGACGCTAGGAGCGTTGGCATAAAGGTAGATCTCTTCCTGATCTCGCCGAGGTATGGGGTCGTTGCTGAGAACGACCTGTTGCTACCATATAATATTAGACTCACTAGAAAATCTAAGGGCTTTTTGAGGGCGCTCTCTGGGAAGCTTAGAACAAGGGAACTTGTCTCTGAACTGCTCAAGGCTCCCTACGATCTCTGTGTAATCATAGCGAACAAAAGCGACCTCCTCCTCCTTCATGACCCCAGAAAAGGGTTCAACCTATCAAAGATGTGCAAGAAGCTCGTGGTCTTATCTGCCCCCTCCGTTGCCAAGGACTTTACCGATGATGTGGAGTTCATCGGTATCAGCCGGGTGCGTGGAAGGGCTGATTACTTCGTAAAATTCATCGATGAAATGACTAGTAGGACCCTAAAGGACTACTCGCAGTGAATTGTATACCCAATAATTAGGTAGTAATTTTAAAATTGAACGAGGCTCCTTCTGACGATTACATAAGACGCAATAGCCACGAGCACCCCAAGAATAACTGCCATCGACGGCCCTAAAAGCACACCATACGGAGAAGACAGCTCAATCTTCAGGACATTACTCTCAAAGGACGCGATCCTATCCTCGCCCCCTGACTTCCCTGTGTCGTTAGCGTTAATCGCCGAAAACGCCGTCATGTTGTCGCCTGCAGTGGGTGCTGCCGCAAACTGCTTCATAAAACTGGGTGCAGTGTTCGTTGTTAGCAGTGGAGCATACACTAAGGCAACCCCTGCCACCACCGCCAGAAGCATCATAGGGAGCAACCTCATTTTCCACTACTCCTGTAATACATGACCTTAATCGATAGTATAAGTCTACACATTAGAACAGTCACTAGAATGGCCTTCTCCTCCAAGCCCTGACGGTCTCCACCCAGGTGATAATGCAGCTGGTGAGCCCGAATATAAGCACCATGATAGTCTGGGGTGTAAACTGCAGCGGATAGAGCACCACGTATGCCACGAGCATCGTGGTGAATAGTACTGAGTAGAAGAGGTACCTGGGCAGCATCATACCCACCACACGGACGAAGTCGGAGAAGACCTCGACCTTCACCTCCTCCTTAACCACATAATTGCCACCCACATCCTTCTCCACCAGCCCGAGGTTCCTCAGCTTCTCCAAATGGTAGGAAGCTACGCTTGGGCTGCTGAGTCCGAGCTCCCTCATAACCTCCCTTGGTCCTGTACCTATTGACCCCTTCTTCAGGAGGACCCAGTAGACCCTGAGGGTCGTTCCCTTCAGCTCGGACTTGACCTTGTCAGCAGGCCCGCTCATACCCAAAACTCCTCTCAACTTTGTAATAAACCTTAGACAATTAAAAGAGGCATATCCCGGACTCCAAGGGCTCGAAGGGGGAAAGCGAAAGGTAGGCACCCTTCTCCAGCCCGTAGACGTACTTTGAGGAGAATACCGTCAGGACCATCCCACTATGATTGAACCTGTAGCCTTTTTGCACGGGAGAGTGACTCCTGATGAGGTGCTTGACGCTCAGCCTTTCCAGCACCTCCCTCGAGACCGTCTGACCGAATCTTATTCCTGCACCCCTGTTCGAAGGTGTGGTCCCATCCGTTTCCTCTGCGGGATCACTCCACAGTATGACTTCTAGCTCCTCTCTGGTGGGAGAAGACAGCGAACTCCGGGTAATCTTCGGCGAGAGCCCCCCGTGCAGGAGCAGCAGCCACGAATTGATTATGGTCGCCACTGGCATTAACCCGTGGATCTCCAAAAGCGATCGATAGATCTCCTCCCACCGATCTGGATAGAGCGTGCGAAGGTGCCAAGGAAGGTCATGGGGATAGAAGGGCACGACATCCACACCCTCATGGTTCCCCCTCAGTAGGAAGACGCTTTCAGGGAATGACAACTTAAGATCAAATAAAGTATTATAGACCTCTAAGGGATCGGGTCCCCTGTCCGCATAATCCCCCAAGAAGATCATCTTCCACCCTGAGCGAACCTTCTCCATCACATCTGCCTTTTTCAATAGACTTTCAAGGGAGAGCAGATCTCCGTGGATATCGCCTATCACTATAATCGGCGAGGGCTCTAGCGCCAGCAGAGCACCGTCGCGCAGGAAACCCTTGCCGGCCTTCTCATTTCTGAAGCCCTCCTTGACATCCTCGAGCAATAATGAAAACTGGGACATAGGTTACTCGATAAGGTGTGGGCGTGGAGAGAGATAAATTCTACCTTTATAATTATGGAAGTGAAGTTTATGTCGAGTACTGGCTCTACCTATCTGCCCCTTCATGGCGGTCGGGCACCCGCTTGACTCGTAAAGAGGATGAACGCCCTCAGGAGGTTAAAGATCTTCGCCGAGGACGGCCACAGTTAGAAATTTTGTATTGGTCAACCTTGGTTGTCCATTAAGTTTAAATAAGACCTATGCTCCCACTATTATCCCACGGAGGGTAATACGTGAGCAAAGGTGTTTGCCGTTATACAAAAGGTGTTCGACTTTTCAGAAAAGCACCTATATGAGAATATTAAAATTAGCCCCTCCGCGATACTTGAGGAGTCCCTGAAAAGAGTCTGTTTAAAGACCCTGACTGACCTCCAGAAGAGGATACTGCTCTATATAGCAGAGAATGAGCACGTTGGCATGACCTGCTCCAGACACGTGAGGGAGATCTCCAGGACAATGGACGTGCCTGAGTCCACCGTAAAGTGGAGCATCAGGTCCCTCAGGGATGCCTGCCTTATAGAGGGGGGCAGCAGATCGCAGAAGGGTGTGCCCGCCAAGGTAACATACTCGGGGCTCTTGGTCGCGGAAGGACTGAAAGGAGGTACTGGCAGATGAGTAGGGGCCCTGCTTTGTTGCTGGCCATCTTGGTGATGGCCCTATGCTTCATATCGGTGCCTATTTTGGCTGCCACGGTGGGCGGATGGTACGCCTATTGGGGACCGATCCTATTGAGCATGATCTGGGCCTTGGTACTTCTATGGCTTAGAACAACCCTGTTCTGGGAGGAGAGGTAAGAATGGTTAATTCCATACCGATACCAGTTCCGACGCCCGAGTCCTCCTTAGCCGTGACCGTGGCCATCGCCGCCATGTTGGCTATTAGCGCCGCTATTGGCATATACTTCTACAGGAAAGCAAAGAACTTTGATGAGTGGATGGTGGGACACGGGGACATAGGCCCGGTCGTTACAGGGTTGGCTCTCACGGCCACGTGGTTGAGTGGTTGGGCGATCTTCGGCAACGCCGGCCTCAGTTACACCTATGGCTGGACCGGCTCTTGGCTGATCGGCACCATGAACCTGATGGGGCTCTCGCTTTGCGTTGTTATGGGCTTAAGGATGCGACGGTACTCTGCCATGGGAGCTAGGACTGTGCCCGAGGTGGCAAAGATCAGGTTCGACAGCAGGCTCGTTCAGGCATTGTGCGGCATAACTATGATCATACTCTTGATAGTCTACAGCGTCGGGCAGTTCAAGGCCATGGCTTCCGTCTGGAAGCTTACCACCGGTACGGACTGGCTCTGGAGCCTTATTATCACGGCTGCCCTCTGTGCAGTCTACTTGGCCATAGGAGGTTACACGGGAACCCAGTTCTCCCTGGCACTACAGGGGGGCATATTCATAGTTATCGGCTGGATCTTCGGGATAGCATCCATTTTCTGGGCCGGGGGGCCTGACAAGATAGCCGCGTCTCTAGCCAATGCTACTTACGTAAACTCAACGGGGTACGTGACCCCACTGTCCTTGGGGAACTACACATTGCCCCTCGCCCCGTCTTTCGCGGGGTACGACTGGCTCGGGGTAACGGCGACTCTCTTCATGTTCCTCTTAATGGCGACCGGCTTCCCCCACAACATCGCAAGGTTCTTGGGCGCGAGGAAGACCACGAAGAAGGACTACTCAATCCTGATGCTCATCGTGGCATTGGGCTGCGTCACTCCATTGATGGTAGGTGCCATGGGTCTCGCGGCTAGGGCGGTATGGGGTGCCGATCTCATGACGACTCCGAAGATAGCTGGCGACGCCGCGGCCTCCTTGGTCAGTATGGCCATTGGCGGTTCGGTGGGCGGAGCAGTCTTCTCCATGGCAGTATTCGCGGCTGCGGTCTCGACTTTGGCAGGCATGGTTATGATCATGGCCACAAATGTGACACGCGACCTGATCCAAACAGTCCGACCAAAGACCTCATCAAGAGGCCTTCTCCAGTTGTCTAGGCTCCTAATAATACCCTTCATTGCTATACCGCTTTGGTGGACCTACACCTCTCCCCCGCCCGTCCTTGCCGAGTTTATGTCTGGTTCGGCCGTGGCACAGGGTGGGATATTCTTCTTCGTTGTGGCCTTCTCCATGTACTGGAAGCGGGCGACGAAGTGGGGGGCGGTTGCTACAATCGCCTACGGCATGGTGGTGGCACTACTGCATCCAAGTGTCTACGGTAAGTTCCTTCCGCCCTTCAACAACTGGGGCGTCTGGGCACTCGCACTCATGTTCGGTTGTGCTCTGGTCTACATCGGCGTCAGCCTTCTGACAAAGCCACTACCAGAGGATAAGCTGGCGAAGTTCTTCTCTAAGGAAGGGTAACCTGCTGTCCCCTGTACTGGGGACCTTTTTTCCTTTTTTTTACCAACAATTAATCACACCTCAATAGAAGATAAACATAGACACAACACAAAACGCTTAAATATGCAAGGTTCTAAACCATGAAGACATCTGGAGGAAGTACGGGTGAGCTCTCGGAGGAGTTGCGTTTATTAAGACGCTGCTAAAGCCACCCATATCGTCAACTCCAGGTTCTACAAGAATTTTAGAGGTGTATGGATAGTGCAGACTATTCGACGGGGGGGTTGCGTTTACACCTGAAGATGTGTGCTTCCAACCGCAACTCGAGAGAATGAATAAAACAGAGCTCAAGAAGCTGCAGAACAAGAAATTAGTTGGAGCCTTCAATAGGGCAAAAGGAATATCCTTCTTAAGGCAGAAAATAAAAGAAAAAAAATTGGAGAAATTCAGTGGCATTCAAGACCTCGAAAAGCTACCCTTCACCGTAAAGAAGGACATTGCAGAGTGTTTCCCGTTCGGTGCGCTCGCCGTTCCCCTCTCCAAGGTTGTTAGAGTTCACACATCGTCTGGTAGCACGGGCAAGCCGATCACGACCTTCTATACAAAGCGCGACATCCGAATCTGGTCGGAGCTTATGGCAAGGGGCTTGGCCTGTACAGGCGCTAGGAGGGGAGACATCTTCCAGAATACCACCTCTCAGGGATTCTTCACAGGTGGCTTGGGTCTCATCCAGGGTGCCGAGATGCTTGGACTTACGGTCGTCCCATTGGGCTCTGCAAACGCGGAGAAGCAGCTCGAGATCATGAGAGACTTCACCGTCACCGTCTTCCACGCCATACCATCGTTCGCTCTACGACTGATTGAGGCCTTAAAAGCACAGAGTGGTCTCAGGGAATCCCTCAAGATAAGAATAGCTGTGCTGGGGGCCGAACCATGGACCAAGGAGATGCGGACCAAAATCGAGGATGGCCTGGACATAAAGGCCTTTAACAACTACGGATTCGCAGAGGTCGGCGGACCCGGCGTCGCCATCGAGTGCCAAGCAAAGTCGGGTCTCCATGTCTGGGAGGATCACTTCCTTGCAGAGGTGATCGACCCAAAGACCGGTGAGCCTCTGGAATTGGAGGAGGAGGGTGAACTCGTCATTACCCCACTCAGTAGGGAGGCGATGCCCCTCCTGCGCTACAGGACCGGGGACATCACACGCTTTATCGATGGCAAGTGCGAGTGTGGGAGAACACACAGGAAGATCGATTGGTTCAGGGGCAGGATCGACGACATGATTAAGATCAGGGGAATCGGCATCTATCCATCCAATATAGAGAAGATAGTAGCCTCCCACAAGGAGGCCAACGGCAACTTCCAGATACTTATCTCCGGCATAGACGACATAACGGTCAGGGCGGAGGCCTGCAACGGCACTTGGCAAGACCAAGCCGCGATCAACAGGCTGAGGAAAGAGATATTTGAGGAGATCAAGGACGCCACCCTGCTCAGGACCAATGTCGAGATCCTGGCGCAGGGGACCCTTCCTAGATCCGATGGAAAGGCCAAGAGGGTGCTGGACACGAGGAGGCTGTTCTGATGATAGAGTCATTAGTTGCTTTTGTGCAGGCGGGGGCAGCCAACCTGAGCCCGCCGGGCCTTGACTGGTGGATAATGGGGTAACTGCAAAAATGCGCCTCCGCCGCGTAGCGCTCGTATCGATAGGTGCAATTCTCTTAATCCTGTTTGTAGGCCCGCTAATAGTACCCATCCCGCCCCTTGAAGGGACGGTGCCGCCAACGCAGCTCTCCGATCCCGACAGCCGCTTCATCGAGGTCAATGGGGTCAATGTTCACTACAAGGTATACGGCCAGGGGGAGCCTACCATTCTGTTGCTCCACGGCTTTGGTGCCAGCGTCTTCTCTTGGCGGGAGGTTGTAGAACCGCTGGGCAACTACGGGACAGTCATCGCCTTTGACCGCCCAGCTTTCGGTCTTACATCCCGTCCGATGCCTGGCGAATGGGGAGGCACGAATCCCTACAGCCTAGAGGGGCATTCAAACCTCACCGTGGCACTCATGGACAGGCTGGGTATACAGAATGCAATCCTCGTGGGTCACTCTGTTGGAGGTACTGTCTCGGTCCTCACTGCTATACAACACCCAGAGAGGGTTCAGGCGCTTGTGCTGGTGGACCCAGCGATCTACCCTGGCGGGGAAACGCCTGACTGGCTTCGGTATCTATCCTTCCTCCCGCAGGTGAATAGGCTGGGGCCACTCCTCGTCCGATCGATCGCATCGGAGGGCCTAGCCACACTCAACGCCGCCTGGCACGACCCATCCAAGATAACCCCCGAGATTACGGCAGGATACATGAAGCCGCTCAGGGCAGAAAACTGGGACTATGCCCTCTGGGAGTATACGGTTGCCAACCATCCGCTGGGTCTTGAGAAGCAGCTCAACCAGTTGAACGTACCGGTGCTCGTGATAACGGGTGATGACGACCGTCTTGTGCCCGTAAATCAAAGCATCCGCCTAGCCTCTGAGATCTCTGGAGCTCAACTCTCGATCGTGCCCAACTGCGGCCACGTCCCCCATGAGGAGTGCCCTGATGCCTTTATGCAGGCAGTGGTTGCCTTTCTAATGAGCAACCATTTCTATGGCTAAACTACCCTGCCATCTTCAAAATGTGCGGAATAAAAAAAAGAATGGGTATTAAGGTCATGCGTTAGGGTTCTGCTGTGGACGCGGTCTGGGCGGGAGGACCCTAAACCTAACGCTGTCTTTTTCACCTGCCAGGAGTTGCTTCACGTCCTCAGAGAAGGCGATCAGGTTCATGCTTATCAGAACGAACCTGCCGTCCCTTGACCGCCTCAGCCTTATTTCTCCCTCCCCTGCCCTCGCACCAGAGGGGGCTTCTCCACTGGCACCCCTATAGGGTGCACTGTAGGGTTTTGAGGACGTTTCGGGTTCCTCCCATTCAACATAACCTTTTTCAAAGGTCTGCTGTCTGCCGGGGGGCTTTGATGTTGGGGTCGCCCCAGTGACATTCAAGTCCACGCCAAGCTCATCCGCCTTGACCCTCAACTCCTCTAATATCCCATCGGGCACCTCCCAGGCCCTCTCGTTTGGGTTCCACCTGCTACCTGTCCCTGTCTGCTTCAGCCACTGGATCAGTTCAGGATTATACTTGAAGGAGACCTTTGCCATTGTTCCACTCCCCTCATTTAGATGATCTAAGTAAACTCAAGATAACTTACTAACTAAGACCAAATAAGATTTTTCTACGTTTGGCGCGCACAGGACAATCAACTCTAAAATAGGGTTGTGACTAAAGTATAACCGTGTCTTGTGTTTGCTTGCGGTGACCTTGATGACAAATCTAATCATAGTCGGACCAGCAGGTTCGGGAAAGAGCACATTAACTAAAGCTTTCGGGGAATGGCTTAAAGGTGATGGCTACACCGTAAACTACCTGAACCTAGACCCTGGTGCAGAAAGCCTGCCTTACACCCCCTCCTACGATGTTAGGGACCTCGTGACTGTTGAGCAAATAATGAAGGAGGAGGGCTTGGGTCCCAATGGCGCCCTCATAAGAGCCGCAGAGATTACCGAGGCGAACCTACACAAGATCCTCACCAAGATCAAAGGTAAGGAGAAATCGGATTTCACGATCATAGATACCCCCGGACAGATGGAGATCTTCCTCTTCAGAGGTTTGGGCCCCAAACTATCGACCAGTCTTCGGGGGAGGACCCTATCTGTCTCCATCATCGATCCTGCCCTCCTCCGCCAGAGGATCGACATTGTTGTACTGAAGTTGCTTGGGCTGGTGATAGAACTCCGCCTTGGCGTCCCCTCCATCGAGGTACTGAACAAGTCGGATCTATACGAGGGGAAGACGATTAAAGAGTTTGAGGAGAGTATAGCGGCTAGAGGCTACCGCACAGAGGGGGTCTCCGGAGAACTGGCTAACCAGCTCTACGGGGTTCTGGAAGGGTTGGAGAAGAGACGGCGCATAGTAATGGTCTCTGCAAAAAAAGGGACAGGGATGATAGACCTCTACAAGGCCATCGGAGAGGCATTCTGCGCCTGCGGTGACTTGACCTAATTAATGTGCATGGTTAATGCGAAAGGCTAAACATCCATCTTCTTTCCTGCGAATGCCTTAAAGATGTCTGTTCCGCTCAGCAGACCTATCACTTGGCTGCCCTTCCCCTTCACGGGTAGGCGCCAGACATTCCACTGCCTCATCATGGCCGCCGCCTTTGCAATGTCCTCCTCTTGATCCACTAGCAGTAGCGGGGTTGACATTATGCTGCTGAGCGATACGTCCTTTCCGAGGCTGCCCAACGACATAACCTTGTAAAGTATGTCCCTGGAGGTAACTATCCCTATGGGGGTGCCGTCATCGGTCACTATGAGGCTACCCACATCGTACTCCTTCATGAATTTAGCCGCCTCGTAGGCCGACGTCCTCCTGTCTATAGTCTTTATGTTGGTCTGCATCAGGTCCTTGACCTTTACCCGGGAGAGCATCCCGTTGAGGATCTTCCCACTCGGAGTCCTGGGTATGCTCGGGACGAACTCGTAGATGCGGGGGACCTTAAATGCGGCGAGGTTCTTCCTGCAGTAGTCATCAAGCTCTTGGAAGGTTGCTGTAAAAGCATCCTTGAGGACGACGAAGGCCTTCACGCTCTCCCCCCTCACAGGATCAGGCAGGCCTACAACCGCGACCTCCCTGACCTTGGGGTACGAATGGATGACCTCCTCTACCTCACGGGGGAATACCTTAAAGCCACTCGCGATGATCATTTCTTTCTTTCTTCCCACTATATGGAGGTAGTCCTCCTCGTCAAATTTACCAAGATCCCCCGTATGGAACCACCCGCCTTTGAATACCTCCTCAGTTTCCGCTGGTTTGTTCCAATAGCCCTTCATAACACTAGGTCCCTTTACGGCGATCTCACCCACCTCATTGGTTGGCACCTCGTTTCCCTCCTCATCGACGATCTTTACCTCGACCCCGGGTATTGGCAACCCCACAGATCCAGGCTTCTTCTTGCCCTTGAGAGGATTGGACGTTATCACAACCGCCGTTTCAGTCATCCCATACCTCTCCAAGATATCCGCGCCGTACTTCTCCCTGAACTTGTTTAGGGCTTCCACTGGCATGGGGGCGGATCCCACGGTCCACAGCCTCATACTTGAGAGATCGCCGGCCTTTATGCCATCCTCCAGCAACTTGATGTATATGGTGGGGACGCCCATGAATACGGTGCACTTACTCCTCGAGATCTCGTCCAGGACCCTTTGAGCATCGAACCTCTCCAGAAGTACGATGGGGTACCCGCAGAACGCCATCCCGTGTACGACTATCCCAAGCCCGTGGATGTGGAACATGGGGAGAGCCATGAGTAGCTTATCGGATTCTGATAGCTTCCAGATCTCGGCTAGGGTACTGATGTTGGATATGAAGTTCGAGTGGGTGATCATCGCCCCCTTCGCCAAACCGGTCGTCCCGGAGGTGTAGCATATGACCGCGAGGTCCTCATCTTCGTTCTGGGACGGGAGGGGGGCATCGCCCTGTTTATTTATCAGGTTATAGAAGGCCAGGCAGCCGGCTGGGGGGCTGTCGGAGGTCACTATGATATCTCTTAGGGTCTTCAGGCTCTCCCTGATCTCTTGGATATAAGGCAGGTTTGCCTCCGAGGTCACCATCGCCACAGCTCCAGCGTCATTCACCATGTGCCTAAGCTCGTGTTGTCTATACATCACATTCAGAGGAACCGTTACGGCTCCAGCCTTAATGATCCCGAAGTGTGCAATTATGAACTCGGGGGAGTTCTGCAGAAAGATGCAGACCCTTTCGCCCTTCTTGATGCCCATGGACTGGAGGACACGGGCAAATTTATTGGTGAGCCCCTCCAGCTCCCCAAAGGTGAATTCCCTCCCCTCCCATATTATGGCGACCTTGTTCTGGAACTTATTTGCAGTGATGGAGAAAATCTGATCAAGAGTCATGCTCTCACTTAAGCAATATAATTGCGCTGCACAATTAATAAATATTATCAATAATTATAATTATTTATAATTATGAGTCATCATAATTATATCCCAAATGATTATATATATCTTACATCTATTTGATTAAATAAAGATGTACCAAAATGGTATTAGAATTCCTAAACCTTTTGAGTGAAAAAACAAAGGTGGTCTATCATAGCATATTGCGGCATTTTTTCACCATTGTCTACGGTTCATTCATAGAAGCAGATGGTGGACTAAATTATCAAGCGCAACGCTACCTCAAGGATAATCGAAGATATCAGGACGACATTAACAATTTCGTGGAACACATGAAGCAAAATAATAACTCCTACACAATCAGGATGCACCTCTCGGTCATTCGTACCTTCCTCAACGAGAATGACATTGAACTCCCCCATAGGTTTTGGAAAGGCCTAGGCAAGAGGATAAAAGGCACAAGGGCGGTAACCCAAGATAAAATTCCGACCATCTCAGAGTTCAAATCTATTTTAGGTTATATGCCAAAATGGGGAAGAGCCTACTTCCTCATGCTGGCAACATCTGGGATGAGACCAAGCGAAGCACTACAATTAAAATTGAGCGATATACAACTTGATACGAGCCCTCCAAAGATACTCCTTAGAGCTGAGTATACGAAGACAGGAAATTCTCGATTTACCTTTATCTCAGCAGAAGCAAAGGAAGCTCTACTAGAGTGGTTAAAGGAGCGAGAAATTTGGATAAGGAGTGATTCAATCAAACCTGAAATTTCTGCTATTTTCCCCTTCAAATATATCGACATCTACCATCTATGGAGAAATGCAACCAAAGAGAATGGTTTAAGGCAGTCGGATCCCCAATCAGGTCATCAACTATTACATCCGTATGTTTTAAGGAAATTTTTCCGAACGAATCTGGGAACCGCAAGCAGTATCATTCCGGTAGATGTAATCGAGGCACTAATGGGGCATGAGCAATACCTCAGGGACGTATACAAGAAGTATAGCGACGATCAGATTGCAGAACTCTACCTGAAAACAGAACACACACTTTCTATCTTCTCAAACGAGATGAGGATTAAGATGGATAGCAAGATTGACAAGCTAATTGCTGAGAATCAGGATTTCCAGAGGCGATTCGCAGAAACCGATAAGCTCTTGGGAGAAGTCATGCAGGGTTTGGAACTATTAAAGTCTGCTACTAGACTATAAATTTTTGACCCTTCATACATCATCAGTCTGCATCATCAAATTAACCATTAACCAATCGTCGTGATGATGAGTTTTTACGAAATAATATAGATGATCTCCTTCAATTTGATTATATCAATATTTAAGTAAGAATTCACTTCCTCTGGAAACTGCTATATATCATCAAAAGTGGAGTAAAATAACCCACTAGATGTTAAACTACCTAGAGAAGAAATAAAATGAACCATAGGTACACGATACACCTGAACGACTATGAGGTTTCTATAATCGTCTCTCTCTTCGCCAAACCCATGAACACAGCCGAGCTACGCAAAGTTACAGGTCTGCCCTCTTATAGATTGAAGGAGATCCTACGCAGGTTAAAGGAGAAGGGGGTAATCGGCTATGAGCTTAACACTAATATCAACCCATCCTGAGTTAACTCTTCTTCAGTCTGCCCACCCATCTTAAGTCTGCTCAAGGATAAAAGGAAAAATATAAAAAAGAGGCATTGATATATACCTTTTCCCATAATAATAGAAAGAAGGTAAGAGGCAGAATAATGTTTAATATACCATCAATAACCGCACCTACTTCTGCCTTAAGAATTGGCTTGTTAGATCTTAAACCAATAGAAGTAAGTGAAAAGGTTAAACAATTTGGATTAAGTATCAGACGTAAATTCACTATTTTTGAGCCGACTTCTTCTATAACCGATTATTATATGACAACAAATGCAAACATTGTAAATAACATCCCAATTCCAGCTCGATTTGAAAAAGAAAAACTAGTGACCTATTTGACCGAAAAAATGGGATCATTTATCAATGAGGATAAGGATCTAAGCAGAATCTTATCCATAGTTAAGGAAAAAAAACATGATGTCTTTGTCATTAATGATTTTGTGTCTGAAATTATAACGTATTTTGAGGCAAATTTAAATGAATATACTAGAATTGAAGCTAAAACATTTTTAGAGTCAGATCTTCCATTATGTTATTTTGCTGATTTTGTTAGATTCAATAAATTGAATTATGCTTTTCTTTCGCACTTAAATTCACGAATTAAATGGTACAAATTGTTATGTTCAACTAAAGAAGCAAAAAATAACATCAGAATTTATCAAAACCATTTCGCTCAAATGAAGAGGGAATTCTCCCCTTTATTGGGTCAATCCGATAAAGCATACATCAGCCAATCAAGCTTAAAATTGTATATTCTTCTTCAGAACTCGAACAACTATGAAGATATTTTTGAATTCAAACCGTTGAAAATGTCAAATCTAAACGACAAAGATTTACTAGAGCTTCATTCAAGTTATGACCAGAATCTATCAATATTAAATGGGATATTATATATCTCAGACCATTCTTTCATGAAAGAGATAACTAATTTTGCCCCACCGCCTACTATGCTTTCGAGCATGTTGACCGTTAATTAGTGATTCTGTTGACTACTACTCCTGTTTGTTTCTTTTTTGACTCAAGTATAATTATGGCTAATATTTTGCAACAATTTGAACAAAGAATAACTAAACTGAATGGTGATATCCAAACTTATAAAATCCCTTGTTATGTCAGTGCTACGGTCGTAAATGAATGTACATTCAAAATTAATAGCACCTATAATTTTGTAGGAATAAATTTATCGAATTTTTTGAAAAATACCATTCTCGCAAAGGGCATTTTGTATTCTTCACCAATTTCCTCCATTAATGTTCGAATTATTGAAACTTTTTTTTTAAATTTAAAAAAACCACAAGGCTCTTTGAACGCCCTACTTGATAAAATCGAATTTTATATTGTAACCAAACTAGAGTCATTACGGTTAAAACAACCAAATTTGGATTTTCAATCATTCATGATTGATTTAGTGGCAGATATACTTAGTGAGGTAAGTCAAATACGGATATTATATGATTCCTTGGTGTTGGTGGATGAAAAAATTGCCAAGAAAGTTAATACCTCATATGATCCAAATACTGTAAAAACTTTGGAGGGATATGGATTAGAATATAGTGACGCCACTCATATAGCAAGCGTTTATTCATATCAGAATACTAATAAAATAAAAAGTGTTTTTGTAACTACAGACAAAGTAATTCTTACCAGAAATAGTATAATCTATAACACATTAAAAGTAAATTGTTGCGATCCAATTTATGCGATCCATTGTTAAGATCGTGACTGATCGGTAAAAAATCAAATAATGTATAAAGCTCCTCATCAATAATCATGGAGTGGAGTGTGACCATCATTTCAACATTTCTGGAGGAATTCAAAAGGATATAGTGTATGAGGGTAAGCGAAAGGCAGACCATCGAGACACTAATCAACGAAGAGGCGTTATTATTTGCTAAATACCTTAGAGACGAAATAAAAACATGGATTCCTAGATCTACCAAGCTTGTTGTCCCTTTCGGAATGCAATAGTTTCCTTGTATTCTGCATCTGTAATGTGATAACTGAAAGTAAGGTCTTTCTTCCCCAATCTACCAGCTGTTATGCCACTTTTTTGGATTGAAAATGTCGACCCTTGTAACCTTGCATTAGCAGCCTCTTCGACCTCTTTATGCGATGGTAATTGTGGAGTATCCGAACAAATAGATAAATCGAGCTTACTTGCCAAAACTTGTAGTCCGCTGGATTTGTAATGAACTTTGAAGTTATGGGTATATTCCCATCCATCAATATTGTTTTTTATTTCTTCAGGCAATTCTTTACGTGCGTCAAATTCTATTTTGTTGTCCTTTTTCCCACCAAATAAAGGCATCTTATCACCACCTTTGAGACATTATCATCTCTCTAGCGCACGCTGACATTGGACATCATTTATTTGGAATGCCTGCTATATGAAACTTTTTCCGGGTTTGGTTTTGGGGATTAAATTTTAATTCTATCATCAAACACCAACAACATCTATTATCATGAAAATTATGATTCTCAATAACTCTCGATGATGAATTGGGTAGGTAATGGTTATTCCGGTGATGATATTTTCAGAGCCAAAATAGTATTATTTTACCGGATAGAACATCAACTAGCAAATGCGGGCCGGTTTTTACGAGCTATAATCCATTCCTATTAATCTATTAGAATAATGTCTTTTGCTTTGTCTTTTTTCCCAGAATCTGAAAGATCGGTTCAGCTAAAGACCTTAACTGCTCCTCCATTCGTTCATAATCAACCTTCTCTCGAAAGTCTTCGGGAATCTTCTCATCGCACTTAAATCCCACTATGTCCACAACCCTGTCCTTCAACCACAACAGCTTGATCTCATCACCCATCTTCCATTTCGTCCCATAGAGCAATTCAGCATTCTTCGCGGCACGAATATGAAAACTTCCGACCCGATATTGGTCCAATGGCTGATTAATCTTTGTCAAATACGCAATATCCTCCAGAGGAGCCTCTCTGAACTTGGTAATGGACTCGATCAAGAAGGTTTGAATTTCTTCTGTGTTACCCCCCTCCAAGACCATCCAATAGAATTCCTTTTGGAATTGATCAGCAAACCTCGATCTCGCTTGCCGGATAAGCCCAACAACTTCCAATTTATTCTCTCGATCTATGAAAGCATAGTTTTTCTTTGAGAGAAATAACACGCTCTTCGCATATCTTGAGAACTTCAATCTTAGGTAGGACTTGGTTGGTAGGTCATATTTCTTCTTAAAGTAGGACTGGATATGTTGAGTAAGGTCCTTTGAAAGCTCCTCGGCCTTCTCGAATGGAATCTTCACCATTAATGAGTCGGTATCGGCTCCATAAACCTCCAACCTAGCCCTTTCGCACTCGGCAATGAGCTCTTTAATTCCTTCCCGACCTAATGAAGTGACCAATGCTGCAAGTCCACGTGAAAATAAAAAGAAATTCTCATTCGCCAATGCACCATAGACCGAATTTTGAAGAATTTTAATTTTCTCCCGTTCTCTTTTTAACCCTAAATATTCAGGATCAACATCACTCATCTGAGCTAACTTGTCTTCAAGTTCACTTCGTATTGTGTCGAGTTCCTCTAGCGCAAGAGGGATCAAACCTTTCTTATCAAAGCTGAACTCAGCAATAGGATTTAGCCCGGAGGGGACAACTATTCTGGTCGTTTCGGGTGAGATGTTGAAGGTCTGTATAAGAGATGGATAGTACCGGCTCATGTCAAATATGGCGACTTCTTTAACAACCCCAATTACCTTAGGCTCTAAAACAAATCCACCCGCGTAGCCGTGTATCTCTTCCGGGGAGGTTACAGGGATCGCAATATTCCGTTCCTTCGCAATCTTCCTGATTAGCTCCTCGATTACCAAGGTGGGTGGTTTATCGCTTTTGATAATTTCCGAGACATCGACCATTCTCATCATCTTTAAAAATATATAAAAATTACTTAATATTTAAATTACAGTATTCTATTTAAAATAAATAATATAGTATGTATTGAAGTACAATCCATGTTTGTAAGAATCTGATAGATTTGCGTAGATCATTTTCTTTCATTGACTGCAAAATGTCTAACAATTAGACTTCACAAACTTTTTCTCGCTTTAATACGAAAAAAGTGTGCCCTAACCGACACGAAACGCAAAAACTGAAACCCAAATACCATCAATATACTTACCATCACGGTAAAATATTGATGATGACAAACAAATGCTTACCATAAAGACCAAATAATAACCTACTTCTTACTGACCCTTAAGAAGCATTGATTGCATATAATTTTACCTTTGATCATGTGTAGTTCTGCATTTTCTATGGCAAATTCACACTTACAAATATTACATCTGGTTATGGTTCAACCTCCTCAACATTAAAATTAAATAAACCCTCAATGATTCGTTTCAATTTAAATAAAAATTAGGTATGAGATGTAATGTAAAAAAAAGAATTACCTCTATATTATTATATTAGAGGAAACATCATCACTGATGGTATTTTTTGATCTAAAATTTTGGTCATGGCAGTTAGGTAACATTGGGTGTATCCTCAGTCAATTCGAGATTCAAAATAAACTCCGGCTTCAGCTTGTAACCTTGAACCTCCTTGGTGGGTACATTGACGATATACCGGGGGTATATTACACCATCATGTTCCTGCTCGGACAATTTGGCTCTCAGTTTTAAGATTTTTACCTTTTTCACTGGATACGGTTCCACGAAAAATCTTACGCCAAGTAGCAGCTCGAGTTGGTCTTTTACTTCGACATAGTTCCAAGAAGGCATGAGTTTCTTTAGTCCATTAAAAGCGTTCTCGTCAAAGACTATCGCTACCTTCTTCAAGCATATGTTATCCATAGTGCGAAACACTCGGCTCAACGACTGGTATACATCGTTCATGCAGGATAGTTCGTACTCAGCCGGATCGGGATATTTTGAATCCCTCTTGTCCTTGTAATCGAGAAGCATTACAACATCGAAGATACCGAACTTGTTGAATCCTCTAGAAAAAACTGGAGTGAACGTGGACGAAAAGGGGAATGTGGTGGTCAACCAGTTCCTCGAGACGAGCGTCAAGGGGATCTTTGCCCTTGGGGATAT